>ENA-UOJC01000231-UOJC01000231.1-human-gut-metagenome-genome-assembly--contig:-C104-NODE-231-length-102700-cov-12.541215_pt1 | contig 102700 bp, 94 predicted proteins | sample MGYA00242339_ERZ723886 | MGnify/ENA metagenome assembly ERZ723886 | reverse complement strand
ACGTCTGATGGAATACAAAGACTGCTTTGAAATCATGGGAAAAGACCGTAACAGTCCAATTGCGTGGTGGCTCATGTAATGCTCTCCGTCTGTTCCTTTGTTGTGACGTTTATATAGCTTTCTGATTTTCTCCCGGCCTTTCACGTACTCATCCAAATAACTGGGCGGCATTACCAGAGGGGAACTGGGGCCGACGGGCCGTTCTCTGCTTACCTCAAAGGGCATTCCAGGAAGGACAATGCTTTCTTCCGCTTCTCCCCGGTAGATAGAAATAATCTCCGGAAAATTTGACAGAGCCGCAGATACGGCTTGTATTTGTTCATAAGGCCTTTCGGAAGTTTGTATGGCTGAAAACAATATGTCCAAGCTCGTGAATCGCGTATGCGTTGTTACGTATTATTTTTTTCATTGACATTATTTGCCCGTGATGCTATGTTTACGATACAGGAAGAATGTTGAGGTAAAAATATAACTAGAGCATTTTTGTGATGGATGGGGAATAGGAAGGAAAAAGATATAATGGAAAGGAAGTACCAGATATTTGTCAGTTCCACTTATGAGGATTTAAAGGATGAGCGGAAAGAAGTTGTGCAGGCAATCTTAAAATGTAATTGTATTCCTGCTGGAATGGAGTTATGGCCAGCTTCCAGTAAGTCCCAGTGGGAAATTATAAAGTCTGTAATTGATGAAAGCGATTATTATCTATTAATCATTGCTGGCAAATATGGCAGCGAAGGAATGGATGATGATGGAAAAAAGATTGGATATACGGAAATGGAATTTGACTATGCTATGAAAACAGGGAAGCCAATTATAGCATTAATACATAAGGATCCAGAATCATTGCCAGCCAAGCATTGTGAATCAAGTAAAATCAAAAAGAAAAAATTAGAGAATTTTAAGAAAAAGGTGATGAGTGGAAGACTAATACACTTTTGGGATTCAAAAGAGGATCTAAAAACGGAAACTGTCATAAGCATACATGATGCCATACAAAAATATCCGGTCAATGGGTGGGTAAGATGTGCTTTAACATGTAATAATGATGAATGTAAGGTAAGAGAATTTAAAGTTATTCAGCCGGTATCTTTTAATGATTATGCAGATGTATTTGATTGTATAGAGAACAAGGATATTGCTATCATAAATTTTGACGGAGTACCTTATGATGTGTCATCAAGATTAATAGATTTTATTTCGGGACGGGTATATGCAGCAAATGGGCAAATCATAAAGATAGCCGATAGAATTTTTGCCGTGCTGCCGGAAGAAGTTCATTTTGCATCAGTGTTTGACACTATGGAATAAAGGAGTGCAAGGAGTCTATGGCAATAAATAAGATGAAAAAGTTTCGGATAGTTCGTATTGATGAGGAAGATTTTGGATGTGAAGGTCGGCCTGAGGGAGAGAATACAATGGTCTCTGTCATTTTGGAAGATGAGACAGGAGAGAAAGAAAGTGTCCGTGTGGAAGATGCTTATCTTTATAAGTTGGACATTAATGAGGGTGATTGGGTTTATCTGGATGACAGAGATAAGATACAGAAAATGTTTCCACCGGAGTTCCCTGTGTGGATTTTGAAGTTTGCAGAGGAAAAACAGTATCTGGAGTCACTTTTAGAAGGGAATATTTACTTTAAAGAAAGCGGATATTTTCGAAAACTTGAGGATAAATATCGGGGAGATCGAAATGATGGTAAAATGCCGCTTGAAATTCAACCAGATATGGAGTTTTATCTGGAGTCTGAAGATGGAGAACGGTTGGATTTGACGGGAATGGTCCCAGAAATCCAATTGGGTTATGAAGGGGACGATAAGGTGCCTCTTTTTTGTGCATCCATGGTGGATGAGAGGATTATTGAATGGACCGGGAAGAATTCTTTTCATTTCAAAAAAGAGTTTGCTGATGAATTGAGTCAGTTCGGAAAATATGTCGCTATTATTCCTATTGGGGAAATGTATGAAAAATTGAAAGCCTATCAAAAGAAACACGAGAAGATAGCTTTTGTGCATGGAGAAGTAAAATATGTAGATATTAAGAAAATTTATGATGGCAGTGTTCCAGATAAGTGGGAAAATGCGGCAGAGTATTATAAAGTCTTTTTTAATAAAGATTTACAGTATCAATGGCAGAATGAATGGAGAGTTGTTATGCATTCTCCGGAAGCGCTGATCTCAGATAAAGAAGATTCGGTTACGATCGATGTGGGCAAATTCGAATACGGCATAGTGACAGAAACAGATATGATCTGTAACGGAGAAGTTCATTGGGAATAGACTTACAATAATATAATTGTGTACATGTACAAAGCCGCAGGGATGATACTCTTGTGGCTTTTTTACCATTACAGAAAAGAAAAGCCGAGGCTTTTAACTTCGACTTAAAGAGGGGAAAATGACATGTAATTTATGTAAAAAGCATCATCGCTTGTATGGTTTATATGATAAAGTATAATTGTGATGAAAATATGGCAGTTTTATAAAAATCTGATGAATTCTATGAGGAAAAAATAAATATTTGAAAAACTTAATTGAGTTATACCTTATCGTGCGGAGCTTGACGGAGCACGCCCATGCGAAGCATCTGACATGCGGTATGCCCGAATGGGTAAGACGGTTTTGAATTTTCAGGAGGTGAGTAAAATGCCTTCGATTCTTTTATCGATAAAGCCGGAGTATGTGGGGAAAATTTTAAGCGGCGAAAAGCGTTATGAGTTCCGGCGGAAGTTATGTAAGGATGAGATTGATAAGATTTATATTTATGCCACGAGGCCTATACAGAAGGTTGTGGCAGAGGTTGAGGTCACAGGAAAACTTGAGGGTGACAAGGAGAAGATATGGGAGCAGACGAAGGCGTTTGCCGGGACAGATAAATGTGGTTATGAGAAATATTTTGCGGGAATGGCCACGGCCGGGGCGTATTGTCTGGGAAATGTGACAAAATATGAAGTGGGGAAAGATCTTGAGGCGTTTGGGCTTTCGGCCGGGCCGAGATCTTTTGTTTATATAAAGGAATCGGAACCGGAGAAGACAGCGGTCTCGCTGGAAAATTTTCAGGATAATTATGAAAAATCCCTGGTATGGCTGCTTCAGTATTTTGAGGACAGTACGCTTAGGGCGAATCAACCGATCGTGGAAGATTTTATAATTGATAAAATCGGGAACAGTGATTACTTAATGGAGGTGCTGGATTGGAAGCTGGAGCAGCTGTACAGTCTGCGTATTGAGGAAAATGAAGAAAAAAGAGGAAGGATTCGTTGGAATTCAACTAAGGGTGATTTGCTTAAAGTCCATATTGTTCTGAACAAAATAGGAAAAGATTTGGAAGGGCTGACATCCTTTTCGAATGGAATCGAAGCTTTGGAACGGTTTTTTGGAGATTGTGTTCTGGTAAATACGGGGATTTCCTCGGTTTTAATGAATTACATATTTGATGAAGGCCGCCAATTGGATATTTCGGAGCATTTTATGCCGAATTTGATGATTCAGGAATATTCGTCAGTAATGAGGGATAAAGCTTTTCTGAAAATTGAGATGGAAGAAAATCATGTAGATAGCGAAGCCTTGAAGTGGAGTGAGAGCGTACAGCTTGAGTTGGATAAGAGTTTTTTAGAAGCGGGTATTGATTTTATGAAGGTTCAGACGACGCTGCTCACTTTGGCAGAATCGCCCTTATACAGTGATTCGGTGCGGGAAATCGCGAAAAGTATTGCTGTATTATTTAAAGAGATGTTGGTAAACAGCCGGATATTGAAGATTGTCATTGAACCCAATTTTATGGATAGTGAGTTTGAAATTGGGTTTAAAAAGTCAACAGAAATAGAAATCTTTTTTTCACTGGAGAATGGCGACCGATTTTGTCTGAGGCTGGATTTTCCCCATGAAGGCGTTCCGTATATTCATTATAATCTTCATGAGCCGCTTCATGCGACCGGGCTGCCGATAAAGTTTGAAGAAATAGAGCCAATGATTGGGCTTTGCGGGTCGTGGGAAAACTTTAAAAAGTTATTTTTTGTTTATGATAATTTGTGCTGGTTCCGATGGAATTTCCTTGAAAAGCTGCACGAGGTGTTTGGGGGAGATTCAGAACAGACGGATTTGTTGGAAAAGCTTTTCAGTGAACAGTGTCATTATAAAATTGTCGGGCCGGAGATGGGAGAAGAGCAGGTCAAGGAGTTTCTGGAAAGCTTTATAACCGGACTAAATCATATGGATATGGCCAATTGCATTTATGAACGTACAGGGCAGATTCCTATCGATGATATTCTTGCTAAAATCCGGATCAGGGAACTTTTGCACGAATTGGTTTCGGCCTATCATTATTTATTAATAAAAGAAGCTTTGCGTAAGAGTGATTTATCTGGTTCGGAGGGCTGCGAAACGGGAATTGTATCTCGGGGGATTGAAAGGCTGAGACAAATTTTAGTGAAAGGCATCCGGAATAATCTGGATGCCAATGAAATACAGGAGATATTTGGAGAGGATTTGGAGAGAGAAGCTTTTAAAGATATTGTGGATGCAATTATGGTCTATGTATTATGAGGATTTTGTAATGTTGAGTTTTTTGGCTCGTGCATCGCAGGCATTTTTGGAGCGGTTAAGCATTTTTGCAATTTCAAGATGGGTCTTTTTGTGCTGGTATTTAATAAGTATAGCATCCTCATCCGGCGTCCATGGAAGATAGCTGCGGTTGGTCTGGGCAGAAATTTTAGAGGCCCGATGCTGGCAGGCGGATGCGGTTCGGCCAAGCTGTTTGGCAGTCCATGCAGCACCTTGTTTCGAATAATGCTGTTTTAAGAAAGCGTCCTCTTCGGGCCTCCATGAATGTCTAATATGGTGTTTTAAGCGCATTCTTCGGGCCTGAGACAGGCAGGAGGAAGGAGATTTGGCAAGCTGGCCGGCAATCCAATGGATATCTTTGTCTGGATAATGCTGTGCAAGAAAGTCACGGTCTTCTTCTGTCCAGGAGTGGCTGGAAAGAGTTCCAGGAGATTTAAGTCCTGCGATGGATGCGGCGTATCGGTTTCGAAAAACGGTAATAGTTTCTTGAACACTTGATTCATAATAAGTGTTTTTGGTGAGCAAAGGATTAAATTTTTCCTGATATTCAGATATATTTTCAATAAAGTGTCTGACGATGTTATCGATATACTTATACTGATCATAGCGTATACGTAGCAGAGGAATGTGAAACTGACTGCAAAACTGGTTTTTGATTTCGTCGCGAATCCGCAGAGAACGAAAAGCATATTCGGGTCCTTTATTGTGATAATCATAAATACGGACAGGTTTGAAATGTTGACCTCCGTCAAACTCGATCAGACCGGAAGGTGTGGCTGGAAAGTCAGCTTTTGACAAGTAAATGGCAAAATCAAATCGCAAATGTTTCTCATATTTACAATTCTCAAATGTAACTTTCTGACGGTATTTGATGCGATGTAAGTGCAGAAAATTTATAATAGCCTGAATACCCATCGAGTCACTTTTTTCATAACGGATGCCGTGCTTTGCCGCACAGTTCATGCAGGCGCTCATACTTCGTCCAGGAAGGCGTTCAGAAGCTTTGGCGCCTTCCAGTGGATAGTATTGTCGGAGTATTTCAATTTCTTCTTCGTTCCATGAACCAGTATTTTCATAGTGAATATTCAGAAGTTTTGCCCGGGTTATACAGGCACTGAGGCTTCGATTTAACAGTTGGGAAGTTTTGAGCGGGCCGAGTTTGGGATAATTTTCTTTTAGAACATTGATTTCCGATGGAGTCCAGGAAATATCATAGGACAAGCCCATTATATCGGCATGGCTGCGGCAGGCAGATTCGGATTTGCCGATAAGTTTGGCGACCGCAATGACACCTTCGCGGGGATAATATTCGGCGAGAAGGGCTTCCTCTTCCGGGGTCCATTTTAATGGATCGATATATCGAATTCCAAGACTTGCCGCTTTGACCTGACAAGTATTCGGTGAGCGTTTTAAATAGGATGAAACACCGACAGCGCCGAGCCGGGGGTAATTTTCTTTAAGATAGTCTATTTGTTCTTTTGTCCACCGATAATCTCTTTGAATTCCTAATTTTCTGGCATGAGCGATACAACTGGATTTCGAACGGCCAAGCTGTTTGCTTACCCAGACAGCATCCTGGCTCCCGTAGTTGTCTTTGAGAAACTGTTCTTCTTCAGGAGACCAGGAAATATCACGGGTTATTTTTAAATGGTAGGCACGGTTCCGGCAGGCCGAAGGCAGGCGGTCGAGAACATCCGCAGTGCCTTTAGAGCCTAGGCTCCTATAGTTTCCGATTAGAAATTGGTCCTCATCTAACGTCCTTTTTTTATCGGAATTTTTAGTTTTTCTTGGAGTTTTTCGGGTATAATGACTCATAAATTTTCTCCTGACGATCTTTTTTTACATTATACACTCCTTTTCCATTTTGAGACAGCCATGGCGATGCAGACGAAGGCTATGGCGAAAACCAACTGGATGCCCAGGGCCTGGAGGATATCTGTACGGACATCTCCCGTGATGTGGCTAAACTGGACAAGCATGTCATTGGTTGTCTCGTACCAGTAAACGGGAAGAAACTTGGCGACGGTCTTGACACCGGAGTTCATATATTCCAAAGGTACGAAGACACCGCAGAGGAAACACATTCCCAGGGATATGACATTGACAACGCCGGATAACATATTTGAGTTGGTTGTAATGATACCCACCAGATAGGAAATGCTTAATGCAACGAGGAGCATTACCAGTGAGTTGAGGATATAGTAAATAAAGCTCGGGTGATGCATCAGAGTTTGGTTGTAAATGATCATTGAGGCAATAATGGTAATTCCCCAGAGGACGATAGCAATGGTTCCGGCAGCCAACAGGCTCTCTGCATTCTGACGGTGCATGGAGACAGCAGAGGCATGCATACGCTTTGGCAGGTCGCCTTTGCGAAAAGCGGACAAAATGTTGCCCATGACATAGCAGAGAATAGCCAGGAACAGATAAGGGACATAGCGGTAATAATAGGCAAAGCTTGGGGTTGCTCCTGCGGTTCCGGTGGTATCCAGAAGCTTGACTTTGCCTGTAGATGGTTTTTCAGCGGCTTGAGCAGCTTCCTCTTCGGAAAAACCGGCGGCACAGTAAGTTCGTACATTATTTAAAAAGCTGTTAATCTGCTGGTCCGCATAGAAGGATGTATAGCTCCCCGGAACTTTGGTCACAGAAAGTTTTTCCTCATTGGTGATGCAGGTATCAAAGAAATCGGATGGAATACGGATAATATATTCGACATCCCGGTAGAACAGCTTTTCCTGCATGGCGGCTGTGTCGTCTTCGATGACAGAAACGTCGTGGAATTGTTCCAGATAGTTTTTCAGGCCCTGGGCCAATGGGCCGCCGTCGTTGTCAACAATACCGATTTTTACACTTTCAGCCTGATAATTACTCGGAATATCATTGCCGGCTGCAGCCTGGACCATCATGGTGATGCTGAAAAAGATGACCAGATAGAGTAAAATGAGTCCTTTATTTTGTTTTACGATTTTCATATATCCTTTATATACTGTCATAGCGTTCCCTCCTGACCAGGCAAAATGAAGCAATGATAAGAACGACACACATGATCGAGAGTGTGATGAGATTTCTTGTATAACGGGCCGTATCATCATAGACATTGATACAGTAAAAGGCGTCGGAGATGAGTGCGGCCGGGTTGATTCGATTAATAATTGGTACATGTTGTTCGACGATGTTTTTCATCGTATTATTCATCAGGCCGGCGAGAAAACTGCAGACCATGGAAACACCCAGCAGGATACCGATTTTTATGCCCTCGCCCATGCGGCCGATGCTTCCTATAAAAATACCCATGGCTACGCCGATCATACTTCCGATCAGACTGATGAGCAGCATATCCGGCAATTGTCCGTTAAAATCCAGATGCAGGATATAGCGCAGGTAAATGAGTAAAACAAGGACGTTAAAGAACTGCAAAAGGAAAGATGCCAGCATTTCGGAAATAATAAGTTTTAATTTGTGGGTCGGTGTCACACAGCGTCTTGCCGCCAGTGCAGTCAGATTGGCCTGCAGGGTGATGGCTGCGCCAAATCCTATAAAAGCACCGTACAGGCAGGCCATGGCGATGAGAGCGTAGAAAAACTGGGCGTTCCCATTGGTCGTTTTTCCGCCGAGAGAGACTTGCTGAACCAGTTCGCTGTATTCGGACATTTGTAAAATGGCCGCTTCCATGCCTTCAGGGTGATTTATGGCAATGGCCGTCAGTGTTCGTTTTCCATTTTGATAGCTTTCCAGCAGGGATTGGAGAATACTTTCTTTCAGACCATTTTTGCTGACGGTCAGAGACGGTGTTTCGCTGTCGTAAAAAATGCCGGAGATTTTATGATTTTCCAGGGCTTCCAGGGCATCGGTCTCTGACATTTCCTGAATCTGAATAAGCGGGTCCTCATCATTTGCGATGCCGTTCAGAAATTCTATAAAAACTGGGTCGGCATCAGATTCGGTGACAAAGGCAGCCGGAACGGTCTCAAAGTTAGCTTCTTCCATTTGTCCGAATGCAAAATAAAATAGTGTTCCGAGAATTAATGGAAAAAAGAGAGGCCAGAAAATCATATTAAAGTTTTTGACTTTAACGATAATGTTATATTTAATTAAGTGTAACAACTCTATCCCCCCTAATCGCGCAGTTGTTTGCCGGTAATTTCCAGAAAGACGTCGTTTAATGTTGGAAGTTCAGAAAATACCCGGCCGAATGGAATATGATGCTCCTGAAGATAATTCAGAATGCGGATCAGATTGTGTTCGGCACCGGTACATCGCAGCGTCAGTATTTGCTCGGAGTATTGCAGATTAAATACGTGAGGAAGCTGTTTTATAGCCCGGATATGATTTTCGTCCAGAGCAATGGCTTCAATGGTGATGGTCTCACCGGTTTTGATCATGCTTTTAAGTTCTTCTTTAGTACCGATGGCAATGCTGCGGCCATGGTCGATAATGGCGATCCGGGTACAGATCTGTTCCACTTCTTCCATGTAGTGGGAAGTGTAGATAATTGTCGAACCTTGTCGATTTAGTTCCTGGATGCCTTCCAGAATTTTATTCCGGCTCTGTGGGTCCACGGCCACGGTCGGCTCATCCAGAATAATAAGTTTTGGTTTATGGGCGATACCGCAGGCAATATTCAGACGGCGGAGCAGACCACCGGAGAGCTTCTTCGGACGAAGCTTGGTGAATTCTTCCAGTCCGACAAATTCAATGGCTTCCTGAACCAACTGTTTTCTTTTCGTTTTGTCTTTGACATACAATCCGCAGAAATAGTCGATATTCTCATAGACGGTCAGTTCGTCAAAGACAGCAACGTTCTGAAGGACGATGCCAATCTGCTGTTTGATTTTATAATTGTCCGGGCGCATTTCTTCACCGAAAATGCGAATGGTTCCTTTATCATATTTTAAAAGTGCCAGCATACAGTTGATGGCCGTTGTTTTGCCGGAGCCGTTCGGACCGAGCAGGCCAAAGATTTCTCCTTCATGGATCGTCAGATTCAGATGATCCAGAGCGACCAGATTTCCATAGCGTTTCACCAGATTATTTATTTCAATCATTTAAATCCCTCCTAGTATTTCTGATTTTAGTATACGTCTTTGATGAAGTTTTCTGAAGCGCCGGCTGTCATATTTTCAATGTGACAAATGTCATAATCGATGGATGCCACTTTACCGGCAGGCCATTTTTATACTATAATGAAATGGAAATATAAAAAGGAGAAGCCCGCTAAGGGCAGTGTATGAGATACTTTCAGGATACAGGAATATTATTGTTTTATGGTTTGTTTGCCCTGCTTTATGAAAATGTAAGTCTACAGTTTGTTTTCGGCTTTTTGTGTGGGCTGATACTTATGTGTTTTGCTTATTTTATAGAGAATCGCTGGCTGAAGCTGGCCGCAGGGCTTCTTTTTTCTGCGTTGGTCTGGGTTGTTTGGCCGATTTTCTTTTTTCTGCCTGTAGCTGTCTATGTTTTTGTTCGTGAACACCAGTATATGCTTGCCGGAATCAGTATTTTTGGGGAAATATATTATTTTATATATTTGGGGAAATTATCGCTGGTCTTTCTGTGTTTTTGCTGTTTTGGAAGTTTGCTTGCTGTTTTATTGGAAAAACGGACAGAGCAGTATGAAATACTGGAAGTGTGGTTTAAAGAAAGTCAGGATGACAGTCGGGAACGGAATCTTCTTCTCAGTGAGAAAAATAAAGCTTTATTGGCGAAGCAGGATTATGAGCTTTATGCGGCAACGCTTCGGGAGAGAAATCGGATTGCCAGAGAAATTCACGATAATGTGGGCCATGTTTTGTCACGGTCAATTCTTCTGGTCGGCGCCATGAAAACGATAAATCAGGAGACGGCGATGAGCGCTATGCTGGATAATCTGGATGATTCGTTGAATTCCGCCATGGACAGTATTCGCAGCAGTGTGCATGATCTCCATGATGAGGCCATCAATCTCAGGGAAGCGGTGGACGGTTTGATCGATGATTTCAAATTTTGCCCTGTAGAGCTTCATTATGATATGGGGACGGATTTACCAAAAGAGGTTAAGTATTGTTTTATTGGTATTGTGAAAGAGGCTTTGGCGAATGTGATGAAGCACAGTAATGCCAGTCATGTTGATGTTTTTATGCGGGAACATCCGGCGCTTTATCAGTTGTGTATTGAGGACAATGGAACGGCTTTTTCTTCCTTTGCGGTGGCAGAGCCGCCGGACGGGAGCGGGATAAACACTGACGGTCCGGGGATTGGTCTGGTAAATATGCAGGACAGGGTACGGACTTTGAATGGTACTTTTCAGATTACGAAACAGCATGGATTTAAGATTTTTATAACGATTCCAAAGGAATTGTAGGGAGATAAGGTATGAATATTGTAATTGTAGATGATGACTGTCTCGTATCCGGGGCATTGAAAACAATTTTGGAAGTGAATGAAGATGTCCAGGTAGCGGCTGTTGGTGCGGACGGACAGGAGGCCATCGAACTTTACCGCCGGTATCGTCCCGATGTCTTATTGATGGACATTCGTATGCAGAAGATGAATGGTCTGGATGCTTCCGGGGAAATACTTCGGGAATTTCCGGATGCAAAGATTCTGCTTCTTACGACATTTTCCGACGATGAATATATTATTAAAGCGCTCCGGCTTGGAGCAAAGGGGTATCTTTTAAAGCAGGATTATGCAAGTATTCTTCCCGCATTACGCGCGGTGGATTCGGGACAGACTGTATTTGGACACGAAATCGTTTCAAAGATTCCTGATCTTATTCAGAAGAAAGAGAGTTTGAATTATTCGGAATATGAAATCAATGAGCGGGAAGAGGAAATTATCTGTCTGATTGCAGAGGGATTAAGCAATAAAGAGATTGCTGCGAAAATGTTTTTGAGCGAGGGGACGGTCCGGAATTATCTCAGTTCGATTTTGGATAAATTAAATCTCAGAGACCGGACGCAGATTGCCATTTTCTATTATCAGCATAGATAGATTTTTACAAAAAATAGACATTTCTTACAAAATATGGTATTATTTTTTTCATATATAAATATAGAAGTATGAGGTTTAATTATGTTAGAAACCATTGAGATGATCAATAGCGCAGTCAATAATTTTGTCTGGGGTGTGCCTGCTATGGTCTGCATCATCGGTGTCGGTCTGTATCTGAGTCTGCGTACCCATTTTCTGCAAATTCGAAAATTTCCCTATGCAATAAAAACAACGATTGGAAGAATGTTTCGAAAGCGTGAGGCTTCTGACGGAGCTATGACACCGTTTCAGGCGGTCTGTACGGCATTGGCGGCAACAGTTGGAACCGGAAATATTGCCGGGGTGGCCGGAGCAATTGCCATCGGTGGGCCTGGCGCCGTTTTCTGGATGTGGGTGTCCGCGCTGCTCGGTATGTGTACCAAGTTTTCCGAAGTAACTCTGGCTGTACATTTTCGTGAGAGAAATGCTCAGGGAGATTTGGTCGGCGGCCCGATGTATTATATAAAAAATGGTCTGAAAAAACATTGGCACTGGCTGGCTTTCGCCTTTTCGGCCTTTGGCGTACTTACTGTATTTGGTACGGGAAATGCAACTCAGGTGAATACGATTACGACGGCAATTAATTCGGCGCTGTTAAATTATAATGTGATTTCCGAATCGTCGGTCAGTATTTCCAATGTGGTGATTGGTGTGGTGATTGCTCTCCTTGTTGGCCTGGTGCTGCTTGGCGGCGTGAAGCGCATCGGCAGTGTGGCAGAACGGCTTGTTCCGTTTATGGCTGTATTTTATGTCATACTGGCTCTTGGTGTTGTCATTTTAAATATTGAAAATGTACCTCATGTTTTTTATTCCATTGTCTATGGCGCTTTCAATCCGGGCGCTGTGACTGGCGGCGTCGTGGGCGGATTTTTCCTCAGTGTTCAAAAGGGTGTATCCCGGGGGATTTTTTCAAATGAAGCTGGTTTGGGAACAGGGTCCATCGCCCATGCCTGTGCGGATACACAGAAGCCGGTGAAACAGGGTTTTTTCGGAATCTTTGAGGTGTTTACGGATACGATTTTAATCTGTACCCTGACAGCGTTGGTCATTTTGTGCAGCGGTGTGCCGATAGGTTATGGAAGTGCGGCCGGAGCTGAGCTTACGATTCTTGGCTTCACATCGACTTATGGCAACTGGGTGTCCATTTTTACAGCGGTGGCCATGTGCTGCTTTGCTTTTTCGACAATCATCGGATGGGGACTTTACGGTGCCCGGTGTATTGAGTTTCTTTTTTCATCCAAAGTCATTAAACCATTTATGGTCGTCTATTCGTTGGTAGCCATCCTGGGAGCAACGGTGGATTTGGGATTGTTGTGGAGCATTGCCGAGACCTTTAACGGTCTGATGTCCATTCCAAACCTGATTGCCCTGTTCTTGCTGTCGGGAACAGTCGTTAAATTAGTTAAAGAATATTTTGCCACAGAAGGAAAAGAATAAACGTATAAATATGTAAAAGGCGGTGAAATTCTGGAAGATATTCCGGTTTTTCACCGCTTTTATGAATTGTTTTGAATTACTTTATTTGTATATAAAAATTTGAAAAATAGTTGTTTCGTGTCAACAATTGTGTTAAAATATTAATGAGGTGGCAAATATGAAAAAGGAGGATGGATATGAGCGTTGAATTGTTAGACAAAACCAGAAAGATTAATAAGCTTCTTCATAATAATAATTCTAATATGGTTGTTTTCAATGATATATGTGAAGTTTTAAGCGACATATTGGAATCAAATATCCTTGTTATCAGTAAAAAGGGTAAGATTTTGGGAATTAAGAATCGAACGGGGCAACCGTGTATTCATCAGTTAATCAGTGACAGTGTCGGCGGTCATATCGATCCAATGTTGAATGAACGTCTGCTCAGCGTACTTTCGACGAAAGAAAATGTTAATTTGTTAACACTTGGATTTTCATGTGATAACGTTTCGACTTATGAAGCAATCATTACACCGATTGATATTGCCGGCGAACGGTTGGGAACATTGTTTATTTACAGGAATGATAATTCCTATCAGATTGACGATATTATTTTAAGTGAGTACGGAACGACGGTTGTGGGACTTGAGATGCTGCGTTCCGTCAATGAGGAAAGCGCGGAAGAGTCAAGAAAACTTCAGGTTGTAAAATCGGCCATCAGCACACTGTCATTTTCTGAACTTGAAGCGATCACTCATATTTTTGAAGAATTGGATGGAAATGAGGGCATTCTTGTAGCCAGCAAGATTGCCGACCGTGTGGGCATTACCCGTTCGGTCATTGTCAATGCGCTGCGTAAGTTTGAGAGCGCCGGTGTCATCGAATCCCGTTCTTCCGGTATGAAAGGAACCTATATTAAGGTTATTAACGACGCTGTATTTGATGAATTGAAGAAAATCAAAAATTAAAGTAAAAAAGACATAAAATATAGGTATAAAAGGCTTGCTTAATGCGAGCCTTTTGTGTTATAATCCTATTTTGTAAAAATATGACACGTGGGTCGATTTTCAGGCAGGTGCCGACAGGTCGCCTGAAAAGATGAAGTCCACGGATGTAAAACCAATGGAGGTATGATTATGAGCGTTATTTCTATGAAACAGCTGCTGGAAGCCGGCGTACATTTCGGACACCAGACAAGAAGATGGAACCCTAAGATGGCTGAGTACATCTACACAGAGAGAAATGGTATTTATATCATTGACTTACAGAAATCTGTAGGTATGGTAGATGATGCTTACAATGCAATCAAAGATATCGTTGCAGACGGCGGAACGATTCTTTTTGTCGGAACAAAGAAACAGGCTCAGGACGCTATCCGCACAGAAGCAGAACGCTGCGGTATGTTCTATGTAAATCAGAGATGGCTTGGCGGTATGCTGACAAACTTCAAAACAATTCAGAGCCGTATTTCAAGACTGAAACAGATTGAAGCTATGGCTGAAGATGGTACATTCGAAGTATTACCTAAGAAGGAAGTTATCGCACTGAAGAAAGAATGGGAAAAACTTGAGAAAAACCTTGGCGGTATCAAGAACATGAAGAGAATCCCGGATGCAATCTTCGTTGTAGATCCTAAGAAGGAAAGAATCTGTGTACAGGAAGCTCATGTATTAGGTATTCCGTTAATCGGTATCGCAGATACAAACTGTGATCCGGAAGAACTGGATTATGTAATCCCAGGTAACGATGATGCAATCCGTGCGGTTAAATTGATCGTTTCCAAGATGGCAGATGCAGTTATCGAAGCAAACCAGGGTGTTCAGATGGCTGATGCTGAAGAAGCAGCAGAGGAAGTTGCTGAATAATCAGGGCTTACGACTTAAAGTGCTGTCTCAAAATTAGTTTTTAATCTTGAGACAGCTTTTTTAAGCAGATGAAATACGGAGTCGTGTGGAGACCGGAACCGTAAAAGAACGAAAAGAATTAAGAAATTATAATAATAAAGAAAAATTTATGGAGGAATGAATCATGGCAATTACAGCAGCAATGGTAAAGGAATTAAGAGAACTCACCGGAGCAGGTATGATGGATTGTAAGAAAGCTCTGAACGAAACTAACGGAGATAAAGAGAAAGCCGTTGAATTCTTAAGAGAAAAAGGTCTTGCAGCTATCGCTAAAAAGGCAAACAGAATTGCAGCAGAAGGTCTTGTAGCAACAATCCTTTCTGATGATCATAAAACTGGCGCAATCGTTGAAGTTAACAGTGAAACAGACTTCGTTGCAAAGAATGCAGAATTCCAGGCATATGTAGAAAGAGTAGCAGCTCAGGCATTGGCTACAAGCGCTAAAACAGTTGAAGAATTCATGGCTGAACCATGGATTGATGATGCAGGCTTAACTGTAGAGCAGGCATTATCCCAGAAGATCGCTATTATCGGCGAAAAATTAAGCATCCGTCGTTTTGAAAAAGTTGTCAGCACTGACGGTGTTGTTACAACATATATCCATGCTGGCGGAAAAATCGGTGTTCTTGTTGAACTGACAACAGACTCTGCTGACGAAGTAGTTCTTGAATGTGGTAAAAACGTTGCTATGCAGGTAGCAGCTCTGAAACCTCAGTACACAGACCGTTCCGAAGTTGATGCAAACTACATTGCACACGAAAAAGAAATCCTTCTTGCTCAGATTATGAATGATCCAAAAGAGTCCAAGAAACCTGAAAAAGTTATCGATGGTATCATCACAGGCCGTATCAACAAAGAGCTTAAAGAAATCTGCCTTGTTGATCAGGTATATGTAAAAGCTGAAGACGGAAAACAGTCCGTAGGCAAATATGTTGAATCCGTAGCAAAAGCAGCAGGTGCAAACGTTGCTATCAAAGGCTTTGTTCGTTTTGAAACAGGCGAAGGTATGGAAAAGAAAGAAGAAAACTTCGCTGAAGAAGTTGCAAAACAGATGGGAAACTAAGCTTATAATTTGGCTTTGAATGAAATATTTGAATGAAAAGAAGGCACCGTTGCACGGTTATATTCCGGGCAATGGTGCCTTTTCTCTATTGATTTGAAACGTTGAAACTACAAATGCTTTCTTTTTTCTTCCGGAATGGTTTGGCCAGCAGGAAGAGTCCGAACAGTACGCCATTGAGCAGTAATGACCACGGAATCTGTGCCCAGGATACGGTCTGGTTTTGGATGACATCTGCGGAGTATGTGCCGGAGATAACAGGGATAAGGTTGTTGTTAAGAAAATGAATGATAACCACAGCCCAGATGTTATTTGTCCGCATGTAAACATAACCGAAAAATATACCGTAAGTGACACAGGTAATGATCTGACTTACCAGCATAATGAGTCCCTGTCCGGGTGAAACATAAAAGAAAAGGTCTACTGGTAAATGCCACAATCCCCACACGATGCCGAGAATGAGTACGCCATAGCGGAGTCCGAAACGTTTCTGCAAAATCGACTGCAGATAATACCGCCATCCGTATTCTTCACCAAAAAAGGCGATAAAGGCCAGCAGGAAACTGAGCGGCATAGAAGCAATGTAAACCCATGTGTCCGGGCTGGTTAGAATGGATGTGAATATTTCCAATTGATCGGATGCGGCGAAACTTATGCCGGCTCTTAAAAAATACAGCACGAGAAACAAAACAATACAAAAGAGTGAAGTCTTCCAGTTCTTCCATTTCAGCCCGTAGGCGGCCCGCCGCTTTTTACCGGCTGCCAGCAGAAAAATCCAGCAGAGGATACTTCCGATCATCATGATCGACTGCATGACCATGAGCCATAAGGATACGGTTCCTCCGAGCATTTCCAGTGTGCTTTCAGGCTGAATGACGGTCATTACCGTGGAAACCAGCATGAACAGGGTTATCACAGTAAAGATTCGGAAAAACCATTTTGGAAGATTTAAATCATCTTTGCGTGTCAACAGATAGGCCAGCATGACTCCGGTGGCCGGATACATCATTTGTGTATTGGCAAAAGCACTCAAATCCAACTGTTGCGTATTTCCATACCACATTAATAATCCCATTAGATAGGTAACACCATAGGCTGCAATAAGGAAAATAATAAATTGCTTTTTGTCTGTCTTTGAATTCATCTTCTGTCCTCCATTTTTTGTTTATGAAGGTATTTTAGCAATGAATGGATGTCCAGAGATAAAAATTGCCTGAACAGGCAGGGCGGTTGCCTAAAATGCATTACGAAATATATTTTACAAGGTTTTCTTTGACGTTTCTTGAGAAAAGACAGCGTTCCCCATTATCCATAATGACCTGTCGGTGTTTTAAATCCAATTCGCTGATGCGTTCGGCGTTGATCAGATAAGCCCGGTGTGATCGAATAAATCGATCGCCGAAGGTTGCTTCCAATTCTTGCATACTGCCGATACAGTCAATGCCATCATGATCGGCATGGAGTACGATTCGATGGCTCCGGCCGCTCGTCTCGAAAAACAGAATCTCATCGATGGGGATGTGTTTTATCACATCCATGATTTTAACTGTAAAATAAGGTCTTTGTTCGCTGCTATCTTCGCGCATCCGGTCCGTAATGATATGAAGACAGCGGGACATGCCGGCGAACATTTTATCTGGATTTTCTTTCGTAATGTAGTCTAAAGCTTCCAGGTGGTAACGGAAGGTTTCAAAGGCCAGGTCTTTATAAGCTGTTACATAAATGATAAATCCCCGGGTATCATGCCTTCGTATTTCCTGACCCAATGCGAAGCCATCCATGGATTCGCCGTTCAATTCCACATCCAGAAAGTAAATACCGCGTCCGGGAGTTTCTTTTACTGTTTTGATAATTTCTTCAGGGTGCCTGGTGCTGAGTGTCAGCTTCATGTCATAGCCTTCAATCAGTATCTGTTTTTTCAAATAGGATTCCAATTCAGTGCGAACCCGGGCATCATCCTCACATATATATACCGGCAGCAATTGTCATGCCTCCTCTATTTTCAATTCTTGTATAAAATAACCATCTTTTATGGTCGTCAGCGGCAGAACAAAAGCATATTGCCGCAGAATTTGATGATAACTGTTCAGTCCGATACCGCGGCCCTCGCCCTTTGTCGAATAACCTGCGGTGCCGATTCTGTGAAAATCCACTGTTTCATACAGCGTATTTTTTACCAGAAAGGTCGTATAATTTTCCTGACGGCTGATCAGGATATGAATTTGTCCATCTGGATGGTCTTGTACGGCCTCAATGGCGTTATCGATGAGAATTCCCAGACAGCGGCATAAGTCAGTATCACGCAGACGGGTTTGGTCAAATACCCGAAATACTTCCAGATTACAGTAAATGCCGGCCCGTTTCATTTCATCCAGTTTGACCAGAATCAGGCTTTTTATTGCCAGATGGTGGATGTTGGCCAATTGATTCATCAGTTTGAGTTGTTTGCCAATGTGGATATCGAAATCAGCGGCCATATCTTGAATATAAGATTGAACAGCGGCCGTATCGCCGTCTTTTGTTTGGAGATACATGCCAGACATCATATTTTTAAAATCATGACGGAATCGCCGGGCTTCCTGCTGAAGACTTTCAAGATTTTCAATGTAAGCAGTCTGTTGCTGCAGAGTGACCTGTTGTGCTTCAATCTGGTGTTTTTGCATATCCTGGCGGCTGATGTAGACAAAAAATATATAAGTCAGCATCAAAAGTAAAATAGAAATCATGAAATTACCGCTATTGTCACTTTCAAATCGTTCAATCATTCTTTGGACAAATACAAACAGAGGAGGATAACAGCTCATAAGGATAAGCATATCATTCCGAATGATTCCATAATCCAGCCATTGTTGGTAATGCCGTCCGGCACCGGTTTTATATAAAACGATGAGTACCAGAATCAGGCAGATGGGTACGGCTACCCACAAGACGAACATATACAGCAGACGCTCCTGCATAACGGCCAGATGAATGATTCTGTCCGGCATTAGTAAAAATCCCATGTAGTTGCCCATATCCGCTGTCACAGAGATAATGAGCATGGTAAACCAGCATGTTTTCTTTTTCATGTCATATAAGGCAATCAGGAGCAATGTGCCGACAGCCAGCTGACAATAGTGACTCAGACTGTCAGAAAAATAGGGAATATGCATCCATCCAAGTTTTAGCATAGCGGCGCCAAACAGAGAACAGCCGATGATGAACAGGCAAATGGCACCGATGACCCGAATCCAATATCGGCGGCGGCCGCCTGTGGGTTTACCTATTAAAATTATGGCTTCGGTAATTATGAATATAATGAATATGAACATGCTTACCATGTTGGCAGCAGTTATTTCTAAAAAAGTCATGGTCATCTCACCCCAGTGTTACTATACACCATTTTTAGAGATATTGAAACTGAAATGTAGCTGTGCAAGTTATATAAAATAAAGTATAATAGAGGATATAAAAGGAGCGGAATTCTCAGAATATATGAAACAGGCACGCTTTTCTGTAAAACAGGCGGAACTGTTATGAAGCGTGGACGGATTGATACTTTCCTCGCCTTTTTCGAAACGAGAGGGGGGATTGTGAATCTTGTAAAAAATTATCGGTATATTTGATGTCACATCGTGACATTAAATATTATATCTATGATATCATCAAAATTTATTTTATAATCATCGATTTCCAGAATTCTGAAAGTCGGATCAACACTTTTTGCTGTCCCGGAACGAGTGAGGTACATGCCTTCACCAACTCCACCGGAACCATCAGGTCCAGGATCGGAAGAAAAATAAGTGACTGTGATTTGATGGCCTTTTTCTAAACGGATAAGTTTTTCGTTGAGAGCGGCGGCCATTTCGTCAGATAAATCAATTCTGTTTACCCGAAGAACTTCTTTTTGCTGTATCGCCTCCGTATGTCCTTTCAGGGCAGCGAAAGGGGAGAATATCTTTGCCCGGTCAGCGTTGGACATATGGGGATGTTTGGATTCTGGCCGGGGCAGATTTATAATATCGTCGTATCGATCAGATATATTTAAGGACATACATAGGCCTCCTTTGGTTTTTTCTGAGTTTTGGAAAAGACTTAGGCTGGGGTTAAGCTTTGTGTCCTCCAATCTGGCCGTTGCGTTCAATGGCTGTTGCTCCGTCTTCTAAACTCATGCCTTTTAATATAGCATTTTTCCCATATTTCTTTTGAATATCCAACATAGCTTTCTGAATTTTCCTGTCTCGTTTTAAAATCTGTTCTTTGTACTCAATTTCAGATGGCGCAGTAAATAAATCGTATTGAATATAGTTCGCCGCTTTCGTTTCGTCAATGACATTATTGAAAGTGATACTCAGCCGGTGGACTGATAATTTTGAATTTACGATGCGGTCATAAAGGGACAGAGCAGCCGTCCCAAGTTCCATGGCGGAGGAAGTGTAAGCATTCAAATTCACACTTCCATGGGCCGGTTTTGGCACGGATTGTCCAAAATGGTTAACATGCATTGGACCGGAATAATTGTCCAAATTTTTGTCGTATCCGATATGAAGAACAATCTGGTTTGTAAGCAGGCCTTTATCCACCAGATCCAGAGCAAGACTGTCTGTCATTTCATGGACGACCAGACGCCCTTTAGCTTTGGAATAGGGACATGAAAGTACCTGGCCGGAACCCATAGAATTACTGCTCGGTCTATAATTTTTGATGTCCTGCATGGTGACTGGTTCCACTCCCCAGGCGTGGTCAATCAGTAGTTCGGCATCAATGCCGAAAAGGCGGAATAATAAATCTTCGTTATAAAGGGACATTATTGCCACATCGCCCATCGTGTACATGGCATTTGCTGTCAGACGTTTGGCGATACCCTTCCCAATACGCCAGAAAGCTGTGAGGGGCCGGTGGTCCCAAAGTAATTTCCGATAATTCATTTCATCCAATTCAGCAATTCGAACCCCATCCCTGTCAGCATCTACATGTTTTGCAACAATATCCATAGCAATTTTGGCAAGATAAAGGTTTGTCCCGATTCCGGCGGTAGCTGTAATTCCGGTTTGTTTAAGTACATCCCGAATAATGGTTTTTGCTAAATCGTGGGGAGACATGGATGTTCCGTCCGGATTGCAGTAGACAGACTGGTAAGAGGTTACATCCATAAATACTTCATCGATGGAATAGACATGGATGTCGGAAGCACTTACATATTTCAGGTAGATATTGTAAATATCAGCAGACACATCAATATAACGCTGCATCTGTGGTGTGGCGATAATGAAATCGACTGTTTTCCCGGTGGCAGCTTTGATCTGCTCCAATTTCTGCTTGACTTCAAATAATCTGGGACGGCCAGGAATACCATAGGCTTTCAGGGAAGGAGAGACGGCAAGGCAGATAGTCTTATCGGTTCGGCTTTCGTCGGCCACTACCAGATTGGTTGTCAGGGGGTCAAGCCCCCGTTCAATACATTCAACAGAAGCATAAAAGCTTTTTAAATCAATGGCGATATAAACGTTGGACATAGCGGCCTCCTTTTTTACATAAACAAACATATGTTCTTGATATAAAGTAAGTTTAGAACAAAAGTTTGATGATGTCAAGAGGCGGTGTTATGAGAAAACAAGGGAGTTACTGGAAATATAATTAGGAAATTCTTATGAAATAAAGTATAATAGGTGATAAGGATGACTGTAAACTGTGGTAGAAAAAGTTTTCAAAGATTGAAGATAGATGGTGAGAAAAATGGAATATCTGGCACATATTAATGATAAGGGTGAGGAACAGCTTTTAAAAACGCATTTGGAAAATACGGCAAAACTTTGTGCCGGATTTGCGGATGAATTTGGCGTTTATGATTGGGGTTATTGCTGTGGGCTTTTACATGATATCGGTAAATATTCATTGGAGTTTCAAAAAAGGATTCAGGGGAATGGGGAAAAAGTGGACCATTCCACAGCCGGTGCAAAGTTTTGTTGGGATAAAGGAGGAATGTATCAGTTTTTGAGCTATTGTATTGCGGGACATCATGCCGGATTACCGGATACCGGCGGTGAAGGGGATACCGGTGCACGGGGAACACTTACAGGAAGACTTAAGAAGAAAATAAAAGATTATCAAGCCTGTATGGAAGAAATCAAAATCCCCCAATTAACACCGCCGCCATTTCGGCCAGGTAAGGCAGAGAATGAGACCTTTTTCTTCAGTGTGTTTATGCGGATGCTGTATTCCTGTCTCGTGGATGCGGATTATCTTGACACAGAAGCTTTTATGAGCGGCGGATTACGTGTCAGGAATTCCGGGGAGTCTATAGATATATTGTGCGAGAAACTTGAAAAACATATATCTACCTGGCTTCAAAATAACGATTTCGATACGATAAATGGACGTAGAACAGAAATATTAAAGCATTGTCTGGCTATGGGTAAAGAGGAAAAAGGGTTGTTTACGATGACGGTTCCGACGGGCGGCGGGAAAACAGTGGCATCACTGGCCTTTGCCTTAAAGCATGCAAAAGAGCATCACATGAATCGGATTATTTATGTGATTCCTTATACGAGTATTATTGAGCAAAATGCAAAAGTATTCGGTGATATACTCGGCTCAGATAATATACTGGAGAATCATTGCAATGTAGATTACGAATCAAGTGAAGAATTGAAGCCTATGCAGCTTGCTGCGGAAAATTGGGATAAGCCGATTATTGTTACCACGAACGTGCAGTTTTTTGAATCCTTGTTTTCAAATAAATCCTCCAGGTGCCGGAAGCTTCATAATATAGTCAATAGTGTAATTGTTTTTGATGAAGCTCAAATGCTTCCAAACAATTATTTAAAACCTTGTGTGGCGGTTATTGAACAGCTTGTCCGTCATTATCGCAGTTCCGTAGTTTTGTGCACGGCAACTCAGTCGGCTTTAAAAGGAATATTGTCGGTGGATATTGGGGCTATAGAATTGTGTCCGAGGATGGAAGAGCAGTTTCAATTTTTCAAACGTGTTTCAATAAAAAATTTGAATAGAATTCCAGAAGAGGAGTTGATTCAAAGATTGGAAAGGGAACAGCAGGTACTTTGTATTTTAAACACAAAAAAAGAGCGCAGAAAATATACCAATGTTTGCAATCAGAAGGCGTTTATCATCTTTCAACATCCATGTATCCGATTCATAGAAAACGGGTTTTAAGTGAAATCAGGAAACGTTTGAAGAAAAACGAAAAGTGTATTGTGATTTCGACCAGCCTTGTGGAAGCCGGAGTGGATTTAGATTTTTGTACAGTTTACAGGCAGATGGCCGGTGTGGATTCAATTATTCAGGCCGCAGGCCGATGTAATCGGGAAGGAAAACGGCCTGTCGATGACAGTATGACTTACATTTTTCAATTGGATGAAAGAGAATACATACCAGGGCGGAGACAGAAGATGGAAGTGACGGAAAGTCTGCTCGAAGATGGCAGGAAACCCGAAGAACTGGAAACTATAAAAGATTATTTTGAATTGTTGTATCATCTGCGGGGAGAAAGTCTGGATAAAAAGAATATTCTAAAAGCATTTAGGGGAATGAATTTCTCATTTGCTGAGGTGAGTAAAGAATTTAAATTGATTGAACAAGATACAAAAACAATTTTCATACCAAAAGAAGAAAGAGCCATTGACCTTTTAAACGAGTTAAAAGTTAAAGGCCTTACCAAAAAACTGATGCGGGAAATGGGACTGATTTTAGAAGTAGAATATGGAAAGGCCGTGATAGTTTGAGAAGAAAAGGGGGAGGGAGTAAATGATATTATATCATGGAAGCAGAGAGATTGTAGAATTTCCAGAAGTGAGAAAAGCGATATTTAATAAGGATTTTTATTTTGGTTTCTATTGTACAAGTTATAGAGAACAGGCAGAATGCTGGGCGACGAGATATGGGAAAAAAGGATACATTAACAGTTATGAGTATGTCCCAAATGAACAATTAAGATATTTGAAGTTTGAAAATATGACAGAAGAGTGGCTTGATTTCATCGTTGCTTGTAGATTGGGGAAACCGCATACATACGATATTATGGAGGGTCCAATGGTTAATGATACAATTTTTAATTATGTGCAAAATTTTATAGACAAGAAGATATCGAGAGCTGCTTTTTGGGAATTAGCAAAATTTAATCGCCCAACGCATCAGATTAGTTTTCATACAATTTCGGCGTTGGATACATTGACATTTCAAGGGAGTGAGGAAGTATATGGGGGTAAAAAATAACAGTCGTTTATTCTATACGTGCAGTTTGATTGAGTTTATAGGTAGAAAGAAAAAAAGAAAAAGGATGGAAGTCGTTGATTTTCTGGGAAAAGAGACTTTAGAGCGAATTTATGATTATGCCGATGTTTTCCATTGTGAACCCATCGAAAAAGTCGCCTCAGAATTTATAGAAGAGTGTGGTGTTGAAGAAGGAAACTTCGATAACGAAGCTGCATGCAAATATAATGTTCCGGATTACTGGACCTTGGAGAGGTATATGAGCGCCTGATTGAAGATACTTGTTTTGATGAAAATATAGTCGAGGGCATTTGGCAAGTATATCATTCATGGATTGATGAGGATATCTCGAATTATAATACGGATTTTTATTTTCAGCCCCGCGATTATATTGCGGCGTGTTATACAAAAGGCTATGTTTTATAGAGATACAGAGGAGTGAAGTCATATGTCCAAAGGTGTCAGAGTTAGGGTCTGGAGAGATTATGCTCTCTTTACAAGGCCTGAGATGAAGGTGGAACGGTGTTCTTATGATGTCATAACACCGTCGGCTGCCAGAGGGATTTTGGAAGCAATCTATTGGCATCCGGGGATGCATTGGATTATTGATAGGATTTATGTAAAAAAGCCGATACGATTTACCGGTGTGCGGCGAAATGAAGTAAAAAGTACAGTGTCGTCGAATAATGTGCTTCCGGTTTATAACGGAAAGGACAAGCCGCTTTATATCAGCAGTAAGGCAGATATTGTTCAGAGGGCATCGTTATTGCTTAGAGATGTAGAATATGTCATTGAAGCTCACTTTGAAATGATAAATAAGGCAAATCAAAGTGACAATCCGGGGAAGTTCAAGGATATTATTATGCGTAGATTGAAACGGGGAGAGTGTTTTCATACACCGTATTTTGGCTGCCGGGAATTTCCGGTAAGATTTTGTCTGTGTGAAGAAGCGGAAATTCAAACAGCGTATGATAATGAGGCGGAAAGAGACCTGGGATTTATGCTGTATGATATGGATTATACGGATTTAACAAATATCCAGCCAATGTTTTTTCGGGCGATTATGAAAAAGGGCATCATCGATGTACAAAATTGTGAGGTGATTCGATGATTTTACAGTCTTTAGCAGGTTATTATGAAACATTGTTAAGCAATGGCAAAACTGCACGACAAGGCTGGTGTCAGGCAAAAGTGTCTTTTGCTTTAAATCTGGCTTCGGATGGTCTGATATGATACCTGTCAAGTAGCGAGCCCACTCCTGTAAACGGTATTTCTGGCCTTTTTGATAAGTTTTTGAGGGTTCTTTGTCTTGGAATTGTGATAACATACATGAAGCTTCATCCCATTCGATTCTATCAAATAACCACAAGTATATTTAACTTTCATAATCGCTTCCATTAAAAATACCGCCGACCTTTCAAATATGTCGGCGGCATTACTGTTTCTGTTTCCACAAAGGGATATATTTTCCCTCTTTGACAAGAGAATCAAGATTTTTGTAAAAATATTCTCTTTCTATTTCATACTCTTCTGGTGTCATACCATCTCTCCAAAAGGGGACTTCCCTCAATGTTGGAGATGCCCAATCATTTATTTTTTTCTTCCATCAAGCACCATCACCTTTCACACCATAAAGTTTGTGAGTCAATCTTTCAACAATAATTTTTTTGCGCTTATAAATCCGTTATGTTGGTGTTATCTTACCATCTCTGGATAATTTATTCAAGTTCTCTAATTCCCCCTAAAAATAAAAATCTGAATGATAGCTTTCAGGCATATCTTTCATTCTCAGGGCCATGTAGTTTAGAGCTCCGGCCGTCGTTCCCCATAAGTGGGGAACGAGGATTTACAGCTTGGATATGGGAGTGATCGCCATATGAAGCATCTGCCATACAGGATGTTCGAATAGGATATTTTTTATAATAATTCCTGTAAACTATGCCGCAATATCTTTTTTCATATATTTCAGAAAGGCTGCTCCGATACCGATGGCGGCATAAAAAAGACCAAGGGCGAGCAGGTGCATGTCGATGGCGCTGTCGGATATGACATCGGCCGCTTCAGCGTAGGCAAAAGGCGTGATATATTTTAGAAATTCGGCCTGACTGCTGATATTTTTAAAAATATTTAAAAAATAAAGCAGGGCGGCAAGGCCAAGGCCGGCGCCGACACCGCTGCGTCGGATAAAGGCGGAAATGCCGAAGCATATACAGGCGATTTCGATTTGAAGAACTGTATAAGCACCATGGAGCAGCAGAAATTCTTTGATGGCCAATTCTTCACCGATGAGAGTAAAGGATAGGGCAGAGACTGCCATGACGAACAAGTTCATGAGGAGCAACTCAAAAAGAATGGACAGGAGTTTTTGAAGGACAACCGTCCGGCGACGAACCGGGTGGGTCAGAAGAAATTCTGCAGTCCGTTCTTTTTCTTCTTTGGCGAGGGCGTTGATGCCGAGAAGAGCTGCAAAAAATCCGCCGCCGATGCTCAGAATGTTACCGCATTCAAGGGCATAGAACCCCATGACATCACCGAAGTTTAAGCGGTCCATTCCAAAGGCCTGGGTGAAGCTGCCCATGTTGGCAAACATGTCAGTGATATCGCCCATGCCGGTGTTCATTTCCGGAAACATAATCATGCATATAAGGAGCATGAGAGCGATGGCAAGAGTCCAGATTAAAAATGCTGTACGGTTTTGTTTAATTTCGTGGAGAAAGATTGTCATAGGGCATCAGCCTCCTTTGTGTAATAATGCAGGAATATCTCTTCAAGTTCGGGTTCGGTGACGGTCATATCGGTGATAGGAAGGTTATTCAGTTCGGAAATTAAGACTTTGATGTTGCCGTCATATAAGAAACTGACGGAGTTTTCTGTGCAGGTGATGTTTTTCATGTTTTCCAGATGAGGCAGTGAAGAAATGCCGTGAAGTGTGATGCGTCGGGCTTTTGTGTTGGTCAGCTTTTCCACAGAATCACAGGCGATCAGACGGCCCTCACGGATGATGGCGGCATTTTTACAATGATGCTGGATTTCTGCGAGAACATGGGAAGAAAGAAAAATAGTAGCTCCCTGTTTGTTTCTCTCATGGATTAATTCGAAAAAGGCCTTTTGCATCAGGGGGTCCAGCCCGCTGGTCGGTTCATCCAGAATATATAAGTCGGGTTCATGCATAAAAGCACAGACAATGGATACTTTTTTTCGGTTTCCGAGGGAAAGCTCTTCTACTTTCTTTTTTGTATCCAGTCCGAATCTCTCACACAGACGGCTGGTCTCGGTCTGGCATTTTTTACCGCGGAGTGAAGCGGACATGCGGAGAACTTCATCTACCCGCATTCCATGATAAAACATGGCTTCGGAAGGCATATATCCGATATGAGAAAGAATGTCTATGTGGTCACGGACAATGTCCTTGTCAAAAATTCGTGCGCTGCCGGAAGTTGGTGAGATCAGGCCGAGCAGAGTGCGGATGGTCGTACTTTTTCCGGCACCGTTGGGACCGATAAAGCCGAAAATATCCCCTGCTTCGACAGAAAGATTCATGTCAATAATTCCGCGGGCCTGGGAATAGTATTTGGTCAGGTTTTGCGTTTGAATAATTTTCATTTTGCGTCTCCTTTCTCTGGTTTTTCACGGCAATAGGCTATCTGCCAAAAGTCCAGAATTTTCAAAAAATCTTTTTCCAGCTGGTCAAAATCAAGGGAATCCTGTTGTAAAACTTTCCACAGATAGCCCTCTGTGGTCCAGTACATGGTTTTAAACATTATTTCCAGGTCCAGACCGGGACGAAAGTCCTCCGGATTGATTTTTGGCATAAAAATGGTGGCACTGTTTTGGACAAGGATGGCGTAATTTTTTTGAATTTCAAGGGCAATTTGCGGGTCTTTTTCATAGAAAGCGTTCAGAGTAAATCCGGTCAGGTCGGGATATTTTTTCATAACGGCTAATTTGGCATACATACCCCGCCGCATCATTTCAAATAAATCTGTCGGTTCATAACAGGAATAGGCTTTTAGCGTTTCCATAATCATTTCGGCAGCTTTATCCCACAAAAAGAAATAGAGTTCTTTTTTGTTGTGAAAGTAGTGAAAAAGCAATGATTTACTGATACCCGCGGCCTGAGCAATTTCACCGACCGGACTTTTTTTATAACTGTTTCTGCTGAATACATGGTATCCGGCATTGATGATACGCTGCTGTTTTTCTTCAGGAAGAGAAAAAAATTTATCGTTCATAGGAACACCTCCGTTAACCGTTTTGGTTAATTAAAGTATGGCATGATTGACCGTTTTTGAGAAGACCTTTAAAAAATAAGTTATTCATCATTATTCCGCTTATCGCATACATTATGATGAAGTTGTGGCGATGTGGAGGTGGAACATGGAAGAAAAAAGCAGGGGCGGTCACGTTGTTGTCCAGGCAGAGCTGATGCTGTTGGCCTTTTTAATGCTGTTTGGAATTTTAAAATGGCTGAACTCGGATACAGTGGTCAATGCGGAGACAAAGAACGGCGAAGCAGGGGAGAGTGGACAGACATCATCCGAGGACACAGACTTTATCCGATGGGTGGATTTTAATGTGAGTTACGAGGCATTGAGCCAGGCCTATGATTATGACATTGGAACGTACATGTCGGATGTTCATGTGGATTGGATTGAATTACTGGCTTATCTTGCAGTGCAGTATGGCGGCGATTTCAGCAGTTATAGAGAAAAGGATATGGCGGTGGCTGTGGAGAAAATTCAGACCCAGGGGATTGAAACATTGACAGCCGGTTTAAAGTATTACGATTACTATCTGGAAGCCTATGAGGCAGTCCTTGGCGGCATGGTCGGCGTTTACGAGGCGGAGCAGGAAGAGGGATGGAAGCAGGTATACGGACTGAAAGCTTTCAGTCCGATTGCAAAAGGATTTCCCTACTCGGAATATGATGACTTCGGCGCATCAAGAAGCTATGGTTATCAGAGGACCCATTTGGGACATGATATATTGGGGCAGGTAGGAACGCCCATTATTGCCATTGAGGGCGGGACGGTCCGGGCTCTTGGGTGGAATCAGTTCGGCGGATGGCGAATCGGTATCGATAGTTTCGATGGTAAACGGTACTACTACTATGCACACCTGAGACAGGACAGGCCCTATGCGGAAGGCCTGGAGGAAGGGGACGTTGTCCAGGCCGGGGATGTGATCGGATATATGGGGCGCACCGGATACAGTTCTGAGGAAAATACGAATAATATCGATGTGTATCATTTACATTTGGGGCTGCAGTTGATTTTCGATGAATCCCAGCGGGAGGGGACAAATGAAATCTGGATCGATGTGTATCCGCTGACCCGTTTTCTGGCCCGGCATGCTTCCGAGACCTTGCGGGATGATGCGACAAAGGAGTGGAGCCGCCGTTATCAGATACGGGACCCGGAGGCGCCATAGTGCAAGTTTAGCAGATTATTTGATGTTTTCTAGAAGAATCTTTGCATAAAAATGTCGATTGGGGTCATCTGGTGTCAAATGGGGTCAGGCGGGGTCGAACATTGCGATTGGTTAGTCTTGCGATAATCCTTTTTCAGAGAATATAATACAAATAGTTTCGAAGACAGAAGGAGGAGAACAAGGTGAGCAAAATTAATGTGGCGATTGTGGATGATAATGAGCGGATGTTGGGGCTTTTGGAAAATATTTTAAGTGAAGACAGCAGTATTTCTGTTGTCGGAAAAGGCGGAGACGGGGTTCAGGCGCTGGAATTGATTCGGGAAAAAGAGCCGGATGTGGTGCTTCTTGACTTAATTATGCCGAAACTTGACGGCCTTGAAGTCATGCAGAAAGTAAATCGGGAAAAAAATCTCAAAAAGAAACCGGCATTTATTGTCATTTCAGCCATCGGACAGGAAAATATTACGGAAGATGCCTTTGGCCTCGGAGCCAGTTATTATATTATGAAACCATTTGATAATGATGTAGTTTTAAATAAAATAAAACAAATTCAGAGGGATAAGACAGCAAAGCTTGTTCATACTAAGCATAGCGTGGTGTCTGAGGGTGTGAGCGAATATTCACCCCGAAATCTGGAGACGGATGTGACCAATATTATCCATGAAATCGGTGTGCCGGCCCACATTAAAGGATACCAGTATTTGAGAGATGCGATCATTATGTCGGTGGAGAATCGGGAAGTGATTAATTCCATTACGAAAGTATTGTATCCGACGATCGCGAAGATGAATCAGACGACGCCGAGCCGGGTGGAACGGGCGATTCGTCATGCGATCGAGGTGGCCTGGAGCCGGGGAAAAATGGATACGATCAATGAATTATTTGGTTATACCATTAATACCGGCAAGGGTAAACCGACAAACTCAGAATTTATTGCCCTGATTTCAGATAAAATGCGTCTGGAATATAAAACTAAGGGGTAAAATAAATAAATATCTTTTAATGTTCTCTCAAATATTGTATAATATATACAATAAATGTGTTTGAGGGAGGAAGCGGATTTTTATGAAGAAGATATTATTTGTATCGTCGGAGGCTGTACCGTTTATAAAAACAGGGGGTTTAGCGGACGTTGCCGGCACATTGCCAAAATCATTCAATAAAGATGAATTCGATGTCCGTGTTGTTATCCCGAAATATCGGGCAATTCCCGAACATTACCGGAATCAGATGAAGTACCGGACCCATTTTTATATGGATTTTGCTGGTGAGAACCGATATGTTGGTGTAATGGAACTTGAGTGGGGCGGAATTACGTTTTATTTTATAGATAATGAATATTATTTTTATGGAGATAAACCGTATGAAGACGGCGTTTGGGATTTGGAGAAATTTGCTTATTTCAGCAAAGCAGCCCTTTCGATTTTACCGCTCATTGATTTTCAGCCGGATGTGGTCCACTGCCACGACTGGCAGACAGGACTTGTACCTGTGTACTTAAAGACAGATTTCTGCCGCGGCGACTTCTTTGCCAGAATGAAAGCTGTCATGACGATCCACAACCTGAAATTCCAGGGGACATGGAATCCAAAAGATATTATGAATATTACCGGATTACCGGGGTATCTGTTTACGCCGGACAAGCTGGAAGCCTATAAGGATGCTAATTATCTGAAGGGCGGACTTGTCTATGCGGACTGGATTACGACGGTCAGTCCGACCTATGCGGAAGAGATCAAGATGCCGTTTTACGGTGAAGGCTTAAATGGCCTGCTCTGTGCCCGTTCCGGACAGCTCAGCGGTATTTTGAATGGCATTGATTATGATGAATACAATCCGGAGACAGATCATGCCCTTCCATATAATTATAATGCGATTAATTTCCGTAAAGTAAAAGTAAAAAATAAACTGGCGCTTCAGGAGGAACTGGGACTGGAACAGAATGAACATAAGTTTATGATAGGTCTCGTATCCCGTCTGACAGATCAGAAGGGGCTGGATCTGGTAGCTTATATGATGGATCAGATCTGTACCGAGGATACCCAGCTTGTGGTCCTTGGAACTGGTGACAGCAAGTATGAGAATATGTTCCGGCACTTTGCCTGGAAGTATCCGGAGCGGGTATCGGCGAATATTTTCTATTCGGATGAACGTTCCCATAAGATTTATGGTTCCTGCGATGCTTTCCTTATGCCGTCGCTGTTTGAGCCTTGTGGTCTCAGTCAGTTAATGAGTCTGCGCTACGGTACAGTACCGATTGTCCGTGAGACGGGTGGTTTAAGAGATACGGTTCAGCCGTACAACGAATATGAGTCCACAGGTACAGGATTTAGCTTTGCAAATTATAATGCCCATGAAATGATGGATATTATCAACTATGCAAAACACATTTACTATGACAAAAAACGGGAGTGGAATAAGATTATCGATCGGGCGATGGCCGCAGATTTCTCCTGGAATATGTCGGCACGCAGATATGAAGATCTGTATCGGATGTTATGAGTAAATATTTAAAAAAGACCTGGGTCGTATGCCTTTTGGCATCGGTGAGCTGCTTCCTTTGGGGAAGCGCTTTCCCAGGGGTTAAAATCGGATATGAATGGTTTCAGATCGCGTCCGGTGAGACGGCAGCCCAGATATTATTTGCGGGGTGCCGTTTTTTCCTTGCGGGAATTCTGGTCATTCTTTTTGCAAGTCTTACATCAGGAAGATTTTTGAGGCCCGTTGGCGTGGAGTGGAAGCATGCAGCGGTAATCAGCCTGTTTCAGACCATTTTGCAGTACATATTATTTTATATTGGCCTGGCCCATACGGCGGGTACGAAGGCGTCGATTATTGTCGGTTCCAATGTGTTCATCGCCATATTGACGGCGAGTCTTATCTTCCGCCAGGAAAAACTGACCCGGGAAAAAATACTTGGCTGTGTCATTGGATTTGCCGGAGTTGTACTGATCAATCTGACTCCGGGAGGTATGTCCCTGACAATGCGCTTTGGCGGTGAGGGGCTTGTACTTTTTTCCACAGTGGCCTATGCTTTTTCCTCAGTGATCATGAAGAAATATTCAAAAAAAGATAATCCGGTCATGCTGAGCGGCTATCAGTTTCTTATCGGTGGAATCGTTATGATGGCCGCGGGCATTTGTATGGGCGGACGGATTTCGGTGCCTTCCGGAAAAGCGGCGCTTATGCTTTTATACCTGGCATTTGCTTCAGCCATGGCTTATACCATATGGAGCCAGCTTCTTAAATATAATCCGGTATCTAAAGTGGCGGTTTTCTGTTTTATGACACCGGTATTTGGAGTGATTCTTTCGGCCGTTTTTTTACATGAATCAGAACAGATATCTCTGGTTCAGGGAGCGGCGGCATTGATTTTGATTACGGTTGGAATCATTATCAGTCATCGGGAAAAGAAGGTCCGGGAAAGTATTTGAAATTTGGCGTATGAAGATGTATTTTTGTCATTGACAGCCTGTACGATATAAGTTAGAATTGAAACGAACTGGTCACGAAGGCCAGATGATAATTAAGATGAATGAAACCACGAAGGTTTTGCTGTTTTTTTGCGAATCTTTGTGGTTTTTTGTTGTTATATAAAAGGGAAGGGTTAATAGATTATGAAAAAAAGAATAATCAGCATTTTATTAGCAGCCGTTATAGGCGTGTCGATGTTGACCGCCTGCGGTTCAGAAACAAAGGAAACAACATCGGGAGCCGAAGGCAGTTCTGAGGCCGGGGCAGAGAATTCAGCCGATGAAAAGGTACTTCGGATTGCGTTTCCGGATACGCTGACAACCGTGGATGTGGCGAATGTCACATCGGCGACCATGTTAAAAGAAGTGGCCGGCGTATGTGAAACATTGGTCCATGCCGATGAGGATTTTACATTACAGCCGAATCTTGCAACGGAATGGAAGATGACAGGGGATAACACCTGGGAATTTAAGCTGAGGGAAGATGTTCTTTTTCATGACGGAACACGGATGGATGCGGAAGCAGTGAAATGGTCCATTGAATGGGAGCTGGAAAATAATTCGGCTTTTGCCGGTTCGACTTATATCGAGTCGGTGGAAGCTCTGGACGATTTTACGGTACAGTTTACCACTTCGCAGAAAACAACCGATTTACCGGCGGCCCTGTCCTATGTGGGTACGGTAATTGTTTCGCCTTCGTCGGTGAATTCGGACGGGGAGTTTGTGACAGCGGTAGGCACAGGTTACTATAAGCAGGCGGTTTTTGATGAAATGTCGGGAACTTTCGAATGTGTTGTCTTTGAAGATTATTGGCAGCCGGTGGAAACCAATGTTACCCGGAGGATTGTGCGCAGCATTACCGATGCCAGTGCCCGGAGCCTTGCCGTACAGAACGGAGAAATCGATATTGCGTCGGATGTGCCTTTCAGCGATTTGGAGACCCTTGCCAATTCGGAAAATGTTCTGGTTTCCAAATTTAATACGGCAAGAACCTATTTTTATGAATATAACCTGAAGAAAGATACTTTCCAGGATGAGCGGGTGCGTCAAGCATTGATTTATGCGATTAATAAGGAAGAAATTGTCAGTGACGTATTGCTTGGTGTCGGCGGTGTGCCGAAGGGAATGTTGATGGATGATATGCCGTGGGCCAATCTGGAAGTAGATACCTATGATTATGACCCGGATCAGGCTCTCAGCCTTCTTGAAGAGGCTGGATACACAGACAGTGATAATGACGGTTATCTGGACAAGGATGGAGAAAAACTGACGCTGAAATTGATTACCTTTACTAAACGTCCGGGATGTCAGTTGATCGTTCAGGCAACTCAGGGGTATTATGCAAATATTGGAATTGATACCTCTGTGGAAGTTTTGGAATGGTCGGCCATGAATGAATTGATTCAGAACGGCGATTTTGATATGGCGCTCAATTCGGCGGCTTCGGCCTATATACCGACACCGGCCTATTACATGGATACCTATTATAAAAATAATGACATTGGGTATGAGAATGAAGAACTCAATTCACTTCTGGATGATTGCAAAGCCACAACGGATATGGAAGAAAAATATGAGTACAGCAAAAAAGCTCAGGCTTTGGCCCAGGAGGACGCTGCAATCTTCACTCCGGCCCTGTACGGCGCTGTCTTTGCCCTGTCAAAAGATGTGGATAATTTTCAGTATAATGCGGCGGCCCATGATTTTATTGTACCTTATGAGACTTCTTTAAAATAAATTGTTTTTGGAGTTTAACTTATGATTAGATACATTGTTAAGCGGATGGTTACGGTTTTTGTCGTACTCTGGATGGTGGCGACACTGACTTATTTCACGGTTCATGTGACACCGGGAGACACGGCGACGGCCATCTTATATTCCGTTGGCGGAGAAAGTGCGGTCAACAGCGAAAATCTTGAACGTATTCGAAGCAAATATGATCTGGACAGGCCGATTTATGAGCAATATTTTGAGTGGGTGATTAATGCTTTTAAGGGTGAACTTGGAACATCCTATAAATATAATAAGCCGGTATCCTACATGCTCAAACTTCGTGTGCCGAATACCATACGGCTGGGACTGGCTGCAGTTGCTTTGTCGGTGGTGATTTCTATTCCCTTTGGTATTGCCAGCGCTTTACACCATAATCGCTTTCTGGACCATATGGGGCGGATATTTACGCTGCTGATTTCTTCTTTCCCATCCTTTTGGGTGGCTATTGTGCTGATCATTGTCTGTGCGCTGAAACTAAAATTATTGCCGGTGGGCGGTATGCAGGGGCCTCAGAGTATTATTCTGCCGGCGGTCACATTGTCCATGGGAATGACGGCGGCGACCACCCGCATGATGCGCAGCAGTATGCTGGATGTGATGAGCCAGGATTACATTTGGGCAGCAAGAGCTAAAGGAATGAAATGGAATAAAATTATTACACGGCATATGCTTAAAAATGCCTTGCCTCCGATTATTACGGTCATCGGACTTCAAATCGGCCATATCCTCGGCGGTGCGGTCATTATTGAAAATATTTTTTCCTGGCCGGGGGTGGGCGGTCTTTTGATTGATGCTGTCAATGCAAAGGATACGCCGATGATCGAGGGATGTGTTTTGCTCATTGCCTTTGGCTATGCCATCATCAACTTGATCGTAGATATCATTTACGCGTGTCTGGACCCGAAAGTAAAATATACTGGGGAGGATACTTGAAATGGTTAATCGAAAAAATTATATTTTATATATTGGTCTTATTTTGTCCGCCTTAATTGTGTTGGTCACTGTTTTTGCACCGTTTTTAGAGCCTTATGATCCGACAAAGATGGAATTGTCCCAGAAATTTATAGCGCCGTGCCGGGAATTTATTTTCGGGACGGACCACCTTGGACGGGATATTTTCAGCCGGGTCATTGAAGGCTCCAGAGTTTCTCTGTCTATTGCTGTCACCGTTGTATTTTTCAGTGCAGTACTCGGTGTCGTACTCGGAATGATTTCCGGGTATGTGGGAGGCACGGTGGATATGCTTATTATGCGGGTTGTGGACGTATTGCTTGCTTTTCCAACGATCATCTTTGCACTGGCCCTGTCGACAATGCTGGGAACGGGTCGGACAAATTTGATTATTGCCATTACTTGTATTCAGTGGACCCGGTATGCCCGGATTGCCCGGGGAGAGACACTCATACTTAAAAATGCCGAATATGTGGAGGCTGCCAGGAGTATCGGAAATAATACGGTTCAGGTTTTGAGAAAATATATTTTTCCAAATGTGGTTTCAAAGATTATCATTCTGGCGTCTTTGGATATCGGAACGATTATTTTGTACTGTGCATCTCTGAGCTTTTTGGGGCTGGGAGCTCAGCCGCCGTCACCGGATTGGGGCGTTATGATCAGCGAGGGTAAGGACTACATGCAGTATGCGCCGTGGCTGACCCTATTTCCGGGATTGGCCATTGCAATTTCCGCGCTGGCGTTCAATATGCTTGGTGACGGACTTCGGGATTTACTTGATCCAAGGATGAAAGAAATGGTGAGGACAGATTAGGATGGAGAAATTGTTGGAGATAAAAAATCTGAACGTAGGATTTCTGATGGGAAATCAGTGTGTACAGGTATTAAATCAGGTGTCCTTTGATATTTATGAAAATGAAGTTCTGGCCGTTGTCGGCGAGACCGGGTGCGGTAAATCGGTGACCGGCAGCGCTATCCTTCATCTTCTTCCGGAAAATGCGGTGACAGAAGGAGAAATTTATTATAAGAATCAGGAAATTTTGAAATTATCTGAAGAAGAATTCCGTAAATTTCGTGGGAAGGAAATCGCTTCTATCCCGCAAAGTCCGTCGACCTCTCTGGACCCGATGATGCGGATTGGGGAGCAGGTTGCCGAATGTGTGACCGGGGGAGATCGGAAGAAAAAGGCAGAGCGGGAAAATATCCGGACAAGAATCTGGAAAATTTTCTCCCGGCTGAAGCTGCCGGGAGAGCGGAAAATCTGCCATGCCTATCCATGTCAGCTTAGTGGGGGGATGAGCCAGCGGGTACTTATTTCTATGGGAGTGATCATGGAACCGAGACTGCTCATTGTGGACGAGCCGACAAAGGCTGTTGACTGGATTTTAAGAAAAGAAGTGGTAGAAGTCCTCCAACAGATGAAGGATGAAATGCAATGTTCTATGATTCTCATTACCCATGATTTTGGGGTGGCTCATCAGATAGCCGACCGGATTGCAGTCATGTATTGCGGTCAGGTCGTAGAGGTGGGAAAGGCTGAAGAAATTTTAAATCATCCGAAACATCCTTATACAAAGGGGCTGATCGCTGCGCTGCCATCCCGGGGGTTTCATGTCGTGGAAGGCTTTATGCCGTCCTTTTCCGGGCTTCCTGAAGGGTGTCGGTTTGCTCCGAGATGCAGTAAATGTCTGGAAAGGTGCCGTCATGAAATTCCGCGAATGTATGAGGCTGGAGATCGGCGTCAGGTTCGATGCTTTTTATTTGAGGAGAGCAGAGCGGCTTACCGAAGTCCCTGCGTGGAGGAGGCGATTTTCAATGCTTGAGATTTCGCATTTAAGTAAAAGCTATACTTCCGCTTTTTGGGGGAATAAGCGGGTAGAAGCAGTAAAGGATAATTCTTTTCATGTAGGTGAAGGCGAAATTTTTGGGCTGATTGGGGAGAGCGGCAGCGGAAAAACAACGCTGGCCCGGATGATCGGCGGTTTTTTGAAACCTTCTTCGGGAGAGATTACTTTTGAGGGGCATGATCTGGTAAAAGCCGGTGCCCGGGAGTGGTACGAGCTGCGGCGCCAGCTTCAGTTTGTGTTTCAGCATCCTCAGATGACCTTTCATCCCCGGCGGGATATTTATTTTGCCTGTGCCGAACCGATTCGGCTGTATCATCTGGACCGTCATATCAGCGAAAAAGAAATGGTCCGTCATATGCTGCACCGGGTTGGAATTCCGGAGGACCAGTGGCATAAATATCCCCATGAAATCAGCGGGGGCCAGGCGCAGAGAATTGCCATTGCACGGGCCTTATCTTTAAATCCGAAACTTCTTATTTGTGATGAACCAACGTCTATGCTGGATGTTTCGGTTCAGGCCCAGATTCTGCGGCTGCTTCTTCGGGCAAATGAAAAATATCATGTGGCTATGCTCTTTATTTCCCATGACCTGGATGTGATTCGGGCGGTCTGTCAGCGGGTGGCCGTCATGCATCAGGGCGAGATTGTCGAAATGGGGACAGTAGAGGAAGTTTTTGGAAATCCACAGCATGATTACACAAAAAAATTGCTTTCAGCCCGTATGATGATATAAAGAAAACTTGTATATTTTTGAAAAAGTGGTAGAATAGAGGTAATGTTTAGCAAGGTCTTTTAACGATTTGCAATAAAGCAGATTGTCGGAAGACCTTTTGTGGTTAAAATACCGTATTGAAAGCCATGATGGGGATCCATCCGGGCTTTGTTTTTTATGATATGAATTATATAGTAAGGAAATGAGTACAAAAGATGTTAAATGAGAAAATACTAAAAGAACAGCTTCTTGTCGGAATAGATGTAGGTTCGACAACAACAAAAATCGTTGCGATCGATGCAAAAAGCAGGGATATTGTATTTTCCGACTATAGGCGGCATAATGCTGCCCAGGTTCAAAGCGTGTACTGCGCGGTGAATCAATTGATTGAACATTTTCCGGAAGCCCAGGTGCGGTTGGTATTGACCGGATCCGGAGCAAAATTGATTGCAGAGAGTTTAGATGTGCCCTATATTCAGGAAGTTGTGGCGAATTCTGTCGCTCTTAAGGAGCGTTATGACGACATCCGCACAGCCATTGAACTTGGCGGTCAGGATGCCAAAATGATATTTTTCAGCAGGGATAAGGCGGATAATTCTTTAAATGTGGCTGATATGCGTATGAACGGCAGCTGTGCCGGAGGCACCGGCGCCTTTATCGATGAAGTGGCATCGATTTTGAAGGTACCGATTGAAGAGTTTAATGAACTGGCAGCCCAAGGAACCTGTGTTTACGATATTTCCGGGCGGTGCGGTGTGTATGCTAAAACAGATATTCAGCCTCTGTTAAATCAGGGAGTGTCCAAACAGGATCTGGCTCTGTCCGCATTTCATGCTATCGCCAAACAGACGATCGGCGGCCTGGCCCAGGGCCTGGACATTGGAAAACCGGTGGTTTTTGAGGGCGGCCCCCTCACCTTCAATCCGACATTGATTCGGGTATTTATAGAGCGTCTAAATCTGTCATCGGAGGAAGCAATCATACCGGACCATCCGGAGATCATGATTGCCTATGGGGCAGCCCTGTCGCTGGATACAATGTTTGCGAACGATCATAGGGAAGTTTCTCTGCCGCGGATTTTAAAGATTTTACAGGAAAATCGTATCGTGGAAGCGAGTCAGGCCATGAATCATGCGGAGCCGTTTTTTGCTTCATCGGAAGAAAAAGAAGCTTTTTTGAACCGGCATAAACTTCCGGAAAACCATTTTGAAAAACCGGAACAGGGACAAACGGTTCATGCCTATCTGGGCATTGACTCGGGTAGTACGACGACAAAGTTTGTTTTGATGGATGAGGATGAAAATATTTTGGATTCCTTCTATGCGCCGAATGAGGGCAATCCTCTCGATGTGGCAAAGAAAGCATTGATTTCTCTCAGGGACAGCTATCGGGAAGCTGGAGTGGCGCTGGATATCATCGCTGTGGGAACAACAGGTTATGGCGAATTACTTTTTGCCGAGGCCTTTGGCGCCGAGTGCCATGTGGTGGAGACGGTCGCCCATGCACGGGCAGCCGAAAAGTACGTGGATGATGCCACCTTCATTCTGGATATCGGCGGACAGGATATGAAGGCTATTTGGCTGGACAGCGGCATTATCACAAATATTGTGGTTAATGAAGCCTGCTCTTCGGGCTGCGGTTCTTTCCTTGAAAATTTCGCAGCTTCATTACATATTCCGGTGGAGGAAATTGCCGAGACAGCCTTTTCTTCACAAAATCCGGCATCCCTCGGAAGCCGGTGTACAGTATTTATGAACAGCAGCATTGTGACAGAGCAGCGCAATGGAAAGTTATCGGCGGATATTATGGCCGGACTTTGCCGTTCAATCATAGAAAATGTATTTACCAAGGTTATCCGTATTTCCAATTTGGATTCTCTTGGCGATAAAATCGTGGTCCAGGGCGGTACCTTCCAGAATGATGCGGTATTGAGGGCCATGGAACAATATACCGGAAAAGAAGTGATTCGGGCGCCTTATCCGGGAATTATGGGCGCTATCGGCGTGGCTTTGATCACCAAGGAACGTGTTGGCGCCGGAGCGAAAGAGAAAACCTTTATCGGGCTGAATGCCATGGATGATTTTTCATATTCTCAGGAATCGAATTTTCCGTGTCCGTTTTGTACCAATCATTGTAAGCGTACAATCGTCACTTTCTCGAATGGAAAGTCCTGGGTAACGAATAACCGATGCGAGAGGGGCGAAATTCTCGGAGACCCTCGTGAGGCGGATGTTCGTGAGAAACTTCGGGAAAAAGAACAGGCGGCACACCAGATTCCGAATCTGTTCCGCACCCGTGAGGAGCTTTTGTTTAAAGATTATCCGGCGCCGGAAGTTTTGCCGGAACAGTCGGTGACTATAGGTATTCCGAGGGTATTGTCCTTCTGGGAGACCATGCCTTTCTGGACAACTTTTTGGAAGGCTCTGGGATTTAAGGTTCAGATATCCGATAACAGTACACGGCGGATGTATGAAAATGGTTTGTCTGCGGTAACTTCGGATACGGTATGTTTTCCGGCTAAGCTGGTTCATGGGCATATCCGGAATCTGGCGGAGAAGAAGGTCGACCGGATTTTCATGCCGTCCATTACGACGGTGACTTCAGAAAATACGGAAAAGACCAGCGAGTCCATGTGTGCGGTAGTCAAGGGCTATCCATTTGTTATCCGAAACTCGGATAATCCGGAAAAACGCTGGGGTGTGCCATTTGACACGCCATTGTTCCACTGGTACGGAAAGGTTGACCGGGACAGACAGTTGGTTGAGTATATGAAGGAGACCTTCCATATTTCACCGAATTATACAAAAGAGGCCATTAAAGCGGCAGATGAAGCTGAAGGGACTTTCCATCGGGAATTGACGGAGGCTGCCCAGTCCATTTTGGAAGAAGTCGAACGCAATGGTACATATGCGGTCGTTCTCGCCTCCCGGCCATACCAGAATGATGCCCTGGTTAATCATGATTTGCCAGCCATGTTCACTCGTTTGGGAATTCCTGTACTGACAGCGGATTCATTGCCTGGGCTGGAAAAAGTGGATTTGAGTAAGAGCCGTCTGGATGTGGTCAATAATTATCATGCCCGGATGCTTGGTTCAGCCATTATGGCGGCCCAGAGTCCGCATTTGGAATATGTCCAGATTGTCAGCTTTGGCTGCGGCCATGATGCTTATTTGTCCGATGAAATTATCCGGATAATGAAAGAAATTTCGGGGAAAATACCGCTTGTATTAAAGTTAGATGAAAGTGACATTCAGGGTCCTTTGCGTATCCGTGTTCGCTCTTTTGTGGAAACGGTAGCTATGCGGCGCAGTCAGAATGAGGAACTGATTGTTGAAGAGCTGACGGACCCTTATCCAGTGAAATTAACAAAAGAAAATATAAAAGAAAAGGTGGTTCTTGTACCAAATACATCCCACGCTTTTTGTCGGATTATGTCGGCGGCTCTGGCTACCCAGCATGTAAAGGCCGTTCCGTTGGACATTGGCCGGGACGAGGCGATCCGGCTGGGCAAACAGTATGTTCATAATGATATTTGTTTCCCGGCTCAGATTGTGATCGGGGAAGCGTTGGCCGCTCTTCGAAGCGGAGAATATGACGATAAAGAAGCGGCAATCGGTATGGGTAAATATATCGGTGACTGCCGTCTGACCCATTACGGCGCCCTGCTTAGAAAAGCCCTGGATGATGCGGGATACGCCCATGTGCCGATTTTGACCAACGATGATGAAGATTATCACGATTTACATCCGGGATTCCGTATGAACCTGCTTTCATCGCTGCGCACTGCCATTGCTTTGCCAATGATTGATGCCTTGGAAGAACTGCTTCGGAAAATCCGGCCTTATGAACTGGAGCCGGGCAGCGCCAATGAGGCCTTTGAAAAAGGCATGGATGCTTTGGTCGATGGTTTGCAAAATCATGGCATCCGCGGTGCAAAACGGGGATTTTCGAAAGCTATTGAGATCATGAAAGAAGTGGGTTACGACCGTACCCACCGGAGACCAGAGGTGCTGATCGTAGGTGAATATCTTTTGAATTTCCATCCGGGAGCGAACCATGATATCGAAGATTATCTGGAGCGCAACGGTTTCGAGATTATAGAAGCCCGGATGACCGATGTTATCCGAAAGATTTACTTTGTTTTGGATTCTCAGATTCGGGAGTATCATTTAAAGCGGCCTCTCGGTAAGAAGTTATGGTTCCATACGGCCAATGAATTTTTTGAACTGGCCCACAATATGACTGACTCCATTGCAAAACAGCATCCGTTGTATACACCAGCCTGCCGTCTGCCGGACTTGGTCAAAGACAGTGACCCGATCATGCATCATACCTTCGATGCCGGGGAAGGCGTATTGATTCCGGGAGAAATCCTGCATCATGCAAAACATGGCTGTCGGAACTTTGTCATTTTGCAGCCTTTCGGTTGCCTGCCGAATCATGTGTTTGGACGCGGCATGGCAAAACGGCTGAAAGAAATTTATCCGGACGCTCAGATTCTGCCGTTGGATTATGATCCGGATGTCAGCTTTGCCAACCTGGAAAACCGCTTGCAGATGCTGATTATGAATGCAAGAACAGCAGAAGCCGACTAGGATTCGTCTTTTCGATGTAAACAAGTATTCAATTGACTATATTAAAAGCACACGACGATTTTTGTGAATCGCCGTGTGCTTTTTTTTGCGCAAAGGCACAAAGCGTATTTTATGTGGCTGTGTATATTTGGAAAAAATATGTACATACTAGCCTTAAACAAAGGGAAGGCAGGAAAAGGATATGAAGGACAGGGCTTATTTTGAAATCCGCCTGGAAAGTCTGGGCGGCCTGGGAGCCAACCTGTGCGGGAAAATGCTCGGTGAACTGGGTGTAAAATATCTTGGCCTCAATGGAGCGGCATTTTCCAGTTATGGTTCTGAAAAACGGGGTTCGCCCGTCAGTTCATTTATACGCTGGTGTGACGGCGATAAGGAAATATTGATTAACAGTCCAGTGCGTGAGCCGGACATTCTCGGTATTTTTCAGGAAAATATTTTGATGAGATATCCGTGGCCGGATATTTTGGAGATGCCTCGGAAAATAGTTATCAATACCCGGAAAAATGCGGAAGCTCTGGCAGAAAGTTACCCATGGCTTTCAGGTTATATTTATTATCTGGACGGCATTTCTATTGCCATGCAGACGAAAAGCCGTATGAATATGATCATGCTCGGTGCCATGATGAAAGCGCTGGAGGATGAAGAAATTGTGAATGGTCAGAATTCGGAAAGCCGGGATTTTCTGGCCTGCGGAAGAAAATTGATTGAAGAGACCGTCGGTAAAAAGTATCCGGACCTTTTGGAAATCAATCTGAATGGATTTATGGCCGGACATGCTATGGTTCAGCAGTTTCGCCGGTCGGCAGATGATCCGTCATCCGTCGTTGGCCATGGAAAAACGGAATCGGTGTCCTCAGAAATATCCGGAAAGGTGATGCCGGAAGCCCGTCAGGAGAAATTGATTTGGGGTTATGAAAATGCACCGATTGGCGGAGCGAATCCCTTGGCAGGAAGCATGGCTTCCAATGATCTTTCACCGTCCCGAAGCGGCTATATGCCATTGTTCGATGAATCGAAATGTATCCATTGCGGGCTTTGTGATTCGACTTGTCCCGATATGGTATTTCAGTTCAAACGGGGAACCTATAAGGGAAAGGAACAGATGATGAACCGTGGCCTGGACTATCATTATTGTAAGGGATGTTTACGGTGCGTTGACGTCTGTCCGGTAAATGCGTTGGTGGCCGGGGTAGAGGCAGAACATCCAAATCCTCAGTGGTTCGTTACGGATAAGGACTTGGTGGCCTCCAGTGTCCATTGGACACAGAAGGCGTCGGACGGTTGGATTACCGGGGAAAGTTATATGAGTGAACGCCGGAATGACGGAGGTGTTAGATGATGGAAAAAACAGGAGTCAGGCCGCAGAAAATGTTTTTTGACAGCGGCAATGAGCTGGCGGCTTATGCGGCGAAACAGATAAATTACCATGTCATGGGATATTATCCGATTACGCCGTCCACCCAGATTGCGGAAAATCTGGATGCCATGAAGGCGGAAGGGCTTCATGATATATCTCTGGTGGCTGCTGAGGGGGAACACAGTGCGGCGGGCATCTGCTATGGCGCTTCGGCTTGCGGCGGCCGGGTATTTAACGCGACCAGTGCCAATGGTCTTTTGTATGCTTTGGAACAGCTTCCCGTCCAGTCGGGCACCCGGTTTCCGATGGTGATGAATGTGGCCTGCCGGACCGTCTCGGGGCCTCTCTCGATCAAGGGGGATCACAGCGATATTATGTACGCCTTAAATACCGGATGGATCATCCTTTTTGCCGATACGCCTCAGGCGGTTTACGATATGAATATTTGCGGTTTAAAACTGGCGGAAAAAGTGAATCTGCCGGTGATCGTGGCCTTTGACGGTTTCTTTACAAGTCACCAGAAACGGCGCTGTATGGTTTTTGAATCGGATGAGGATGTTCGAAAATTTGTCGGCGAGCGGGAACCGGAGATAGATTTATTGGATATGGACCATCCGGTCACCATAGGTTCTTACATGAATGAGCCGGACATTATCAATAATAAATATCAGCTTCACCAGGCGATGAAGTCGGCAGCAAACTGGCTTCCGACTATTTATGAAGAATATGCGGAAATTTCCGGCAGGAACTACGGGCTTGTCCGGGAATGTCAGATGGAAGATGCGGAGATTGCCATTTTTATTCTTGGCTCTGCCTATCATACGGTTCGTTCTGACGTGCATAAGCTTCGGGAAGAAGGAAAGAAGGTTGGTGTGTTTACGGCCAGTGTCCTTCGGCCCTTTCCGTCAGAAGCCTTATATGCGCTCTGTAAGAATGCAAAAACAATCATTGTTGCCGACAGGCAGGACAGCTACGGTGCAGGCGGCGGAAATATGACTCTGGAAATCAAAGCCATGCTCCAGAGCTATGGTAAGGGCAATGATGATATTCGGGTACTCAGCCGGATTTATGGTCTTGGCGGCAAGGATTTTTATGCCGAAGATGCGGAAATGTTATTTCAGGAAGGGGAAAAGCCGAAGGCCAAAGCCTTTGATTATATCGGTGTGTTTAAAGGCGTTGGCGGCCGGGAAGAAATGCGGTATTATGAGCCGATTACGAAGGGGGCCGCTTCCCCGGGGATTATCCGCCGGAGCATGAATCCGGAAAACGGCCGCGTTCAGATTGAAAATGCCCGGATTAATGAATTGACAGTCATGCCGAAACGGCTCAGTCCGGGCCATGGGGCCTGTCCGGGCTGCGGTATTCCGGTGAATGTAAATCTTTTATTAAAGGGAATTGAGGGCCATGTGGTAGTGCTTTTCCAGACGGGCTGCGGCATGGTGGTGACGACCGGTTACCCGAAAACATCCTTTAAAGTGCCTTATATTCACAATTTGTTCCAAAACGGTGCGGCAACCTTATCCGGTGTGGTGGAAATGTTCAAGCAGCGTCAGAAACGGGGTGAATATCCGGAAGGCGATATTACCTTTGTCATGGTCAGCGGCGACGGCGGCATGGATATCGGTCTGGGTTCGGCCATTGGTGCGGCCCTTCGGGGGAGCCATTTGATTTTGTTAGAGTATGATAACGGCGGCTATATGAATACAGGTTATCAGTTATCCTATTCTACCCCGATGGGAGCCAAAAGCTCTACTTCCCATGTGGGGCCGGAGCAGTATGGAAAGACATTTTTCCATAAAGATACGGCGGCAATTATGGCGGCTACAGGAATGCCTTATGTGGCGACAGCCGCCGAGTCCAATCCGGCAGATTTTGTGAAAAAGGCAGCGAAAGCCCAGGTCTATGCTAAATCCGAAGGAATGGCTTATATCCGTGCATTATCGGCCTGTCCGCTGAATTGGTCAGATAAACCGGAAAATGAACGGACAGTTATCGGGAAGGCTGTGGATTGCTGTTATTTTCCACTCTATGAAGTGGAAAAAGGCCAGACCACATTGAGCTATAATCCGGAAGAGGCAAATAAAAAAATTCCGGTGATCGACTGGCTGGCAATGATGGGACGGACCCGTCATTTGGAAAAACCCCAGTATCGGGGAGTTGTCGAAAATATTCAAAAGGAAATCGATCGACGGTGGGAACGGCTGAAAGCCCTTTCTGACCATCCGTTGTTATAAATTTTAAAATTCAGGAGGAATAATTATGGATTTCAGAGAAAGTGAAACAATGAAAAATTTAATGCGGGCTTTTGCAGGAGAAAGCCAGGCAAGAAACCGTTACACCATGGCGGCTTCCCAGGCCAAGGCCAATGGTTTATACGTTATTGAGACCGTATTTACCTTTACGGCTGACCAAGAAAAAGAGCATGCCAAATTATTTTACAGCCATTTGAAAGATATGGCCGGGGAGACCATTGCCATCGACGGTGGTTATCCGGTGGATATTGACCCGGAAATGTCCAGGCTGCTCCGTATGGCCCAGCACAATGAATTAGAAGAATTCGATGATGTGTACAAACATTTCGGTGATACGGCAAAACAGGAAGGTTTCGCTCAGATCGGAAATCTCTTTTATAACATTGCTGCCATTGAGAAAACCCATGCAGACCGTTTTGAGCATTTTGCTCAGCTCATGGAACAGGGAAAACTTTTTGTAGCCGATGAAGAAACGGCCTGGATGTGCTTAAACTGTGGACATATCGCCTACGGCAAGGAAGCGCCGAAGGTTTGTCCGGTATGTCAGCATAATCAGGGCTACTTCATTCGTCAGGTCATGGCGCCATTCGATTTCTCTCAGGTCCGCTGTCTCTGCGGCTGCTAAATGGCTTTGTTATCTTTAATAGCTGTTAAATAAGATACAGGGAACGGCAGAAAACGTCTGCCGTTCCCTTGTATTCAATCCGATTTTATTGTAACATAAACGGTAGAAAATCAGTGTGTAATGAGTCAAGCGGAGGATTAGAATGAGTAAAGCAGAAGTCTGTCCGGTACATAAGAAATGCGGTGGCTGCCGCTACCAGGGCGTACCATATGAAGAACAGTTAAAAATAAAAGAAAAAATGGTCGGGAAGCTGATGGGAAAGTATTGTAAAATTTATCCTATTGCCGGTATGGAAAATCCGATCCACTACAGGAATAAGGTTCATGCGGTTTTTGACAGGGATAGAAAGGGCAATATTATTTCAGGAGTTTACAAAGAAGGAACTCATCAGGTCATTCCGGTGGAATCCTGTATGATTGAAGATGTTCTGGCAGATGAAATTATCGGAACGATTCGAAAACTGGCGAAATCCTTTAAAATCAAAACCTATGATGAGGACACGGGCTATGGCCTGCTGCGTCATGTCCTTGTAAAGCGAGCCTTTGCCACAGGTCAGGTGATGGTTGTCATTGTCACCGGTTCCCCGGTGTTCCCGTCCCGCAACAATTTTGTCAAAGCTCTGTTAAAAGAACATCCGCAGGTTACGACGATTATTCACAACATTAATGATAAGCGGACAAGTATGGTTCTTGGCGAGCGGGAAAAAGTTATTTACGGCAAAGGTTATATTGAAGATATTCTCTGCGGTAAAAAATTCCGCATTTCTGCCAAATCCTTTTACCAGGTCAATCCGGTTCAGACGGAAGTTCTTTACAAAAAGGCCATCGAGGCCGCCGGCTTCACGGGAAAAGAATATGTGATTGATGCTTATTGCGGTATCGGAACCATCGGTATGGTAGCCAGTGATCATGTGGATTCGGTGGTTGGCGTTGAACTTAACCGGGATGCGGTTCGGGATGCCATCGGCAATGCCAAAGCTAATAATATTAAAAATGTTCGTTTTGTCTGTGATGATGCGGGTAAATTTATGGTCAAGCTGGCCGCCGCTGCTCATAGGGATAAAAGTGTACGCCTGCCGGATGTGGTTCTTATGGACCCGCCAAGGAGCGGCAGTGATGAAGCCTTCTTAAGTTCTCTGGTTAAAATGGGACCAAAGACTGTTGTCTACGTTTCGTGCAACCCGGTGACCTTGGAGCGGGATGTCAAATGGCTGGAGAAAAAAGGATATAAGGCTAAAGGCGTCTGGCCCGTTGATATGTTTCCGTTCACGGAACACACAGAATGTGTGACCTTGATTCAGAAAAGCAATTGAAAAACCAAACCGGGTTTTTATGTAAAATTGAGTTTGGATATGGAAGATTATTATCGGATTAAAGATCAGGAAAAATAACTTTATCACTCACTTTATCACCCACCCATGTCATAATCGGTGGGTGATAAACGCATAAAGGAAGGTGAATTTGGTGGCTGTTCCCCCGGCTTTTCTTGCTCTTTTTCAGATAGTAAAGACTGGGATGGCATGATAAAATAATATTATAACTTAGACTTAAGTATTTTTCCCAGGTAGAAAAGAATGAACTTTGTTAAAAATTTTAAAAGCTATCGAAGAAACTCATAATAATAACACTTTATATCGTGATGTTGAACCGTTTAATATAGCTCAAATTGTTAAAGTAAAAACAAATAATGCTTTTGTACGGAAGAATAAAAATAAGACAGATGGCACTGTAAATGGCATTGGAAGTGGCACTGTAAATATTTCCTTGAACAAGAATGAGCAGGCAGTATATAGTCTGCTTGAAAAGAATCCTTATTACACAAGACAGGAACTAGCGGATGCTACATCGAAATCATTGAGGGACGATCCAACGGACATTGGATTCTTTACGAAAGAAAGATTTAATAGAAAGAATAGGAAGCGATAAATCAGGATATTGGGAGATTAAAAACCGATAGCAGTTATTGAAAAAAGGGTACTTCTTATATGCGGGAGAAGAAAGATATATGGGGGTAAAAATCTACCCCTTAAGTGGGGGATAAACCTTTTCGTAAAAGGCGATAGTTTCGCTATTTAGTATAAGAAATAACTTTCACCGCATGTTGAAGTTGTGTGTGTGCTTTCCAAACTTAAATCCGACCATCATATAGAGGTAGAACTTGAGATGGATGAGCTTGATTTGACGGCTGCGGAGAGTAAAGCCACTTATGAGGAAATCAAGGATTATGTATTAGAGAATAGCGGATTAAAGGTAAGCGGTTTGTACTTCGCTCAAGTAAAACAGAAATGTGGAATTATAGAGCGGGAGAATTATAATAAGTCAAAGCCTGGAAATGAGAGACAGTTACGGTGCCCGTTGGAAAAGGAATGGGCAATTAAAGATACTTTGAAGCATTTTGAGGTTATCTGAAATTATGAGTGTATCCTTAGAAATAGTGGTACGTTTATTTTTGCCCGAATTGCATATTTGAACTGCTTGCCATATCCATACATAATGAGAGAAAAAGGACAGCAGCGAAAAGTGTGGAGCGCAGGTTTGCAGAAGAGCTGGATGGAGCAGAAGAAGTATGTGTTTATGCGAAGTTGCCGAAAGGATTTGCAATTCCAACCCCTGTAGGAAGTTATTATCCTGATTGGGCGATTGCGTTTTATGAGGGTACGGTTAAGCACATTTACTTCATAGCAGAGACAAAAGGTACTATGGAAAGCTTGGAACTTAGACCGATAGAAAAAGCTAAGATTTCCTGTGCAAGAAAGTTGTTCAATGAAATTTCAACAGAAAGTGTGGTGTACCATGATGTAGATAGTTATCAGAGCTTGCTTAATATTATGAATAGTATTGAGAAGCAGGTAGCCAAGTAGGATATGCTGATATTTTTCTAAAAGTAAAATGAAAAAGAGGGGATTTTCTGATGGCTGTGGGCGGGCTGCTCGCTGCGAATCTGGTTGGCGGCGTTGACACTTGGTCATTTGTGTAGTAGAATACAAGCAGTGATTTGGTTTCAGATATTTATGAGAACTGAGGCCGGGGGGACCTTTGGGCCCTCCTTTTTTTACATCAGTTTTTGACAGGAACAGCCGATGTTATTATGGGGGACGGATAGAAAATGCAGAAAGAGAAACAGGATTTGACAAGAGGACCTCTTGGAAAACAGATTTTATTTTTCAGTATTCCACTGATATTTTCAAATCTTTTACAGGTTTTATTTAATATGGCGGATGTTGCGGTTTTGGGCAAGTTTGCCGGAACAATGGCGCTTGGAGCCGTAGGTTCGACGACGACCTTTGTGACGATGTTTACGGATTTTCTTATTGGTTTATCCGGAGGAATCAATGTATTGACTGCCCGGCATTTTGGGGCAAAGGATAAGAAAAATATTGTGGAAACGGTTCATACGTCATTGCTGCTCAGTATAGGCGCCGGTTTTTTGCTTTTGTTGGGTGGATGGGTATTTTCAAAAGGAATTCTGTTGCTGCTCCAGACAAAACAGGAATTGCTTGGCGGAGCCATTCTTTATATTCGTATTTATTTGTTGGGGATGCCGGCCCTGGCCGTTTACAATTTCGGAAATGCGGTGTTCAGTGCCGTAGGTGAGACAAAACGTCCTTTATATTATCTTTCATTTGCCGGTATTTCCAATGTGGTATTGAATCTCTTTTTTGTTATTGTGTGCCATATGGACGTGGCCGGCGTGGCGGCAGCCAGTGTGATTTCACAGTATATTTCTGCGTTTCTTATTGTGAGGGCATTGGCGAAGAGCCGTGAAATGTACGCGCTGCGTTTAAAGGATTTACATATAAGCGGGAAAAATGCCCGGGCAATCATACAAATTGGTGTTCCGGCAGGTCTTCAGAATGCAATTTTTCAGATGGCGAATCTGTTTATTCAGACGGGTGTCAATTCTTTCAGTGCTACCTTTGTCGCTGGCAATGCGGCAGCGATGAATGAAGATGCTATTGTATTTAGCGTGATGATGGCTTTTTATACGGCATGCGGCAGCTTTATGGGCCAGAATTATGGTGCGGGAAAGAAAGAGCGTATTTGGAAAAGTTATTTGTACAGTCTGGCCTATGCTTTTGGCAGCGGCCTGATCCTGGGTGTATCGATGGTATTTTTCGGTACTTTCTTCCTCAAGCTGTTTACCAGCGATCCGGGCGTCATAGAAGCTGGAATGTACCGGGTGACTTTTATGGGTTTATTCTTCGGTTTTTCTGCGTTTATGGATTGTACCATTGCGGCATCAAGGGCAATTGGAAAAAGTTTTGTGCCGACTGTCATTGTCCTGCTTGGAGCATGTGTATTTCGGATTGTATGGATTTATACGATTTTTGCATATTTTAGGACAGTTCCTTCGTTATACCTGTTGTATATCTTTTCATGGAGCATTACAGCCTGTGCGGAAATAATATATTTCATTAATGTATATAAAAAGCATATTTCACCCCGATGTCCGAATTGATACGGTAAAATAAAGGGGAAATGAAGATAAGGAGAGATATTGATATGATCAGAAAAGCGGTATCGGCGGATATTCCGGCAATTGCACGAATTTATGATGAGATCCATACAGAGGAAGAGGCCGGCCGTGCGTCTATTGGCTGGATTCGGGAAATTTATCCAACAAGGGCGACAGCCGAAGCAGCTTTAAAAAATGGGGATTTATATGTTCTGGAGGATGATGGAAATATTGTAGCGGCAGCCAGATTAAATCAGCTTCAGGAACCTTCTTATGCAGAGGCGGACTGGGAATATGCTGCAAAAGAAGAGGAAGTTATGGTATTACATACGCTGGTCGTATCTCCAAAGGGAGAGAATCAGGGATATGGTAAAATGTTTGTTTCATTTTATGAGGATTTTGCGTTAGAGCATGGCTGCAGATACCTGCGGATGGATACGAATCAGAAAAATATGCGTGCCCGGAAATTTTATAGTAAAATGGGTTATAAAGAAGTCGGAATTGTTCCGTGTGTATTTAATGGTATTAAAGGTGTCCAGCTTGTGTGTCTGGAGAAGAAACTTTAAACGACCGGGGAGAACATTATGTGCGGCAGATATTTTGCGGATGAAGCAGTATTTAGTGAAATTGAAAAGCTTGTCGGTAATACCAGTGTAAAAATGCGGGAGCAGCAGGCCGGGGATGTATATCCGTCTCAGACGGCGATTGTTCTGACCGGGAGACGGCCGGAGCTGTGTGCAGAAGAAATGTGCTGGGGATTTCCCCAGTATCATCAAAAGGGATTGATCATCAACGCCCGGGCGGAAACGGTTCTGGAAAGAAAAATGTTCCGGGACAGTGTGCTGCACAGACGCTGTATCATACCTGCCGGGCATTTTTATGAATGGGATTCAGATAAGAACAAGGCGGTTTTTCTGCGGAAGGACAGGCCGATTTTATACATGGCCGGATTCTACAGTCATTTTGAGAACGGAGATCGATTTATAATCATTACTACCCAGGCCAATGATTCCGTATCACGGGTCCATGACCGGATGCCGTTGATTCTGGAAGAAAATGAATTGGAAGCCTGGGTATATGATGATGGTTTTCTGGATTTCGCACTTCACAGGACGCCGGTGGAGCTTCAGAAACACCAGGAGTATGAACAGTTGAGCTTATTTTGAAATGGAGGTTGAGATTGGTGAATCAGGAGAAGGAACATAAACGGCGCGTTCGGTATTCAGGCACCCATCCGAGAAAATACAGTGAAAAATATAAGGAGCTTCAGCCGGAAAAATATGCGGATACCGTATCGAAGGTCATTCAAAAAGGAAGTACGCCGGCAGGAATGCATATTTCTATCTGCGTGAAAGAAATTTTGGATTTTTTACAGATTCAGCCGGGACAAAAGGGGCTGGATGCCACGCTGGGATATGGGGGTCATACCCTGGAAATGTTAAAGTGTCTGAAATCCCAGGGACACATTTATGCTCTGGATGTGGACCCGATCGAGTCGGCAAAGACGAAAGAACGGCTGAGACGACTGGGCTATGGAGGAGATATTTTAACGGTTCAGCTGCAGAATTTTGCTAATATTGATAAGGTGGCCGAACAGGCCGGTCCTTTTGATTTTGTGCTGGCGGACCTGGGGGTATCGTCCATGCAGATTGATAATCCGGAGCGGGGATTTTCTTATAAAAATGAAGGACCGCTGGACCTTCGGATGAATCCACAGAAAGGGACAAGTGCTGCTGAGCGTCTGAAAGAAGTCTCCCAGGAAGAACTTCAGGGAATGTTGATTGAAAATTCGGATGAACCCTATGCGGAGGAAATTGCAAAAGCTGTGGTGTCCCGGTTGAAGCGGGGACAGAAGATTGAGACGACGACCCAGTTAAAAACAGTGATTGAGGAAACACTTGTTTTTCTTCCGGCGAGTGAGCGGAAGGAAGCTGTTAAAAAATCCTGTCAGAGAACCTTCCAGGCGCTGCGTATCGATGTAAATAGTGAGTTTGAAGTATTGTATGAGTTTTTGGAAAAGCTTCCGGATGTTCTGGCCCCGGGCGGCCGGGTGGCCATTCTGACCTTCCATTCGGGAGAGGACAGACTTGTGAAAAAGTCTTTCAAGCAACTGAAAAAGCAGGGAATTTATCAGGAAATTTCTGAAGAAGTTATACGGCCGTCTGCGGAAGAATGTGCAAGAAACAGCCGCGCCCGTTCCACGAAAATGCGGTGGGCGATTAAGGCGTAGGCGCGATTGGATGAATGGGGGGTATTACATGCAGAAAACAGCTAAGAAAAATATCTATATAGATTTGGGAGACATTACGAAACTGAATTGTCAGTGTATTGTGAATGCGGCAAACAAGAGCCTGCTCGGCGGCGGCGGAGTCGACGGAGCAATTCATCGGGCGGCCGGGCCGGAATTGTTGGCAGAGTGCCGGACGCTTCATGGATGCCGGACCGGAGAGGCAAAGATCACAAAGGGTTATCATTTGAAAGCGGATTATGTCATTCATACGGTTGGACCGGTATACTCCGGTATAGAATCCGACAGGCGTCTGTTGGCAGAATGTTATCGTAATTCGCTGATACTCGCGAAACAATATGATATCCATAGTATTGCATTCCCGGCAATTTCTACAGGAGTTTATGGCTATCCGTTGGATGAAGCGGCGCCCATTGCGGCAGCAGCGGTCATCGAGTGGATGGAAGAAAACCCGGATTATGAGATATCTGTAATTTTCTCCTGTTTCGACCGGAGGACCTGTGAAGTATACGAGAAACTTATGTGAAAAATGTGTAATTAAATAAAGACCAGAGAGCGGTACAGAGAACCTAGGATATTCCCAGTGTCTCGTGTACCGCTTTTTCTATTTCATAAATTCGTTTTTCAAGAAATTCCGGATAATCCCGGAACCATTTCATATTGAGAGGGGAAGGATGAGGAAGTACAAAGGCCTTTTTGCCATTAATAGTAAGGTCTTGGAAAACGAGGTCCGTAAGTTTTTGTTTTGGGAAAAAATAGGAGGCCGCCGCACCGCCGATAAGAATATATATTTCGTTCTGTACCAGTGCCAGTTCCTGACAGAGCCATTTGTCGGCACAGCATTTCGGCGGGCGATTATCGCCGCCTTTTGGGTTTTTGCCAGGATAACAGTGAGCAACTGAGACAATGTAAAAATTGTCCGGGTCATAAAAAGCCTCATCCGAAATTTTATACCATTCGGAACGAAGGCGCCGTCCGCTGGCGTCATTAAAAGGTTTTCCGGTATTGTGGACGGTCCGGGAAGGGGCCTGGCTGATCTGCATGATTTTAGCCTGAGAATTTCCAAAAACAATGGGATGTGGTTCGAAACCAAAATCCGCTTCACAATAACGGCAGGCCATAATCTGTTCCCGAAGTTCCTGAAATCTATTGGACATGTCAATCTCCCTCTATCATATTGAATTTTTATGTTTTTCATAATCCTTCAGGGAATCAATAGCCTGACGGGATAATGGAATGAGTGCGATCATGTTGAAAATGGTCATAAGACCGATACCGATATCGCCTAAATCCCAGACAAAGGTATAGGCGGCCAGACCGCCGATAAAAAGCATGATCAGGGCAAGTATTTTGTATAAATTCTGTGACAGCCAGTTATCACCGAAAAGGTAAGCCACATTTGGTCTGGCATAAAACAGGATACCGATAAATGTGGAAAAGCTAAATAACCAGAGAATGACAGCAATAAATACAACGCCAAAGGCGCCCATGTGATAATTCATGGCCGTCTGCAGTAAGTCCATTCCGGCAAGTCCCTGGGTTAAATCGGCCGGAGTCAGCAGCATGATCATGGCAGAACAGCTGCAGATGACAATGGTATCAATAAATACACCGAAAGCCTGCAGCAGACCTTCTTTGGCCGGATGGCTGATGTCGGCAGCGGCGGCCGCACAAGGGGCGGAGCCGGAACCGGCTTCATTGGAGAAAAGTCCGCGTTTAGCACCATTCATGAGAACTGCGCCGAAACCGCCGGCAACGACCTGGCGGAGACCGAAAGCTTCAGCAAATATTTGTTGAAATACTGCCGGAATCTGGCCGATATTTGTAAAAATAATGAACAATGTTATCAGAAAATAAAGGCCAGCCATAATTGGTACGATGACATCCAGAACTTTTACCGTGGCATTTTTACGCAGTACAATGACGGCGGCAACAAATACAAGGAGGATCGTCGTATAAATCGGCGAAATCTGAAAGGCATTTGTAAAAGCAGACGAAACGGAGTTGCCGATGACCTGACTGATGCCGCACCAGCAGATCAGGCCGGAGAGGGCAAACAGAGAAGCGATGACGGACCGGTTTCGCTTGCTGTCTTTTTTTACAAAAAAGTGATGAATATAGTAGGCCGGGCCACCGCGATAGCCTCCGTAAAGAGGGTCTTTTTCTTTGTAGATCTGTGCCAGAGTGGCTTCTACAAAAGCGGTGGAGGAGCCAAGCAGGGCAGTGACCCACATCCAGAAAACGGCTCCGGCGCCACCGGCCGAAATGGCGGCTACAACTCCGACCAGATTACCCATGCCGACACGGGTCGCCGTGGATATGATGAGGGCCTGAACACCTGAAATCGAGTTCTTTTCTGAATTGCTCTTCTTTTCTGTTGTGATTTTCAGCATTTCCGGAAAAAGACGAAATGGCAAAAATTTCGTCCGAAGTGTAAAATAAATTCCGGAAGGAATCAGGATAAGAACGAGCAGAGACAGACCGACGGAACTCCCGCCGGGAAGAGGGAGGGTAATTAAATCGCCCCATAAAAACTGATATACAGCTTGAAAAATAGTTTTAAAGATAGTCATAATAATGTTCCTTTTCATTTGTGAAATAGTATTTGTATTTCTTTGATATTTAGTATATATTAGAAGCAAATATCTGTAAAATTGATAAAAACGATGTTGAGGATTAAAAAAATAGATGGAGTGAGAGATTTGGATATAAAAAATTTGAATACATTTATTCTGGTTGCTGAGATGAACAGTTTTACGAAAGCGGCGGAAAAACTGGGGTATTCCCAGTCGACCATCTCTTTTCAGATCAAACAGCTGGAACAGGAATTAAATTCCCAATTGTTTGAACGCATTAATCATACGGTGGCCCTCACGGAAAAGGGCCGGGAGGTATTGGAATATGCACATCAGATCAGCAAGCTGACACAGGAGTTAAAATCCAGTGTGCGGGATGAAAAGGCTCTGAAAGGACATGTTCGCCTCGCAATGGCAGATTCTCTGTGTCAATCACTGTTGAGTGAACGTTTTTTGGATTTCAGAACCCAATATCCGGGTATTGCATTGAAAATTATTGCAGCGGGAACAGAAGAAATGTTCCGGCTGATTAATCACAATGAGGTGGATGCCATTCTGACACTGGATAACCATATTTACAATACAGAATATGTGATCGTCAAAGAAGAAAAAGTAAAGATGAATTTTGTTGCGGCAGCGGACAGCCCATTGGCAGGAATGGGAGTGATTTCAGTCCGGGAACTGGCGCGCCAGCCATTTATTCTGACGGAAAAAGGGATGAGTTATCGACGGCTGATGGACGAGAAGCTGGCTGAAATGTCTATGGAAATCCATCCGGTCCTTGAAGTTGGAAGCGCAGATTTAATTTGTTCGCTTGTGGAACAGGGAGTGGGAATTTCCTTTTTGCCTGATTATGTGACGGAACAGAAAGTCAGAGATGGAGGACTGGTGTATTTGAATGTCAGCAATTTTGAAATCGAAGTATGGAAACAGCTTCTTTATCACCGTGACAAATGGGTTTCGCCACAGATGGATGCGGTGATGCGGTATTGCGTAGACAGAGAATTTACAGAAAAGGGATGGGAGATAAAAGAATGAGTAAAGAGAATGGTTTGTCGGATGATTTTACCCAGGGCAGTATTGCGGGAAAGCTGCTGCGCTTTATGATACCGATACTGGGAGCCCTTGTGCTTCAGGCCATGTATGGGGCGGTGGATTTGCTTGTTGTAGGACAGTTTGGAACGGATGCGGGAATATCGGCGGTAGCTACAGGCAGTAATATTATTAACCTGGTCACCTTTGTGATCACAAGTCTGACCATGGGAGTCACGGTGGTGATCAGCCGGTTTTTAGGCGAGCGTAAGCCGGAACGTATCGGTAAGGTGATCGGCGGAGCCGTCTGCTTTTTTGCACTGTTATCCGTTGTCCTGATGATACTTTTATTGGTTTTTGCACCGGCCTTTTCTTCCTGGTTAAATACACCGGAGGCGGCTTTTAATCTGACGGTGACGTATGTCCGTATTTGCGGTGCGGGAATCATATTTGTGGTGGCCTACAATGTTATCAGCGGCATTTTCCGTGGCCTTGGAAATTCCAGACTGCCATTGATTTTCGTGGCTATTGCCTGTGTGACGAATATTTTCGGGGATTTGCTGTTTGTAGCTGTTTTTCATATGAATGTGGCCGGAGCGGCTTTGGCAACAATTTTGGCTCAGGCGGTCAGCGTGGTCTTGTCGTGGATTATTATCTGCCGTCAAAATCTTCCCTTTACCATGTCCAGGAAAGATATCGGCTTTCATCGGGAAATTCTATTCTTTTTACAGACAGGAGTGCCGATTGCTTTTCAGGAATTGCTGACCAATATTTCTTTTTTGATTCTTTGTGCGATTGTTAATGGTATTGGCCTGGAGGCATCCTCGGGGTACGGTATTGCCCAGAAAGTTATTGCCTTTGTCATGCTCATACCGTCGTCATTGATGCAGTCCATGTCGGCTTTTGTTGGACAGAATGTGGGCGCAGGCCGGGAAGACAGGGCGCGTAAAGCCATGTATACGGGGATGGCTATCGGCGCTTTTATCGGTATATTTATTTTTGCCACTGCCTTTTTCCGTGGCGATGTACCTTCGGCGCTGTTTACATCCAATCCGGAATACATTGCCAAATCTGCGGAATACCTGAAAGGTTTTAGCCCGGAGTCTGTATTGACCTGTATTGTTTTCAGTTATATTGGATTTTTCAATGGTCATGGAAAAACGATGCCCGTCATGTTCCAGGGAATTACAGCATCGTTTCTGGTCCGAGTGCCATTGTCCTATTTGTTCAGCCTGAAACCGGGCGCTACACTGGTAGATATAGGTCTGGCAGTTCCGGCCGCCTCAGTTTATGGAATTCTATTTTTTACGGTGTGTTATATATTTCATTTGCGGTCTTATCAAAAAAGATGAAAAATTGAAAGAAAGGTTCTGTCTAGTGGGCAGAACCTTTTTTGCAGTTGACAATCTGCATCCATAAAGTTATAATTACAACTGTTCTTAAAATAACTATTTAGAAGGAGGCTATTATGAAAAACAACATTTTCCTGATTTATGGAAAACATTTTCGACAGTTTTATCATCAGGAGTTTCAGTCCTTGTGTACAGAATATGATTTATCCCAGCTTGAGATAGATATTCTTTTATTCTTAAAAAACAATCCGTCTTTCAATACGGCAAGGGATATTTGTCTTATGAGAGGCTTTGCTAAATCGAATGTATCAAAGGCTTTGGAAATACTGAAGGTGAAGGGGTATATTTTTTCACAGGAAGATGCGGAAAGCCGTAAGGTTCATCGGTTATTTTTAAAGCCGGAGAAGGAATCGGCGATTCAGAAATTATTAGAATGTCAGAAAAGCTGTTTTGCTGTGATGCTTCAGGGGTTTTCTGAAAAGGAGCTGGAGATGTTCCGAAGTCTTATGCAGCGTGTCGATGAAAATATGGTATGCCGATTAAAACAATAAGAGTAGGTGATGAGAGTGCTTTTCAAATTGGTTGTGTGTTTTATTGCAGGAATAGGCGCCGGGCTGGGGACAGGCTTTGCTGGAATGAGTGCAGCGGCGGTCATCAGTCCGATGCTGATTACATTTTTAGGGATGGAACCCTATATAGCTGTGGGCATTGCTCTGGCCAGTGATGTTTTAGCCAGTGCTGTGTCTGCTTATACATATGGAAAAAATAAAAATCTGGATATAAAAAACGGATTGGTCATGATGATATCCGTTCTTTGTTTTACGTTGGTGGGAAGCTATGTTTCCAGTCTTGTTCCGAGTACGACGATGGGCGGTTTTTCGACAGTGATGACTTTAATTTTAGGTATTAAATTCATCGTTCGTCCAGTAATGACGACGAAGTCTGCCCGTGAAGGTGTCAGCCGGAAGAAACAGATCATTCAATCGATTGTCAGCGGTATTCTTGTTGGATTTATCTGTGGTTTTGTCGGAGCGGGCGGCGGCATGATGATGCTGTTGATATTGACAAGTGTTCTTGGATACGAATTGAAGACGGCCGTCGGTACCAGTGTGTTTATTATGACTTTTACAGCCTTTACCGGTTCGGTCAGTCACTTTGCCATCGGCGGTATGCCGGATATGTTTTGCCTTATATGCTGTATATTGAGTACACTGCTCTGGGCCCGGATCGCCGCAAAATTTGCGAATAAATCTTCACCGATTGTTTTAAACCGGGTGACAGGGGTAGTGCTGGCGGTACTTGGTGCAGCGATATTACTTGTAAAATGATTTTTATAAAAAATCATTTTACTACTTGACAAATTTAAAGTATAGGTATAGAATTCTCAAAAAAGCGATGACGGAGAGAAGTACTGCAGATTATCGTTCCCAGAGAGCGGGTGATGGTGAGATACCCGTAAAGTGAATTTGCAGGAATAACACTCTATCAGCTGCAAACTGAAAGTCTTTTGAGATTAGTAGGGGCGCCGTGAGCTGGACGTTAAAACAGCAGGTCATGAAGGTGACTGTTATTATGACAGTAAGTCAGGTGGTACCGCGGATATACACTGTTCGTCCTGAAAGTAATTTCAGGATGAGCAGTTTTTTTATTTCATGAAATTTTTTAGGAAATAAAATTGTTCCGTCATGAATGCGCACATGAGGTCCGGCCCCACACAGTCCTTTTTTGAACACAGTCCAACAACGAACAGAGCAGAAAGGAAGAAGGAAAATGTCAAACGTATATCGCAGCAAGACAATGAATCAGGTAAGTGAAAGTGATATTGGTACAGAAGTGAAACTGGCCGGATGGGTCGAAAATATCCGTGATCACGGCGGCGTATCTTTTGTAGATTTAAGGGATATGTATGGAGTTGTGCAGGTGGTATTCAGAAATACGGATTTATTTAAGGGAATCCGTAAAGAACAGTGTCTTTCCGTGGAAGGTGTGATCACAGAGCGGGATGAGGAAACTTATAATCCAAAGATCGCTACGGGAACGATTGAGCTGGAAGTTCATAAGGTGGAGATTCTTGGGAAAGTTTACCGGGATCTGCCTTTTGAAATCACAACATCGAAAGAAATCCGGGAGGATGTCCGGCTGAGATACCGTTATCTTGACTTAAGAAATCAGAAAGTGAAAGATAATATTTTATTCCGTTCCAAGGTTATCCGGTTTTTGCGGAATAAAATGGAAGATATGGGATTTACGGAAATTCAGACGCCGATTCTCTGTGCGTCTTCGCCGGAAGGCGCAAGGGATTATATTGTTCCGTCCCGTGTTCATAAAGGAAAATTTTATGCTTTGCCTCAGGCACCGCAGCAGTATAAACAGCTTTTGATGACTGCTGGCTTTGACAAATATTATCAGATTGCACCGTGTTTCCGGGATGAGGATGCCCGGGCGGACCGTTCTCCAGGAGAATTTTATCAGTTAGACTTTGAGATGAGCTTTGCGACCCAGGAGGATGTGTTTAAGATCGGCGAAGAGGTATTGGCTGAGACATTTAAGACTTTTGCACCGGAAGGATATGCGGTGACGGAAGCCCCATTCCCAGTCATTAGCTATAAACAGGCTATGCTGGAGTTTGGTACAGATAAACCGGACCTTCGCAACCCTCTGCGGATTATTGATGTCACGGAATTTTTCCAGAGATGCACGTTTAAACCGTTCCATAAAAAAACTGTCCGGGCCATTCGGGTTCATGGGGATTTATCCAAAGGATTCCATGAAAAGCTTCTGAAATTTGCCCAGGAGATTGGGATGAGCGGTCTTGGTTATTTGGAAGTCCTGGAAGATATGAGTTATAAAGGACCGATTGATAAATTTATTCCGGAGGATATGAAAAAGGAGCTGGCTGAGATTGGCAGCCTGTCCGTCGGAGATACGATTTTCTTCATTGCGGCGACGGAAAAACTGGCCTGCAAATATGCAGGACAGATTCGGGATGAGCTTGGCAAACGGATGAATCTGCTGGAAGAAAAGGCATACCGTTTCTGTTATATCAATGATTTTCCGATGTATGAAGTGGATGAAGAGACAAAGGAAATCGGTTTCACCCACAATCCATTCTCCATGCCTCAGGGCGGCTTGGAAGCTCTGCAGACAAAGGACCCGCTGGATATTCTGGCATACCAGTATGACATTGTCTGCAATGGTGTGGAATTGTCCTCCGGTGCTGTGCGGAATCATGATATTGAAATCATGGTGAAGGCCTTTGAAATCGCAGGTTATGATGAAGAAACTCTGAAGGAAAAATTCGGTGCCCTCTACAATGCGTTCCAGTTCGGTGCTCCGCCTCATGCCGGAATGGCACCAGGCGTTGACCGAATGATCATGCTGCTTCGGAATGAAGAAAATATCCGTGAGGTCATTGCCTTTCCGATGAACAGCAATGCCCAGGATCTGATGTGCGGTGCGCCAAATGAAGTGACTGAAAAACAGCTCCGGGAAGCCCATATTAAAGTCAGAGATTAATAATAGAAATATTTAAATGAGAACCGGAGAGCCTTTGAGGATTTCTGGTTCTCATTTTTTGAAAATAAGCGGGTGACAGTTGGAATTAAAAGTGGTATCATAAGCATTGTAGCTTTTGTTAAGGCGAAAATTATAGCGGGAAGATGATTTGTTGTGGAAGAAAAACAGGAAAAAAGATTTGAGATGGATATGTGCAGCGGTCCCATCATGAAAAAGATGCTGATGTTTGCCATACCGCTGGTCTGTTCCAGTATTCTTCAGCTTTTGTTCAATGCTGCGGATATTGTTGTGGTAGGGCGTTTTGCAGGAGATAATTCGCTGGCAGCGGTAGGTTCAAATACGGCGCTGATCAATCTACTCACGAATCTGTTTATCGGCTTGTCTGTCGGTGTGAATGTTTTGACCGGTTTATGTTATGGGGCAAAACAGGAAAAGGATTTGACAGAAACTGTCCATACAGCGATGCTTTTGAGTCTGTTCAGCGGTCTTTTTTTAATGGTCGGCGGAATTGTCAGTGCCCACGTACTCCTTGAATGGATGCAGGCGCCCCAGGAGGTTATCGGCCTGGCCACACTCTATCTTCGGATTTATTTTATCGGAATGCCGGCAGTGATGGTCTATAACTTCGGAAGTGCGATCTTAAGAGCCGTGGGAGATACGTGGCGGCCATTGTTTTATCTGACTGAGGCTGGAATCATTAATGTTATTTTAAATCTCTTTTTTGTTATCATATGCCGTTTGGATGTGGCCGGGGTTGCTCTGGCAACAGTCATTTCCGAGACGGTGTCCGGCGGCCTTGTATTTCGATGTTTAATGAAGGAAAAGGGCGGTATCCAGTTGATACCTTCAAAGCTTCATATTTATAAAGATAAGTTGCAGAAAATTTTGAGGATCGGTCTGCCAGCCGGTTTTCAGGGAATTGTGTTTGCATTGTCGAATGTTTTGATTCAATCTTCGGTGAATATTTTCGGAGCGACGATCGTTGCAGGAAATTCGGCAGCGGCGAATATCGAAGGTTTTGTTTATGTGTCCATGAATGCCTTTCATCAGGCCACCGTTTCATTTACGAGCCAGAATATGGGGGCCGGAAAATATGAACGGATCAATAAGATTCTTTTTTGCGGGCAGATCTGCGCGATCGTGGTTGGTCTGGTTTTAGGTAATGCCTGTGTTATTTTTGGAAATCCATTACTCGGTGTATATTCATCCAGTCCGGAGGTTATTCAGGCTGGTCTTGTACGGCTTCGGGTCATTGCTGCGACCTATGCACTTTGCGGGATGATGGATGTTATGGTTGGAAGTCTGCGTGGAATCGGGTATTCCATTATGCCGATGATCGTTTCGACGATTGGCGCCTGCGGACTTCGTATTCTTTGGTTGGCGACAGTTTTTCAGATACCGGAATTCCACAATGTACGAATGGTATATTATTCGTATCCGGTAACATGGATCGTGACATTCATTGCCCATGTCATATGTTTCATATGGGCCAGAAGGCGAGTCGGAAAACGGATTCAGCCGGCAACAGTATAAATGGGAGGAATTGCAAATGAAAACAGCGGTTGTGACAGACAGTAACAGCGGTATCACGGCAGAGCTGGGCAGAGAACTCGGTGTCTATGTTGTGCCTATGCCGGTGATGATTGACGGGAAAACTTATTATGAAGGTGTGAATCTGACTCAGGAAGCTTTTTTCCAAAGTCAAATGAGCGGCGGCGATATTACAACTTCCCAGCCGTCGCCGGGCGATGTCATGGACTTGTGGGAGCGGGTATTAGACGAAGGCTATGATGATCTTGTCTATATTCCAATGTCCAGTGGTTTAAGTAATTCCTGCGCCAGTGCAATTATATTGGCGAGAGACTATGACGGTAAGGTTCAGGTCGCCGATAATCATCGGATTTCAGTGACCCAGTATGCCTCGGTGCAGGATGCCTTAAAACTGGCAAATGAGGGAAAAAATGCACTTCAGATTAAGGAAGCCTTGGAAGCTGCCGCCTATGATGCAAGTATCTATATTGCGGTGGATACGTTGGAATTTTTGAAAAAGGGCGGACGAATCACACCGGCGGCTGCAGCCATTGGCGGCGTACTCAATATAAAACCGATTCTATCCATTCAGGGAGACCGTTTAGATGCTTACGCGAAAGCACGCGGAATGAAACGGTGCCAGGCCAAACTGATTGAAGCTTTGAAAAATGATTTTAAAGAGCGTTTGTCCGGAGCGGATATGTCAAAAGTTCGGGTGGGAACGGCTGGTTCCTTCCGAAGAGCGGAAGATGCGGAAGCCTGGCGGTTGGAAGTGTCAGAAGCTTTTCCGGGATTTGATGTGGTGTATGGAAATCTGGGATGCAGTATTGCTACGCATACCGGGCCGGAAGCCAGAGGCCTTGGATTTTATAAGGTGCTGTAGAGTATGAAACGATATGTGGATATGGCGGATATTTCCGATGGAAAGTATTATACCTCTGGAGATATGGTAAAAGCCGGATGCAGCGGATGCGGAAGATGCTGTAAAGGAATGGGAAAGAGCGTTGTTCTGGACCCGTTGGATATATTTCGATTAACGACCCGGCTGGACTGTACCTTTGAGGAATTGATGAAAGATAAAATTGAATTGAACGTGGTGGACGGCATTATTCTGTCAAATCTGAAGATGACGGAAACATCGGATTGCTGTGCGTTTTTGGATGAACAGAATCGGTGTACGATTCATGATTTTCGGCCGGGAATCTGCCGGCTGTTTCCGCTGGGGCGTTATTATGAACAGGACAGCTTTAAATATTTTCTTCAGGTTCATGAATGTAAAAATCCCCGTCCAGCCAAGGTGAAGATAAAAAAATGGCTGGAAGAACCGGAACTTAAACGGCAGGAAGCCTTTATCAGCCGCTGGCATTTTTTCCTTAAAAAAATTCAGGAGCGGCTGGATGCAAAAAATGACGATGGTCTGCGTAGGCAGGTAAGTTTGTTTATTCTGCAGAAATTTTATATGGAAGCCTTTCCTCCGAACGGAGATTTCTATGCATTGTTTGAGGCTCGGGCAGAAGAAGCAGAAAAGATACTTGGCAGTGTGATAGCGTAATAAATATGCCTTAAGGGAACGTAATATTCCTTTAAGGCATTGTCCTTTTTATGGGACATTGATATAATTGTCTGGAATGAAGGGGTTAGGTATGGCAAAGCTACAGAACCAGAAAATAAAAATTTTATATGTGATGCGGGCCTTTCTGGAGCGCAGTGATGAAAAGCATCCGCTGACGGTGGTGGATCTGATCACAGAGTTGGGGCGATATGGTATCCAGGCAGAGCGAAAAAGTATTTATGCGGATATAGAGACTTTGAGGACTTTTGGTATGGATATCATTCTTCGAAAGGATGCTCCGGCCGGCTATTATCTGGGAAAACGGGATTTTGAGCTGGCGGAGTTGAAATTATTGGTGGATACGGTCCAGGCATCAAAATTTATTACGGTGAAGAAATCCGATGAGTTGATTCAAAAACTGGAGGGGCTGGCCAGTCATTATGAGGCGAGACAGCTCCAGCGTCAGGTCTATGTGGCAAATCGTATTAAAACGATGAACGAAAGCATTTATTATAATGTGGATAAAATACACACTGCGATTTCTGAAAATGTAAAGATCCGTTTCCAATACTTTGAGTGGGCGGTGCCGAAGGAAATGCGGCTGAGAAAGAACGGGGCATTTTATTGTATCAGTCCATGGGTACTGACCTGGGACGATGAGAATTATTATCTGCTTGGATTTGATGAGGAAGCAGGTATCGTCAAACATTATCGGGTGGATAAAATGCTGAATATTGAAATGACAAAAGAACCGAGGCTTGGACGGGAGCATTTTGACAATTTTGATACAGCCGTGTTTTCAAAAAAGATTTTCGGTATGTTTGGCGGAGAAGAGCAGGACGTGAAGATTCGGTTTGAGAATCGGTTTGTCGGTGTGGTCATTGACCGGTTTGGCAAGGATATCACGATACGTCCGATGGATGCGGAGCATTTTGATATCCGGGTCCGGGTGGTCGTAAGCCATCCTTTTTTCGGCTGGCTTTCGGGACTTGGTTCTGGGGTGAAAATCTTATCGCCGGAAAGTGTGGCGGCAGAATATCGGCAATTTTTAGATGAAATACTGGAGCAGTACAGGGGGACATGATGTGAAGGAAAAAAATACTTGGCTGGGGACAGCTTTTGTTTTGACGGCTGGTGTTTGCTGGGGATTTATCGGATTTTTTTCATCCCATTTATCGGGCGTTGGATATAGCCCCGTGCAGTTGGCTTTTTTAAGGAATATTGTGGCAGCGATTGCCATGTGGGCATATCTTTTACTTTTTCGCCGGGGGACATTGAAAATAGACTGGAAGGATTTGTGGATGTTCATCGGGACAGGAACATTCAGTGTGGTCTTCTTTAATATTGCTTATTTTATGACGATTGAACAGACAACCTTGTCTGTGGCAGCTATTTTGCTCTATACGGCCCCCTGTTTTGTCATGGTCATGTCGGCGCTGCTGTTTCATGAAAGGGTTACACGGGCAAAGGGCGCAGCTCTTGTGCTGGCTTTGTTTGGCTGTGCCTGTACGACGGGAATTTTTAATGGCATTGGAAGTTCTGTACCTGTTTTTGGAGTTTTTACGGGAATCGCTTCGGGATTTTGTTATGCGCTCTATTCGATTTTCGGACATATTGCACTTAAAAAATACAGTACGGTGACAGTGACGGCTTACACATTTCTCATTGCTGCAGTCAGCCTTTTTCCCTTTATAAATATGGGTGAAATAGCGGCTTTGACGGCAGAGCCGGCGGTGTTGGGGAATATTATAGGTATTGGAATTATTTCGACATTATTGCCGTATATTTTTTATACCATGGGGCTTCAAAGTACGGAACCGGGAAAAGCATCTGTGATGGCCTTTGTAGAGCCGATGGTTGCCACACTGGTCAGTATTTTTATTTTAAACGAGGATTTTACATGGATGGGAATGATAGGCGTTATGGCAATTTTCCTGTCTATTGTGTTACTGAATGTGAAAGGTCGGGATTAAATGAACTATATTATTGGAATTTGTGGGACAGGACTGATGGGAGCTTCAATGGCTCAGATTTTTGCGGAACAAGGTTATGAGACTCTGATCTATGGAAGAACAGACGAATCCCTGGGGCGGGCCAAAAAGGCAATTCATTTGGAAGAGGATGCAGCGCTCGGATATACGACCCGGTTGGAAGATTTGGGGAAATGTGATATCATTATTGAATCTATTGTGGAAAACCTGGCAGTGAAACAGACGTTTTTTGGGCGGTTATCTCAAATCGTCAGGCCGGATGCCATTCTGGCAACGAATACGTCGGGATTGTCCATGAACCGGATTTGTGAGCGGGTCCAGGGAAAAGAAAGGTTTCTCGGAATGCATTGGTTTAATCCATCCAATCTGATTCCTTTAATAGAAATTATCTGTAATGAAAAAACGGAACAGAAATATGTGGATGTAGTTTATGCATTGGCAAAGGCCATCGGAAAGAAGCCGGTTATCTGCCGGCAGGACGTCCCAGGCTTTATTGCCAACCGGATTCAGTTTGCCGTTTTGAGAGAATGTATGGATATTGTGGAAAAAGGAATCGCATCGGCGGAAGATGTGGATGCGGTAATGAAATATGGACTTGGATTCCGATATGCGGCTTACGGACCATTTGAAGTGGCGGATTTCGGCGGCCTTGATACATTTTATCATATTTCCGAATACTTAAATGAAGATTTATGCGATGCAAAGGAACCTCAAAAGCAGATTCGGGATTTGTATGAGCAGGGGCACTATGGTGTGAAAAATGGCCGGGGTTTTTATGATTACAGTAACGGAAAGGGCGAAGAAGCTGTAAAAATTCGAAACAGGAAATTTAAAGACATGAAAGATTGTCTTGATAAATGGGAAGAATATTAAAAGAAATATAGGAGGACCAGGGATGTTATGGATTAAAAACGGGCGTTTAGTGGACCCGAAAAGTCAGACAGATAAAGTATGTGATATTTGTATTGAGAGAGACCGGATTGCCGGAATTACTCCGCCGGGCGGTGCAGAGCAAAAACACCGGGAAGAGGATGAGATTATCGATGCGGCCGGAATGGTCGTAGCTCCGGGACTGATTGATGTTCATGTGCACTTCAGAGAACCGGGATTTACCTATAAAGAAGATGTGGCTACAGGTGCGGCAGCGGCAGCGGCCGGAGGTTATACGACAGTGATCTGTATGGCTAACACCAAACCGGTGGTAGACAATGAAGAAACGTTGACATATCTTCGGGAGCGGGCAGCCGAAATGCCGATCCATGTGCTGAATACGGCAGCCGTTACGAAAAATTTTGGTGGTACTGAATTAACAGATATGATCGGTTTAAAGGCACTGGGAGCTGTCGGATTTACCGACGACGGTGTACCGATCAAAGATACAGCGGTAGTCATGGAAGCTATGAAAATGGCGAAGGCCCTGGATGTACCGCTGAGTTTTCATGAGGAGGATCCGGCTCTTATCGGAAGTTTTGGCGTTAATCAGGGACCGGTATCCACGGCTGTAGGTGTGGCAGGTGCTCCGGCAGTGGCTGAAGACGTCCTGGTGGCCAGAGACTGTGCATTGGCCTTAAGCACAGGAGCCTCCATTGATATCCAGCATATCAGCAGCGGCACGTCGGTAGCCATTGTTCGTGCCATGAAAGCGCTTGGAAAAAATATTCATGCCGAAGCAACGCCGCAGCATTTTTCGCTGACGGAGGAGGCTGTTTTGGCACGGGGAACTCTTGCCAAAGTGAATCCGCCGATTCGTACTGAGGAAGACCGTCAGGCGATTATTCAGGGATTAATGGATGACACCATTGATTTTATTGCGACGGACCATGCACCTCACAGTGCGGAAGAAAAGGCGAAGGATATGAAGTCTGCGCCGAGCGGAATGATTGGTCTGGAAACGGCACTGGCCCTTGGTATTACGAATTTGGTGAAACCGGAATATTTAAGTCTTTCTCATTTCCTTGAGAAACTGACGACGAATCCGGCAAATCTCTACCATCTGGACGCGGGCTATGTGGCTGTAGGCGGCAAGGCTGATTTGGTTGTCTTTGACGAAAATGAGACCTGGACTGTGGGAGAACATTTTAAGTCGAAAGCGTCCAATTCTCCGTTTATCGGAGAAACCTTGCAGGGTAAGGTCAAATATACAATTTGTGACGGAAAGATTGTTTACAAAGACTAGAGGAAAGGAATTTTATGAATTTAAGTATCGAAACAGGAATACCTTTAATTACAGTGTTTATACAGGGATTACTTAGCTTTTTCTCACCGTGTATTCTGCCGCTGGTGCCGTTATATATCAGTTATCTGGCCGGCGGCATGTACCGGACGGATGAGAATGGAAAAATTTCTTATCCGAGAAAAAAAGTGCTGATTCATACACTTTTCTTTATTTTAGGCATTGGTTTTGCCTTTATTTTGCTGGGACTTGGATTTACGGCGATCGGCAGGTTTTTCAGCGGCAATAAGGTCTGGTTTACCCGGATTGGCGGATTGATCATGATTGGCTTTGGGCTTTATCAGTTAGGCTTTTTTGGAAAATCCCAGTCGATGGAACAGACACGTCGTCTGCCTTTTTCCATGGAAGGAAAGACTTTTGGGCCGCTGATGGCACTGCTTCTGGGATTTACCTTCAGCTTTGCCTGGACGCCTTGCGTCGGACCGGTGCTGGCCAGTGTGTTGCTGATGGCGTCTTCGGCGTCGACAGCGACGGCAGGTTTTGCGCTGATTGGCGTTTATATGGCAGGCTTTGTTCTGCCTTTTCTTGCCGTGGGTATTTTTGCCGGGGCTGCTTTGGATTTCTTTAACCGAAAACGCCAGGTAATTCGATATACGGTCAAAATCGGCGGCATTTTGCTGATTCTTATGGGTGTGATGACTATGACCGGATGGATGAATGGCCTGACGGGCTATCTGTCCAGCTTTGGAACGGGTGGTCAGAACGGGGTGGCCTCCGGGGAAACGGGTGAGGACGTATCGGGCACGGAAGCGACCGCAGAAGAGAGCGGGGAAGTAACTGGCACAGAAACAGCGGCGAAGGCTGCAGAGACGGCTGGAACAGAACAGACTGGGGAAATTACCGGGGAGACAGAAGATACCGGAAAGCAGACGGTGGCTGCGCCGGATTTCACGCTGACGGACCAGTTTGGAAACAGTCATACTCTGTCCGAATATAAGGGAAAAACGGTTTTCCTGAATTTCTGGGCCACATGGTGCGGTCCTTGCCGGATGGAAATGCCTTATATCCAAAAGGTCTACGAAGACTATGGAAGCAACAGTGGTGATGTTATCATCCTTGGGGTGGCCAATCCAAAGACAGGGAATCAGCCGAATAACAGTGATGTGACCCGGGAAGAAGTGGAAAGCTTTTTGTCGGAAAATGGCTATACCTATCCGGTGGCGATGGACTTAGACGGAAGTATTTTTGCAGCTTATGGAATCCAGGCCTTCCCTACCACGTTTATGATCGACAAAAACGGCAATGTTTATGGATATGCAGCAGGAAGTCTCAGTGAAGATATGGTCCGCAGCATCATCCAGCAGACCATCGACAGCGTGGAAAATAATTGATGCCGATGATGAAAATTTTAACTTTACACAGGTTTAAAATATGATATAATGGTTGCGGATAGTATTCCTCAGGAAACTATACCGTGACGCGCGGAGCTTGACGGAGCGCGCCCCATGCGAAGCATATGACATGAGGGGTGCCCTTTGGGTATACCGTGACGCGCGGAGCTTGACGGAGCGCGCCCCATGCGAAGCATATGACATGAGGGGTGCCCTTTGGGTATACCGTGACGCGCTCCTTGAGCGCATTTTGACTAAACTTGTTTGCAGATCCTGGATTTAAGTCTTTGAATCCGTAATGGAACTTATATCGCGAGCGAATGGGATTCCGTGGGAGCATCACCTTGGAAAGAAGGTGGTCGGGATGAGAATAGGATTTGTTGGTGCAGGAAAAGTTGGCTTTACTCTGGGAAAATACATGTCGGAACGCAACGTGTGTGTATCCGGATACTATAGCAGAAGTGAAGAGTCGGCCAGACAGGCATCTATTTTTACACATACAAAGTATTACGAGACACTTGAAGAATTGATAGGGTCTAGTGATGCTCTCTTTTTGACGGTTCCGGACGGGGCCATCGAAGGTGTATGGAATTCTATAAAACGATATTCTTTGACAGGCAAGTTTATTTGTCACTGTAGCGGCGTAGAGACAAGCGCCGTATTTTCTGAGATTGACCAGATGGGAGCATTTGGTTATTCTATCCATCCTTTGTTTGCGATTCACAGCAAGTCGCAATCGTATCAGGAAATTTCTCAAGCGTATTTTACAATTGAAGGAGCGGAAGCCCATATTGATTTCTGGAAGGATTTTTTTGAAAATCTGGGAAATCCGGTGCGTATTATTAAGGCTGAGCAGAAGGTGCTTTATCACGGTGCCGCTGTATTTGCCAGCAATCTGGTTACCGGACTGTTTGAAGAAGGGGTCAATCTATTGATGGACTGCGGCTTTGACAGAGAAAGCGGCGAAGCGGCTCTAAGGCCTTTATTTCTCCATAATTGCCAGTCGGTAGCCAGTGTGGGGACAGCGTCGGCTTTAACAGGACCGGTGGAGCGGGCAGATGCAAAGACGATTCAAAAGCATTTAAATGTGCTGCCGCCGGAAGAAAAGGAAATTTATGTACGATTGTCAGAAGTGTTGGTGGATATTGCAAAACGGAAACATCCGGAACGGGATTACAGAGGTTTATCCCAAATATTTGAAAGGAATGGAGAAGTAAAATGAAAAACACAGTTGCAACCTTTAAGAAAGCAAAGGAAGATGGAAAGAAGCTGTCCATGCTGACAGCCTATGACTATTCGACAGCAAGTCTTTTGGATGCTGCCGGAATTAATGGGATTCTTGTAGGAGACTCTCTGGGAAATGTCATCCTCGGTTATGAGGATACGATTTCCGTAACTATGGAAGATATGATTCATCACGGCGCAGCCGTATCCAGAGGTGCAAAGAATGCCCTTGTTGTTGTGGATATGCCGTTCATGTCTTATCAGGGTTCTGTCTATGATGCATTGAATAATGCAGGCCGTCTGATGAAAGAAGGCCGGGCCAATGCGGTCAAACTGGAAGGCGGTATCGAAGTTGTTCCTCAGATTAAAGCCATTGTTCAGGCCGGTATCCCGGTCATGGGTCATTTGGGACTGACACCTCAGTCTATTAATGCTTTTGGCGGATATAAGGTACAGGGTAAAGATGAGGCGGCAGCGCAGAAGCTTTTAGATGATGCAAAAGCCATCGCCGAAGCCGGAGTTTTTGCTATGGTTCTGGAATGTGTACCGTCGGCTCTGGCTCAGAAAGTGACAGAAGCTGTTTCTGTGCCGACCATTGGTATTGGCGCAGGTGCAGGATGTGACGGACAGATTCTTGTATATCAGGATATGCTTGGCATGTTCTCTGATTTCACACCGAAATTTGTAAAACGTTATGCCAATATCGGTGAAGCTATGAAAAGTGCGTTTAAGAGTTATATCGACGAAGTCGGTGAAGGTGCTTTTCCGGCGGCTGAACATGGCTATACCATTGCAAATGAGGTTATCGAGAAATTATATTAGGAGGCAGCTGTGATGCAGATAGAAAAGACAGTGGCCGGCGTGAAAGCGCAGGTCAAAGCATGGAAAAAAGAAGGTTTGAGTGTCGGTTTGGTGCCGACGATGGGATATCTTCATGAAGGCCATAAAAGCCTGATCGAACGTGCAGTAAAGGAAAATGACAAGGTCGTTGTCAGCGTTTTTGTCAATCCGACTCAGTTTGGACCAACCGAGGATTTGGAGAGCTATCCGAGAGATTTAAATGCGGACAGCATTCTCTGTGAAGATGCCGGGGCAGCGTTAATCTTTGCGCCGGAAGTTTCTGAAATGTATGCGGAGGATTTTACGACTTATGTGAATATGAGCGGTGTGACTGCAGAACTTTGCGGAAAAAGCCGTCCGATCCATTTCCGCGGTGTATGTACTGTTGTCAATAAATTGTTTAATATTGCCACTCCGGACAGAGCTTACTTCGGTGAAAAGGATGCCCAGCAGTTGGCGGTAATCCGCCGGATGGTCCGGGATTTGAATATGAATGTGGAAGTTGTCGGCTGCCCGATCATCCGTGAAGCAGACGGTCTGGCAAAAAGTTCCAGAAATACTTACTTATCTTCGGAAGAGCGGCAGGCAGCGCTCGTTTTGAGCCGGGCTATCAAAGCAGGAAAAGCTATGGTTCAGTCCGGGGAAAAAGACGGTGAAAAGGTACTCGATGAAATGAAACGGATTATTTCTGAAGAGCCGCTGGCCCGAATTGATTATGTGGAAATGGTAAAATGGGATACCATCGAGATTTATCATACGGTAGACTGTCCGATTCTGGTAGCCATTGCCGTATTTATCGGAAAGACACGATTGATTGATAACTTTATACAGGAGTAGACAGATATGATAATGACAATGTTAAAAGGAAAAATTCACCGGGCAACGGTGGTTCAGGCAGAACTGGATTACGTAGGAAGTATTACGATTGATGAAGCCTTGATGGAGGCTTCAGGTATTTGCGAGTATGAGCAGGTACAGATTGTAGATGTTAATAATGGACAGCGGTTTGAGACATATGTCATTGCCGGAGAGCGGAACAGTGGTATGATCTGCCTGAACGGTGCGGCAGCCCGGATGGTTCAGGTGGGTGATAAGATCATTATTATGTGCTATGCAGGCATGACACCGGAAGAAATGGCTGAATATGCGCCGAAGGTCGTTTTTGTAGATGACGAGAATAAGGTAAAAAGGATTACCCGTTATGAAAAACACGGACTTTTGTCCGAAATGGATGAGGTGGAATAAATGCTGAAAGGAAAGACGGTCGTACTCGGTGTGACCGGAAGCATTGCGGCTTATAAGATTGCGGGACTGGCCAGCCGTCTCGTAAAACAGCATGCGGATGTTCATGTGATCATGAGCAAAAATGCGACGAATTTTATCCATCCGACGACCTTTGAGTCTTTAACAGGCAACAAATGTATGGTGGATACCTTTGACCGGAATTTTCAGTTTAATATTGCCCATGTATCTTTGGCCAGCCGGGCCGATGTGATGCTCGTGGCTCCGGCTTCCGCTAATATTATTGCCAAGATGGCCTATGGCATCGCTGACGATATGCTGAGTACGACGGCATTGGCCATGACCTGTCCGGTGATCGTTTCACCGGCCATGAATGTCAATATGTTCCATAATCCGGTTGTTCAGGATAATCTGGTCCGTCTGGCCGGTTACGGGAAAATCATTATTCCGCCGGAAAACGGATATCTGGCCTGTGGTACGACCGGAGATGGGAAAATGCCTTCGGAAGATGTGCTTTTTGACTATATTGTCCGGGAAATTGCCCACGAAAAGGATTTGACAGGACGGAAGGTCCTGGTCACTGCGGGACCGACTCAGGAACCATTGGACCCGGTACGGTATCTTACCAACCATTCTACAGGAAAGATGGGCTATGCCATTGCCCGCCAGGCCATGCTTCGCGGTGCAGAGGTGACATTGGTCAGCGGTCCGGCAGCTCTTACTCCGCCGCCTTTTGTCAAAGTTGTTCCGGTGGTCCGTGCGGCGGACATGTTTGAGGCCGTAAAGGAACGGTGGGAAAGTCAGGATATCATTATCAAAGCGGCAGCGGTGGCAGATTATACGCCGGTGCAGACGGCAGAAGATAAGATTAAGAAAAAAGATGACGATATGTCATTGGCTCTGAATCGGACGCAGGATATTCTCGCATGGCTTGGACAGCATAAAAAAGAAAATCAGGTACTCTGCGGTTTTTCCATGGAAACCCGGGATGTGCTGGAAAATTCTGCAGCCAAGCTTGAAAAGAAAAATGCCGATATGATCGCAGCAAATTGTCTGAAAGAAAACGGCGCCGGGTTTGGAACAGATACAAATCATCTCAGCCTTATTTCCAGAAACGGGGTGGATGATCTGCCGATGCTTTCAAAAGAGGCAGCGGCCGATAAGCTTCTCGATGCACTGAAAACCTTGCTGGAAGCGAAGAATAGCTGAAAAGGAGGGAATGCCCCATGATTGCAGCAGTGGATATCGGAAATTCCAATATTGTCATCGGTTTGATGGATGAAGAACGGAAGGTCTGCTTTTCCGGGAGAATACGAAGTGACCGCCAGAAGACAAAAGAAGAATTTATGATTGAATTAAAGACCCTTTTGGAAATTTACCATGTGACACTGGAAGGTGTTCAGGGAATCATCATATCTTCGGTCGTTCCCGGACTTACCGATGTGGTCCGGGAAGGAATGAGCCTGATGACCGGGCTGACGCCATTGGTCGTAGGTCATGGTATTCGTACCGGCATCCGTATTGCGACAGACCATCCGGCCAGTCTTGGTTCAGATCTGGTAGTGGATGCCGTGGCGGCTACGGAGGAACATTCGGGAAAGATAGCCATATTTGATATGGGGACGGCAACGACATGTTCCGTGGTGGATGAGAGACGTTCTTATCTTGGAACGCTGATCATGCCGGGAATAAAAATTTCTCAGGATGCTTTAACGGAGCGAACCTCTCAATTGCCTTACATCCGTTTTGAAAAACCGAAGCATATGATAGGAAAAAATACTATTGAGAGTATGCAGAGCGGTTTGATCTACGGAAACGCAGCGATGGTGGACGGCTTGATCGAGCGGCTGGAAACGGAGCTTGGCGGTGAGATAACGATATTGGCCACGGGCGGTATTGCCGGCGTGATCGTGCCATTTTGCCGGAAGAAAATCATTTATGACCCGGATTTACTCTTAAAGGGCCTGTGGTACATTTATCATAAAAACGCTAAAGAGAATTAAAGAAAGCTGGTGTCGTAAAATTCCTGTGTGAAAGGAGTTTACGGCACCTTTTCTTTTTGAAAAAGTTATTTACACCTGTTTTCCAATGTGTTACCATGAGGATACGATATATAATGTTATAAGACGTATTAATTGAAAAGAGGAATATAAATGACAATTCAGGAAGAAGTAAAAAATGTGATTCAAAAGATTTTAGAGGAAAAAGAATTTGTTGGCGGTGTCCAAAATGTAGTGTGGATTGCAGCCGGCGGCTCAAACGGCGGTTTTTATCCGGCCCAGTATTTTATGGACAGGGAAAGCCGGATGCTGCGTTCCCAATCCTTTACAAGCAATGAATTTGTCTTTGCGACGCCAAAATTTGTAGGGGAAAATACACTGGCTGTGATTTGCTCCATGCGGGGGACGCCGGAAACCTGTGAAGCTGCCAGAATTGCTAAGGAGAGAGGCGCGGCGACAATTGGTTTATACGTGCTGGAATCCGAATTAACCCGGATATGCGATTATAATATCAAATATGAGAGTATTGCCCTGGATGAAAGCCGGACAGAACGGGTTAATTCCAGCATTGGTCTTTCCATTGCAATGACACTGACTGAGTTGACGGAAGGCTATGAGGACTATGCCGATGCCATGGCGGCCTTTGACATTGCGGATGATATTTATCGGAAGGCAGTCGAATATGCGACACCGCTGGCTAAGAAATGGGCGGAGCAGAATAAGGATGAAAAGACGATTTATGTTATGGGCAGCGGTCCGGCTTGGGGGTCGGCCTATATATTCTCGATTTGCAACATTGAAGAGATGCTCCAGATCGATTCGCCGACGGTCAATTGCTGTGAATTTTTTCATGGCCCATTTGAAGTGCTGGATAAAAATACTTCCGTTTTTCTGCTTGTGGCAGATGGGCGGACCCGTCCGGCGGATGAGCGGGCGGTTGCCTTTTTGAAACGGTACGGCGGAGAAAAGGTATATATCCTGGATGCCAAAGAATTGGGAATCAACCGAATCCCGGATTCGGTGTGTGAATATTTTAATCATATACTGTTCTCACCGATTTTGAATAATGTATATATGAGGCAGTTATCTTATGCTATAAAAAAGGATTATAATACACGCCGTTATATGTGGAAAGTCAAATATTAAAATGCCAAATTGACACTCCTTGTATTAAATGATACAATTTAAAATATACCTAAGAGGGGGATATAGGAGATGTCGGATTTTTTAACAAATCTCAATCAGCATTTCGATTCTTTTACCCATTCCCAGAAGCTGACGGCCAACTATTTAACGGATCATATGACCGAGTTTGCCTTTAGTACTCTGGAGAGCCTCGCAGAGAAAATCGATGTCAGTACGACGACGATCATCCGTTTTTCAAGAGTATTGGGATACAAAGGTTTTTCTGAAATGCAGAGAGATATTCAGGCTGAATTAAAACAGAAAGAGTCTTTGCCGGGACGGCTGGCTGATATGCCGACGATTTCGGATAATCATTTGCTGAGAGAATCCTTTGAAAATGATATGAAAAATATCCGAAAGACGCTGGAAGTACAGCGGGATGAGGATTTGCGAAAAGCTATTGAGATTATTTCCGGCGCCAAAAATATTTATGTCCTCGGTATGCGGAGTTCTTTTGCAGTAGCCCATTATATGGCATCTCAGCTAGGAGAGATAAAGAAGCATGTGAACCTGATCCAGTCTATAGGAATGATCTATCCGGAGGAAATCGTTGGGGCCGGAGAAGGGGATGTGTGTATTGCCTATTTATTTCCAAGATATTCGAAAGTGGCGGCGACCATGATTTCATGGCTGCGGGAACACGGCGCTAAGGTTGTGCTGATTACCAGTATGAATTATGGTGCGGTCAGCAGCTATGGGGATGTGATCCTGCCTTGTGCCATTTCCAGTGTGACCTATAAGAATTCCTTTGCAGCGCCGCTGTGCCTGACAAATTATATGATCGCAGCACTGGCAAAGCAGAACTATGAGGAGGCAAAAGAGGTTCTTTCCCGTACAGAGTCCATATTGGCTCAGGGATATTATCTTGGAATATAGTATGAAGCTTCGCACGTTAGCGGATATGAAAATGGGGAGCCGTGGTTTGAAGATCATGGCTCCTGTGATTATAAAGAGGAGGCGATTGTTATGAAACATTTTGTAATTACTATCAGCAGGGAATATGGTTCCGGTGGACGTCTGATCGGTCAGGCATTGGCAGAACGTTTGGATATCGATTTTTATGATAAGGAAATCATCAACATGTTAATGGAAGAAAGCGGATTTACCCGTGAAACTGTGGAGGAATGGCAGGAAAAGAAAACATCCAGTTTTCTTTATAACTTGTATATGTCTACCCAGGAGCGGCCCCTTTCCGATCAGATTTATCTGGCAAAGACAAAAATCGTCAGCCAGTTGGCGGAAAAAGGTTCTTGTGTGATCGTCGGGAACTGCGGCGATTATATTCTGAGAGACAGAGAGGACGTATTGAGCTTTTTCATCTATGCACCGATGGAAGAACGTATGGAACGGGTACGGACAGTATACGGAGAAAATCCGGAAAATATACCGAATTATGTAAAAAAAATAGATAAAAAGCGGAGTGATTATTACAACCATTTTACAATGAATCGTTTTGGCGATTACCATAACTTCGATGCCTGTATGAATACGAGCATCGGTCTGGACCTGACAACAGATATTTTAGAGAACATGATCAGAGGAGTTTTTGGAGGAGCGGAAGATGCAGCAAGACGAGGAAATGATACAAGAAAATAAAATGGGGATCATGCCGGTCAACAGGCTGCTGGTCACCATGTCTATACCAATGATCATATCGATGCTTGTTCAGGCTCTATATAATGTGGTGGACAGTGTATTTGTATCTCAGATCAATGAGAATGCCTTAACGGCCGTTTCAATGGCCTTTCCTATTCAAAATTTAATGATTGCCGTGGCGGTGGGTACCGGGGTCGGCACAAATGCTTTATTATCCCGGAGTCTCGGCGAAAAAAATCAGGAGATGGCCAATAAGGCCGCCAATAACAGTGTGTTTCTGGCATGTGCAAGCTATCTCGTTTTCCTGATTTTTGGTCTGACCTGTTCGGAACTTTTCTATAAGCTCCAAACAGATATTCCGGAAATCATTTCTTATGGACGGGATTATGTATTCTTTGTCTGTATTTTATCTTTTGGTATGTTTTTGCAGGTGGCCTTTGACCGGATGCTCCAGGCTACGGGACGGACATTTTATACGATGTTTACACAAGGGTCCGGTGCTGTCATCAATATTATTCTCGACCCGATTCTGATTTTTGGGTGGTTTGGTTTCCCAAAAATGGAGGTGGCCGGCGCAGCATTGGCGACAGTCATCGGACAGATCATAGCCATGATAATCAGTGCTGTGATGAATGTGACAAAGAATACAGATATTCAACTGGAGTTAAAAGCTATGAGGCCGGATAAAGAAGTCATCGGCCGGATTTATTCGGTGGGTCTGCCGTCTATTATCATGAGCAGTATTGCTTCGGTCATGACCTTCTGCATGAATAAGATTCTCATGTCCTTTTCATCGACAGCCACGGCGGTATTTGGTGTTTACTTTAAGTTACAGAGTTTTGTATTTATGCCTGTATTCGGTTTAAATAATGGAATGGTGCCGATTATTGCCTTTAATTATGGTGCGAAGAAGAAATCGCGGATTATGAAAACAATGAAACTGGCTATGATGTATGCCTTCGGAATGATGGTCATTGGGCTGATCATATTCCAGCTTTGTCCGGTGGGGCTTCTTGAACTATTCAATGCTTCGGATGCCATGCTTTCTATTGGAGTTCCGGCTCTGAGGACGATCAGTATCAGCTTTCTTTTTGCAGCATTCAATATTATCGGTATTTCTATGCTCCAGGCGTTGGGACATGGTATTTACAGCATGTTTATTTCTGTCGGGCGTCAGTTGGTTGTTTTGATTCCGGTGGCTTATTTGCTTTCAAAAACCGGGAACTTAAATCTTGTATGGCTGGCATTTCCACTGGCGGAAGTGATGGCGATCTTATTGAGCGTAGGTTTCCTGCGTAAAATTTTAAAATCCTTAGATTTTTAAAAATATCCCTGGAGTTTCAGGGAAAGAGGATGGCGGAAAATAGATGAATTGGAAAAAGTGGTATCGGGAATGTACTCTGTGTCCCAGAGAATGCGGTGTTGATCGTCTGGAAGGCCGCCGGGGATTTTGCGGCCAGACGGCAGGACTGAGGGTGGCCAGGGCGGCTCTTCACATGTGGGAGGAACCCTGCATTTCCGGAACAAGAGGTTCGGGCACCGTATTTTTTACCGGCTGTCATCTGGGATGCGTGTTTTGTCAGAATGGACAGATTTCCAGAGGAGGGTCCGGAAAAGAAATATCCGTGATTCGTCTGGCACAGATTTTTATGGAATTACAGGAAAAAGGCGCTCACAATATCAATCTGGTGACGCCGACCCATTTTGCACCCCAGATCATCGAGGCGCTTCGAATCAGCCGGAAGATGGGACTGAAGCTGCCGATTGTTTATAATACAGGCGGCTTTGAGAAGGTGGATACGCTGGAACTTCTGGACGGATGGGTTGATGTTTATCTGACAGATTTTAAATTTATGGATGTTCATTTATCTGGACGTTACGCCCATGAGGAGGGGTATTCCTTTTATGCGGCCAAAGCGCTGGAGGAAATGTACCGTCAGACCGGAGCGCCGGTATTTGACGAAAATGGGCTGATGACAAAGGGAATTATTGTTCGGCATATGGTATTGCCGGGACAGTCGATGGATTCCCGGCAGATCATTGATTTTCTTCATGAGAATTACGGAGATAAAATTTATCTCAGTCTGATGAATCAGTATACGCCGTCGGGGTCCCTTGAAAAGTATCCGGAACTTCAAAAACGGGTAAAGCGCCAGGTATACGAACGACTGATTCAATATACTATCCGAAAAGGGGTAGAAAATGCCTATATACAGGAAGGCGGTACGGCAAAGGAGAGTTTTATCCCTGATTTTGACGGCGAAGGTGTTTAGAAAAAGGAGGCTGTATGGCGGGATATATCACATATATTGACTATTTGATCTTGATGTTTATACAGGAACATCTGAGGTTTGACTGGCTGACTGGGCCGACCGTATTCATCAGTCATCTCGGAAATTCCGGACTGTTCTGGATTCTGCTGTGCCTGGTTCTTCTTGCCTTTAAACGAACTCGTAAAATGGGATTTTGCGGTCTTTTGGCTCTGCTCATCGGAGCGTTGATCACCAATGTGGCTTTGAAAAATATCATCGCCAGAATTCGTCCTTATGAGCAGTTTCCAGATATTATTCTGCTTTTAGAGCGGCAGAAGGATTTTTCCTTTCCGTCGGGACATGCCTGCAGTTCTTTTGCGGCGGCCTGTGCTCTGTATTGGGCATCGGAGCAAAGAACGCGGCTGGTTGGCGTGTTATCCCTTGTTTTGGCAATATTGATTTCCTGGTCAAGGCTCTATGTTGGTGTTCATTTTCCAACGGATGTTTTCTGTGGTATGTTGATCGGCATATTCAGTGCATGGGCCGCATGGCAGATTATTAAAAGGATACAGGACAGGCAGTGTGCAGCGATAAAAGACAGCAGTGTGAAAGAAGATGGTGAAAATGGCTGAAAAACGCACAGAAGAAAAAAAGGAAAATATTGAAAAGTTGTCGATTCGTGGGATGATCCGTCAGGCGACGGTCTATCTGTTTGTCATAGCTATAAGCATTATTTTTATATTTGTCCTCTTTAAATGGTCGGAGATTCATAAGGCTTTTGGCGGATTGATAAGGATTCTGGCACCGGTCATTGCGGGATTGATCATTGCCTACATTCTGCTTCCCGTGGCCGATTTTGTGGAGCGGCGGCTTTTAAAGCTGGAATGGGTTACGCGGAGCAGAAATCCGGTTCGGACAAAACAGATCGTCCGTGGGATCTCCGTGGGCTGTGCTATGGCGTTTGCTCTGGGGATTATTTTTATTTTGGGTTATATGGTCCTGCCTCAATTGGTGACAAGTATTGCCCAGATCATTATACGGTTTCCGTCTTATACACGGCAAGTGACAGAGTGGTTTGAAGGCCTGCAGTATGAAAGTCAGTTTTCGCAGGACCTTCAGGATATGATCAATCAGGCCATGAATTATTTGCAGACATGGATGAAAGATGATTTTTATCCTCAGCTTAGGGCCGGAATCAATACCTTTACGTTGAGTATCATGAATGTTCTGCAGTTTGTCTATAATATTATCATCGGTGCGATCATATCTATTTATGTTATGATGAGTACTAATACCTTTACCGGGCAGGCGAAGAAAATTGCCTATGCGGTACTGAAACCGGATATCGCAAATTCCATGATCGAGGTTGTACGTCATTGTAATCAGATTTTCGGCGGTTTTATTACCGGAAAATTGATTGATTCGGCTATTATCGGTGTGGTATGTTTTGTTGTGCTGAATTTGATTCATATGCCTTATGCCATGCTGGTCAGTGTGATCGTCGGTGTGACCAACGTCATTCCATTTTTCGGACCATATATCGGTGCCATACCGAGTGTTATTCTGATCAGTCTGACCGATTTGAAGCAGGGGGTTATTTTCCTTGTATTTATTATCATTCTTCAGCAGATTGACGGAAATATCCTTGGACCGAAGATTTTGGGGAATTCCACAGGCCTTTCGCCTTTCTGGGTTGTTTTTTCCATCCTGGTCGGCGGCGGTGTCTTCGGTTTCCCTGGCATGCTTCTTGGCGTACCCGTATTTGCTGTGATCTATTATCTGATCAAGACATTTGTCGAATATGCGTTGTATAAAAAGCAGATGCCGCTGGAAACGCAGAATTATATCCATGCGGACGGTTTTGATCTGGAGACGGAGCAGTTGGTTTATAGTGATAACGGTACAGAAACCCGGAAAGAGCGCCGGGAGCGTTATGGCAGTTATAAAAATGTCAGCATTGAGCGGGATAAAAAACGGGAAGAACGGACCATGCGGGAGGAGCGGAAGGAAGAAAAAGATGAGTAACTTTAGCAATGAGAAAAGGAAAGCGCTGAAAGCCGCTTTCCCGGGAACGATTCCGGTCATGACCGGGTATGTTTTTCTTGGAATGGCTTTTGGAATTTTATTAAATGCCAAAGGTTATGGTATATTCTGGGCTTTGCTCATGAGCCTGTTTATTTATGCCGGATCTATGCAATATGTGGCCATATCTTTGCTGGTCTCGGCTTTTGATCCTGTGGCAGCCTTTGTAATGACATTAATGGTCAATGCCAGACATTTATTTTATGGTTTATCCATGTTGGATAAATTTAAAAATACAGGGAAGTTAAAGCCTTATTTGATTTTTGGATTGACAGACGAGACCTTTTCCGTACTCTGCGGGACAGAACCGCCGGAAGATGTATCCAGACCCTGGTACATGTTTTGGGTAACCTTGCTGGATCAGTTTTACTGGGTGGCCGGAAGTGTTATTGGTTCTCTGCTCGGTTCTGTTGTGTCTTTTGATACAAAAGGGTTGGATTTTGTGTTGACAGCTCTGTTTGTTGTTATTTTTGTCGGACAGTGGCAGGAAGCGGAAAATCATATACCGGCCAGCATTGGTGTGGCCGTAACACTGCTTTGCCGGATCATTTTTGGAAGCAGTTCTTTTTTGATTCCGGCCATGATCGGTATTTTAGCCTGCCTTTCACTGGCTAAGAACAGGATGCAGGGGAGGGAATGTTTATGACGGCTTTACAGGCCTTGATTACGATCGGGCTTTGTGTCCTTGGAACTATGCTGACCCGGTTTCTGCCTTTTATCCTGTTTCCTGAGAACAGAGAAACGCCGGAATATATCCGTTATCTCGGCAGTGTATTACCTTATGCGGTCATTGGACTTTTAGTGGTTTATTGTTTAAAGGATGTAAATTTTTTTGGAGGCAGCCATGGCATACCGGAATTGATCGCAGTCGTTTTTATCATAGTTGTTCATACCTGGAAAAAGAACGTACTTTTGAGTATTGCCGGGGGTACATTGCTTTATATGGCTCTTGTGCAATACATTTTTATCGGATAATTATTCAATTTTACTTTGACAGAGTAAAAAAGTGTGCTAATATAAGTAAAGTCAGGAGAGGTGAATGATGAGAGAAATTATCATTGAAGAGCAGGACGATAAAGAAGCCTTTGAGAGTCTGTATGTGCGGCGGGCGAATTATTACGAGACGGATAAGATGGGGATTATTCATCATTCCAACTATATCCGTTGGTTCGAGGAAGCCAGGCTCCGCTATATGGAGGAAATGGGCTGGCCTTTTACGAAGGTTGAGGAAATGGGGATCGTCATTCCTGTACTCTCTGTGGACTGCCAGTATAAATCCATGGTTCGTTATGATGACATTGTGGATATTTACACAAAAATTACCAAATTCAGCGGTGTCAAAATGACCATTGCCTATCGGGTGCTGGATTCGGAGACTGGGGAGCTTCGGTGTACCGGAGAGACGTCCCATTGTTTCCTGAATAAGGATTATAGACCGATTCGTATGAAACGGGAATATCCGGAATTATATGAGATATTTATGAGCCATGTGGCTGTAGAATAGGAGGACAAAGCGTATGAAATTATACGAAAACGGCGCGTATCTTTTAAACGGTGTGGATATCGTGGAGGATGCCGGAGATGTGAAGCAGATTCTTGCGGCAAAGACCGGCAGAGATGTTTCTAAAGAGGAAGCGGCAAAGAATACGATTGCCTATGGGATTTTGGAAGCCCACAATACTTCCGGAAATATGGAAAAGCTGAAAATTAAATTTGACAAACTGACATCCCATGATATTACCTTTGTTGGTATTATTCAGACAGCCAGAGCGTCGGGCCTGGAAAAATTTCCCGTGCCATATGTATTGACCAACTGTCATAACAGCCTTTGTGCCGTTGGCGGTACGATCAATGAAGATGACCATATGTTTGGCCTGTCTTGTGCTAAAAAATATGGTGGTGTTTATGTACCGCCGCATCAGGCAGTCATTCACCAGTTTGCCAGAGAAATGCTGGCCGGCGGCGGCCGTATGATTCTCGGTTCAGACAGTCATACCCGTTATGGCGCCCTCGGTACAATGGCTATGGGTGAAGGCGGACCGGAGCTGGTTAAACAGCTCTTGAACCAGACTTATGATATTAATATGCCGGGTGTTATCGGCGTTTATTTAAAAGGCAAACCAATTCCAGGTGTTGGTCCTCAGGACGTGGCTCTGGCAATTATCGGCGCTGTATTTGATAATGGCTATGTAAAGAATAAAGTGATGGAATTTGTCGGACCTGGCGTTTCCAACTTAAGTGCTGATTTCCGTATCGGTGTGGATGTTATGACCACAGAGACAACCTGTCTGTCCTCTATTTGGAGAACGGATGATGAAATCAAAGATTTCTATGAGATTCATAAACGTCCGGAAGATTACAAAGAGTTAAATCCGGGAGCAGTAGCTTACTATGACGGTATGATCGAGATTGACCTGAGTGAAATCCGTCCGATGATCGCTATGCCGTTCCATCCAAGCAACACCTATACTATTGAGGAATTAAATGCCAATCTGATGGATATTCTTGATGATTGTGAGAAGCGTGCCCTTGTCAGTCTGGACGGTCAGGTAGACTTTACTTTAAAGGATAAGGTACGCAACGGCCGTCTTTATGTAGAACAGGGAATCATCGCAGGCTGTGCCGGCGGCGGTTTTGAAAATATCTGTGATGCGGCCGATATTTTGAAAGGCGCCAGCATCGGGCCGGATGAATTCACATTAAGCGTTTATCCGGCAAGTACACCAATCTACATGGAACTGGTGAAAAACGGTGCCGTAGCTACGCTCATGTCCACAGGTGCAATCGTTAAAACAGCCTTCTGCGGACCTTGCTTCGGAGCAGGCGATACGCCGGCCAATAATGCGTTGAGTATCCGTCATTCCACACGAAACTTCCCGAACCGTGAAGGTTCCAAGATTCAGAATGGACAGATTTCTTCTGTAGCATTGATGGATGCCCGTTCCATTGCGGCTACTGCTGCAAATAAGGGTTATCTGACTGCTGCAACGGATATTGATGCCAACTATACAAAACCGAAATATTTCTTTGACGAAACAATTTATAAAAACAGAGTATTTGACAGCCATGGTGTGGCTGACCCGGATGTGGAAATCAAACTGGGGCCAAACATTAAAGACTGGCCAGCCATGTCCGCCCTGCCTCAGAACATGCTGTTAAAAGTTGTTTCCGAGATTCATGACCCGGTAACGACAACAGACGAACTGATTCCTTCTGGGGAGACTTCTTCCTTCCGTTCCAATCCGTTGGGACTGGCAGAATTTACCCTGTCCAGAAAGGACCCGGCTTATGTAGGACGTGCCAAAGAAGTTCAGAAGGCTCAGAAAGCCATTGAAGCCAACACATGTCCTTTGGAAGTCCTTCCGGAAATGAAACCGGTAATGGAAAAAGTCCATGTTAAATTCCCGGAGGCCGGTGAAGGTAACTTAGGCGTCGGAAGTACGATTTTTGCAGTGAAGCCAGGGGACGGTTCCGCCCGCGAGCAGGCCGCTTCCTGCCAGAAGGTTCTTGGAGGCTGGGCAAATATTGCCAACGAATATGCGACAAAACGGTATCGTTCCAACCTCATTAACTGGGGTATGCTGCCGTTTATTATTCCGGAAGGTGAACTGCCATTTGCCAACGGCGATTATCTTTTCCTGCCGGATATCCGCAAAGAGGTAGAAGAAAAGGCAGATACAATCACAGCCTATAAAGTTGGCGATGAGTTGGTGCCGTTTACCATGACATTGGGTGAGCTGACCGATGAAGAACGGGAGATTATCCTCAAAGGCTGCCTGATCAACTACAACCGGGTTTCCTGATTTTTACAAAAAACAGCTGACGCCCTTCTGAACTTTGCTTATAATTGACTTAATACGATGGAGTATTCTCAAGAGATTGGGGATACTCCATTTTTTTAGGTCAAAAACTCAGGAGGAAAATGTTATGATTGAACAAATTACAAAAATCAACAGTGCGATTAACGGTGTTGTATGGGGAATTCCGATGCTTGTCCTTATTATCGCAACAGGTATCATTATGACGGTAGGAATGAAATTTTTCCAGCTGGTTCACTTTAAAGAGTGGATGGACGCGACTTTCCTTGCCATTTTCAAGAAGAAGGATGTCCGGGCCCATACGGCGAAGCATGAGAAATCCATTTCCCAGTTCCAGGCTTTATCAACGGCTCTGGCCGCAACCATCGGTGTAGGCAATATCGCCGGTGTCAGCAGTGCCATTGTGGTCGGCGGTGCCGGTGCGGTGTTCTGGATGTGGATATCCGCCTTTTTCGGTATGATGACGAATTATTCAGAAAATGTTCTCGGTATTTATTACCGTAGAAAAAACAGCAAGGGTGAATGGTCCGGCGGCGCCATGTACTATTTGCTGGATGGTCTTGGTTCAAAAAAGGGCTGTAAAGGTATTGGTAAGTTCCTGGCTGTTCTGTTTTCGTTGTTTTGTATGTTTGCCAGCTTTGGTATCGGAAATATGACCCAGGTTCATTAGATTACCAGCTCTATCGTGGATGCTTTCCATTTGCCGGAAACGGTCATCGGAAGTATTACACCTCAGATTATTATCGGTGTTTTGTTAGCTGTTTTAGCAGCCCTGGTTATTTTGGGCGGTATCAAAGCCATCGGTAGTGTCACAGAAAAAATCGTGCCTTTTATGGCTCTCATTTATATTATTGGTACGGTGGCAACACTGATCATGAATATTGGCTCTGTTCCGGCGGTTTTCGGTGCCATTTTCAAGGGCGCTTTCGGACTTCAGGCTGTGGCCGGAGCTGCTGTAGGTACATTGGTTAAGGATGCGATAACCATGGGATTTAAGCGAGGCGTATTCTCCAATGATGCCGGTCTTGGTTCTTCCGTTATGGTACATTCCGCATCCAATGTTAAAGAGCCGGTCATTCAGGGTATGTGGGGAATCTTTGAAGTATTTTTTGATACAATTATTGTTTGTACCCTGACTGCATTTACCGTGTTAAATTCAGGGCTTATCAATCTTGAAACCGGTGAAGTATTGAGCGAAGCAACGGGCGCATCCCTCGTCAGCGAAGCGATGGCTTTAAGATTCGGTTCGGCTGCCGGAATTTTCGTAGCCGTGGCTGTAGCTCTGTTTGCTTTTTCAACAGTTCTCGGCTGGTCCTTCTATGGCACAAAAGCCTGCGAATTCCTGTTTGGAACCAAGGCTACTGTTGTATATAAAGTGGTTTTTGTTGTATGTATCATTTTCGGAGCAACCATGAGCTTTGATTTGGCATGGGATATTGCGGATACTTTAAACGGTCTGATGGCAATCCCGAACTTGATTGGTGTACTTACCCTTTCCGGCACTGTATTTGCGATTACAAAGAATTACATAGCCCGGAAAATTTCCAAAACCGATCCGAATCTGACACCGATGCTTTCCGGTCTGCCGGAAATTCAGGAAGAACAGGCAAGAAAAATGGCAGAGGACGGCGAGTAGGATTTCGCTGGCAAAAGGTTTCGGAGGGCCGCTAAAAACTTAGGAAAATATTAAAGATTTCTGAAACAGTTTCCTGTATAATGGTCTTGAGACGAGGGGGATAGACCATGAGTGAAAAAATATTGATTGTGGATGATGAACAGGAAATTGCAGATTTGGTTGCCCTGTATCTGGAAAATGAGAATTTTCAGGTGTTTAAGTTTTATTCGGCAAAAGAGGCCATTCAATGTATCGAAAGTGAAACGCTGGATATGGCTATTCTGGATGTGATGCTTCCGGATATGAATGGTTTTCAGATTTGCCGGAAAATCCGGGAAAAATATAATTATCCGATTATTATGCTGACAGCCAAAGGGGAAGAGATGGATAAGATTACAGGTCTGACCCTTGGGGCTGATGATTATATCACAAAGCCCTTTCTTCCTCTGGAACTGGTGGCCAGAGTGAAAGCTCAGCTTCGGCGGTACAAGCGGTATAATACAGGAAAAGAAGAACCGGCGGATGTTTTGATACATTCCGGTCTTGTGATCAATGTGAAAAACCATGAGTGCATATTGAATGAAAAACCTTTATCGCTGACACCGACAGAATTTTCTGTTTTGCGTATTTTAGTGGAAAAAAAGGGTAATGTGGTCAGTTCAGAGGAATTATTTCATGAAATCTGGGGAGATGAATATTTCAGCAAAAATAATAATACCATCACCGTCCATATCCGTCACTTAAGGGAAAAGATGGGGGATTCCTTTGAGAATCCAAAGTATATTAAAACGGTTTGGGGGTGTGGGTATAAAATTGAAAGATAGAATTTTTTCCGTTACAAAACTTATTTTGATTATTATGGCCGGATATCTTGGATGTCAGTTGGTGTATATGCTTTTTGATGTTATGCTTAATGGTCTTTTCATGAATTGGTTTGAAGGGCATTTTTTGACAACAAGTGTGATGATCAATCCATATACGGAGGAAAGCGTTTATGTCCGGGATTTGGATATTGGAGGATTTAAGATTTTTCTGTTTTGGGTTATGGTGCTTTTGGTATGTATATGGTTTATTGCGTTGTATTTTGTATCTGGTTATAAAGCCACTAAACAGCAGAAGGCGGCAATGACAGAAATTGGTGCCGGAATTCAGAAGTATATGTCAAAGGATATGGATATTTCTGATGTTTTTCCGGGGAAATATTCGGAAGTTTCTGCCCAGATGGCGGAAATCAAGAACCGGATGCAGCGAAATGAGCAGGCGCTTAAAGATGAGGCCCAGAGGAAAAATGATTTAATCACCTATCTGGCCCATGATTTGAAGACACCATTGACATCGGTCATCGGATATTTGAGTCTTTTAGATGAGGCCCCGGATATGCCGGCGGAGCAGAAGGCAAAATATGTCCATATTACACTGGACAAGGCGCTGCGTCTGGAAAAGCTGATTAACGAGTTCTTTGAGATTACCCGATATAATTTACAACAGATCGTTTTGGAAAAAGAAACGATAGATTTGTATTATATGCTCGTTCAGATGACGGATGAATTTTATCCGCTGCTGGCGGCCAATGGAAACCGTATAGAGCTTCATGCCGATGAGCAGCTTTCATTGTATGGGGATTCGGAGAAGCTGGCCCGGGTATTCAATAACATTTTAAAAAATGCCATTGCCTACAGTTATTCGGGAACAGATATCCAGGTCAGTGCAGAAAAAAAAGAGGATAAAGTCATGATTGCTGTCAGCAACCATGGAAAAACGATTCCGGCCCATAAACTGGAAATGATTTTTGAGAAATTTTTCCGTCTTGATGAGGCCCGGAGGACGAATACCGGCGGGGCCGGTCTTGGACTTGCGATAGCAAAAGACATCGTGGAGCTGCATGGCGGCAGCATTACCGCAGAAAGTGATCATGAAGTGACTACCTTCCGGGTGACTCTTCCGGCTTAATGTTTTCTTAGAAATTTTATAATGAAGTGTTAAAGTACAGATAGTCTCTGTTCGATAGAATAATGATCGAACAGAGACTTTTGTGTTCTATAAATTTAAATTTTGGGAAAACTGAAAAGGCGAAGAGCATTGGGAGGAATGAATGATGCAAATAAAAAGAAAATTATTTTTTGTCTATATAATCGTTGTTATGACCGGAGTGATCGCTATATTTTCGACCTATATGGCATCCAAGCAGTGGATTTGTACAGTTCCGGTAAGAATGCCGGATCACAGTGTTCAGGTCGTCAACGGACGGTCTGGTCAGCTTTACAGCACTTATGCTGTATTGATGGATGTGGATACGGGAGAAATGTTGATGGATACCGGGGGAGGAGAGCGGATGTATCCCGCATCGCTGACAAAAATAATGACAGCCATTGTGGCTGTTGAGCATACAGAAGACTTTGCGGAACAAGTTGTTATGGATGAGAATATATTTGAAGATTTATATGGCGAGGATGCTTCCATGGCCGGATTCCAGCCGGGAGAGAAAGTGACACTTAAAGATTTATTATACGGTATACTGCTGCCGTCAGGAGCAGAATGCTGCCTGGCTTATGCGGGTCATATATCGGGAACAGAGAATGATTTTGTCAATTTAATGAATCAAAAAGCGAAAGATCTGGGAATGCATCATACCCATTTTTCAAACACCACTGGACTTCATTCCGAGGATCATTACACAACAGCGGAAGATATGGCCCTCTTATTACAATATTCTTTATCAAATGAAATATTCAGAGAGGCTTTTACAAGCCAGACCTATGATGTCAGGCCGACCAATATCCATCCGGAAGGACTTACGTTTCGGAGTACTCTTTTTAAAGGATTGGAGAAGGTTGCATTGGAAGGAGAGGGAATGGACGCCGATGTCATTCTCGGAGGTAAGACTGGATATACAGATGAAGCAGGCCTATGCCTTGCGAGTCTGGCCAGCATTCATGGGAAGGAATATATTCTTGTAACAGCCGGGGCCGACGGTTCCCATCAGACAGACCAGTACAATATCCTCGATGCGGTCGAAGTGTATCAGCGGTTAATTTTTTAAATGCACTGGTTGCCATTTCTTGTCGGGTATGATAAAATGATAAGATTTCTATAAGGACAAAAATTTCAAAAACCTGTAGCTTATTTTATATTTGGTAATTCGTACAAAGAGGTGGATTTTACACAATTCAGGTAAAGATTTCGGCAATTCCATAAGTAAACGGTAGGCCGATTTTTGCGGTTTTGCGAGCATAGCGTATACTTATGGAATGCCGAATAAGCTTTACCGAATGTAAAATCATTTATTGTATGAATTGCCAAAAAAGAAATAAAGTACAGGCTTTTGATATCTAAATACAACGATGGAGAAATGGAGGGATCTTTATGGAAAGTTTATGGGGATTACTGATACCGCTGGCGGGAACGACGGCCGGAGCCGCCTGCGTTTTTTTGTTAAAAAATGAAATCAAACCTTTGATACAGAAAAGCTTGCTTGGTTTTGCGTCCGGAGTTATGGTGGCGGCCTCCGTATGGTCATTGCTTATTCCGGCCATGGATATGTCGGAAAACATGGGGCGTTTTGCCTTTGTGCCCGCGGCAGTGGGACTTCTTTTAGGTATTGTATTTTTATTGGTATTGGATGAGTGTATTCCGCATATGCATTTAGGAAGTGATACACCAGAGGGGCCGAAGAAGAAAATAAAGAAGACAACAATGCTCGTTCTGGCGGTGACATTGCACAATATTCCTGAGGGAATGGCCGTCGGCGTGGTATTTGCCGGAATGCTTGCGGGAAACAGCGGAATTACCATGGCGGGAGCTTTTACACTGGCTCTGGGAATAGCCATACAAAATTTCCCGGAAGGTGCTGTAATTTCAATGCCATTAAAAAGTGAAGAAGGCATGAGTTCAGGAAAAGCGTTTGCCTATGGGTTCCTTTCCGGAATTGTAGAACCTGTTGCTGCTATAGTCACGGTGATTCTCGGACGTTTTATAACGCCCATACTGCCTTATTTACTGGCTTTTGCAGCGGGAGCCATGCTCTACGTAGTAGTGGAGGAATTGATTCCGGAAGCCAGCGAAGGCAGTCACAGCAATATTGGAACCATTGGTTTTGCCGTGGGCTTTACTTTGATGATGATTTTGGACGTAGCGCTGGGATAATGGGAGGTGTTTTTTGTCTTATTCCGGAGCTTATTGACAAAATTTTTCAATAAGGATGTTAGTCTTGTCTTTCGTATACCCAAAGTGCTATCATACCACTTAAAGATTCAGTTAATAATTTTTAAAGGGGCTGATAAAAAATGAAACAACACAGATTTTGGGCCTGGGCAGCAGTATTTTGTTTTGTTATGGTCTTTTACACAGGTTATAAGCACAAATAGGAGGTAAGCAGAATGAAAGATATATTTGATGTAAAGAAATTAGGAATTTTTGCCGGAGGTTTATTATTTGGCACTGCCGGATTGAAGATTCTTTCCAGTAAGGATGCAAAAAAGCTTTATACAAATTGCACAGCAGCCGTTCTTCGGGCTAAAGACTGTGTTATGAAGACAGCAACAACTGTTCAGGAAAATGCGGAAGATATTCTTTCCGAAGCAAAACAGATCAATGAAGACAGAGCAGCAGAGGAAGCAGCAGCCGTTGTTGAGGACGAAGCAGCAGCTGAAAACGATTTTCAGGAAGTTTCTGATGCAGAATAATAATCGAAAATAATAAAGTGGGGCTGTGATCGGGCAGCCCCCTTATTTATATATGGAGGGATAGCATTGAAGTTTATTATAAAGCATGAGATCAAAGGAAGACTTCGTGTTCACATGAATCAAAAGCGAATGTCCTGTAAAGAAGCGGATACGCTTTTATATTATCTTTACCAGCTGCCCAATGTGACGGCGGCAAAGGTTTATGAACGTACAGGAGATGTGTCCATCTGTTATTCCGGACATCGACAGGAAGTGTTGGAAGGACTGGCTCATTTTCAGTATGATGTGATAGAAGTGCCGGATAATGTTTTAGAAACTTCCGGACGGGAATTGAACGCTGAGTATCAGGAAAAGCTGATCATGCGGGTTTTGATGCGTATGGGAAGCAAGTTATTTATACCTTATTCGGTGCGTGCTGTTTTAGCCTGTATCAAGTCGGTGAAATATATCCGCATGGGTATTGACAGCCTGAGAAGGCGAAAACTGGAAGTATCCGTGTTGGATGCGACAGCCATTGGTGTGTCGCTCATTCGTCGGGATATGGATACGGCATCTTCCGTTATGTTCCTGCTCGGTATCGGAGAGCTTTTGGAAGAGTGGACCCATAAGAAGTCCGTCGGCGATCTGGCCCGGAGTATGTCTTTGAATGTCAGCCGGGTATGGCTGCTCAAGGATAGTCAGGAAATCTTAGTATCCTCCTCAGAGGTTCAGCCAGGTGACAGTGTTGTTGTCCGTATGGGTAATGTGATTCCATTTGATGGCGTTGTCGTTTCTGGTGATGCCATGATTAATCAGGCTTCACTGACTGGTGAATCTCTTCCGGTACATAAGGAAAAGGATGGCTATGTCTATGCCGGAACTGTTGTGGAGGAAGGCGAGATTATCCTCCAGGTGAAAAAGGTTTCCGGTTCTACCCGTTATGAAAAGATCGTCACCATGATTGAGGAATCGGAAAAACTGAAATCCGGTGCGGAGAGTCGGGCAGAGCATTTGGCAGACCAGCTTGTTCCGTATACCCTTTTAGGAACAGCCGGCGTATGGCTGGCAACGAGGAATGCGACGAAGGCACTGGCCGTGCTGATGGTAGATTTTTCCTGTGCTTTGAAGCTGGCTATGCCGATTGCAGTGCTCTCTGCTATTCGGGAAGCCGGGCTTTATCATATGACAGTTAAAGGCGGAAAGTATCTGGAAGCCGTGGCTGAAGCAGAAACCATTGTATTTGATAAAACAGGAACACTGACGAAGGCACAGCCGACAGTGAAAGAAGTCGTGACCTTTGGTGAGATGAGTCCGAATGAAACACTTCGCGTTGCAGCCTGCCTTGAAGAACATTTTCCGCATTCTATGGCAAAGGCCGTTGTTGAAGCGGCAAAATCCCGGGGACTTGAGCATGAAGAGATGCATTCCAAGGTGGATTATATTGTTGCCCATGGCATATCTTCCAGTATTGAAGGTAAAAAAGTGGTTATCGGAAGTTATCATTTTGTGTTTGAAGATGAAAAATGTCGGATTCGGGAAGGATATGAAGGCAGATTTGACCAGCTTGCTCCGGAGTATTCTCATCTCTATCTGGCTGTTGAAGGTGTGCTGGAAGCTGTCATTTGCATCGAAGACCCACTTCGGGAAGAGGCCGATGCGGTTATCCGGTCGTTGAAAGCTGCCGGATTTAAGAAGGTCGTCATGATGACCGGAGATAGTGAGCGGACAGCGGCAGCTGTAGCGGCGAAGGTTGGTGTGGATGAGTATTATTCGGAGGTACTTCCGGAAGATAAAGCACGATTTGTCGAAGCCGAAAAGAAACTCGGAAAACGGGTCATTATGATTGGCGACGGCATCAATGATTCTCCGGCTCTTTCCGCGGCTGATGTGGGAATTGCCATCAGCGATGGCGCAGAAATTGCCAGAGAGATTGCGGACATTACCATTTCTGCCGATGATCTGTATGAGATTGTTACATTGAAGGTACTCAGTGACAGCCTGATGCGGCGGATTCACAGCAATTACCGGAAGATTGTCGGATTTAATTCGGCGCTTATCGTTCTCGGTGTTGCCGGAATTATTCAGCCAACAACTTCGGCGTTTTTACATAATGCTTCCACATTGGGAATCAGCCTTGCAAGTATGAGGAATCTGATTTCGTAATTTTATAATTTCTGCCGTGGGCGATTTTAAGGCCCAGTCGAATCTTCGGAGGGGAAGAATCGTCCACGGTATAAAAAGCGTAAGGGTGCTGATGACGGTTAATATTTTATCCTTCATAAAAATTATCTCCTTTCGGCCTGCCCGAAACAGAGACAGGAAATGATTAAGCAAATGGCAGTTATACCTATAGCGACGGGAAGCCATGGGAAAAATTCAACGGACGAAAAGGACAGGTTTGAGGCCATTCGTCCATATTCCGAGGTAATGATATAAAATGGATAGCACATCGGGTAGGCAAACCAGATTTTTGTATTGATCATTAAGACGGATGGTACAATAGCAGCCAATCCCAGGCCAACGGAAAAAATTGGTGTCTGAATACATATGGACAACAGCCAGAAGAAGCTCATCATTGGGATGGATGATAGACATATGAGCCCGGCTTCTTTAAAAACAATGAGTGGGGATAGTATAAATGCGTAGTTCTGAGTCTGTGAAGCAATGGCCGCACTGACAAAGTACATGCCTGCTGTCATCAGGATCTGTGCGATGGTCAGGCAGAGCAGAACCACAAATTTTGCAAGGCAGAGCCTAGCTGGTTCGACAGGCAGGGCCAGCATTTTTAAAATCCCCTTATTTCCCCGTTCCGTCTGATTTAGAAGGACGGTGCTTAAAATAATGCAAGCAGGGAACATAAACCATGCCATACCCATAAAGCCCTGTATGAGGAAGTTGTTTTGGGGAGAGATCCCCGTATCCTGCATTTCAAAGTTCATATGTGCATTAAAAATTGAGGGCAGCCAGAGGATAATCACGGCGGCAAGTAAAATCCATAAAATTTTAGAACGGCGTATTTTCTTAAATTCAATGCCGATAAGAGAAAAGAAATTCATTCAAAACACCTCCGAATTCTTAAATAAATCAATTCTACAATTCCAATGATTATAATCTCAATAACAACACTGGTCATAAAATAAATGGCCTGATCCGTGTTTGTCCCGGCCAATGTCTGGAAAGGCAGGGCGAAAGGAAAAAGGGACAGGGCAAAGTTATTTGTCGGAAGCATGGTGGCGGTAAAGACGCAGACCACGTTGATACCCAGGGAAATCCACATGTTTTTACATGCCGATGCAATCAGAAGTGATGTTAAAATTACAGGCAGCATTAATAATAGCAGGTAACCGTAGTTTGCAAAAAGCTCAGCAAAAAATCTGGAACCGAAGGGAGCGCCGTTGGAAAACCAGTATTGGCAGCAAAAAGCCAGCGTCATTGTTTCGATAAACAGAGCCAGGATATCCAGAACGGTCAGGACAAGCGCTTTTCCAAAAAACAGACTGCTTTCCTGAAATGGCAGGGTGGACAGCCGTTGAATCCCATTATCTGCAAATTCAATGTGATACATAACACAGGCACCGGATACAGTGAGCAGCAGGTTTAACATGGCCATCATTTGCCAATTGGCATCCAACAGTATTTGAAGAGCTGGTTCATTTGCGTGTGTATACATTTCAGAACGTACAGCCATATTGAGTATGGGTACGAGAGACGCCAGAAGGCCGCCGCCGAGGAAAGCGGAAATCAGACCTGTCCGTTTGATTTTCTTACATTCCAAGGCATAACTCACGATCTGCCACCTCTTTTCCGGTTGTCCTCATCAATTAATGCAAGGAAGGTATCTTCCAGATTATCTGTCGGATAACCTCGAAATGAGGCATTTTTCTTTAAGTCGCCGATAGTTCCTTCAAAGAGCAAATGCCCGTGGTTCAGGATACCGATATTGTCGGCCATCAGTTCAATTTCTGAGAGCAGGTGAGAAGATACGAGGACTGTACAGTCAAATTGTTCTGGCAGGGAACGGATCAGAGTACGTATTTCATGGATTCCTACCGGGTCAAGACCGTTGGTCGGTTCATCCAGAATAAGAATAGGCGGTTTGCCAATCAAGGCGCTGGCCAATCCGAGACGCTGTTTCATGCCAAGAGAATATTTTTTTGCCAGACGCCTGCGCCATTGAGTCAGACCAACAAGCTCCAGGGCCTCGTCTATCGAGGACTTTGGCAGGCCAAGAATCTTCCGTATAATATCCAGATTTTCTTCCCCGGTTAAATTCCCGTAGAACGCAGGAGCTTCAATAAACGAACCAACTTCTTTTAAAATTTCCATTCGATTTTCAGGATAATGCTTGCCGTCAATAGTGAAAGAACCGCTGCTCGGCCGGGTGAGGCCGAGGAACATTTTCATGGTGGTGGATTTCCCGGCGCCGTTGGGACCTAAAAAGCCGTAGACACTGCCTTCGGGAATATGCAGGTTTACGTTGGAAACAGCAGAAAAATTACCATAGGTTTTTGTCAGATTTTTTGTTTCAATCATATTCATAAAAGATCACTCCTTTTGCATGATTCAGGTGTCAAAAAACTGTATTTTATTTCATATATGATAATTTACACAACAAAATTTTTTTGAATTTGGCAAAGTGATTCGACATTCCAACGAAAACACGTTGATTTTTTTGTTTGCTCCGCCGCTTATCTGTGTACAGAAATCAAAACTCGCCTTAAAAGGCTCAAACAGTTGATTTCTGTACACGCTATACTCGCAAACTGCAAAAATCTGCCTATCGTTTTCTTACGGAATCGTCGAAATCTTTGCTAAAATTGAAAAATTCTTTAGTCTGTGTAAATTATCAAAATTGTAATAAGACAAAGTTTTTTGACGCCTGAATCGATTTACATATCCAGTTTACATGTTTAACCTTGTGCCAGCATTCCCGTTACCTTACATCTACCTTACATTTAGACCCATCGCCGTAGAATGGGGGGATTTTATGGTATACTTACAGGTATAGAAAGAAGGAAAGTAGATGTTGGAAAATTATTTGAAAAATAAACGAATTTTGCTTGTGGACGACGAGCAGGAATTATTAGATATGGTTGTATCTATTTTAAAGGAAGATGGATTTTATAATATCTGTACGGCGGGGAGTGTGAAGGAAGCTTTAGGGGCGGCGGAAAATTTTTTGCCGGAACTGGCGATTCTGGATGTGATGCTGCCGGATGGCAATGGTTTTTCATTGATGGAGAAACTCAAAGATAAGGCGGATTACCCCGTATTATTTTTGACGGCCCGGGGTGAGGATGAAGATAAGTTTCGGGGATTTGGTTTGGGAGCAGATGATTATATGGTCAAGCCCTTTTTGCCAAAGGAGCTGATTTTTAGGGTGACGGCCATTTTGAGGCGGAGCTATAAGAGTGAAAATCCGTTTGTAAAACTTCATGGAAGTGAAATTGATTTTGAGAGGGCAGAGGTCATAAAGAATGGAACGCATATTTCGCTGACAGCAAAGGAATATAATCTGTTGTTGGCTCTCTATCGTGCTTCAGGCCGCATTGTGACCATTGATGCTCTGTGTGAAGCGGCCTGGGGCGAAAATCCTTTTGGATATGAAAATTCGCTGATGGCCCACATACGACGTATCCGAGAAAAAATTGAAGAGAATCCTTCATCACCGGTTTCGCTGATTACTGTAAAAGGGTTGGGATATAAGTTGACAGTGGAGGGAAAATGAGATGAAAAGTGTTCCAAAACTTATTGGCCGCTGCCTCCGGATATTATTGTTCAGTTTCGTTTTACTCGTCATCTTAAATCTGGTTTTGTTTGTTGGAGTAATGACAAAACAGACAAATAACAGCCATCCGTGGGCCACTGCGAAAGAAGCGGCGGAGGCATTGGAGATTAGCGATGCGAGTTATCGGCTGCCGGAAGAGATCATGGAAGAATTGAAAGCGGAGGACGTGTGGGCTATTTTTATTGACAATGATACCCGACAGGTCGTTTGGAAAACAGAGAATCTTCCGGAGACGGTTCCGATGACCTATTCCATATCGGAAATCGTCAGCCTGACACGGGGATATATCGACGGTTATCCGACATTTACGGGAGAGCGTGAGGATGGATTGTTGGTTCTGGGATATCCAAGAGGGAGTTTCTGGAAACATATGTGGCCGAGCTGGGATTATCAAATGATCGCAAACTTACCGAAAACGGCGCTCATGGTGATGGCAGTGAATGGAATGGTCATATTTCTCATTTATATGATAGCAAATTCCATGCTGCTGAAATCTGTTAAACCGATTACGGAGGGAATTCAGGCTCTCTCTGCAGGAGAACCGGTGCATATTCGGGAAAATGGCTTGCTTTCTGAATTAGCCCGGAGTATTAATCGGACATCGGAGGTACTTCAGAGCCAGAATTATCAGTTGAGAAAAAAAGAAATGGCCAGGGCCAATTGGATTGCCGGGGTTTCCCATGATATCCGTACGCCTTTGTCCATGGTGATGGGATATGCCGGGCAGCTTCAATGCGATACCGGGCTTACACAAGAGCAGCGGGCGAAGGCCGATGTGATTTTAAAGCAAAGTGAAAGAATGCGGAATCTGATCAATGATCTGAATCTGGCTTCCAAGCTGGAATATAATATGCAGCCAGTCAAATCCAGGACAGAGAATGCTGTGGCCATTGTCAGGCAGGTCGTTGTGGATTTTATGAATATGAATATTGATGATAAATATTCAATATTCTGGGAAACACCGGAGGATTTATGTGTTTGTCGAATCCAGGCAGACAGGGATCTGCTCAAACGTGCGGTTTCAAATCTTATACAAAACAGCATGAATCATAATGAGAAAGGCTGTCGAATTTTTGTTTCTGTAAAGGAGTCAGGGAAAACATGCGAAATCCTTGTTGAGGATGATGGGGTTGGGGCTTCGGATGAGGAGATAGAAAAATTGAACTGCGCACCGCATTATATGGTTTGTGATGAAAATACGGTGGAACAACAGCATGGGCTTGGTCTGCTCATCGTAAAACAGATTGCTGTATCCCACCATGGAGATATTGTGATCAGGCATAGTCTGCGGGGCGGCTTTGCGGTCATGATTCGTTTGGACAGGGATTAATTTAAATTAATCATGCGCTCGATCAAGGTCTGATATTTTTTATAAAGGATCTGTACATCATCAGCATTAAAAGCATAGCAATAGGGTTTGGATTTAATCATATCAAAAAATTCGTCTATGCGTTTTTGAACTGGCCGAGAAAGAATGGTGTAATACATTGGTCCGCCATTTTCGTGGGAAAGTCCCGTGTTTTTAAGAAAGAGTTCTTTATCGTTACAATAAATTGAAGTCTGCAGATTTCTCGGAAAGGTTGGTGTAAATTCGTCATCGATCACATAAAAATGGATATTCGGATTTTTCTTCAGGATGTTTAATGTGTTTTGTATATGAAGTTTTCTTTCCTCCGGGGTCAGTGTATAAAAAATACAGGCAAATATAATTTCTCCATTCTCAATATATTGGGAAAGGGAAGATCTTAAAAGGTAAAATTCAATGGAGCCTTTTTCAAATACTTCTTCCCAGGTGACTCGAATGCGATTGATCAAAGCAAAAGCACCCTTGTTTTGGCGAAGAGTCATTTGAAGAATGGATTCCCAACAGGCCTCAGGAAGGAAAAATTCAAATCCTTTTGCAAGAAAGATACGGAAGCTATCTTTGGTATAAAAATTTACATGATAGTTGTTTCGGCAAAAATCATTGACACCAAAAGATTTAAGCAGGGGATTTTGGCTTTTAAATGATGGAAGCACATGACGGAGCATTTCATTGGCTTTGATGCGGTCATTGATTATTGTTGCAGCAAGAATCTTCTGGGTCTCACTCAGAACACACATGATTGCCAGATGATTTTTTACAATGATGGCATTCATTGCATGTGTAGGTATATCATCGTAAAAATCGAGATGGATATAACTGTGAGAGTTGATGAAATAGTAGAGTTCTTTCAGATAATCATCTTTATCATTGATCAAAGCTTCTGTATCAAGAGCCATTTTTACATGGATATCAAAGGAAGAATTCAAGTTATCCGGAAACAGATCGAGATGGCCGCGGATAAATGAACAGATTTCCAGAGTACAGAAAATCTCCAGTGGTTCGCGGTAGCTTTCCAGTATTTTTGGAAATGTGCGGCTGAAAAAATTAAAGAGTTCTTTGTTCGTGGATAAAAACTTGATACTTGAATGCTCCGAACGGTCCTGACAGGATATCCGGTAGGCTTCTTCTAAAAGATTATAGATGACATGATTTAAGGATTCCTTAGAAACCTGAATCGAAAATGTCCTTGAAAACTCCTTCAGATGGTCTTGGCTGATGATTTCCTGCATGAAACAATCGGCAAGCCCGTGGTTAATCTGTGGTACAGCTTTGGCCGTAGGAAGTTTATCCTGAGTACACCATTTGCTGATGTAGGACACGTCGTAACCTATTTTTTCTGAAAGAAAAGATAATTTTGAATCCGAGAAATCAATCAGAGATTTTAGTAAATTTCCATATGCAGTCATTGCTTTCCCCCCTACTTTTAAGCAACCCCCATGGGTAAATTATAGATTTATGTAACCAATTGTCAAGGGAAGGGAGGAGAAAAAAGCGTGGAATTTTCTTGAAACTGATTGAATTAAAAAGGAAATGTGAATCAAAAATTGTTCATTGAGAAATATGTCAGAGTCTCTATAATAAACAATATATGGTATAAATTTGGTGTAGGGTTAGCCAAATAAGTTTATATTAATTAAGGTATATGCTTGAAAAGACAGGTGTATACTCCTCTCCTGTAATCAGAACCAACGGCTTAGCCGGTGGTTTGCTCCAGCCCTATAAGGGCTTTTTACCGGCACTGGAGTCTAAAGACTCATCGAGTAGTTCGCCATCCGCAACATCATTTCTCTACTAAGCCCTGAAGGGCTTATTTTATTTGTTTGCTATTACTGGCTCACCCGTAAACGGGTCTATATACTCCTTTAGTGTCATTTGGTCATATTCTAAATCTTCTTTTAATTGATTTTGAATATACTCTTGAATCTTTTTCTCATTTTTTCCTACCGTATCGACATAGTATCCTCTGCACCAAAAATGTCTATTTCCAAATTTATATTAAAAATTCAATCTTCCGAAATTCCTTGATTTTTCAAGGCTTACCG
>ENA-UOJC01000224-UOJC01000224.1-human-gut-metagenome-genome-assembly--contig:-C104-NODE-224-length-104060-cov-36.395164_pt1 | contig 104060 bp, 74 predicted proteins | sample MGYA00242339_ERZ723886 | MGnify/ENA metagenome assembly ERZ723886 | reverse complement strand
TTCAAGTATGTGCGCTGCTCAAACTTGTCATAGCCTATCTTGCTCACATAGTCGTAGCCGTATGACTTGTAGCCATGAACCTTTTCAAGCTGACCGCCGAGGTTGTAAGAATAGGTAATCTTCTACTCGTCTGGATAAATCATCTCCAACAGGCGGTTGTGGCTGTCGTATGTCCATTGCGTCACATAGGTTGTACTGGAGTTAGTTTGGCAAAAATACACAAATGGTCACGGCTTCACTTTCTTATATAAGAATGTAAATCATGGTTTGAAACTGTACACACTCGGAGTACAAACGAAAACAATATATGCTTGTGTCGGAAAGGTATATATGAGCTGATGGTAGAGTCGTCATCAACAACAATGGCCCTGATTTGATAAACTCAGCAGGAATACTTGCTATTCATTTTTTATGATGGGGTTATGTTGACAAATTTGAGATTTCTATATAAAAGATACAGTTTTATTTAAGTGAGTATAATTTTGCTGTTTATAAGTTTAATTTAGTTTAAAATATCAACATAAAAGTTCTTCGTATCTGCATTTTTAGTACTTTTGCAAATGGAAAGAAAGAGGCTGTATACCTCCGCAATATGTATAACATTTAAAAAAGGAGAAAACTTGAGTTTTTCTTTCCTATGGCTAAGGCTTTAAAAACTATAGTTACCAAGTCATGCAATGATAGCAGAAAATTTTCTCAAGCGGACTCATTGCATTATTATGAAACTAAAGTTTATAATTATTATAGCATTATCCATTTCGAATAATATGGCATTTGCTCAAGAATGGAATTTAACAGGAAGACTATTTGATAAAGCTGCAGGCTTTTTACCGTTGGAAGCCACGGAAATAATAGTAAGTCATCTTGATGGAGAAACTATCTCCAGTGGTTTTTCTGATAATCAAGGAAAGTTTACATTCTCTCTACCGTCAGGAAAGTTTGTCGTCAGATACAGACAATTAGGTGATATATTAAAAGCTGACACCATTGACGTACACAACAATGTTGATTTGGGCGATATCATGTTGACTGTGAAGGAGCACACACTGAATGAGGTGATGATTACCTCTCAGCGCAGACTATTTAGCCAGAAAGCTGGCAAACTTGTTTATCTTGTTCAAAACAGTCCCTTTGCCAGTGGTTTCAATATGCGAGATATGCTCCATAATATTCCTCGTATAGATCCGGCAAGTGATGAAATAAAGATTATTGGCAAAAACGGTGTTGTTGTTTTGGTTAATGGTCATCGCATTAACTTAGATGGTAAAGATTTGGATATGTACCTACGCACCTTACCATCTGAAAATGTAAGCAAAATAGAACTTGTAACCAATCCTTCTGCCGAATTTGATGCAGAAGGCAATTGCGGAGTAATCAATATTATTCTAAAGAGTAAGCCTGTGGGGTTTGATGGGAATGTCCACACGGTGTTAACACAACGCTCTCACTTTAGCGCAGAAGAAGGAATTGGACTGTCTTTTTCCTCAGGCAATTTTTCTGTTGAATACAAAATAAATAATTCCAATGAAAAGCGCCGCCAAATAGTACAGAATACTTATTCTTATTCTGACTATATGCGCTTTACGACCGACAATACTTTAAATAGGTATGACATACTAGGTCAGAATCTAAATAGCAATTACCAATTAGGCGATTTGAATTTGGGATTTTTTGCAACATTAAATAATTCTCGCAGTAAAGCCCACCAAATGGGGCAGATGACTTTCAATGCAGACGCATGTCCATCGAATTCATATTCCGAGTCGAATCACGATAAATACCGTTTGGAGACAATCTCCCCCTATGTGGACTGGAAACTTGATAGCTTAGGCAAAAAAGTAACGGTAAATTACAACTATATCCATGTCATTGACAAAATTAATCAGAATTTTGATTCGAGTACAGCACACAACTTCTCGAACGGCAATAATGATTATAGCTATATCGTCAATACCCTGAGCGCAGATTTAAACCTTCCGTTTACTTGGCTAAATTTTGAGTTAGGTGGAAAATATTCCCATTTCAGGACCAATAACGTCTCTGAGTTTGGAAGTAGAAATGGTTTTTTATATAAAGAAACGGTAACAGCCTTCTATGCAGATGTCAATCGAATGTTTGGTTCTTTTTACGCCAAAGCTGGTTTACGATATGAACACACCAATGATGATGGAATAACATTAGAAGGGCTGTCCGTTTCTAATAAATATGATCACTGGTTCCCATTTGCAGAAATCTCATACAATCCTTCAGATAATCATTCCTTTGCCTTAAGCTACAGCAAACGTATTGACAGACCTTCTATGAATGATATGAATCCTACACGTGTTTTTCGTAACACCTACACATACACCGAAGGTAACGATAGACTTACACCATCGGTCATGGACAATTTGGAGTTTAACTATGTGTTTAAAGGAAATTTCTCTTTTAACCTGTATTATTATCACACATCTGATGCCATACAAAATCTGACTCAGGTAGTGGATGACTTGTTCACCAAGTATTCTCCAAAGAATTGTCTTACCATTAATACTTTTGGTACAGATGCTAGTTATAATTTCTCATTTGGAAAATTCAATTTGTATTCAAGTGTATCTATGTTCTACGTTAAAGCAAAATCTTACGTTGACGAGCTGGATGACAAAGATTTGCGAAGTCTGAATACATCTTTTTCTGCCAATTTAAGTTACCGTTACAAAGTTTTGAACTTTTATGCGAACTATTATCATGTGCTTCCAGGAATAGAAGAATCCTTTCACACTGGAAACATCGATTGTGTCGGCTTAGGATGCAAGATTGATATTATTAAGAACAAACTTCTTTTGAATATACAAGCCCAAGACATCTTTAGTGGTACTAAGAGCAATAACAGAGCTGAATATAAAGATTATGTCTTTAGAAACAGAATAAACAATGACAACACCTCATTCCGTGTGGGATTGACTTATAATTTCGGCAAGCAAAAAGCTAAAAAGGCAGATATAAACATCAGCAACAATGAAACTAATCGCTTGCCTGATATAAAGAAATAAGAAAATGAAAATTATACAAAGTTTTTGGACCGGCAACAAGAATAGTCTGACCGATAGTTATGGATGGCTTTTACCTATATTCAACTATCTGAGCTGGATTATTAGTTGTAATCAGTTACGACGTTATTATGATGATCCGACAGTCAAGGATATGATGTTCTTATCAACAAATTGCACTTGCCATATACGGATGTAATCGTATCTCTTGACTGCCTGAATCATTATAATCCGAAATTGTGGGCATTGGCAAAAATTAAGGCCTACCAGTCTATAAAGGAACCATTTATCCATGTTGATGGCGATGTTTTCATTTGGACAAAAATTGATGAAAGCCTAAGGGATCATGAACTCATTGTCCAGAATGAAGAAACTACAACTGACTATTATGGAAAGATGTGGCGTGATATCCGTCATGCTATCAGCTATATGCCAGAGGAAATGAAACGATATGACCTTCATATTGATAACAAAGCTTATAATATGGGCATTTTTGGAGGTACAGATATTGATTTTATTCAGCGATATACCTATAAGGCATTTGATTTTAACATAAAAGAACGCCTAAAAAGGCAAAAAATAGCAAAATAGAGCATTTGTTTTGAGTTTCAAGTGGTTGTGGCAGTCGTTGGCTTTAGTTGGCAGTGACAAGTATGTTTCGAGTTACTCGAAACCTTTTGGGTTCTCCCAAAAGAACTTGCCTGTCGGTGAATTGTTCCTCCGTAGTCGGACAATTAAGATGGAAAGAACATATAAAAAAACATAAAAAGTTTCTGATTTTTCTCATAAACAAATTAGATTTCATATCTTTGCGCAAAATTAGAAACAATGACAGAACTATTGAGTATATTATACAAGCTGCGGATATTCACTTTGGATGAACTTTCTGAGGCTCTGAAAGACAAGGTGAAGGCGGTGGAGGCGTTGCTTGCTCGGTACAAGCAACAAGGGTGGATTGTGGCTATACGGCGCAATACCTATTGCATGAAGGATATTGCATCTGGCTTACCTGTTTGCGACAAGTATGAGATAGGAAGCCACTTGTCACCTACAGCTTGCATCAGTTATCACACAGCATTGGAATTTCATGGATTGGCTCATCAACCCTTCAATGAGGTTTTTGTGAAAAGCATGACTCGCTTCAATTCCTTTTCTTTCGACGATGTGGATTATACCTATTGCCGACAAACAAAAGAAATCGTTGGTATGATGACACCCAAGGGAAACCCTTATGTGCGAGTAACGGATGTGGAGAGTACGTTGTTGGATTGCTTTGACCGCATCGACCGAGCTGGTGGTATTGAGGAATTGCTGCATTGCATGGAGGGTATCGTCTTGCTCAATGAGGAAAGGCTCATCGATTATCTCGCAAGGTACGACAAGGCATTCCTGTACCAGAAGACAGGCTATCTGTTGGAGCGAATCAAGGAACAAGCCAACATCTCAGAATCCCTCTTGGAGCTGTGCCGAGCCAAGGGAACCAAAAGCGTCAAGTGGTTGACTAACAACGAAGAGTCGGATACATTTGTAAATAAATGGCGCATGTATGTGCCGCAAGAACTAACATCAAAGGAAGAATATGAACTCATATAACAAACAAGCTCTTGACATCATCGCCAAGGAGCAAGGCTTTATTCGCGACAACCTCGAAAAGGTGATGCGATTGGTGGAGATACTCAACTATTTCCATGACAGTCCTTTGCTGTCTAAATCTCTTGTGCTGAAAGGTGGCACAGCCATCAATCTCACCGTTTTCCAACTGCCAAGACTCTCGGTAGATATAGACCTTGACTTTACGGTGGATTGCGACCGAGAATCCATGCTCTCCATTCGCCAAGAAGTGAATAACGAGATTCTACGCTATATGGAGTCGGAAGGTTATCATCTTGCGCCTGGCTCCAAGACACCGCATACGCTTGACTCATGGGTGTTTCATTATACCAATGCCGCAGGCAACAACGATGGCATCAAGATAGAAATCAACTATTCCGACCGTTGTCATATCCTGCCTGCCATAGAGACTCATGTGTCCATTCCGTTTCTGAGCGATGTGAAGGTACGTTCTCTTTCACCTGTCGAATTGTTCGCCACCAAGATAAACGCCTTGATAGGTAGAAGTGCTGCACGTGACATTTATGATGTCTATAACATGGTGAAGCATCAGCTATTCGTGAGCGATGAAGAGAAAACGTCGCTGAGAAAAGCGACCGTCTTTTATCTGACTGTTGGCTCAAGCAGAAAAGACAACGCTACGCCTACGGAATATACTGACTTTCCGCAGATAGACAAAATCCGTTTTCCGCAGATTCGTTCGCAACTCTTGCCTGTGCTTAGGCGCAGTGAGCATTTTGACTTTGAAAAAGCCAAGACAGAAGTGAAAGACTTTCTCTCAAAGCTATTGGTTCTGACAGAATCAGAGAAAGAATATGTACGGGAATTCAATGACAAGAAGTATATTCCAGAATTGCTGTTCGAGGATAAAGAGATGGTCAATAGAATCAAATTTCATCCAATGGCTTTGTGGAAGACAAGGAGTCGTTGAATGTTTTTTCTGTAAATTTTGAAAAAAGTTGTTGTTTTGCTTAGTTTTTTGATTCCCTCAACTGTATATATAATATGGACTATAAAAACAGAGAATAGGCTATGAGTAAATATCTGATAAGTTTGATTTTGCTTTCGGTGATAAGTATGGGCGTTTCTGCCCAACGCATTACCCGACAATATAATAATGTGTCATTCTCTGCGGCATTGAAGGATTTGAATGCTCGACAGGATAAGTATGTCATCAACTTTGTGTATGACGAGTTGGAGGATTTCAAGGTGACAAAGAACATCAAAAATGAAAGTGTTCCAGATGCCATCATGAACTTGATAGGCTTTTATCCTATCAAGATGAAACAAGTGGATAATGTTATTATCGTTGAATGTATCCAAAAGACTTCTAACAGAATGATGGGGCGCATTGTAGACACTCACCATCAACCAGTCGATTTCGCCAATGTCGCTTTGCTCAATGTTAGTGATTCCAGTTTAATCACGGGTGGTGTAACAAATGAGAATGGTCAGTTCGTAATTCCTTGCGAGGTGAAAAAGGCGATTGTGAAAGTGAGTTGTATGGGCTACAAAACTTATTGTAATGCATATCGTACCGGTGAGGTTGGTGCCATAACCTTGGAGGATGCAACAATTAATCTGCAAAAAGTTGTGATTAAAGGGCATCGCAAATACATATCAAGAGAAAACGGTAAACTTACGCTTGACGTTCAAAATTCCAATTTGAAAAATATTGGCAAGGCAACAGATGTTATCAAATATATTCCTGGGATGCTCTATACAAATGGAAAGTATGAGGTGTTTGGTAAGGGTGAGCCTGTCATCTATATAGATGGAAGAAAGCAGACTAATACTTCAGGGTTGTCACTCCTTTCTTCTACCAACGTGAAGTCTGTACAGCTCATAACAAACCCTGGGGCAGAATACGATGCCGAAACAAGGAGTGTCATAAACATCACTACCGTACACCATTCCTTGGATGGACTTTCTGGTATTGTGGATGCGGAAATCTCCAAACATAAGAATTTGTCTAACAACGAGGAGGTTAACCTCAACATCCACAAGGGAGCTTTGGATGTATTCCTCGCATATCAATATGACAATACGAGAAGTGACATCAGATATGATGTTAACCAGTTCAATTACGAGCAAGATACATTTCATGAGATTTCTGCTTCTGAATATTCCGACCGCTCTCACTCTCATGACTATAATGTTGGTATGAATTATGCCATAAACAAGAATCACACTATCGGCGGAAGATATTTGGGAAGCATCTCCAACTACAAGATGCTCGACTCTCCTTTCGACTATATGCAGACGTACAAGAATGATGAACTGCTGACATCTACAGACAACAAGACTGAAGAATCTGAAAAGGAAAGGTTTCACAATGTCAATCTGTATTATATCGGCAAACTAACAGACAACCTACAGCTCAACTTGGATGCCGACTATGTTTATGCTCAACTGAAACATAAGCAACAAGTGAGCGAGACAAGTAGAATAGATGCTGTCTCAGAAATCACGCATATGCAAAACGACCAGCGAAATCGTGCGACTGCACTCAAAGGGGGATTTGCTTGGAACATGAATAAGAATAATAGGCTTGATTTCGGAACGGATTTCAGTAAAATCAGTTCATGGGGTATGTCTGTAAACGAAGAAGGGAAGATAGCCGATGACCAATTCAAGAATAAGGAAACCAAGTATGCAGGATTTGCCACTTTTCGTTTGTCTGCCTCCAAATGGAAAGGAAGCATCGGGCTTCGCTATGAGTACATTCATGCCATCAACACAGACCAAGGAGAAGTAAAGAACAAGACCAATTATTCGGACTTACTTCCATCCCTTTCTCTTTCCACTATGTTTGGGAGAGTGGGGATGAATCTTGATTTCAGTAGCAGGGTCAGCCGTCCTTCGTTTCGTCAGTTGAACAACAGTGTGAGCTACAACAATCAATACCATTATGAGCAAGGCAACATTTATCTGAAACCGCAATACGTGTATGATACAGAACTTAGTGTGAATTATAGCATATTCGACTTCAAGTTGGATTATCAGTATATCAAGGATTACATCCATCCGACTGTCGTTGCTGTATCCGGCAAACCTGGAACGGTAACTTGGATGTCAACCAACGCCAAGGATTTCCAGCAACTAGGAGCGCAATGTGTTGTTTCACCTGTTTTTGGTTGTTGGCGACCTACTTTGACGGTGGGTGTCTATAAACCTTATTTCACGCTATCATATAATGGAGAGCAATTAGACTACAATCATCCATACGGTCTCTTCGCTTTCCAAAATGTAGTGGCACTAAGGAACGATTGGCTTTTTCGATGTGATTTCTTTTGGAACATTAAGGGACATCATGGCATCTACGAGCAAAACGGTTATTCGTCATTCAATATGATGGTACAGAAACAGTTACTTAAAAAGAAATTGACGATAACATTGAAAGCAGAGGACTTGTTTGATAGCTCGAAGTTGAACGATGTAAAGAGGGTTAATTTTGTGGTGCAGAACAGAAAGGTGAATAACTTCAATCGCTGCATCATAGCTTCCATCAGTTACAACTTCAATAGTTTCAAAGATAAATACAACGGAAGCGGTTCTGCTGAGGATGAGATTAATCGTTTTTAGAAAAGTATTGGTTTTCAAATCAACCTCTAAAATGCAATACCCAAATTCTGTGTGATGAATATCTCAGGATTTATTAACCGAGATGTTCATCCACAGAATCTCATGACATTTTCAATGACAAGACTTGGTTTCCTACGTCCAGATGTTCATGCGAGGATGTTTTTTATGAGGTATTCTGCATCGTAGACAAAATGATGTTTTCGCATACCGATACGGAGAGCCGCCTGGCCTTTGTGGAAGGAATAGGGCAATATGAGAAAAACTATGTTGACGAGGATGAGTATGCTACAGCTCAGGACGAGCGGCTGGCAGCCAATATCGGTTATTATGGCGAGGATGGTTTCTTCGTTTCATCTCAGATTAATGAACTGATGCGCCAGAACAATGATGAAGATTATCTGCACGGATTCGAGCCTGAACAGAAGAGGACATTGGAATTGGAAGTGACAGACGATGAGCATCAGGAAAACGGCGGGCAGGAAAAAACGGAAGAAGATAATGAGAGGAAATGGGGCGACTTGAGCCAGGGAGAAAGAGTAAAGCGAGCCTTGCAGAAGATGATAGACGAGAAGGCTATTCCTTTGAAGAAAGACTATGCCCTGATTATGGTGGCGCTCTCTGATATCAAAGATTTTGAAGGCAAATTTGATAATGGCGCATCTTTCTGCAAGTATCTTACAGAGCAGCTGAAATTGCCTTCCGACCTGACCAATGCCAGTGTCATCTCCAAGCGTTTCTCCAAGATGCGTGGCGAATTTCCCAACTGGAGTTTTGATGATGTAAGTGATCCTAACGCCCGGCAGAAACTCATCAATATCGCTAACCGCTTTGTTGCCATCTACCGTAAGGGTCAGTAGGAAGCGGGGAAATGATTGCTTCTTGTGAGTGTTGGCAAGTTTTAGATGGAATGTTAAAAACGTAAAATAGAGCAATTTTTAGGCATATTCTACGTTTAATCAGAATAGGTTTAATAAACAAATTAGGATATGAAGTATTTAGTAAAAAAATCAGTCTTACTACTGTTGGTAGTCTTGGCTTTTTGTGCGTGTGACAACAGCAATGACAATGGTGAAGGTATTCAGCCAAATCCACAGCCATCGAAATCTGTCGTCAATTATACTGGCGAAGTAGAGTTTGTGGTGGATGCGCCACAAATTCGTGAGGATATAGAGCAGGATTTGAAAGCAAACCCTCCTTTTGGAGGAAGCAGGAAATATCAGTTTATCACAAAAAAATACTCGACGCTTCCTGCTGTATATATGCTATATGCGGTGAATCCTGAGGACGATAAGTCTGCTGACGGGTATATACTGAGCATCGCTGGTAAAGCGGAGAGTAAGGACAATTATAGATTGTTCTCTGCCGTATCTGGACTAGCTTGGTATAAGATGGATATTGTGCCTGTCGACACAAAGGATGGCAAGCCTGTTGCAACATACGATGTGTTTATGCATCAAAATATTCCTTCTTCTTTGGTTGATAGCAAGATGTATTTCTGCGAAGACCTTACGGAGAAATATCGCCAGAAGTTCCCTAATGAAGACATTCATGCCGTGGTTCGCCGTTTGGTTCTTTCTTATGTCAGTGGGGGTGATAATATAAATGAATAGGAATATATCTGAACAGAAGATTTTATGTAAAAAAGTCCTAATTTCTATGTTTCTCTTCTTGCAAATTATGGGATATTAAGAAAAATATCGTATCTTTGTCCCCGAATTGAGGCGTTCTTTGCATATTGCAAAATACAGAAACGAGCAGAAGTCCGCTCGTTTCCATATTGTTACCTATATAATATAGGCAAACGCCCAACTTCTTGATTTTCAATCAAAGTCCAATTTAGAGCGAGTTAGTTTTTTTAACTTTTTAGCCCATATTCTATCTTTTTTACGCCTAAACGGCTCAAAACAGAGACTTTTAAATCTTCTTCTTATAGCAGCGATGACGGCGATGCTGTTCGCTCTCCAGATACTGCCACTGGCTCTGAACACCTGTATTGGTCTCCATCTGCGGCATTGCCTCAGCCCATTTAAAGCCATAACGTTGATACTGCTCTATCAGATCGGCAAAAATAAGCGCGTTGGCTCCCTTCTTGCGATATTCCGGAAGAACACCAATCAAGAGCAAATCTACCGTATCCGTCTTGTGCCACTTCAGAACCTTCAGCACCTTCAGCCAACCCGTAGGGAAAAGCTTGCCATCGCCTATCTCGCGCAGCGCATCGGTAAACGAAGGGAAGGAAACACCAAAGGCAACCAGCTTGTTGCCAGCGTTGCCATCTACCACACCCGTTACCAGGTTCAAGTCAGCCTTCTTGATATAAGTATTTACATACTCATCTATCTGCTTCTCCGTAAGCTGCTGGAAATCATAGAGATTCTTGTAAGTCTCGTTCACGATTTCGAACACCTTCCTGCCCATTCCTCCCGAGGTCAGTTCCCGGCGGGTAAACTTATGAACATGCAGATTATATCGGCTCTCTATCATCTGGGCAGTCTTGGCAAACTTAGCCGGTGTCACTTCCGGAATCCTGATGCGGTACTCCAGCCAGTCGTTATCCTTCTCATAGAGCGGATAACTCTCCAGATGCGTCTTATAATAAGGATAATTGTAATTGATATACATCGTAGATTTCCGGTCGAAGCCCTCGATGAGCAAGCCCTCACGGTCCATATCCGTAAATCCGAGCGGACCTACGCATTCGTTCATTCCCTTGCTCTTGCCCCAGTTTTCTACCGCGCGCAACAAGGCACAGGAAACCGCTACATTATCCACGAAATCGAACCAGCCGAATCGAACCTGCTTCTTGTTCCACTCTTCGTTGGCACGATGGTTGATAATGCCAGCAATTCTACCTACGATACGAGCCTCGCTGTCAACCGCCAGGAAGTATTGAGCCTCGCAGAATTCGAAGGCAGGATTCTTCTTTGGGTCCAGCGTATTCATCTCGTCGAAACGCAAAAAAGGAATGGCAAACTTATGGCCTCTGTAGAGATCATAATGAAACTGAATGAAGGTTTTCAGCCCTTTTTTAGTCGTTATCGGTATGATTCTTATCTCATCATTCATTAGTATATTGTTTTATGTATATATATTCAATTGCGGTGCAAAAATACAATAAATTTATGAATAATGCAACTCTTTTCTTATAAATTTATAAAAGTTGGTTCATAATTGTCCAACTTTGTGGATATTTATGTACCTTTGCAGGTTGAAATGCCCCAAAAGAGCATCATAAAGTTATGAAGAAAGAGAAAAGAGACAACTATACGTTCCTCACACATGCCCCTGTGCATCATGTGATTTTTACGATGGCCATACCAACGATTATCAGTATGCTGTCGACGAGCATGTACAACCTCGCCGACACTTATTTCGTGGGCAGCATCAACACGCAGAGTGTGGCAGCGGTAGGCGTTTCCTTTGCAGCAATGGCTGTGATTCAGGCGATTGGTTTCTTCTTCGGTCACGGAGCGGGCAATTATGTTTCGCGACAGTTGGGCGCCAAGCATACGGAAGAGGCACAGAAGATGGCAACAACGGGCTTTGTGCTGAGTTTTCTTACCGGTCTCCTCATCGCCATTCTGGGGCATGTGTTCCTCACTCCGCTCTGTCTTCTGATGGGTTCTACGCCCACCATTCTTCCTTATACAGAGCGTTATCTGGGCATTATCCTGCTGGGTGCTCCCTTTATGACCACCTCGCTTACGCTGAATAATCTGATGCGATTTCAGGGCAATACGATGTATGCGATGAAGGGCATCATGTCGGGTGTGCTGCTCAATCTGATTCTGGCTCCTCTGCTCATTCTCTACTTCCAGCTGGGCATTACCGGAGCCGCCGTAGCCACCCTCACCAGCCAGTGTTTCGGCTGCGCCATGCTCTTCTGGATGACGCATAAAGGCGAGAACATCCGCATCCGTCTCAGCAATTTCACCCCTACCCGCGCCTTTGCCAAGGAGATTATCTTCGGCGGAACCCCTTCGCTGTCAAGACAGGGACTGGGAAGTATTGCTACGCTGATGCTCAATGTGGCAGCAGGTGCGTTTGGCGATGCAGCCATTGCGGGCATGAGCATCGTTACCCGCATCTCCTTCTTCACCTATGCGATGGTCATCGGACTGGGTCAGGGATTCCAGCCGCTCTGCGGATTCTGCTACGGCGCCAAACTCTATGGGCGCGTAAAGGAAGCCTTCTTTTTCTGCATCAAATGCGGCACGGTTTTCCTCAGCGTCTGTGCCCTTCTCGGCTTCATTTTCTCAACTTCCATCATCAGCATCTTCCGCGATGATGCAGCGGTTGTAGCCGTAGGTTCGGTGGCTTTGCGATGGCAGGTGCTCAGTTTTCCGCTCGTAGCCAGCATCGTGCTCACCAACATGCTGATGCAGACCATCCGTAAACCGGTGAGAGCCAACATCGTAGCGGCGGCACGAAGCGGACTTTTCTTCATTCCGCTCATCTTCATCCTCCCCTATTTCTTCGGACTGCTGGGCGTGGAGATGTGTCAGATGTGGGCAGATTGCTGCTCGTTTGCCGTTGCGGTTCCGATAGCCTGGAGCGCTTTCAGGGATATGAGAAGAGAGCAGATGGAACTTGGGAAAAGCCACTAGAAGATAAGAAGATACTAGAAGAAAAGAGAAAATACTTGAGATAAGAGAAATGGAGAAGACTTATTACATAGGATTGGACGTTGGCTCTACGACAGCCAAAATAGCCGTTATCGACAGCGATAACCGGGTAATTTACTCAAAATACGAACGTCACAACGCTCGTGTCAACGAACTTGTGTCGCAATATTTCGATGAGATTTTAGCCCTTACCGGCGATGCAGAGGCTAGAATCTGCGTAACGGGAAGCGTAGGAATGGCTACTGCCGAACAGCTCCAGGCGGAGTTTGTACAGGAGGTGGTGGCTGCATCAGTCTATGCCCGTACCGCCCATCCTGAGGCGAAGGCGCTCATCGATATTGGTGGCGAGGACGCGAAGGTTATCTTCTTCAAGGAAAACGGAAATATGGAACTGCGCATGAACGGCAACTGTGCCGGCGGAACGGGCGCTTTCATCGACCAGATGAGTGTGCTGATGGGCGTAGAGAACCAGAAGATGAGCGAGTTGGCGATGAAGGCAGAGCACGTTTATCCGATGGCTGCCCGCTGCGGCGTATTCGCCAAGACCGACATCCAGAACCTGATGGCGCGCAATCTGCCCGAAGCAGATATTGCAGCCAGCATTTTCCATTCCATCGCCGTACAGACGGTGGTAACGCTTTCTCACGGCATCAGTTTCGAGGCTCCTATTCTGCTCTGCGGCGGTCCGCTGACCTTTCTTCCGGCTCTCCGCAAGGCTTTCTGCGATTATCTCCATCTCTCTCCAAACGACTTCATCGTATCTGGAAACAGCAATCTCATTCCGGCTCTGGGCTGTGCTTACCGGGCTAAATCGGCAGATTCTGCAGCCTCAGTTTCTGTTCTCAGAAGCCGGATGAAAAAAGAAATACAAACGGAATGGACCAGCAGTCTGCTGCCTCTGTTCAAGAACGAGAAAGAGCACCAGGAATGGCTCAAATCAAAAACGAAATTCGCTACCGAAACCCAACCGTTGAATAAAGGAAAACAACAGGTTGTGATTGGTATTGACTCGGGCTCTACTACGACGAAGATTGTTGCGGTAAGGGTGAATGCGGAGACGCCTACGGGAGATATTGTCTTTACCAATTACCGCCTGAATCTGGGAAATCCGATCAAGGCGGTAGCGGATGGACTGAACGCCCTGAAGCAGGAAGCAGCATTACGAGGCGCTGAACTGGAAATCGTAGGCTCCTGCTCTACAGGCTACGGCGAAGAACTCATCAAGGCGGCTTTCGGCCTCGACAGCGGCATTATCGAAACAATGGCGCACGAAAGAGCGGCTGCCTCACTCATGCCCGACGTGAGTTTTATCCTGGACATCGGCGGACAGGACATGAAGGCTATCTTCGTGGAGAAAGGGGCTGTGGTGCGCATGGAACTCAACGAGGCGTGCAGTTCGGGCTGCGGAACATTCATCCAGACCTTTGCCAACAACATGGGTTATTCTGTAGGCGATTTTGCCCAACTCGCCTGCCAGTCGAAGGCACCCTGCGACCTGGGAACCCGCTGCACCGTCTTCATGAACTCGAAGGTAAAACAGGTGCTCAGAGAGGGCGCATCTGTAGCTGATATTTCTGCCGGAATCTCTTATTCGGTCATCAAAAACTGTCTTTATAAGGTATTGAAACTCCATGGTAATGAGAACCTTGGAGGCAAAATCGTTGTGCAGGGTGGTACGATGAGAAACGATGCGGTGGTAAGAGCATTTGAGTTGCTCACCCATACCGAAGTGGCACGAAGCAACATGCCGGAACTGATGGGCGCCTACGGCTGTGCCCTTCATGCGGCGGCAGATTACAAGCATCGCACTTCTGCAGAAGACGAGCACCCTGCCTCATCAAGATCCATCGATGATCTCCAGAATCTGGCTCATTATGAAACCAAACAGCTGCAATGCAAAGGCTGCGAAAACCATTGTTATGTTTCCCGCTACACCTTTGCCGGCGGCAACCGATTCTACTCCGGAAACAAGTGTGAGCGTGTGTTCAACAACAAGGGAGCAAACGGGGAAAAAGGTAAAAATATCTACGAATATAAATATAGTTTACTATTTGATAGAGAGACAGTTAACCCACTTGACGCTGTAAAACACAGCGTCAAAGTAGGCATTCCTCGTATCCTCAACATGTACGAGGAATATCCGTTCTGGAATGCGCTGCTCCGGGCAGCAGGATTGGACGTGATTCTCTCTTCCGATTCCACTTTCAGCCAGTATGAAGGAGCCTTGAATACGGTGATGAGCGACAATATCTGCTTCCCGGCTAAACTGGCTCACAGTCATCTGAAGGAGCTCAACGAGAACCCGAAGGTAGACCGCATCCTCATGCCATACGTGGTTTATGAGCATAATGACGACCCGAAGAATACGCTGAACAGCTTCAACTGTCCGGTCGTTTCGGGCTACAGCGATGTCATCAAGTCGGTCATCAATCTGAAGAAACCGATTGATACGCCCGTCATCAACTTTGCCCAGCCTAAGGCGCTGGAAAAACAGATTACCGATTATCTCAAGCAACTGGGAGTAAGCAAGAAGACTGCCCATAAAGCGCTGAGAGAGGCCCTCTATGCTCAGGCAGTTTATACAGCTGAGATTAAGAAACAGGGCTGGGAGATTCTGAAAAATGAAGAAACAGAGGCTCAGAAAACGAACGAAGACAAGATTCTGAAGCCAAACAAGGGACTTACGATTCTGCTGGCGGGCCGTCCTTATCATACTGACCCGCTGATTCAGCACAAGCTGAGCGAGATGATTGCCAATCTGGGAGTCAACGTCATCAGCGAAGACATCGCCCGGGGTAATCTCTTTGCAGATTTCAAAGACTTCAATCTGGAGGACCTGGCGGCAGAAAGAAATGAGGCAGCATTAGCTAGCCAGGACAACAACGAAGCATACAACTGTCAGCCAGAGACTTATCTCGTGAAGCAATGGGCGTATATGAACCGCATTCTGAAGGCAGCGCAATGGGCAGCCGAACAGGGCGATGAGGTTCATTTCGTCCAGATGACCAGCTTCGGCTGCGGTCCTGACAGCTTTATCCAAGACGAGATTCGCGACATCATGAAGCGCCACAACAAGCCGTTCACGCTGCTGAAAATAGATGATGTGAGCAATATCGGCTCCCTGAAACTCCGTGTCCGCTCGCTGATAGAAAGCCTGAAGGGAGTAAAGGAAGTGAAGAGTGAAGAACGAAGAGTGAAAAATTCAACAGCAGAAGAAATTCAACATTCAACACTCAACATTCAACATTTACAACAGACCAAGGTATTCACCAGGCAGGATATTCATCGCAAGATTCTCGCTCCTTTCATGACCGAATACCTCACCCCTATCATTCCGCCTATCCTGAAACTGATAGGCTATGATGTAGAGGTACTTCCGATGAGCGATGAGGTAAGCGCTGAACTCGGCTTGAAGTTTGCCAACAACGAAGTCTGCTATCCGGCAACACTCATCGTCGGTGACATCATCAAAGCCTTGAAATCAGGCAGATACGACCTGAACAATACGGCAGTAGTGATGAGTCAGACGGGCGGCCAGTGTCGCGCAACCAACTACGCCGGTCTCATCAAACGTGCGATGATTTCCAATGGATTCCAGGACATTCCGCTGCTCACGCTCGGTGTAACAGCCTCAACAGGCGAAGCATCAGGCTCAACAGACGACAAGCAAGACTACAACGAGCAGGACGGCTTTAATGTGCCTTGGCTGAAATACAGTCAGATTATCGTTACCGCCATTTTCTATGGCGATGCAATCAACGAGATGTACAACGCCTGCATCGTAAGAGAGCGAAAACCGGGCATTGCCAGAGAGTTGCGCGATAAATACATGCAGTTGATAGACGGACCTATCGCCCAGAATTCAGCCAAAGGACTCATCCGACTCCTGGAACAGGCAGCCGAAGAATTCAACCAGATGACCCTCGACAGAGAACTGCCGAAGGTAGGAATCGTAGGCGAAATCTTCCTGAAGTTCAATCCTTTCGCCCACCAGTTCCTGGAGCAGAACATCATCTCGCGCGGCATAGAGGTGGTTCCGCCTCTGCTTGCCCCTTTCTTCCTGCAGGAATTTGTGAACGTGGAGATACAGAAACACATGCGGCTGAGTTGCACCAAAGTGCCCGATTTCATCATCAAGGGCGCTTATCAGGCGCTGATAGGCAGAAGATTGCGCCAGGTAAACAAGGCAGCCGGAAAGTTCCGCTACTTCCGTCCGTTCACCAATATCTATGATGATGCGAAGGACGTACAGGGACTGGTTTCGCTCGCAGCCCAGTTTGGCGAAGGCTGGCTTCTGCCTGCCGACATCGTAGGTTACATCCGTGATGGCGTGAACAACATCATCTCGCTCCAGCCTTTCGGTTGCATCGCTAACCACGTGATTTCCAAGGGCATCGAGAAACGTCTCCACGACCGTTTCCCTACACTCAACCTCGTATCGCTCGACTTCGATTCCGGTGTTTCAGAGGTAAACGTCACCAACCGACTGCTCCTCTTTCTGGACAGCATCGCAAAATAAGACAAGCCAGACCCATGTACGGTAAAACACCGTATATGGGTCTTTCCGTCTTTCATCCCTCAAAAAATCACTCTAAAAAATACAAAAAACCGTAGCTATTTCTTTGTCATTCAAGAAAATAATCGTATCTTTGCACTCAAATTTTATTGAGACATTAAGAAAATGAGTAAAGATACATTAACTCATCAACTGACAGAGACCATCGAGGAGCTTTCGAGCGCCGAATCTTTGAAAGGTCTCTTCCATCAGCATCGAGACGGGAATCCACTTCCTTCGGGCAAGGCGCTCGAAGAAATCATCAGTTTGTCCCGTTCTATCCTCTTTCCGGGATATTTCGGCAATTCTTCGGTAAATATCTCAACCATCAAATATCATATTGGAGTAAGAGTAGAGAAACTCTATGAGATGCTGTCGGAGCAGATTCTCGCCGGTCTCTGCTTCGCCAACGACTGCGAAACGGAAACCCAGGCTGAACTGCAGCACCAGCGTGCCAAGGCAGGCGTGATTGCAGCCAAGGCAATCATGGAATTCCCGAGACTCCGCAAGATTCTGGCTACCGATGTAGAGGCTGCCTACAAGGGCGACCCGGCTGCCATGAGCCACGGAGAAATCATCTCCTGCTACCCGGTCATCAAGGCGATTACCAACTACCGCATCGCCCATGTACTGCACGAACTGGGAGTGCCGCTCATTCCGAGAATGATGACAGAGCTGGCGCATTCGGAAACCGGTATTGATATTAACCCGGAGGCTACCATCGGCAAGCACTTCACCATCGACCACGGTACGGGTGTGGTGATTGGAGCTACCTGCATCATCGGCGACAATGTGAAACTCTACCAGGGTGTAACCCTCGGAGCCAAGAGTTTCCCACTCGATAAGGACGGCAACCCTATCAAGGGAATCCATCGCCACCCTATCCTCGAAAATGATGTCATCGTCTACGCCAATGCCACCATCCTCGGTCGCATCACCATCGGAGAAGGCTGCGTAGTGGGAGCCAACGTATGGGTTACCAAGGATATGAAACCGAAAACAAAGAAATATAAAAAAGAAAAACAAAGTTTATTAGATATAGAATTCAATAATGGAACAGGAATTTGAACTCATTGCCAAGACCTTCATGGGCCTCGAGCCTGTCTTGGCTGAAGAGCTCACCCAGTTGGGTGCCAATAATGTACAGATCGGTCGCCGCATGGTGTCTTTCACAGGCGACAAGGAAATGATGTATCGTGCTAACTTCCAGTTGCACACAGCCATCCGTATCTTAAAGCCTATCAAGCACTTCAAGGCTAGAAGCGCTGAAGAGGTGTATGATCAGATCCAGAAGATCAAGTGGGATGACATCTTAGACGTGAAGAAGACTTTCTCTGTTGACTCAGTAGTCTACTCAGAGGAGTTCCGCAACTCACGCTTCGTAACCTACAAGGTAAAGGATGCGATTGTTGACTGGTTCCGCGAGAAGCAGGGTACACGTCCAAATATCAGCGTATCTAACCCGGATATCCGCCTCAACATCCACATTGCAGAAGACAATGCCACCTTGAGTCTCGATTCGAGTGGTGAGAGTCTGCACCGCCGTGGCTACCGCCAGGAGCAGGTAGAGGCTCCTCTGAACGAGGTTCTCGCTGCAGGTATGATTCTGATGACCGGCTGGAAGGGCGAATGCGATTTCATCGACCCGATGTGTGGTTCAGGTACCATCGCCATCGAAGCTGCCCTCATCGCCCGCAACATCTCTCCAGGTGTATTCCGCAAGGAGTTTGCCTTCGAGAAATGGAACGATTTTGACCAGGATCTCTTCGACATGATCTATAACGACGACTCTCAGGAGCGCGAGTTCGAGCACCATATCTATGGTTACGATGTTGACATGAAGGCTGTCAATACAGCTAACCTCAACATTCGTGCTGCCGGACTGAGCAAGGATATCACCATCGCCCAGCAGGACTTCAAGGACTTCACCCAGCCTGCCGAGAAGAGCATCATCGTGATGAACCCTCCATACGGTGAGCGCATCTCTACCCCTAACCTCCTGAACACCTACAAGATGATAGGCGAGCGCTTCAAGAAGGCTTTTGCCGGCAACGAGGCTTGGGTATTGAGCTACCGCGAGGAGTGCTTCGAGCAGATTGGTCTGAAACCATCTATCAAGATTCCTGTATTCAACGGAAGCTTGGAGTGCGAATTCCGCAAGTATGTGATGTTCGACGGCAAGATGAAGGACTTCCGTTCTGAAGGCGGTATTGTGAAGACAGAGCGCGAGAAGAGCGAGATGGCTCAGAAGCACCGTTTCAAGAAGGAGCGTGAATTCAAGAAGCGTGTAAGCGAGGAGACTGAAAACGAGGAGGACGATATCCGTTCTTTCAAGTTCCATACTCACCGTCTGGAAGACTTCGAGAAGAAGCGTGCTGAGTTCCATAAGGGCGGCCGTTCACATATCGGTGGCGGTCGACGCAATGATGACGACGATGACAAGCGTGGCAGCCGTAGCTTCAAGGGCGACCGCAAGGGTGGCCGTAACTTCGGTGGCAAGCGCGACGGAAAGCGTTTCGAGAAAGGCGACAAGCGTGGTGGCTTCAAGGGCGACAAACGTGGTGGCCGTGATTTTGGAGGCAAGCGCGGAGGCAAGAAGAACTTCAGCGTTGACTTCGACGACGAGGATTAAAGAGACATACTACCCATACGTCGTGTTTCACGACGCATGGGTGGTAAACCCGATAAAGTAAAGTAAAGAATATAATGAATCTGAAGAATTCAATTTATAAATTATCTTTTGCTGCTATGATTATGATGGCTATGAATGCAACCGACTTACAGGCTCAGGGCGTGGTTCCTGCTCAGAAAGGCAAGAAAACCTTTACATTGGAAGACCTGAACTTCGGCGGCAACAACTATCGTACCATGGTAGCTAAGAACCGCTGGTGCACCTGGTGGGGCAATGAACTCGTTCGCCAGGATGTGGATGCCTGCTATCTCGTCAACAAGACGACAGGCAAGGAGACCAGACTCTTCGGCATCAATGACATCAACCAGTGGATTGCTCCTACCAAAGACATCAAGGTAAGAGCCCTCTACAATGCTCTCTTCCCTTTTGCAGGCAAGAGCATCGTGATGGTAAGCAACGGCAGCAAGACTTATACCGTAGACTTCAAGAAGCATAAGCTGCTGAGCGAGATGGATTTTGCTGACGGCGAAAACCTCCTGGAGGCTAACGCCCAGCAGAACGCCTTCGCCTATCTGAAGGGCAGCAACCTCTATGTGCGTACCTTCGATGTAACCAGCAACGCCCTGACAAAAGAGAAGAAATCTCACGATTTCCAGCTTTCAAAGGACGGAAGCCGCGAAATTGTTTATGGACAGAGTGTTCACCGCGATGAGTTCGGCATCAGCAAGGGAACCTTCTGGAGTCCGAACGGCGAACTGCTCGCCTTCTATCGCATGGACCAGAGTATGGTAACCGACTATCCGCAGGTCGACATCCCGGAAATCGGTTTCAATCATCCTGAAACACAGAGTTGCATTGCTACTCCTGCACCAGACAAGTATCCGATGACTGGCGAGACATCACACAAGGTAACCGTAGGCGTGTTCGACTGCATGACCGGCAAGACCGTCTATCTGAAGGCTGGCGATCCAACCGACCGCTACTTCACCAACATCGCATGGAGTCCGGACAGCAAGACCATCTATATGTTCGAACTGAACCGCGACCAGAACGACTGCCGTCTGACTGCCTACAATGCAGAAACCGGCGAGAAGACAGGCGAACTCTATCGCGAGACCGACGAGAAATACGTGGAGCCTTGCCACCCTATCCAGTTCCTGCCTTGGGACAGCAACAGCTTTATCATGCAGAGCCGCAAGGATGGCTACAACCACCTCTATCTCTGCACCCTGGGCAAGCACGGAAGCCGCATGGCCAGCAACACAGAATCGCTCGAAATCAAGCAGTTGACTTCCGGTAAATGGGAAGTGATGGAAGTGCTCGGTTTCAACAGCAAGCGCAAGAGCATCATCATCGCATCCAACGAGAAATCGCCTATCCAGAGAAACATCTTTGCCGTAGATACAAAAACCGGTAAGCGTACGCTGGTAGATGATTGCGGCAAGGGATGGCACAGCGCCACTTTGAGCGAGAACGGACAGTATGTCTTCGACAACTACTCTACTCCTACCATGCCTCGCAAGATTGCCCTCGTGAATACCGAGAACGGCAAGCGCACCGCTTACTTCACAGCCGAGAACCCTTGGAAGGGCTACAATGTGCCTGAGTACAGCTGCGGTTCCATCAAGGCTGCCGATGGCGAAACAGACCTCTACTGGAGAATGGTGAAACCGGTAAACTTCGATCCAAACAAGAAGTATCCTACCATTATATATGTATATGGTGGACCTCATGCCCACAACGTAGATGCCCGCTGGAACTACTCTAGCCGTGGTTGGGAAACCTACATGGCAGAAAAGGGTTATCTGCTCTTCATCCTCGACAACCGTGGAAGCGAGAACCGTGGCAAGGCTTTCGAGCAGGCTACCTTCCGCCAGCTCGGACAGATTGAGATGCAAGACCAGATGAAGGGCGTGGAATATCTGAAGACGCTTCCTTATGTAGATGCTGACAAGATTGGCGTTCACGGCTGGAGCTTCGGCGGATTCATGACCATCTCACTGATGACCAACCACCCTGATGTGTTCAAGGTAGGCGTAGCAGGCGGTCCGGTAATCGACTGGCACTGGTACGAGGTGATGTATGGCGAGCGCTATATGGACACCCCACAGACCAACCCAGAGGGTTACAGGAAGACCTCTCTGCTCTATCAGGCAAAGAACCTGAAGGGCAAGCTGCAGATTATCCAGGGCTTGAACGATGTGACCGTAGTGCCACAGCACTGCCTCACCTTCCTCAAGGCTTGCATCGCAGCAGGCACCCAGCCAGACTTCTTCGTCTATCCTGGCGAGCCTCACAACATGAGAGGTCATCAGAGCACTCATCTGCATGAGCGCATCAGCAATTATTTCTTCGATTATCTCAAGTAAATATCTAGGAGCAAACATCCCCCGGAAAAGGGGAGTTTACTTCTACATCAAATAACAAACAATAACTTACAGCAAATGAAAATTTTATTGTTAGGAGGCGGTGGCCGCGAGCACGCCTTAGCATGGAAAATCGCTCAGAGCGAGAAGTGTGAGAAACTCTTCATCGCTCCTGGTAATGCCGGTACACAGAATGTCGGCGAGAACGTAGATATCAAGGCAGACGACTTTGAGGCGCTCAAGAACTTCACAGTTGAAAATGGCGTTGATATGGTGGTAGTTGGTCCGGAAGACCCATTGGTAAAGGGTGTTTACGATGACTTCAAGAACGATCCTCGCACCCAGAACATCCCTGTCATCGGTCCATCAAAGGCTGGCGCCGTACTGGAAGGCAGCAAGGACTTCGCCAAGAAGTTCATGAAGCGCCACAACATCCCTACTGCCCAGTATGAGACTTTCGACGGCGAGCACGTAGAGGAAGGCTTGAAATTCCTGGAGACACTGAAGGCTCCTTATGTATTGAAGGCTGACGGTTTGTGCGCCGGTAAGGGCGTTCTCATCCTCCCTACCCTGGAAGAGGCTAAGAAAGAGTTCAAGGAGATGCTCGGCGGTATGTTCGGCAACGCTTCTGCACGCGTAGTCATCGAGGAATTCCTCAGCGGCATTGAGTGCTCTGTATTCGTATTGACCGACGGCAAGAACTACAAGATTCTGCCTGAGGCTAAGGATTACAAGCGCATCGGCGAGCACGATACCGGTCTGAATACCGGCGGTATGGGTAGCGTTACCCCTGTACCATTCGCTACCAAGGAGTGGATGCAGAAGGTTGACGAGCGCATCATCCGTCCTACCGTAGAGGGACTTGCTGAGGAGAACATCGACTATAAGGGATTCATCTTCTTTGGTCTGATCAATGTAGAAGGCGAGCCTATGGTAATCGAGTACAACTGCCGTATGGGTGACCCTGAGACAGAGAGCGTGATGCTCCGCCTGAAGAGCGACATCGTTGATCTCTTCGAAGGTGTAGCAGCAGGCGACTTGGACAAGCGCAGCATCGAGTTTGATGAGCGTGCTGCAGTCTGCGTGATGCTCGTAAGCGGCGGTTATCCTGAGGCTTACAAGAAGGGTTATCCTATCCAGGGCATCGACGATGTAGAAGGCTCTGTAGTATTCCACTCCGGTACAGCCATGAAGGATGGTCAGGTAGTAACCAACGGTGGTCGTGTCATCTGCGTAAGCAGTTACGGCAAGGACAAGGAAGAAGCCTTGAAGAAGAGCTTTGCTGAGGCACAGAAGATCCAGTTCACCGACAAGTACTTCCGTTCTGATATCGGACAGGACCTTTAGATTTTAATGTTGAATGTTGAATGTTGAATGTTGAATTAGGCTAGCGCCCTTGAGTCCGTTAGGCAATTCAACATTCAACATTCAACATTCAACATTGTTTTAAGCATTCAACATTGAATTAGATGTTAAGAAAGAAAACTTTTCAAAATAAAGTAGCGGCTAGCCGCTACTCTTTACCTATTACTGCAACCCTTGCCACGCTGGTTTGGGTTGCAGTAGGTTTATTGGTATCCAATATCTGGGTAGAATTTGCTTTCACAGCCATGTCTACCCTGCTGATGGTGGAACTGAACAACCGTAATGCCCTCATGCGTACCTACAGCCGAATGGTATCCTGCAGTTTTCTGGCATTACTGACGATGACAGGACTCCCCCAACTCTCTTTAAAAAGCAGTATTGTGACGATGTGTTTCATCGCCTTTTATCTCATTATCTGGAATTGCTATCAGGATAAACGCTCTACAGGCTGGACTTTCTACGCCTTTGCCTGCATCGGTCTGGCATCGATGGTTTTCGTGCAGATAGGCTATTTCATGCCTATACTGTGGATCATGATGATGGTGTTTACCCTCTCGTTTAGCGTAAAGACATTCTTTGCATCCCTGGTAGGTCTCATCGTGCCCTATTGGTTTGCAGCCGGTTATTTCTTCTATACCGACAACATACAGGGGCTGGCTGACCACTTCTGCGAATTCATCAACTACAGCGAACTCTTTGATTATTCGCAGGTTACCGACCATCAGATTCTGAACCTGAGTTTCGTTACCCTGCTCACCATCATCGGTTCCATCCACTTCATACGCACCAGCTACGGCGATAAGATACGCACCCGCATGATCTACGAAACGTTTATCATGTTATCGGCTGCCTGCATCATCTTCATCGTCCTCCAGCCTCAACATATACAGGAACTGGGCGGCATCCTGATTGTTAATACAGCACCGCTTATCGCCCATTTCATCACATTCACCAGAGGTAAGTTTACCAACATCTCCTTCATCCTGCTGCTCATCATGCTGGTACTTATCATGGCTTACAACATACTCGTACCAGAGAGCATATTACTATGAGCTGGATGATAGATTTCTTGATGAGCTGGGGCTACTGGGGCATGCTGGTATCAGCCTTCCTTGCCGGCAGTTTCTTTCCCTTCAGCAGCGAGGTGGTCATGTCGGGCTTACAGGCTGCCGGACTGGAACCTATCCAGCTCGTACTGTATGGAAGCATCGGCAATGTGCTCGGTTCTATGTTCAACTATGGCGTAGGACGGATGGGCAAACTGGAATGGATAGAGAAATATCTGCATGTAAAGAAAGAGAGTCTTGACAAGGCTCAGCATTTCATGGCCGACAGAGGAGCCTGGATGGGATTCTTCGCCTTCCTGCCCCTGTTGGGAAGTGCCATCACCATCGTTTTGGGACTGACGAGAGCCAACATCGTGATTTCTGTCATCAGCATCACCATCGGAAAGGTGTTGAGATATGTGCTGCTGGTTTACGGACTCAGTTTTATCTTTTAAACAAGCTGCAAAGAAAACAAAGAATTGATTCATATAGATTGACTGCTTATGAGAAAGTATTTATACCTTATTATATTATGCGTGGTTTTCGCGGGCTGTAAAGGCAGCCAGCAAAAAGGCAACACCGCAGAAAGTAACGGAAAGGAATCTGTCGCCAACAGCGATGGCAAACCTGCTGTTACCGTAACCATCCCTCCCTACAAGTTTTTCGTTGATAAGATTGCCGGAGATAAGGTGGATGTCAACGTGATGGTATCCAACGGCAACAATCCAGAAACTTACGAGCCTTATGCCCAGCAGATGATGGAACTCTCCAGGAGTGCCCTCTATCTGAAAGTGGGAAGCATCGGTTTCGAACAGACCTGGATGAAGAAACTGCAGGACAACGCTCCTGACATGAAGGTGATAGATACCTCCACAGGCATCACGCCTGCCAAGACACCAGGCGGCAATACCGACCCGCATGTATGGATGAGTTGCAAAAACGCCCGCATCATCTCCAGCAACATCTTCAAGGCACTCTGCAATCTGGAGCCGAAGAACAAGGCATTCTTTGAGAAGAACTATCTGTCGCTGCTGAAGATCATCGACAAGCGAGATAGCACCATCAGAGAGGGTTTCAAGAATCATCCCGAGATGGTTCGCAAGTTTGTGATTTATCATCCTATCCTCACCTACTTTGCCCGTGATTACCAGCTGGAGCAGCTTGCCATAGAGGAAGAAGGCAGGGAGCCGAGTGCTGCCCAGCTGAAGAGTCTCATAGAGAGAGCCAGAAAAGAAAAGATCAAGTTCTGCCTGATTCAAGCAGAATTTGCCAACCGCAACACCACAACCTTCATCAAGGAGAGCCACACTAAGCCAATGAATATCAATCCATTGCAGGGCGACTGGAACTGGGCGATGCAGGAAGCGGCAGCAGCGGTACAGGGCAAGAAAATCGTTGTTGGGAAGTAAAAACTACAATCATATGACTCCAATCATAAAAATCGAGCATCTTTCTGCAGGCTATGAAGGCAAGGAGGTGCTCCACGATATCAACCTCACCGTCTGCAAAGACGATTATCTTGGCATTATCGGTCCCAACGGTGGTGGCAAGACAACTCTCATGCGCCTCATTCTGGGACTGATGAAACCCACAGACGGCAGCATCTGCTTTTATAAAGACGGGGAGGAAGTAAGGGAAATCAGTATGGGATATCTGCCCCAATACAATCATCTCGACAAACAGTTCCCAATCTCCGTCTATGAAGTGGTACTCTCAGGACTCAGCAAGACCAAAAGTCTCTTTTCGAGATACACCCAGGCACAGCACCAGCAGGTACTCGACTGTCTGGAACAGATGCAGCTCACGGAGTTGAAGGACCGCCATATCGCAGCCTTGAGCGGCGGACAACTGCAGCGAGTACTCCTCGCCCGCGCCATTGTTTCCAAACCCGATGTAGTGATACTGGATGAGCCCAACACCTACATCGACCGCCGTTTCCAGAAGCAGATGTACGAGATGCTGGAACAGATCAACCGGGAGTGCGCCATTATCATCGTAAGCCATGATGTAGCCGAAGTGCTCAATAACGTAAAGCACATCGCCTGCGTAAATCATCATCTCCACTACCACGATACGGCAGATATGCCGAGAGAGAAACTGGAAGAGCATTTCTTAAATGTATAGGCTTATTATATAATAATGCCTAAAAAACAGGTGCAAAAATCCATATTATCTCATCTTTTTATTATCTTTGCAACTGGAATGTGCCTTTTTGAAAGGCACAGAGAAAGCATTCAGAAACAGAGAAAGCATTCAGAAAGAAATATAATACATTAAAGTTTAAACAATAATGAAACAGTACAGATTAGTGGACAATATCTTCGGATGGGTCGCATTCATCATTGCGGCGTTCACTTATTGTTCCACAATTGAACCGACAGCCAGTTTCTGGGACTGTCCTGAGTTTATTACGACTGCTTACAAGCAGGAGATCGGTCACCCACCTGGGGCACCATTCTTCATGCTTTTAGGCAATTTCTTCACCCATTTCGCCAGCGACACTACCCAGGTAGCCAAGATGGTAAATACGATGAGCGCCCTGCTGAGCGCCGTCTGTATCATGTTCCTCTTCTGGACCATCACCCACCTGGCTCGCCGACTCGTCATCAGCGACTGGAAAGAACTGACTACCAGCAAGCTGATTGCCATCGAGGCATCCGGTATGGTGGGCGCACTCATCTACACCTTCAGCGATACCTTCTGGTTCTCAGCTGTCGAGGGTGAGGTTTATGCGTTCTCTTCTGCCTTTACCGCTGTGGTATTCTGGCTCATTCTGAAGTGGGAAGACCATGCTGACGAGCCTCATAGCGACCGTTGGCTTGTGCTCATCGCCTATATGACCGGTTTGAGTATCGGTGTCCACCTGCTCAACCTGCTCTGTATCCCAGCCATCGTATTGGTTTATTACTACAAGAAGGTGCCACATGCCAACCTCAAGGGTTCACTCCTGGCGCTGTTCCTTTCATTCCTCGTAGTGGTAGCCGTACTGTATGGTGTGGTTCCAGGTATCATCACCGTAGGCGGCTGGTTCGAGCTGTTCTTTGTCAACACCCTCGGCTGTCCGTTCAATACCGGTGAAATCGTATACATCATCTGTCTTGTAGCCTCTGTCATCTGGGGTATCTACGAGACCTGTAATGCATCAGAGAAGAACGAGAAGAAGCAGAATATCGCCTTCGTTCTCGGCTTCGGCATGCTCGGCATCCCATTCTACGGATATGGCTGGACTGCTGCCATTACCGGTATCATCGTGCTGGTTATCCTCTGGTTCGTACTCGGCTACAAGCGCAAGCAGGAAGTAGTAACAGGCGTTGACGAATCTACTGGCATCGCCAAAAAGAAGATGCAGCTCCTGCCTCTCATCTCAGCACGCGTCAAGAACACAGCTTTGCTCTGCATGCTGATGCTGATGATTGGTTATTCCAGCTACGCACTCATCGTGATCCGTTCTTCTGCCAACCCTCCTATGGACCAGAACTCTCCTGAGGACATCTTTACCCTGGGAAGTTATCTGAGCCGCGACCAGTATGGCGACCGCCCTCTGTTCTATGGCCAGGCTTATACATCACAGGTAGCCCTCGAAGTAGACGGCAACATGTGCAAGCCTGTCATGAAGGAAGGTGCACCGGTTTACCAGCGCAAGGAGAAGGCTTCGGCTGATGAGAAGGACTCTTACTTCGTAGTAAGTCACAAGAATAAGTATATCTATGCCCAGAACATGCTCTTCCCTCGTATGTACAGTTCGGCTCATGCCCAGGCATACGAAGACTGGATGGGCGGTGTAGAAGGCACAGAGATTCCATACGACCGCTGCGGAGAAAGTATGATGGTGAAGATGCCGTCACAGTTTGACAACATCCGCTTCTTCCTCTCTTACCAGTGCAACTTCATGTACTGGCGCTACTTCATGTGGAACTTTGCCGGTCGTCAGAACGACATCCAGGGCAATGGTGAGCCAGAGCACGGCAACTGGATTACCGGTTTCTCATTCATCGATGATTCACTCTATGGCGACCAGAGCAAATTGCCAGACGACCTGAAGGAGAACAAGGGCCACAATGTATTCTACTGCATGCCGCTGATTCTCGGTCTCATCGGACTTTTCTGGCAGGCTTGGTATACCCGCAAGAAGAAGGTAATGAAGAACGGCAAGGAAGAGGAAGTGCTCCTCCCTATCGGTATCCAGCAGTTCTGGATCGTATTCTTCCTGTTCTTCATGACAGGTCTTGCCATCGTCATCTACCTGAATCAGACACCGATGCAGCCACGTGAGCGTGACTATGCTTATGCCGGCTCATTCTATGCATACGCTATCTGGTGCGGTCTTGGCGTACTCGCCATCATCGACATCCTGAAGCGCAAGATGAAGCTCAGCGGTACTGCCGTAACAGCCATCGTAGCAGTCATCACACTTCTCGTACCTATCCAGATGGCATCACAGACCTGGGATGATCACGACCGCTCAAACCGTTATACCTGCCGTGACTTCGGTCAGAACTACCTGATGTCACTCCAGGAGAAGGGCAACCCTATCATCTTTACCAATGGTGATAACGATACCTTCCCACTCTGGTACAACCAGGAGGTAGAAGGCGTAGGAACAGATGCCCGCGTATGTAACCTGAGCTACCTGCAAACCGACTGGTATATCGATCAGATGATGCGTCCTGCATACAACTCACCATCTGTGCCAATCACCTGGCCACGTCTCGACTTCTGTTCAGGTACCAATGAATATGTATCTGTTGAGCCTGAAGCAAAGAAACAGATTCTCGACTTCTACAAGCAGGATCCAGAGAACGCCAAGAAGCAGTTTGGTGCCGAACCGTTCGAACTCAAGAACATCCTGAAGAACTGGGTACGCAGCAAGAACCCTGACATGCACTTCATCCCTACGGACACCCTCTATGTCACCATCGACAAGGAGGCTGTAAAGAAGAGCGGCATGATGATGGCATCAGATTCTATTCCAGACAAGATGGTCATCTCGCTTGCCGGCAAGAGCGCACTCTACAAGGGCGACCTCATGATGCTCGAAATGCTGGCACAGTGCAACTGGACCCGTCCACTCTACGTAGCACTCACCGTAGGCGAAGAGAACTATATGAACCTCGGCGACAACTTCGTACAGGAGGGACTTGTGAACCGTATCACTCCGTTCACCACCAACAAGCCAGGTGCCAAGAACTTCGATACAGAGAAGGCTTATCACAACATCATGACCCGATTCAAGTTCGGCAACCTGAAGCAGAAGGGACTCTACATCGACGAGACAACCATGCGTATGTGCTATACCCACCGTCGCCTGCTCGCCCAGACAGCCCTCCAGCTCATCGCCGAAGGCAAGAAACAGAAGGCTATCAACATCCTGAAGAAGGCTGATACCGAGATTCCTGCCTACAATGTTACGCTCGACTATATGAGCGGTGGCTTGGATATGGCTCGCGGCTGGCTGATGACCGGTCAGAAAGCCAAGGGCAAGGAATATATAGAAGCGGTATGGAAGAATGCTTCACAATACCTCAACTACTATCTCTCGCTGCCAAACGACCGTTTCCTCCAGGCAGAGCACGACTGCATCCGTCAGATCATGATCATGCAGAGCATCTGCGAGGCTGCCGGAATGGTTAGTCCACAGTTGGAGCAGAAGTATGAGAAGCAGCTCAACAACCTCTACCGTCTCTATCATGGCAGAGGTGGCAGAATGCCGGAAGGCAATCAGTAAAAAATAGAAAAAAGTTTGGTGTCGCGAAACACGACACCAAACTTTTCATTATTCATATAAACCTGTTTTATCCATGTTCATAGAGCAACCAGCCAAATGGCTCAGATGGTTATATCCAAAGGCCATCTGGAGAATGGACAAGAAAGACCATTCTGTCTATCTTACATTTGATGACGGTCCGATTCCAGAGTCAACTCCATTCATCTTAGAGACCCTGAGAAAGTACAATATCAAGGCTACTTTCTTTATGGTAGGCGAGAATGTATTGCGCCATCATGACCTCTACAACCAGATTGTGGCAGAGGGTCATCAGGTAGGCAACCATACATTCAATCATATCGGTGCCTTCAAGCACCGTGTCATCTCCTACGTGCTCAACACCAATAAGGCGAACGATATCATCCATGCCCATCTTTTCCGTCCACCTCACGGCTGGATGCGACCAAGTGAGTATTGGTGGCTGCACCGCACTTACAAGGTCATCATGTGGGATGTGGTGACGCGCGACTATTCCAAATGGATGACGGCAGAAGATGTGGTGAACAATGTGAAGCGATATGCCCGCAATGGCAGCATCATCACCTTCCACGACTCGCTGAAGAGCATTGAAAAGCTGAAGACAGCGCTCCCTCAGGCCATAGAATGGCTCAAGGAACAGGGGTATGAATTTAAGACTTTTGAATAAGAAGCTGTTATTTCCAAACAGGAACAGCCCAATAAACACAGACAAGAAATGAGCAAAAGAATCAACAGTTATCAGGCAGTAGCTGCATTTGTAAGAGGTTTCTTCGAAGCTTACGCACGTGGCATCATCGATGCTACCATCGAAGGCAATGACTTCAGCAAGAAGAACGACCCGAAACAGATCAAGCAGATGATGCTGGAGCACTATGGTGAGGTAAACCAATACTTCTTCGACATCATGTTCTCTACCCTCGTACGCCTCAACTACAAGACTGCCGAGGAAGCCAACGAGCGCATGAAGAAGAACTTCGACAGCATGAAACAGGCTGACCCGACCTTTGAGCCAACCATGCTCGACTACTTGCGCATAGCCTGCAAATCGAACCAGCTTTACAAGGCGATGGAGTCAGAATACAAGCGCAACTTCACCTGGCTTCTTCAAGGTAAGTTTACCACTCTTGAAGAGCATGTACGCGATTATACCCACGGCATTCTCATCAGTCTTGCCGACGAGCCGATGGCCATCCATCTCCTGGTCCGCATCATCGTAAAGGCATACGCTGCCGGACTGAAATGTGGCAGCAAGGAGGGCGAGCAGCACCAGCTCCACATGCCTACCCTTCACGGCATGTTGCTGAACAATGTCAACATCCTGCTCAACGAGACTCCGCTCAAGAGCAGCACCGAAGATCCAGTTGCCCTCTTCAAGGAGGCATGCAAGAATGAAGAAGAAAACATCAACGTTCTTTTCAACACATTAAACGATGCGATGAAAGAACTGGCAGAAGAATAAGAGAAAAGCATCATTGATGACGAGCACAGCACCAGATTCGAGAACCTTATCTATCGTGCCCTGCCAAGTGGTTTGATTACAGAATCCAAAGTTGCCGTCTTACTCAACAAAACGACAGAGGAAGTATTACATAATTTCGTTCTTGCCTAATGGAAATAGTAATCAGTGATACCAATATATTCAGATAGAAAACTCATCAGCATAGCCCATTGATTGGGCTATGCCGATAAGTATATTTTAGTTCAGCCAATTCTTTGGATATAAGCAGACTTCACGTCTGCCCCATCTGTGTTAATCTGAGAGATCTGTGGGCCAGAAAAGAGTTAAGAAGAATCCTAAAGATTACCTCTTGTTTTTTATCTTATATAGCCCAACAAGTCAAGATACATCATCCTTGACTCTAAGTGTTCATCATCAGAAATATGATTTGCTTCTTTCTCTAATTCTTCTGTTGAGTACAAGAATTTAAAGCCATTCTTTCCATAAAAACGTAATACATTTTCCTTGTTATAGGCATCAACCACAATAAAACGGCAACCAGTCTTATTATCAGGTAACAAAAACCAAGATATGATATAGTCAATTGCTTGTGAGCCAATAGCATCATTAGTACCTTGAAAATTCTTCGCAACTCAAAGTCTTCCTATCAATACTGCAGGATAACTTCTTGTTCTTTTGGAATTAGGAATTTTTCTCTGTATTTTGTTTCTTGAAGCATTCGGAATCAAAGCAGCCTTGATACTATCATTTGCCAATGTAAAGGCACAAACGATTTCATCCTTACCACTTCTTTCCGAGGCAAAGAAATATGTTTTTCCCAATAATTGCCCATCATAAAGACAAGCCTCCTGGTGAAAGAAATCATCAAGATCTTCATCACCACAGCTAAAAGAGTCAAGCTCTTCTTTTGTCGTAACCCGATAAAGAGAGCAATTACTTTGCAAAAGGACTCTTTCCTCCATGTGCTTTCAAATTAGCGGTTGAACGAACCAATATTTTCTCCACATCAGCAAATGACATTCGCAATGCCTTTCTTTGTGGATTGCGTTCATTTTCCTCTGCCTCACGAACAAATCGTTCAGCAGTCTCACCTGTCAAAACAGGAGTACTTCTTATCTCTAAAGCCATAACCTTTCATTTTAAACGTTTAATAATGTCGCAAAATTACACATATTCTTCGAAACCACCAAGAAAATCAGAATAAATCTGCAAATTATCAGCCAATTACCCAAAAATCAACTATACAGCCAGATTATGAAATAGACAATGAGCATCGTACTGTTGGGGGAACCATCTATGGAAAAATGATCGATGAGAAATATACCAATCTTTTAAAAGCAAATAACTCTTTGTCACTGAAATTTAGACAACAAAGGACTGTCATGGAAATAGTTCTGTTATTGTTTCTAATTTTGCACAAAAATATAAAATTTAAATTGTCTATGAGAAAAATCAGAAACTTTTTATGCTTTTTTATATGTTCTTTCCATCTTAATTATCCGACTACGGAGGAACAAATCACCGACAGGCAAGTTCTTTTGGGAGTACCCCAAAAGGATGCCAACCGTAATCGGCGTTCTCCTTCGTGTGACAAAACAACACCGTGCCAATACCCATCCATACCTTCAGGCGAACCTCCTCGCTAGCATAATGGGTGAAAATCCAATTGGTAAAACGAACAAACTCGGAGAGCAACACTTCTCATCGACAGAAAGAAGTTTTTTTTCATCGTCCCCTTTTTTAAAAGATTTATTATTTATTTTTTTTAATTTTTACTACAATGTGGTAAATTCCGATTTCCTATATCGCCGTTTTGTCGTAACTTTGCCGACACTTACCGATTGGTGAACAGCGGGGTGAACACTTGCCCCAAGCATTCACCTTTTCGGCTCAGGGGTGAACCCTAATAAAAAGAACTTTGTATATACAGCGCATGCTAGAAATATAAGAGTCTCTATTATAATGGGTTATATAGTGTTTTTAACACATTATTAACGCTAAAGGTTGGCATCAGGGTTCACCCTTCACCGACTTCATCGGCAAGTGTTCACCCACACTCTTTCTTAGAGAACGTTGCAAACAACAGATTAGTATATAACAACAGACAATTTTAAACGAAATGGAAAAAGATCCTAACAACAACATGTATGAGGCTGCCACGATGCCCTCGTACTTACCTTGTATCAAATCGATACCGCCCCCGACCTGCCCTTCTAGGGGTGGGGAGGGTAAGTAAGGGGAGGGTACTTTCTAAGAGTTTCCTTATGTAAAGGTTCGTTTACTATAGGAAAGATATAGTATATATATAGACTCCCAGAAAAAGCGATTTCCGACTCACCCTAGTTACCCCTGGCGTAAACAAGATAGTTACGACCACTAAGTATTATGGTTACGATGGCTAAGTATCATGGTTACGGATAGTATTTAAGTCGCACACGGATCTCACGGATTTATTTTTTTCGTTGCAAGCAACGGGTATTCTCATTTGGTCTTAATGGAAAAACTCCAAAGGAGTCGAAATCGGTGAGTATCGGTGAGCAACAGTGAGCATCGGTGAGTTGGGAAAATGAAATGTTGTATCTTTGCAATGTGATTCAGAAAGAGAAGTCGCACACGGATCTCACAGATCTCACGGATCTTCTTCGTTGCAAGCAACGGTACTCACTAAGACTCACAGCCAAAACTCCGAAGGAGCCAAAATCCGTGAGATCCGTGTGCAAAACTAAACATTAACCCTTTAAAATCCATAGAATCCAATGAAGAATCAAAGAAAAATCGGCCCGCCACTCAGTAAATCAATCCTCGCTGAGGAGTTTCTTGATTTCCTCATCGGTCTTGGTGAGTTTGTCTTTACAGAGTTTCACCAAGGTTTTGGCACGTTTCAACTGCTCGGAGAGCTGATCAATATCGAGTTCATCATTCTCCATTCTTTCTACGATTTCTTCAAGCTCTCTTACGGCTTGTTCGTATTTCATTCCTTCTTTTTCCATTTTTTTTATTTTGTTTTGGGGTAACAGAGTTAACAGTGGATATTTTAAAGCTTTTGCCCTTACAGGGCGACAAGATTGCGTCCTTTATTACCCAGGGCGATGCCCTGGGCTAGGAGCTTCTGCCCTTTCAGGGCGTGTGAAGCTCAACGTTCAGGGCGTCTGGAGCTAGATTGCTATAAACTATTAACTATAAATTATAAACTATTATTCAACTTTTGCCTTCACGCTGCCCTCGGCAAACCTCGTTTCGATGATGTCGCCAGACTTCAGTTGCGAGGCAGAGCGGATACTTTTGCCATCTTTCAGCGTGATGCTGTAGCCACGTTTCAGCAATAACTCGGGGTCTTGTGCCTGGATGCGCTGGGAAAGAAGCTGCAGACGATGACTCTCGTTGAGCATCTTCCTTTCCAATATCGGCTGAATATTCTGAGAAAGAATCTCGAAATGGCGCTGGGCTTCCGATAGTTTCGACTGGACATTTGTGCTTAAACGGTTCATCAGACGGTCGAGATAGACGCCCTGCTTCGTCTTCACCAGCGAAAACTGGACAGGAATCGTGTTGCTCAATCTGTCGAGCCTCATCTTCTCCACCTGCAGACGATGCTTCACATTCTGCACAATAGCCTCTTGCGCATTCATTACACGGGCATAAACCTCAGTAAGATGATTAACGAGGAAGGCGGCAGCGGCTGTCGGTGTCTTTACACGCTGGAAAGAAATCATATCCAGCACACTCTCGTCCCTTTCATGTCCTATTCCCGTGATGATAGGCAGCGGGAAGTTTGCCACATTCTCGGCAAGCGCCAGGGTGTCGAAACCCGAGAGATCGCTCGTAGCGCCACCGCCTCGGATGATGACTACGCAATCAAACTGTTCCCATTCGGCATTGATACTGTCGAGGGCAGCTATCACACTCTGCTCTACCCCCTCACCCTGCATCGTAGCCGGAAAGAGGCGGGTTTGAAACTGCAGACCATAATCGTTATCGGCAAGCTGGTTGCAGAAATCACCATAACCTGCTGCCGTTGCACTGGAAATGACGGCGATGCGCTGGCAGAACATCGGGAGCGCCAACTCCTTCTGCAGTTCGAATACGCCCTCTGCTTTCAGCGTATTGATGATTTCCAACCTCTTGCGCGCCATATCGCCCATCGTATAGTTAGGGTCAATATCATCTACTATCCAGGAGAAGCCATAATTCTCATGAAACTGTGCGTGTACCTTGAGCAGCACTTTCATTCCGGCATGAATGCGCTGTCCGGTGATGCGCTCGAAATTCGGTTTGATGAACATCCATCGGTTTCGCCAGCAGGAGGCATGCGCCTTGGCAATGGGCGTATTAGACTGCTCATCCTTCTCGATGAGTTCCAGATAGCAGTGCCCGCCGTAGCCCTCGCGAGCCTCGGAGAGTTCCGCTTCCACCCAATAGCTGTCGGGCAAGGACATCGAAATGACCTCACGGACCATGGAGTTTAATTCAAAAAGTGATAATCGAAGTCGTTCCATGCTGTTTACTGTTTAAAGTTTATAGTTGAAAGTTTACTGTTTAAAGTTAATAGTTGAAAGTTAATAGTTTATAGGGCTTAGCCGTTTGCAAGGTTGCTGTAAACTATAAACTTTCAACTGTTAACTAATAACTAATAACTATTAACTACTTAATCGCTTTCCCCGTCTGATAAGCCTTCCAGAAATCAGGCACACCATATCCGAATACATTATCGGGATGATGCTGATTATTACCAGCCAATCTCACGAGTTTCATAATCTGCTTAGCCGTCTTCTGAGGCAAAGCCTGCCAGAGACACGCTACCATTCCGGCGATGAGCGGAGAAGAGAAAGACGTTCCGTTATCATTGATGATATTTCCACGGCCCGTAATCACACAGGTAGGACTTCCGTAAGCCATCACATCAGGCTTGATTCTGCCGTCAGCAGTAGGTCCCACGGCACTGAAAGCCGCATTCTCGCCCATTTCATTTACGCTGCCCACGGTAAGGATATTGCGTGCATCGGCAGGGAAATTGATTTTCTTCCAACTTCCCATTCCGTCGTTTCCTGCAGAATTGACACAGATGATTCCCTTGTCAGCACACATCGAAGCGGTGCGGGAGATGAGGGTAGAATTACCGTCCTGCTCATAATAATGATGGTTGGTAGACGCATCATCGAAGCCATGATAGCCTAACGAAGAGTTGATGACATCCACGCCGCAACTGTCAGCATATTCAGCCGCAAAAGCCCAGTAATCCTCTTCTGCCAGACTCTCAGTGCGCTCATCTTCACAGCGCACCAGCAGATATTGAGCCTCAGGCGCCACTCCAACGAATCTTTCGGGTTCGTTGGCAGCCATCGTAGAAAGCACCATCGTTCCATGCTCCATCTCGGCGAAAATATTCTTGGATTGAGGAACCACAAAGTCCTTAATGCCCGCCAATCTGATATTATGCAGCGCCGGAATCTTATCCACATTCATGAATCCGCCGTCGAAGACAGCAATCATCATTCCTCTGCCCAAATGTCCGGTTCCATGCAGCCGCTTGCCGTTGAGCGACTGGATCTGCGCATCGGCAGCACCATATTCGCCTACTCCACCAGTCCAATCGTTCAATCCCCTGCGAACGCTACTTCTGACGCGCTGACTGACAGAATCGGGAGCAGAGAATACCTTCATCTTCCGGGTGATGAAATCGAGTTCATCCAATTTCCGTAGTTCCTTCTCCTTATGAATGCGGACCAGCAGGGTATTGTTCCACTTGCTTTTGCCCACAATCTCGATGCCTGCCTCGCTTACAGCCTGCTCATAAGCAGGAGCCACAGGCAGATCGGTAACATCGATGGGCAGATTCTGTCTCTTTCTGCGCTCAATGGAACGGGGAGAGAGAAAATCTGCAGGGCGACTTACCGAGAAGGGAGTGTGACTGAGGTCTTTGTCTCTGAGATAAAGACGATACATCATACACTTGCCTCCCGGATACGACACCATATCGGTTTCGGCGATGCGGGGCAACCGCATCAGTTGCTCAAAATTGCTAACCCTGTCTTCGCGAGCAAACAAAGAAAGAGCGGTCATTAAAAATGCATAAAGCATCAAAAATTTTTTCATCATTATATCGGTAGTCCGGTTTGTTATTGTTGTTGCTGCAATATTTCTGTATTGCATTTGTTAATGAGTTGAATTGTTTATTCTGAAGTGCAAAAGTACAGAAATTGTACGAAAACACCAAAGGAAAAGGGAAGTTTTTATCATGAAATGCAAGTTTTTCTCATATATATAATAAGGTATCAGATATTTTTTGTACTTTTGCAGACAAGTAGCCGCTGCAATTGCATTCTGAAAGAAGCTGGGCGAGCGGCTATGAGGAAAAAACAGATATAAATGGAAAATAAACAAGCGACATTAGAATTAGGTACGAAGCCGGTGGGCAAGCTGCTCCTTCAGTATGCCCTGCCAGCGATGATTGCGATGACCGCCGCCTCACTCTACAACATCGTTGACCGAGTATTCATCGGTCAGGGTGTGGGAGCCATGGCCATCTCAGGTCTCGCCATCACCTTCCCCTTCATGAACCTCACCGCCGCTTTCGGAGCCGGTGTGGGCGTAGGAGCATCTACTGCCATCAGCGTGAAGCTGGGACAAAAAGACTATGCCACAGCGCAAAACATTCTGGGTAACACAATTTCTCTGAATCTCATCATCGGTATCGGACTGAGCATCATCTGTCTGCTCTTCCTCGACCCTATCCTGAGATTCTTCGGAGCCAGCGACCAGACGCTCATCTATGCCCATGAGTATATGGTCATCATCCTGCTGGGCAATGTGGTGAGCCACATGTTTTTCGGTATGAATGCCCTGCTCCGAGCAGCGAGCAAACCCAAGCAGGCGATGTACGCCACCATCTTCACGGTGGTGATGAACGTGATACTGGATGCCCTCTTCATCCTCGTTTTCAAATGGGGAATACAGGGTGCCGCCATCGCCACCATCCTTTCGCAGCTGATGGCGCTGATGTGGCAAATCAAGCTCTTCAGCAACAAGAATGAGCTGCTCCACTTCAAGAAAGGAATCTACAAACTGAAGAGGAAGCTCGTGGATAATATCCTTGCCATCGGCATTTCGCCTTTCCTGATGAACGTGTGCGCCTGCATCATCGTCATCTTCATCAACAACCAGCTGGTGCGTTTCGGAGGCGACCTCTCCGTGGGTGCCTACGGAATAGCCAATGGTATTGCGATGGTGTTCGTGATGTTCGTATTCGGCGTAAACCAGGGAATGCAGCCTATAGCCGGATACAACTATGGAGCCCAGAAACTAGACCGACTGATTCGCGTACTGAACCTGAGCATCATTGCCGCCACCGCCATCATGGTAACGGGCTGGCTGATAGCGATGTTCCTGCCTTACTACTGCGCGAGAATGTTTACTACCGATAAGCATCTGATAGACCTGGGCATTAAGGCAATCAGAGTAGTGATGTTCTGCTTCCCGGTCATCGGGTTCCAGATGGTTATCACCAACTTCTTCCAGTGCATCGGAAAGGTGAAGATCAGTATCTTCCTCTCCTTGTCGAGACAGTTGCTCATCCTTCTGCCGCTCCTGGCTTTCCTGCCGATGATATGGGACATTGATGGTGTATGGTACAGTATGCCTATCTCCGACTTCTCAGCCGCAGTCATCGCTGCCATCGTAATGTCATGGTACATGAACAAGTTTAAAAGACAACATAAAGAAAATATGAAAGTTAACGGTTAATGGTTAACAGTTAACAGCTAATTTTTTAAGCTTATGAATAAGATTATCATAAACGTAGGTCGCCTGATAGGTAGCGGCGGCCATATCATCGCCGAAAAGCTGGCGGAGGATTTCGGTTGCAAATGTTACGACCGTGAGCTGCTGAATCTTGCCGCCAAGGAGAGTGGATTCTCTGAGAAATTCTTCGAGCAGAACGATGAGCAGAAGGGATTCTTCAAGTCTCTCTTCCATACCCATCTGCCCTTCCTGAGCGATAACAATTTCTATCACAACGACTTCTCGCAGGAAGGTCTGTACAAGTTCCAGAGCGACGCCATCAGAAAGGCTGCCGATGAGGGCAACTGCGTGTTTGTGGGCAGAACCGCCGACTATGTGCTGCGTGATTACAAGAACGTGATCAATATCTTCATCACCGCCAATATCGACGACCGCATCAAGGCAGTGTGCAAGCGAAAGAACATCGACAGAGCCAGCGCCCGCAAGTTCATCGAAAGCCATGAGGAGCAGCGCGCCTCTTACTACGATTACTATACAGGCAAGAAGTGGGGACACAGCGAGAGCTACGACCTCTGCATCAACAGCAGCCATCTGGGAATCGAAGAAACAGAGAAGTTTATCGCAGAATTTATCAGAAAGAAGTTCGGACTTAGTGATTAATTATTAGTGATTAATTTTAGGGACATAAAATATTAAACATCATATAAATGAAGAAGATTATGCTTTTGGGCTCAGGCGAACTGGGCAAAGAATTTACCATCGCCGCAAAGCGAGCAGGACAGTACGTCATCGCTTGCGACAAGTATGACAATGCACCAGCCATGCAGGTAGCCGACGAGCGAGAAGTGTTCTCGATGCTCGATGGCGACGCATTGACCGCAGTGGTAGAGAAACATCACCCAGACATCATCGTGCCTGAGATTGAAGCTATCCGCACCGAGCGTCTCTTCGACTTCGAGAAGGAGGGCATCCAGGTTGTGCCTTCTGCGCGTGCCGTAAACTACACCATGAACCGCCGTGCCATCCGCGACCTTGCCGCCAAGGAACTGGGTCTGCGCACCGCCAAGTATTTCTATGCCAAGACCTTCGAGGAGTTTAAGAACGCTGCCGATGAAATCGGTTTCCCATGCGTAGTGAAACCTCTGATGAGTTCAAGCGGCCATGGTCAGAGCTATGTTCACAACGATGATGAACTGAAGGAGGCTTACAAGGAGGCAATGGAAGAAGGTCGTGGCGACGTGAAGGAAGTAATCATCGAGGAATTTATCGACTTCGATTCTGAGTTCACCCTGCTCACCGTCACCCAGAAAGATGGTCCTACCCTCTTCTGTCCACCTATCGGCCACGTACAGAAGGGCGGCGACTACCGCGAGAGCTGGCAGCCATTCCAGATTCCAGAGGAGGCTTTGAAGAAGGCTGAGCACATTGCAGGTGAAGTAACCAAGGCATTGACAGGTGCCGGTCTCTGGGGCGTAGAGTTCTTCCTGAGCAAGCAGGGCGAGGTTATCTTCTCAGAGTTGAGTCCTCGTCCACACGATACAGGTATGGTAACCCTCGGTCACACCACCAACCTGAGCGAGTTTGAGCTCCACTTCCGTGCCGTGATGGGCTTGCCTATCGCCGGAATCCATCTGGAGCACATCGGCTGTTCTGCCGTCATCCTCTCGCCAGAGGAAAGCACCGAGCCATTAAACTACAATATGCTTGATGCCCTGAAGGAAGACCATACCCGCATCCGTATCTTCGGCAAGCCAGAGGCTCACGTAGGCCGCCGCATGGGCGTTGTTCTCTGCTACGGCGAGAAGGGCGATGACCTCAATCAACTCCGCGACAAGGCAAAGCGCCTGGCAAAGACTGTATTGGGAACCGACCCATACATGAAGAAATAACATCATCCCCCATTAAAAAATACCGAGAGGGCAGATTTGTTACCTGCCCAGCAACAAAGAATACAGAAAGCGAAAAGTTAACTGTTACAGTTAACAGTTCGTTTTCTGTACTTCTTTTATTGAAAACTCGCCCACACTATTCCAATGATTTACAATTCATTTCTATACATCACCTTATTTCCCTTCCTCTTCTTGCTGCTCCATGCCATCAAGAAGGAAGCCATCAAAAAGTATTTTTTGTTGGCGATTTCCTATGCCCTATACTACTATTACAACCAGTCATTGGCAGCTATACTTTTGGTGGTAACACTCATCTCATATACTTCCGCTCTATTGATAGAAAGAAATAAGGGAAAGGAGAGAACAAACAGCACCTCAAACAACAGAAGCAAACTCATTGTTTATTTAGGAGCCCTTCTTACCACCCTCCCCCTGCTCTTCTACAAATATACAGACTTTATCCTCACAGAGGTGCTCTACATGGATAGCCTCTCATCTCACCATACCCTCATAGTACCACTGGGTATCTCTTTCTTCACCTTTCAGGCATTGAGTTATCTCTTCGATGTTTACAGAGATAAGTATCAAGCAGAGCATCATCTGCCCACCTACATGCTCTATATATCCTTCTTCCCATCCATCACGGCAGGTCCTATCAACCGATACGATGCCCTGAGATGCCAACTGAGCCAGCTGGTGCGTCCTAACTATCAGCAGTTGGCAAATGGTGCCAAGATGATAGTGTGGGGTATGTTCTTGAAGACGGTTATTGCCGACCGTCTCTTGCTCTACGTGAATCCCGTGCTGGATGGCTATATGCAGCACAGTGGATCAGAACTGCTGGCAGCCTCCGTCCTCTATTCCATCCAACTATACACCGACTTTGCCGGCTACTCTCTCATAGCCATCGGTTCGGCTTCCATGCTCGGCATCCGCTTGCAACAGAATTTCCACAATCCCTACTTTGCCCATAGCGTCACCGACTTTTGGCATCGTTGGCACATCAGTCTCTCCCAATGGCTGCGCGATTACATCTACATCCCCATAGGCGGAAACAGATGCAGCAAGGGAAGAACCTATCTCAACATCATTATCACCTTCCTCATCAGTGGCATTTGGCATGGGGCTAACTGGACCTTCATACTTTGGGGAGTTCTTCACGGATTCTTCCAAGTGATGGAGAAGATGCTAAGCTTCACCAAAGAGAGTAGAAATACCGAGCACAAAGTTAGGCAGAGAATGAGGAGAGGAATAAGCATCCTCATCAACTTCCTGCTCATCAACTTCCTATGGATATTCTTCCGAATGCCAAGCGTGGGCGATGCCTTCCATGTAATCGGCAAGATATTCACTGAGCAAGACATGAACTTCTGGGTATTTGAAAAATTCATCCTCTTATTCATCTTGATGGTATTCGCCAAAGATCTCATCGTTGAAGTAACCCCAGGTCAAAATCCATTCCATCATCCGAAGCTCTGGGTGAGATGGTGTACATACGTCGTGGTAACTACCAGCATATTCCTCTTCGGTGTATTCGATTCGGGGCAATTCATCTACGCAGGTTTCTAAATCGTAAGCTGAAATAAACGTAAGTAGAAACAAATCGTAAGCTGAAATATGAAAAAGTTCTTAAGTAAAATCATGGTCTTTCTTATCTTGCTGACCATCATATATATCATCACGGCACAAACCTTTCGTTATCTCGACCTTCAGGTAAAAGGCGAGAGCGGCAGGATGCGCTATATCCACAATGAGCTGATAGCCGACTCCATCATCATGGGGTCGTCGAGAGCCTTGCATCACTACGACCCAGACATCTTGGGCAACTATTATAATGTGGGAGAAGACCGCATGGGCATCATCTTCAGCATGGGCAGACTGCAACTACTCAAGCAAAGACGCATGCCCCACATGCTCATCTACGATGTAGAACCAGACTATGACCTGCTGCAAGATGACAATAGTACCTATCTCACCAACCTGCGCCCCTATTACCACCGACCAGGCATACGAGAGATTTTCTGGGACGTGGACTCCACCGAGCGCATCAAGATGCTCTTTCCTTTCTATCAGTATAATTCGAGGTTACTCAAGCTGCTTGCCGACTGGCGTCATCCAGCCATGAGCTATACCAAGGGTTACTCTCCCTACGAGGGATGCCAAGCCATCGAGAAGGAGACCTTACCCCAAAACAAACACGACAGAAAGAAATATGAATATCTGCACAAGTTGATAGCCGAATGCAAAAGGAGCCATACCAGCCTCATATTCACAGCATCGCCACAGCTATCCTACCAAAGCGACTCAGTATTTCGCAGGTTCAAGCTTATCTGCCAACAGGAAGGCATCCCATTCCTTAACCATTATTGCGACACTGCCTACACCCATCACAGGGTATTATTCCACAATGCCAACCATCTGAACCGTGAAGGTGCAAGCCTCTACTCCAAGGAAATTAAGAAGGAAATGAGCCATCGTAAGTTCAATGCCAGCATCAAGTTGCCCAAGAAGGATAAGCAATAAGCAATAAAATAAGAAAAAGAGCGTTATCAAATAAAAGAATACAACTTTATGAAAGAATTAGGTAGAATCATCAAATTACATACCATATCCGACCCTAGAGGCAACCTGACCGTATCAGAGGAGAACATCGAGCTTCCCTTCGACTTGAAACGTGCCTACTGGATATACGATGTGCCACAGGGTGGCAACCGAGGCGGTCATGCCCACAAAAAGCTCCAGCAAGTCATCATCGCCGTGCATGGATCATTTACCGTATCCCTAGACAACGGCAAGGAGACCAAGAAATACCAGCTCAGCAATCCTGGCATGGGGCTCTATCTCGGCACAGAGATATGGCGCACACTGGATGATTTCTCCGAGGGAGCCGTATGCCTGGTGCTTGCCTCTGAACTTTATGAGCCAGAAGACTATCTGTATGAATACGATGAATTTCTGAAATACATCCATACCACACATAGCACAACATCAGAGCCATGATAGAAATCAAAAGATATACCCCAAAAGACGCTGCCGAATGGAACAACTTTGTTTGGAAATCCAGACAAGGCACCTTCCTCTTCGACAGAAACTATATGGACTATCATCAAGACAGATTTCATGACCATTCCTTGATGTTCTATTATAAAGGACGCTTGTATGCCATTCTTCCTGCCAATGAAACTGCGGATGAGGACAAGAAGATTCTCTATTCTCACCAAGGACTGACGTATGGAGGCTTACTGACTTGTTCCAAGGTAACAGCAGAAGTTTGCATCGACATCTTTCAGGCTCTCAAGGACTATCTCCTGCAAAATGATTTCCAGTTATGTATCTACAAGGCAATGCCATGGATATACCAGAGCATCCCTTCGGAAGAGGACCTCTATGCTCTCTCCTATATTGGGAAGGCAAAGTTGATAGCTAGAGAGATTTCCACTACCATTTTTCTCAATGCCCCCTTACGATTCAGCGAGCAGAGAAGAAGAGGCATCAAGAAAGCTGTGAGCCATGGACTAAGTGTTGGATTTACAAAATTTCCAAAGGACATCACAGACTTTTGGGATTTATTGGACAAGAATCTTTGGCAGAGGCATAATACTCATCCTGTACACTCGAAAGAGGAACTGCAATTACTTATGCATCGTTTTCCAGACCACATTCTCTGCTTTGTGGTAAAGAAAGATGAAACGATTATTGGTGGAAGCATCGTATATACTACCCCCCAAGTAATTCATACCCAGTATATCGCTGCCAACGAATTGGGCAAGGAACTGGGAGCTTTGGATGCCCTCTTCGACTTTATCCTCCACAAATGCCCATGGAATGTCCCATACTTCGACTTCGGCAAATCCACAGAAGATGCGGGCAAGTATCTCAACAAGAATCTCATCCACCAAAAGGAAGGATTCGGAGGAAGAGGGGTCATCTACGACACATACCAATGGGAAATCTAACTGAGCAGAGATAAGAATAAAGCCCACCGATTTGGTGGGCTTTGTTCGTATAGATTAAGATTCAATACTTCTTTTACAAAAGCACTACGGTTACGCCTCTAGCAGCTTGCGCACCCATAACCAATGCCTGCTCAATATCGGCAGTCTTTGACGGACCACTGATGAAAGTACCGAAATTGTACTTCGGATCCATCTCAATACGGGCATAAGCCTCATGCATATTGTTCACAATCTTCTCTTTTTCGAGGAATATCACAAGGTATTCCGAGATGAAAAGCACCGCTTTCTCCTTCATGGTCTGAGGAATCCAGATGCAGCCATTCTCGGCAACACCCACTTCACCACGAACAATACCCACATCAGTACCATTCAGGTCATTAGCCTCAGCCACCGTATCAGGATTCTTCTGGGCAATCGTGATTTCTGGCAGATGAGAGGCAAAGACCTTGGCTTCCGGATAAGCCTTCTTCACCAGCTCATCCAGACTCTCACCCTCCTTCGCCTCTATCACATGGCCACCTACCGATTCCGTCATCTCAATAAACTGTTTCAGCGTATCCTCATACTGGATACCTTTCACATCTACGGCAGGCATATCGAATTGAACATGCGTATTCTTACGCAACTTGTTCAGGAAATCTTCTTTCTTCATTGAACTTTGAAATTTGAACTTTGAACTTTATGATTAGCCACTACTTCACCTTTCCTTCTTTCCAAAGCTGGTGGAAACTCTTCTTTGCAAACTCAGGCATGGCGTGACCGATGCCCCAGGCATTCCAATTGCTGAAGTGCGTGCAGCATTCAGGAATCAGGTTGGCGAGTGGCGCAAACTTCAAGGCTGTGGTGTAGAGCGCAGGACGGTCGAAGAGATACTTCATACCATTCGACATCGCCTTCTTCACAGGATCTGCCTTGCCCAACTTCTCCAGACTCTGGCGCCATACGTAAATCTGCGAACCCGGTCCTACCTTGGAAGGACAGACATTGTCGCAAGACAAGCACAAGGTGCAGGCAGAAACATTGTCGCTGTACTTCTGAGGATTCTTCAGCATACCCAGGTTCACACCAATAGGACCCGGAATAAAATAGGTGTAACTGTAACCGCCTGAACGACGATAAACCGGACAGGTATTCATGCAGGCACCGCAGCGCATACACTTCAACGTCTGCCAGTGGTCCTTATCAGCAAGAATGTCGCTTCTGCCGTTATCCACCAATACCACATGCATCTCGGCACCCGGACGAGCCTGGCGGAAATGAGAAGTGAAGGCGGTGGTAGGCTGACCGGTTCCGCAGCGACAAAGCAGGCGCTGGAACACAGCCAATGACTTATAATCAGGAACCAGTTTCTCAATACCCATCGCTACGATATGGAGCTTAGGCATGGAAGTGGTCATATCCGCATTACCCTCGTTGGTGCAAACCACGCAATCGCCGGTAGCAGCCACACCGAAGTTACATCCGGTCATACCAGCTCCAGCTTCCATAAACTGGTCGCGGAGATGATGACGGGCACAGCGGGTCAGGTAAGTAGGATCATAGTTGCCGATTTCCTTGGAGATACCCTTCTCCTCGAACATCTTACCTACCTCCTCACGCTTCAGGTGAATGGCAGGCATCACGATATGGCTAGGCTTCTGATGCAAGAGCTGGATGATGCGCTCACCCAGGTCGGTCTCTACCACGTCAATGCCGTGCTGCTCCAGATAAGGATTCATCTCGCACTCCTCGGTGAGCATCGACTTCGACTTCACCATCTTCTTCACGTTATGATCCTTCAGGATACCGAGCACAATCTCATTAAATTCCTGTGCATCCTTTGCCCAGTGAACCTTCACCCCACGGCTCTCCAGATTCTTGGAAAACATATCGAGATAATCGGCGAGATGGGTAATCGTGTGCATCTTGATTTCAGACGCATGCTCACGTAGGTCTTCCCACTCAGGAAGTTCCTGCGCCATCTTATCTCTCTTCTGACGAACAGACCAGAAGGTAGCGTCGTGCCAGGTGGTCTTCTCTACGTTCTGCGTAAACTTCGCAGCTCTCTTGGAATGTTCTGTACTCATAGTCCTGCAGCTAAAATTTGAACAACATGAATAAACTTGATCGGCATATTCTCTTTCTTGGCGATTCCAGCCATGTGCATCAGGCAGGAAGAATCCGGACCTGTTACATACTCGGCACCTGTAGCCATGTGGCGCTTGATCTTGTCCTCGCCCATACGGGTAGAAACGGCAGGTTCCTCAATAGAGAACATACCGCCGAATCCGCAGCACTCATCCTTGCGCTCCGGTTCGTGGATGGTAATGCCTTCCACCATATTTAAAAGGTCGACAATCTTGTTGAAAGGCTTGATGTGGCGCTCAGAAGGAGATGACAATCCCAGTTCGCGCACACCATGACAACTGTTGTGTACACTCACTACATGCGGGAACTTGCCCGGCACATGATCCACCTTCAGCACATCGTGAAGGAACTCCACAACATCCATGATTTTCTTTGAGGAAATACACTCGTGCTTACCCTCAAGGATTTTAGGATAATACACCTTTACGTAAGCAGCACATGAGGCTGAAGGAGCTACGATATAATCGTAATCCTTGAACAGCTCATCAAATGTCTCTATGACCTTCTCCGACTTTTCCTGAAAACCGGCATTAGCCATTGGCTGGCCGCAGCAAGTCTGTTTTTCGGGATAACCCACGTCTAGTCCATAATGCTTAAGCAACTTGTATGTAGCCACACCCGCTTCAGGGTAAAGGGCATCCACATAACAAGGGACGAATAATCCGACTTTCATTGTTGTTATATTTATCTTGTTTGCTATTTTTTATTCTTTTTCTACATGACTAAAAGCCGCTGCAAAAGTAACAAAATAATTGCAAAAATACGACATTCTAGAGAAGAAATAATAATAATTGATGTTATTTAACTGTAAAGATTTGCAGAAAATTTGGAATAACCAAATAAATAGCGTAACTTTGCATCTAGAAATAGAATGTCTACCATTTGTGAACTAACACAAATACAGTTTAGTTGCTAAAAACATAAATAACAAGACATATAAAGAACAAACTTATAGTTATATTTAATGATGAAGAAACAGCTTAAGAAAGTCCTCGTTCTGGGTTCCGGTGCTTTGAAGATCGGCCAGGCAGGTGAGTTTGACTATTCCGGTTCGCAGGCTCTCAAGGCTTTGCGCGAGGAGGGTATTAGTTCCGTCCTCATTAATCCAAACGTTGCTACAATTCAGACAAGTGAAGGTATTGCTGACAAGGTTTATTTCTTGCCGGTGACACCTTTTTTTGTAACTGAAATTATCAAGAAGGAGCGCCCTGACGGCATCATGCTGGCTTGGGGTGGCCAGACGGGTTTGAACGTTGGTACAGAACTTTACCTCAACGGTGTGCTCAAGGAGTACGGTGTGGATGTGTTGGGTACTTCGGTAGAGGCTATCATGAACACGGAAGACCGCGACCTCTTCGTAAAGGAGCTTAACAAGGTTGACCTCAAGGTTCCTGTAAGCCACGCTTGCGAGAACATGGAGGAGGCTGTGGCTGCGGCACGCAACATCGGCTACCCTATCATGATCCGTTCTGCCTACGCGCTGGGTGGTCTCGGTTCTGGTGTCTGCAAGACCGAAGAGGAGTTTAAGGAGATTGCTGAATCTGCCTTCACTTTCGCACCTCAGGTGCTTGTTGAGGAGAGCCTGAAGGGATGGAAGGAGATTGAGTTTGAGTGCATCCGTGATGCGAACGACCGTTGCTTCACCGTTGCCTCTATGGAAAACTTCGACCCACTGGGTATCCACACCGGTGAGTCTATCGTGGTGGCTCCTACCTGTTCTCTTACCGACGAGCAGGTGAAGATGCTGCAGGACATCGCCGTGAAGTGCGTGCGCCACCTCAACATCGTGGGTGAGTGCAACATCCAGTATGCTTTCAATGCTGAGACCAACGACTACCGTATCATCGAGATCAATGCTCGCTTGAGCCGTTCTTCTGCCCTCGCTTCTAAGGCTACCGGTTATCCGCTCGCCTTCGTTGCAGCCAAGATTGCCCTCGGTTATACACTCGACCAGATTGGCGAGATGGGTACTCCTAACTCAGCTTATGTGGCTCCATCACTCGACTATATGATCTGTAAGATTCCTCGTTGGGACCTTACCAAGTTTGCCGGTGTAAGCCGCAAGATTGGTTCTTCCATGAAGTCTGTAGGCGAAATCATGTCTATCGGCCGTTCATTCGAAGAGATGCTCCAGAAGGGTCTCCGTATGATTGGTCAGGGAATGCACGGTTTCGTAGGCAACGACCACACCAAGTTTGATAACCTGGATGAGGAACTTTCCAACCCTACCGACCTCCGTATCTTCGCCATCGCCCAGGCTTTGGAGGAAGGTTACACCATCGAGCGCATCGAGGAGTTGACCAAGATAGACCCTTGGTTCATCGAGCGCATGAAGAATATCGTAGATTACAAGCACAAGCTTTCTGAATATAATACTTTGGAGGAGATTCCTGCCGAGGTATTGCGCGAGGCTAAGGTATTGGGCTTCTCTGACTTCCAGATTGGCCGCTTCGTATTGAAGACTCAGAACACAAATATGGAGAAAGAGGTGCTCGCAGTTCGTGCCCAGCGCAAGAAGTTGAACATTCTTCCTGCCGTAAAGCGCATCCCTACTGTGGCTAGCGAGCATCCTGACCTCACCAACTATCTCTACATGACTTACGCTGTAGAGGGTTACGACATCAACTACTACAAGAACGAGAAGTCTGTCATCGTTCTCGGTTCGGGTGCTTACCGCATCGGTTCTTCTGTAGAGTTCGACTGGTGTTCAGTAAACGCCATCAACACAGCCCGCAAGTTGGGTTACAAGTCAATCATGATCAACTACAACCCGGAGACTGTATCTACCGACTACGATATGTGCGACCGTCTCTACTTCGATGAGCTTTCGTTCGAGCGTGTACTCGATGTCATCGACCTGGAGTCACCACGTGGCGTGATTGTTTCTGTAGGTGGTCAGATTCCAAACAACCTGGCTATGAAGCTTCATCGCCAGTCTGTGCCAATCCTGGGTACATCTCCAGTGAACATCGACCGTGCCGAGAACCGCGGTAAGTTCTCTGCCATGCTCGATAAGTTGGGTATCGACCAGCCTAAGTGGAGCGCCCTCACATCAATGGAGGATGTTCAGAAGTTCATCGACGAGGTAGGCTATCCTGTTCTCGTTCGTCCATCTTACGTTCTTTCCGGTGCAGCCATGAACGTTTGCCACGATGATGATGAGTTGCGTCGCTTCCTGGAGGCAGCTTCTGAGGTTTCCAAGGAGTACCCAGTGGTTATCTCCCAGTTTATGACAGAGACCAACGAGATTGAGTTCGACGGTGTGGCTCAGAACGGTGAGATTGTAGAGTATGGTATTTCAGAGCACGTAGAGTATGCTGGTGTTCACTCCGGTGACGCTACCATGACCTTCCCTGCCCAGCAGATTTCCTTCGCTACAGCCCGTCAGATCAAGAAGATTTCACGTGCCATCGCCAAGGAGCTCAACATCTCGGGTCCTTTCAATATCCAGTATTTGGCTAAGGGTCGTGATGTAAAGGTAATCGAGTGTAACCTCCGTGCATCCCGTTCGTTCCCATTCGTGAGCAAGGTATTGAAGCGCAACTTCATCGAAACGGCTACCCGCATCATGCTCGATGCTCCATATCAGAAACCGGATAAGTCTGCTTTCGATATCGACCGTATGGGTGTGAAGGCATCCCAGTTCTCATTCGCCCGCTTGCAGAACGCCGACCCAGTTTTGGGTGTGGATATGAGTTCTACCGGTGAGGTAGGTTGTATGGGTGATACTTTCGAGGAGGCATTGCTCAACTCTTTGATTGCCACCGGCTACAAGATTCCTTCAAAGGACAAGGGCATCATGCTTTCAAGCGGTGGTGCGAAGGAGAAGGCTTCTCTGCTCGATGCTGCCCAGGCTTTGGTGAAGAATGGTTACACCATCTACGCTACAGCCGGCACAGCGAAGTTCCTGAACGAGAACAACGTGAAGGCTACAGCCGTAGGATGGCCTGATGAGGACCACAAGGATCTTCCTAACGTGATGCAGATGATTGCCGACCACAAGTTCGACCTCATCGTCAACATCCCTAAGAATCACACCAAGCGTGAGCTCACCAATGGTTACAGAATCCGTCGTGGCGCCATTGACCACAACATTCCTCTGATCACTAATGCCCGTCTGGCTTCCGCCTTCATCGAGGCATTCTGCACATTGAGCCAGGATCAGCTTCAGATTAAGAGCTGGCAGGAGTACGAGTAATCGCACGCAGATTACGCAGATATTTAATAAAATACGCCCTGAAAGGGCAGAAGCTCCTAGCCCAGGGCAACGCCCTGGGTTAGATAACAATCAGCAAGGTCGCCCTGAAAGGGCAAAAGCTTTGAATACAAGAAGCTTTTGCTCTTTCAGGGCGACCTTTTTTGTGGAATATTTTATTCCCGGCAATGAGAAAAAGGAGGCGAAATGATGGCTTTCTCATTATTTTATTGTACCTTTGCAAACAGAAAATAAGAATAAAACATGATAGTTTGTATAGCAGAGAAACCGAGTGTGGCTAAGGATATCGCCCGAATCATCGGGGCTACCACGGTACGCGACGGTTATATGGAAGGTAATGGTTACCAAGTAACATGGACCTTCGGCCACCTTTGTGAGCTGAAGGAACCGGATGATTATACTCCGATGTGGAAACATTGGAGCCTTGCGGCGTTGCCGATGATTCCACAGCGATTCGGTATCAAGCTCATCAACGATGAAGGCATCAAGAAGCAGTTTGCTACCATCGAGAAACTGATGCAGGCTGCCGACAGCATCATCAACTGCGGTGACGCCGGACAGGAAGGAGAGCTTATCCAGAGATGGGTGATGCAGAAGGCACAGGCGAAATGCCCCGTCAAGAGACTGTGGATTTCGTCCATGACCGATGAGGCCATCAAGCAGGGCTTCCAGGAACTGAAAGACCAGGGGGAATATCAGTCACTCTATCTTGCCGGACTTTCCCGTGCCATCGGCGACTGGATTCTCGGTATGAACGCCACCCGACTTTACACATTGAAATACGGTCAGAACCGACAGGTGCTCAGCATCGGCCGGGTGCAGACCCCTACCCTTGCCCTCATCGTAAACCGCCAGAAAGAAATCGACAACTTCGTTTCCGAACCTTACTGGGTACTCGCCACCATCTACCGCGACACCCAGTTTACCGCCACCAGCGGCAAGTTTACCAGCAAGGAGGAAGGCGAGAAGGCTTTCAGCACCATCGCCGGCAAACCCTTCACCGTTACCGATGTAAGCAAGAAGAAGGGAAACGAGGCGCCACCTCATCTCTACGACCTCACCTCGCTACAGGTGGATTGCAACAAAAAGTTTGCTTACTCTGCCGATATTACGCTGAAACTCATCCAGAGTCTCTACGAGAAGAAGTATACCACTTATCCTCGTGTAGACACCCAGTTCCTGACCGACGATATCTATCCGAAATGTCCGCAGATTCTGAACGGAGTAAGTCAGGCAAAGATCATGAGTCAGCAGAAATACCTCCCGCTCATCCAGCAGCTCGCAACAATCAGCAAGAAATTGCCGAAGAGCAAGAAGGTTTTCGATAATAGCAAGGTAACCGACCACCACGCCATTATCCCAACCGGTGTTCCGCCAACCGGACTCACCGATATGGAGGCAAACGTGTATGATCTCATCGCCAAGCGCTTTATCAGCGTGTTCTATCCGGACTGTAAATTCTCCACCACCACCGTTTTGGGCGAAGTCATCAACGAAGATGGACCGAAACCGGAGAAGATAGAGTTCAAGGTGAGCGGTAAGGAGATTCTCGAACCAGGCTGGCGAGTAGTCTATGCCAAGGATGTAAAGAATGCAGATGACGATGATGCTTCAGATAACGCCAACGGAAATGCAGACTCAGGAAACGGTGCCAAGAAGGAAGTGGTAGAAGAAAGAACCCTCCCATCCTTCACAAAAGGCGAATCGGGAGAACATCAGCCTACCCTGACGGAGAAATGGACCACGCCACATAAGTATTATACCGAGGCAACCCTGCTGCGTGCGATGGAGACAGCCGGTAAATTCGTAGAAGACGAAGAACTTCGTGCTGCATTGAAGGAGAACGGAATCGGCCGACCATCCTCCCGTGCCGGCATCATCGAGACCCTCTTCAAGCGCCACTACATCCGTCGCCAGCGCAAGAATCTGATGGCAACCCCAACAGGTATCGAACTCATCGACACCATCCACGAGGAACTTCTGAAGAGTTGCGAACTGACCGGTATCTGGGAGAAGAAGCTCCGCGACATCGAGCACAAGACCTACGATCCTGCCGACTTCATCAACGGACTGAAAGAACAGATCAACAAGATTGTCATCGATGTATTGTCAGACAACAGCAACCGGAGAGTGACCATCATGACAGAGGAAGACCTCAAGAAGAAACCGGCTGCCAAGAAACCGGCTGCCCGAAAGGCTCCTGCCAAGAAAGCCGATAAGGCTGCAGCACAGAATACAGATTCTCAGAATGCTCCTGCTCAGCCGGATCCAGCTGCCGACCCAATGGTAGGCAAGCCATGTCCGCTTTGCGGCAAAGGCGTCATCATCAAGGGCAAGACCGCCTATGGCTGCAGCAACTGGAAGGCAGGCTGCCAATATCGTCAGCCATTCTCGCAGATGTAAATCAATATGAAACAAATAAGATTTTATCAAATCATAACAGCAATCAGCTGCCTCTTTCTGATAAGTTGCGGCATTGAACAGAACCTGAAGAAAGCAGACAAGCATCTTTCTTTAGGCGAATACTTCGATGCGGCAACCCAATATAAAAAGGTGTACACCAAGACACCTACCAAAGAGCGGGCTGCCCGGGGCAAGGTGGCTCTGAAGATGGCACGCTGCTATGCTAAAATCAACAGTACGCCGAAGGCATTGGCAGCCTACAGCAATGCCATCCGATACAAGCAGGCAGACCTCAACGACCGCCTGGCTTACGCCCGGCTTCTCCTGAAGAACGGAAGTTACAGACAGGCTGCCAAGGAATTCGAATTCCTGCTCGATTCCATGCCCGACAACATGCTGGTAAAGAACGGACTCGAATCGGCACAGAAAGCCCCAGTCTGGAAGAAGGAAGGAAGCCGGTACAAGGTAAAGCGGATGGATGTTTTCAACTCCCGAAGAGACGACTATTCGCCGATGTTCCTCAGCGATGACTACAGCCAGCTCTATTTCACCTCAACCCGCAACGAAGCCCAGGGCAGCGACCTGAACGGAGTGACGGGAACGAAATCTGCCGACATCTTCTTCTCTGAAAAGAACGACAAAGGCAAATGGAGCAAGCCGGAAGCCATCGGAACCGGTCTCAATACCGACAACGAAGAGGGCGCATGCTGCTTTACCCCAGACGGCAAGCAGATGTACCTCACCCAGTGTACCACCGATCCTACTTCGCCCCGCTTAGCCCAGATAGTAACCTCCAACCGCTCAGATGCAGCCTGGAGCAAGCCTACAAATCTGGAAATCAGCAAAGATACACTCAGTTGTTTTGCCCATCCAGCCATCTCTCCTGATGGCGAATGGCTCTATTTCGTATCAGACATGCCGGGCGGAAAGGGCGGTCTCGACATCTGGCGAGTGCGCATCACTCCTGCCGGACTGGGCGGCGTAGAGAACCTGGGAGAACCTATCAACACCCCAGGCGATGAGATGTTTCCTACCTTCCGTCCTAACGGCGACTTCTACTTCAGCAGCAACGGTCATGTGGGAATGGGCGGACTCGACATCTATATCGCCAAAGTAAATTCCATCACCCGGAAATATGAACTCACCCACCCCGGTTATCCGCTGAATACAGAAGCCGATGACTTCGGAATGACTTTCGAGGGTCTCCACAACCAGGGTTTCTTCTGCTCTAACAGAAAAGACGGAAGAGGCTACGATCATATCTACTCCTTCGAGAATCCGGAGATTGTTACAACGATGAAGGGATGGGTTTACGAGAAAGACGGTTATGAACTGCCTGCCGCAGAGGTGAGAATCGTAGGCAACGACGGAACGAACAGGAAACTATCCGTCAAGGGCGACGGTTCGTTTGTCCTCCCTATCAATCCGCATGTCGACTACCTGGTGATGGCATCCTGCAAAGGCTACCTCAACCACAAGGAAGAACTTCGGGTTGATTCGGCTAAAGAGAGTAAGGAATACGTGCTCCAGTTCCCGCTGGCTTCCATCACAGCCCCTGTACTCATCGACAACATCTTCTACGATTTCGACAAGGCAACCCTTACCGAAGCCAGTACAACAGCCCTCGACCAGCTGGTAACGCTGCTGAAAGAGAACCCGCACGTTACCATCGAACTCAGCGCCCATTGCGACTACAAGGGAAACAGCGAATATAACAAGCATCTGTCTCAGCGCCGCGCCCAATCGGTAGTAGACTATCTGATAAAACACGGCATAGAGAAAGAGCGCCTCACCCCTGTGGGCTACGGCAAGGAGAAGCCGAAGAATGTGCGCAAGAAACTTACCGAGAAGTATCCTTGGCTCAAGGAAGGCGATGTGCTCAACGAAGAATTTATCCTGAAGCAGAGCAAGGAGCATCAGGAAATCTGCAACCAGCTGAACCGCCGAACCGAGTTCAAAGTGCTCCGCACTACCTATAAATTGTTTTAGAAACCGATATCATAAGCATAGGTGCTCTACTGAAAAAGTAGCAGCACCTATTTGTTTTTCTATATTCAGCAATATTAAATCTTCGTTCAAAGACATTGAATGTCCGTTCAAAGTCATTGAATGTCCGTTCAAAGACACTGAACGGACATTCAAAAGCTTTGAACGGAGATTTCAAAGGCATAAAGATGATATTTATAGTAATAAAAAACTCTTTCTATTAGCACTAAAAACTATTCTGCTAATAGAAAGAGTTGATCATTCATACAATTGATATCAGGGAAGAAGCCTACTGGCGCGCATCAGCCAGTTCATTATATCCCCAAACCATGATGAGGACAACGAAGCCAGCCAGCACCATCAGGAGATTCTGAGAGTGGGCGATGGAATCTGCCACATGCGTAAGGGCACGCGAGCCGGAGAGGAGGAAATCTATCTTCATAGAGAAAAGCCACCCCTGAATCTGCTCCCATCCCTGACAGACTACTGCTATGATGATGCCTGCTGCCACACAGGCTGCCGTCCATAAAAGTTCCAGGCGCTGGCGCTTAACCAGCGACATCGCAGTATCAGTTTCGGGTAAAGCCGGCAATGCCTGCATCACCCTGTCGGAGAATCCGTCATCAGGAATCTCTGACATCTGGCAATCGGAAAAGAACATCTGCAAGAGTTCTTCATCCTGAGGGTTCAATGGTTCCTCTTTCATGCTCTCCAACTTCTTATCATTTATCTTATCGGTCATAACCATTCTGTTTTAAGTAACTTGCAAGTTTCTGTTTTCCACGAGAGAGATGCGACTTGATGGTGCCTTGCACCATTCCCGTCACCTCTGCAATCTTATCTATAGAGAGTCCATCCATCAGCTGCAGCGTGATGCATGTACGTTCATTTTCATTCAATATCTGTAATGCCTTGAGCAAATCCATCTTTAATCCGGCATGGGCGCCCTGTGCATTCTTACTGGAAACGGCAGGCGTATCGATGTCCTGCGTCTCCTTATGGCTGCGGGTATAATCATACCATACATTATAGGCGATGCGGTAGAGCCAGGTGGAGAAAGAGGCTGTACCTCTGAAACCGGACAGATGGGTATATGCCTTGACAAAGGTATCCTGCGCCAAGTCGTCACTCAGCTGCGCATCCCCCAGCGTCTGCCGCAGGAAGAACCCACGAATGGGTGACTGATACTTCCTGACCAGCAGGTCGAACGACTTGCGGTCATGAAGCATCACCACCTTCGTGACGAGAGAGATATCGGATAACTTTTCCACCTTATATATATTAACTAATAATTGTTGTTCTTTTTCTTGTGACTTCCTCTCCTATTGAGAAGCCATGATATATTGAATGTCGGCTGCTAGACCGGAGTTCCATTATACCCCGTGCCCTGATCGCCATGACGGTTCTTCCACCAGTCCTTGATGGCAGGAAGCGAGCCGATAACGGTCTGACCGATGCCATAGAAGAAGACCAGGGCTCCGATGCCAGCCAGGAAATCAGCATCCCACCAGGCAAACATGGCGCACAAGCCGGCTCCCAGGAAGGCATTTCTCAATCCACGCTTTACCAGATACTCATCGCTCTGCTTGTCTATCGGCCGGTCGCTTTCCGGAACATTGATGCCCTTCTCCATCGCCATCTCCGCCAGTTTCATCCGGTCATTATGGCGGCGAATCAGATATCTGATAACCAAAAATACGATGATCAGCGGAGCAAAGACAAACAGCAGACCGAAGATGATACAGAAAATGATCATAACAGCCAGCGCTCCGCCACCAAATACCGAACCGATGAAATCGAACGGATCATCATAGTTGTCTAAACTGTATCTAGAATGAACAGACTTATTATCATTCTCATCATAATCATCATAGTTGGCCGAATCTGTACTGGTTGTATCAGAATAAGCCTCCAATGCCTCGTCGTCTTTATCCTTCGAAGCAGATGGCTGTGCGGCAGATGCAGGAGCAGCCTTTGAATCTACCTGTTGGGTAGTTGGATGATAACGATGTTTTGGAGCTGAAGACGCCAAAGACACTTGGGTGGCTCCGATGCTCATAACGAGCGCTAATGCCAATATTGCTTTCTTCATATCATTATTTTTTATTGTTTTACCTTGTTATTTGAAAAATTTCTGCTTCTTAGACGCATATCTTCGCGATTTAGTTGCAAAGAAACGAAAAATTTCTTATTTTTGCAAACAAATTAAAGAAAAAGAAACAGAATGAAGACATTACCTGAAGATTTCAGAACATATACGCAGGCACTGATGGGCGAAAAGCTGTATCAGCGTCTGGAGCATGCTATCCTTGAAGAAGAGGCACCAACCAGTATCCGCATCAATCCTTTTAAATGTAAGGATGCTGATGGCGAACCGATTCCCTGGTGTCCGGAAACCGGACGTTATCTCTCTACGCGTCCCGGATTCACCTTCGATCCGCTGCTGCATGCCGGCTTATATTATGTACAGGAAGCCTCATCCATGTTTGTTGATATGGCTATCCGACAGTACGTAAAAGAACCGGTGATGATGCTGGATCTCTGTGCTGCCCCTGGCGGAAAGTCGACTGCCGTAAGAGCTGCCTTGCCGGAAGGGAGTCTGCTCTTCAGCAACGAACCGATGCGCACCCGCTCGCAGATTCTTGCAGAGAACGTACAGAAGTTCGGTCATCCGGATATGATTGTTACCAACAACTATCCCCGCGATTACAAGAAATCGAAATTGCAGTTTGATGTGATTCTTACCGATGTTCCCTGCTCCGGCGAAGGAATGTTCCGCAAAGATGAAGGGGCTATCGGCGAATGGAGTACCCAGAATGTGAACAACTGCTGGCAGCTGCAGCGCGAAATCGTATCGGATATCTGGAACTGTCTGAAGCCAGGCGGTATTCTGATTTACTCTACCTGCACCTTCAATGCGCACGAAGATGAGGAGAATGTAAACTGGATATGCGAAGAACTTGGCGCAGAAGTGATGGCACTGGATGGTATAGAAGATGCATGGAACATCACCCGCAACCTCACGGGCACCGACTTCCAGGTTTACCGGTTCATTCCTGGCGTTTCGCGAGGCGAAGGTCTGTTTATGGCGATTCTGAAGAAAGAGGGCGAATGGGAAGCCGGTTCTTCAGCCAAGGAGAACAGGAAGGATAAGAAGAAGAAAGACAAGAAGGTGGCTAAAGGAAAGGGACCGGAGATTCCAGACGGCTGGCTGAAGGCTGATACGAAATGGATGCCTGCAGAAAGCAACGAGACGGTTTACGCCATTCCGAGCAGATGGAAAGACATCTACGACCAGGCTGAAAAGAACCTGAAGGTGCTGCATGCCGGTGTGAAACTGGGAACAGACAAGGGAAAGGGTCTCATTCCCGACCAGGCTCTCGCTCTCTCTACGATGCTTAACAAAGATCACTTCCCACAGGTGGAGTTATCCTACGATGATGCCATTCGCTACCTTCGCAAGGAGGCTGTGAATCTGCCTGCCGATACGCCTAAGGGTTATGTTCTGGTAACCTACAGACAGGTTCCGATAGGATGGGAAAAGAACATTGGCAACCGTGCCAACAACCTCTATCCGCAGGAGTGGAAAATCAAGAGCAGCCACGGGACGGGAGAGCTGTTTATAGTTAACAGTTTATAGTTAACAGTTTACAGCAAGAATGAATAATTCAACATTCAACACTCAACATTCAACATTAAAATAAAAAATGCTCAGCATCATCGCCTGTATATCAAAAGTGCATAGAGCTATCGGGTACAAGAACCGGTTGCTCTACGCCATCCCATCGGACATGACCCGATTTCGTATGCTCACAACCGGACATACGATCATCATGGGCAGGAAGACATTTGAGTCGCTGCCGAACGGAGCCTTGCCCAACCGCCGGAATATTGTTATCTCGAAGACAAGAGAGCAGATAACAGGGTGCGAAGTATACACCTCTCTGGAAGAAGCGCTGGCAGCAAGGAAAGAAGAGGTTGGAAACAAAGAAACGGTTGGAAACAAAGAAGCATCAGATGAATGTTTCATCATCGGAGGAGCCAGCATATATGAACAGGCTTTGCCTTTTGCAGACAAGCTTTATCTCACAATCGTAGAAAAGGAACCTGAACATGCCGATACCTTCTTTCCGGAAATCAATCCGGCAAAATGGGAAGTGACAGAAAAAGAAATGAGGAATGAAAACGGCTTACCGTTCACATTCCTCACCCTTTATAGAAAGCAGTAATCCCGCAGGGAGCTACTGCTTTTTTTCTTTTTATATCTTATTTCTCTGCTGCAGCCTCCTCATCAGTTTCCTCTTCATCATCGTTGAAACTCTTGAGGTCCTGCATAGAAAGCTGACGGTTGATAGATGCATTGAAAGAGATGATGGTCTCGCTGCGAGACAATCCCAGTGGCTGCAACTTGTCGTGGATGATTTCCAGGAGATGGTGGTTGTTCAGCGCATAAATCTTGATAAACATATCAAAACCACCTGTAGTATAGTGGCACTCTACAACCTCAGGAATCTTCTTCAACTCCTCTACAACCTGGTCAAACTTCTCAGGCTCCTTCAGATAGAGTCCCATATAAGCACAAGTTTCGTAACCTATCTTTTCTGGGTCAATGATGAATTGTGAACCCTTGATGATACCAAGATTTGTAAGTTTAGCTACACGCTGATGAATGGCAGCACCGCTCACGTTGCAAGCGCGTGCCACTTCCAAAAATGGAATACGGGCATCCTGAGAAATCAGCTTCAGAATCTGCCTATCTAATGAATCTAAAATTTGTTTTGACATAATACTAATAATTTGCTTGCAAAGATAATACAAAAAATTAATAAAAGCAATTTTTTAAGAGAAAAACATGATAAATTAATATTATTTTCCATTTTCTGTGGCAGAATAACTGATTTTTAGTGCTTTTGCCTGGCGCAAAGCCTGCTTTACGTCGGTTATCACACCCATCTTGGTTTCCTGGTCTGCTTTGATTGATACGGTCATCAGCTTCTGGTCTTCCGGCGACATACGCTTCTTTTCTGCCGAAATGTAATCCATCACTTCGGGAGCCGAAGCAAACTTATCATTCAACTGAATCTGGGTACCGGTACCATACTTTGCCTGCATCTCTTTGGTTGGCTTACCTATATAAATATGGCTCACCGCCGATTTCTTGATCAGGCGGGTGAGTTCCTTGCCTTGTGGCAAACGGCAGTCTACCTTCAAGGTAACCTGGCGCATGTGGGTAACAATCATAAAGAAGAACAGTACGGAGAAAATGAGGTCTGGCAGAGAAGATGTATTCAACCCTGGCACTTCATGCGATTTCTTATGAAAATTCATCATTGTTTACCTCCTTTCTGCTGTTCAGTAGCTGTTTCTACCGTTTTCTCTTCTCCCTGCTTTTCTTCAGCATTGGCATCAACACGCTGGTCGGCATGAGTCATTGCGTTGGCATACGACTCTGTGATGCGCTGCGGACAGATGTTGCGCACCTGTTCTTTCTGGTCATTGTTCAAGAGGGCATAATCCCTGTGATATTTCTTCTGGGCTGTTTCGTTGCGTAGCTGGCTATATGCTTCCATCAGCTGATTCTGCATCTGGAAATAGAGATTATAGTCGGCATCGCGGTCACTCTCGATAGAGATGAGATGTTTCTTGCCCAGGCGGTGTACAAAGCGGATGGTTTCTTCCTTGAGCAGGCTCACCTTCATCGGCTTACCGTTGACCAAAAGCGTATCGCCAGCCGTCAGGCGCAACTCCATGAGGTTAGCCTTGTCTACCACCGACTGCTGCTGTTCCTTCTTCTGCGGTTCAGGTGAAGGGAGTTGGCGCAACAGTCCCTTATCCACATCCATTGATGTGGTGACAAGGAAGAATATCAACAGCATGAACGAGATGTCGGCTGTAGATGTGGTATTCAGTCCCGGGGTTTCGTGTTGCTTCCTTCTAATCAGCATATTTAATCCTTATTTATAGAATAGAGAGCCCAAAGCACTCTCTTTAGTTTTTCTTCCGAATATAACGTGTGGCACCGAAACAGACGGCACCGATTCCTGCCACCAGCATCAGGAGCGATGTGATGACAAACATATCAGAAAGCTTGAGCCAGAGCCAGTCGGCATAATTCTCGCCATTGATGAGCATCGGAGCAGAACCGCCCAAAAAGAAGGTAAGCAGCAAAACTGCCAAAGTTCCGATCCATGTGATGCGGAAGATGCGGCGCACGGGAATGCCATTCACTACAGCCTCCGACTTGCTGCTGCGATAATCTCTGATCATCGAAAAGACTGCCAGACCTGTACCTCCTATCAGGAAGAGCCACATCAGCAGGATGAGCACATCGGTAAAGAGAGGCGCATTAAAGTCGGGGTTCTCTTCGAAAGGCAAATCGTAGCCTACCAAAAAGAACAGACCGAAAACCAGCACCGCCAGTCCTATCATGATATAGAAAACCTGCTGCGATATCTTTTCGGCCGACTTCGTCTTCTGCTTTGAAAATTGAAATTTAACCATTTCTCTCTTCGTTTATTTATTCTTGGCAATAATATCCATTAAAGTAACCGCCGACTCCTCCATCTGGCTTGTCAGGTGCTCCACCTTAGAAAGGATGTAGTTATAGAAAACCTGAAGGATGAGGGCTACGATGATACCGAAGATAGTAGTGATGAGCGCCACTTTCATACCCGAAGCAACGATAGTAGGACTGATATCGCCCGCCTGCTGAATCTGGTCGAACGACATGACCATACCGATCACGGTTCCGAGGAATCCGAGCGATGGCGCCATAGCGATAAAGAGTTTGATCCAGGAGCATCCCTTCTCCAGGTTAGCCGCCTGAACGGTACCATATCCGCTTACCGAGCGCTCGATGTCATCAAGACTCTCGCTGATATGCATCAAGCCCTGATAGCAGATAGAAGCCACCGGTCCGCGGGTATTCCGGCAGAGCGTCTTAGCCCCTTCCACATCTCCCGCCGACACCTTCTGGTCGATATCCTGCATCAACTTCTTGGCGTTGATTTCAGAGAGACTCAGATAGATGATGCGCTCGATACAGAAAGCCATACCCACAATGAGGGCGATGGCAACGAGAGACATAAAGCCCGCATTACCCTCTATAAACTTTGTCTTAAGAGCTTGATGAAATCCCATGTTCTCTTCTTGAGCCATCATAGGCAGAGAACACATCCATGTGAAAACCAATATTGCAAAACGTGCAATAGCTGTATTTTTCTTCATATACCTTATTATATATATAAAAGCGGAAAGAGGGGGATTCGAACCCCCGAACCGGTTTTGCCGGTTACACGCTTTCCAGGCGTGCCTCTTCAGCCACTCGAGCACCTTTCCATATTCCGAAGAACTCTTCTTAATCGCCGCAACATGCTGCTGCAACAATTTCGAAGTGCAAAATTATTGCTTTTCCTCCGAAATACCATAACTTTCATTGTTTTTTTATGTTTATTTAAGGAGTTTTGAACGCTTGCGTCCTATACTTGCGATACGGATAGCGGAAAAACCCGCTCTGCATTGAGGTTGGTCTGTCGGGCAAACTCCTCTTCGCTTATGCCATAAGCCTTGGCGAGCGTCTTCATCACTTCTACCACAAAAGCGCTCTCATTACGCTTGCCGCGATAAGGAACGGGAGCCATATACGGACTGTCGGTCTCCAGAACGATGCGATCCAGAGGAACTACGGCAGGGAGGTCTTCACGCAGATGGCTGCTCTTGAAAGTAGATACGCCACCGACGCCCAATACAAACTTATCGAACGAGAGGAGTTCTTCGGCTTCCTTCTGATTGCCCGTAAAGCAATGGAAGACGCCACCCGGCAGTTTTTTCTCATACTTTCTGAGCAGATGCACCATCTCGTTCTGCGCCTTACGGCAATGAATCATCAGCGGGAGCTGGGTTTCTACCGACCATTTTACCTGTTCCTCGAAAGCCTCGAGCTGCTCGTTTTCGAACTCACGGCTCCAGTAATAATCAAGTCCTACCTCTCCGATGGCGATCAAGTCAGAAAACTGAGGAGAACCACCCTCCTGACAGGCATTACCGGTCATGCGATGCTCCTCCAGTATCTTCCGGAGTTTAGCCAGCTGTTCCTTCCAGTCAGCCTTTACCTCTTCAGGATGCAGACCAATCATCGGATAAGCATAGTCTGGATATTCCTTAGCCAATGCCAGGACCGCGTGTGTGGTCTTCACATCGATGGCAGGCAAGAACACCTTGCCTACCCCCGCTTCCTTGGCACGGGCGAAAGCCTCCGCCCTATCCTCATCAAACTCCTCCGCATCGAAATGCGTATGTGTATCTATTACTTTGAACATTGAACTGTCAACTATAAACTATTAACTATCAACTAGTACTGGCGCTTCATCATTTTCTGAGCATACTTTGCCAATTCCTCCTTACGCTCAGCAGGCACATTCACGGCATCCAGATACTTCTTGCTCTGCTCGAAATAATAAGCAATCTTATCCTGCGCCATTTTGTCGATACCTATCTCGTTGTATAGACGGGTAACGGCAGCCACCTTTTCCTTGCGGTCGAACTCCTTGGCATCCACCCACTTCTGCAGTTCTGCACGCTGAGCGTCGTTGGCATGGTTGAAGGCATTGATGAGCATGTAAGTCTTCTTGTTGGATGTGATATCGCCACCAATCTCCTTACCGAACACCTTGGTATCGCCGTAAACATCGAGGTAATCATCCTGCAACTGGAACGCCAATCCTATCTGCTCGCCAAACTTATACAGGTTCTCTGCATCCTCATCAGAAGCATCGGCAAGGATAGCACCCATCTTCAGGGCACAAGCCAGGAGAACGCTGGTCTTGAGGCGGATCATCTCGATATATTCCTCCTCCTTCACATCGTTACGGTTTTCAAACTCCATATCAAACTGCTGACCTTCACCAATTTCCAGAGCAGTGGTCGTAAAGAGTTTCAACACCTTGGCAAGATGCTTTTCATCACATTGAGCCATACGTTCATAAGCCAGAACGAGCATGCTGTCGCCCGAAAGGATTGCCGTATTGGCATCCCATTTCTTATGAACCGTTTCATGACCGCGACGCAAATCAGCATTGTCCATCAGGTCATCATGCAGCAAAGTATAGTTATGATAAGTTTCCAGGGCAACGGCATTCATCAGAATCTTCTCAGGATTGTCCTTGAAAAGATTGTAAGCCAGAAGCATGAGCGTAGGACGAATACGCTTGCCCCCCATAGAAAGTACGTATCTGATAGGCTCATAAAGAGACTTTGGCTTTCTTTCGTAAGGCAAATTAGCCAGAAACTCATTTACCATGCTTAAAATTTCATCTGCTGTCTTCATAATAATGTATAATTTATAATGTATAATTTACAATGAACAATTTATAACTGGAACACTACCGGGATGGCAATCATCGTGCGACAGACCTTGCCTTTATCGATGCCCGGTTTCCACTTCGGCATCATCTTCATCACCCTCAAAGCCTCGTTGTCGAGCAATGGATCTACCGAAGTGCTTACCTTGATATTGGCAACACTTCCATCCTTGTTTACGATAAAGGATACCACTACGGTTCCCTGAATCCTGCTCTTCTGGGCAGCTACAGGGTACTTCAGGTTCTTGGTAAGCCACTGCATGAAGGCAGACCAGCCACCAGGAAACTGCGGTATCTTCTGCACGACGGTCAGTTTGATAGGAGCCTCAGCTCCCGGATTCTCAATGGGAGTTTCAGGAACCGCTTCCTTCACCTCTGCTCCATCCACTACACCCGAGCCGTCGCCGATAACCAGTTCGCTGGTTGTAGAACTGATTTTCTGCGGTGCCTTCTGAGTCTGTTGCTCGGCAGCCTTCACTTCCTGGGTAATTGACTTAGAAGCAGGAGCCGAAACAGCCTCTGCACTCACCATATCTTTCAGGTCGGGACGAGCCGACATTTCCAGATCCTGTGAGAGATCTTCCATCGATTCCGACAAGTCATCATCTCCCTGCGGACCTCTCTGATATTGGAGGCCTACGAAGATGAAAGTAAAAGCCAGCAGCAACCCTAGCAGGAAAAATGTAACCCGCTTATCTTCCAGTTGTGCGCTATTTGATTTCTTAATTTCCACAATAAAAACCGTTTAAAATCGTTATTTCCTACGAAAACATTGCAAAATTACTTCTTATTATTGAAAAAAGCAGTATCTTTGCCAAAGAATTAGAAAATTTAAATGAAAAAATATGTAATTTCCGCAATATTGACGCTTTTTGCGACAATTATTGATGCTCAAGAGAGCCAAACGGGGTATAATTTCCTTCGCTTGCCGGTGAGTGCTCATGCAGCTGCTCTGGGTGGCGACAACATCACCTTGATAGAAGATGATGAGGCACTCATATTCCATAATCCGGCTCTCCTGTCATCAGTAAACGACAAGACGGTCAATCTCAATTATATGAACTATATGTCGGGGGTGAACACTGCCTCGGCTAGTTTCAACCGTATTGTCAACGACAAGGCTTCGTGGGCTGTTTCGGCTCAGCTTGTTGACTACGGCAAGATGAAAGAGACGGATGAGAACAACATCCAGATGGGTGAGTTCTCTGCAAAGGACATTGCCATTGCGGGTTACTTCTCTTATATGCTCGGTGAAAAGTTTGCGGGTGGTATTGCTGCCAAATTCATCACTTCGTATATTGGCGATTACAATTCTATCGCTGTGGGAGTGGATCTGGGTATCAACTATTACGACCCGGAAACGGAATGGTCGGTTTCTTGCGTGGCAAAGAACCTGGGTGGACAGCTGAAAGCTTACGACAATGAATATGAGAAGATGCCGATCGACCTGCAGTTGGGTGTGACGAAACGCTTCGCCAACGCACCATTCAGGGTATCAGCCACACTGGTCAACCTGAACCATTGGGACAGCAGTCTTCGTGATCATGCCGTAGTAGGTGCCGACATTCTGCTTTCGGAGAGCCTTTGGATAGGTGCCGGCTACAACTTCCGGAGAGCCAACGAGATGAAAATCAGCACCTCAGAAGATGAGGAAAGCAGTCATGGAGCCGGTTTCTCTGTGGGTGGCGGTATCAACCTGGAGCGCTTCCATCTGAACGTTGCCTATGGCAAATATCACGTCAGTAGCAGCAGCCTCATGCTGAACGTAAGTTACAGATTATAAATTCTACATTATTATACATTAAAGTTAGTTCGAAATTATGAAGAAAATAACAATAGCAATAGACGGATACTCTTCTTGCGGTAAGAGTACGATGGCAAAGGATCTTGCCAAGGAAATAGGTTATGTTTATGTAGATACGGGCGCCATGTACCGCTCGGTAACTCTCTATGCGCTGCGTCATCAGCTCTTCGAAGCAGATGGAGCCGTAAAGACTGAAGAACTGCAGAAGGAGATGAAGAACATCAGCATCTCATTCAAGTTTAATGAAACAACCGGTCGCCCTGACTGCTATCTGAACGGCGAACTGGTAGAAAAGGAAATCCGTTCGTTAGAGGTTTCCAACCACGTTAGTCCGATTGCCGCCGTTCCTTTCGTCAGAGAGGCGCTGGTAGAACAGCAGCAGAAGATGGGCGAAGACAAGGGCATCGTGATGGATGGTCGCGATATAGGTACCACCGTGTTCCCTAATGCCGAACTGAAGATTTTCGTTACAGCCAGCTCACAGGTGAGAGCACAGCGCCGTTTCGATGAACTGAAGGAGAAAGGAATGCCAGCCGACTTCGATGCGATTCTGAAGAATGTAGAGGAACGCGACTATATCGATACCCACCGCGAGACTTCCCCACTCAGAAAGGCTGATGATGCCATCACGCTCGACAACAGCAACATGACCATTCCTGAACAGAAGGCATGGCTGATGGAACAATATCAAAAGGCAATAGCAGAATAAGCTACAGAAAAGAGACTGCCGGGTTATTTGTGCAAAAATACGTTAAATATACTACTTTTACCGATAAATTTATTTTATTCGATGAAAAAGATTTGGAAAAAAAACTTCAATTTAGTATCTTTGCAATCATATTAACAAGGTAGTAATGATATAGATTATAAATTTTGAGTTAATTACTGTTTTTTGAAGGTGATAGGTCTTCGGGAGAAGATTTATCACCTGTTTTATTTTCAGACAGTTTATAAAAGATAAACCCATTTGACGCTGTAAAACACAGCGTCAAATGGGTTAACCAATTAATAACCAGCACATTAAGTTTTTCAATCAACGATAAAACTATCCTCTACCCATATACGGTGAAACACCGTATCAAGTATATCAAATAACTGATAATCAATATTTTAGCTCTTACTACAAAAGAGCAGAACTTTCCTTGATAATCTTATCCTTGCACTCTTCCATCAGCCACTTCGGCGTACTGGTAGCACCACAGATACCTACCGTTTCCACATCCTTGAACCAGTTCATATCTATCTCGTCGGCACTTTCTATCTGGTAGCTGTTGGCATTCACGCTCTTGCATTCCTTGAAAAGCACCTTACCATTCGAACTCTTTCTGCCACTCACAAAGAGGATGACATCATGCTTGCTGGCAAAGGCAGCGATGTTAGGCATGCGGTTAGCCACCTGACGGCAGATGGTATCGAAACTCTTGAAGACAGCGCCCTCAACAATATGCTCCTGGCAGTATTCGATGATGCGGTGGAACTCATCGAGACTCTTGGTAGTCTGGGAGTAAAGATAGATATCTTTAGAGAAATCCAACTGACCGGTTTCCTTCAGCTGCTTCACATCCTCAAACTTCTCTACCACGATGGCATGACTCTCCGTCTGCCCCACCAGTCCGAGCACCTCAGCATGCCCATTCTTGCCGAAAATCACGATCTGTGCCTCCGGATTGTTGACATACTGCTTCTTGATGCGGCGCTGCAACTGGAGCACCACAGGACAGGTAGCATCGATGATTTCGATGTTATTTCGCTCGGCAAGGGCATAAGTTTCAGGCGGTTCACCATGAGCACGGAGCAAGACCTTTACGCCCTGCAGTTCCTCCATCTGCTCATGGTCTATCGTGATGAGTCCCGCTTCATGCAGGCGCTCCACCTCCATACCATTATGCACAATATCGCCCAGGCAGTAAAGTTTACCGCCCTTAGCCAACTCCTCTTCAGCTTTCTTGATGGCAGTGGTTACGCCAAAGCAGAACCCACTGCCGTTATCTATTTCTATCTGCACGATATTCGTTTTTAATTCATTGTACATTAATCTTCACCACCACCTTAGCATGTTCAGGATCATTCGTAATCATGAGGATACGAGGGTGTCTGACACGCGATTTCTTCAAGTCGGCAGCCACAGCCGTCACCTTCATCTTAACGGTCTCTCCTGGCTGAATCTTACTCTTCTTCAGGTTCACCTGCAAGCCCATCGTAAACATCTGCATGCTGCGGATATCCAGTTCCGACTTACCCTTATTGGTAATCAGAATCTCACCCTTCAGCTTCTTCTTTCCATTGAAACTACCCAGATTGAGATCGGTGGCAGACATCTCTATCTTCGGAGCCAGTACCTTCTTGGCTGGAGTCATGTTCTCGAAACCAGGAAGAAGAACGGCTGATACCACGATTTCCTTCTCAGGCGCAATCCTATCGCCAGGACGCTCACCGAGATAAACCGATGTCTGGTTCAAGCCCAGGTCGCGCAGTTTCTTGGAATCCAGCACGAAACTGATTTCGGCAGAATGACGCGGAGCTACCTTGGAAGGCGATACGAAAGCATGAAGATAGGATGGCAGATGCATCACTACCGGCTCCAGTAATTCGTCGGTAGGATTGAAGATATGGATGCGCTGAACCGGACGATCGCCACGGTTCACGTCATCAAACTCTACCTCCTGGGCATCACTCTTGATGACACCCAACATCTCATCGTAAGAACCAGCGAAATCTACTACGCTGCCCACTACCTTTCCCCTCATAGAGAGGATGAACGGCTCTTCATCCGCATTGGTATAGAGGCAAACCTGCTTGGTGAAAGTACCCATCTGCTTGGCATCGTATACCGCCTTGATGACGAAACTTTCGCCGGCAGCAATGCTCGTCTTCGGATAATCTACCTCCGTACAGCCGCAACTTTTCAATACATTGTTGATAACCAACGGCTTGAGCCCGTCATTCTTCAGCACGAATTCGGCAGTTACAGGCTTGTTGAACACCACCTGTCCGCAGTCTACCACCTCGTGCTGGGTTGTAATCTTCTGTGCTGATGCAGGCAGCGCCAACAGCGCTGAGAGCATCCATATATTCATCCGTTTCATACTATTCTATTTTAAATTATCAATCTATAAACTTTAATTATTAACTTTCAATTCATAAGCCTCTGTGCGGCCACCAAATTCCGGACTGTAGGTACACTCAGCGGTGCAAGTTCCGCTCTGATAGTCGCCCTTTCTATCCACGTAATACTCCATTTCTACGATGTGCATACCTTTAGATAAACGATCGAAATAGAAATTTGTTGCATGATCTCTTGGAGAAACATAGCAGCCTATGCCCCACTGATAACCGCTCTTCTGGTTAACCGGTTCCAGACATGCCGCACGCTTATCCGTAATCTGCACAAAGTCGTAGTCGCGGTCGGCGGTGATGAGGAGCGTTACCTTCACCTTCTCGCCTACCTTCGCCTGCGCCTTGCCCTTGCCCTCAGATTCGGCAGGAACGATGACACGGCGCACCTTGATGCCCGACTCCATGGAACCGATTTCGCTGATAGGCTGCTTAAACTCTGCATAGACGGCTCCCCAGCTGGTATAATCGCTCTTTTTGTCGATGCTCAGCTTAGATGCCTTGCCCGGTCTTTCGGTCTTCACATAGCCCAAAGTAGTGGAATCCTGCGGCATCGGCAGCAGCTTTCCGTCCAGTTTCAGAACGGCATTCTCAGCCTTCCTGCTCCAGTTGCTCTCATTGCCCTTCATAAAGGCGTAGACAGCATCTACGGTGTTCACTGGCGTATCCCAAACCTGGGTGCGTTTCGACATCAGTAGCCAGCGCTGCAGTTCCTCGATGGTCTGCTTGTCGTTCGGCTTCAGCATCTGCATCGCCTCTATCACAGATACCTGGGTAGGAATCTTATAGTTTCTCCAGCTGTAGAGTGCCTTGCGGGTATCGTAGTAGCGGCCCATCTCCTCGCGGTAAACGGCATATTCGTTCACGCTCTGCAGATATTCGCCTGCCTTCTCGCGGTAAGCAGCATTCTGCTGACTGTTTCTGGCGAGTACCACGGCAGCACGCGCCTTGCCATAGATGGAGAAATCACCCGTCATCTTCGACATCTTTTCCAGGAGATAAGCCTTGTCCTGCTCCAGATTCTGCTTCATCTTTCTGCCATCCATCGAAAGGATGTAGAGATAATGCAGCGCCTGTTCGCTAGGACTCACCTTCTGCTTTTTCTCCTCCTGTTTCTTCATCTCTCTTACTTCCTGAGCTGTCTGCCAGGAGAGATAATCGATGGCGGAAGTCAGCATCTTGGCGGTGGATTTCTGAACACCTGCGATGGCATTCAATCGAACCATCATTTCGGCTACCGATGTAGTCATATACCGGCTGCCCTTCATTCCCTTCCACCAGGAGAAGGAACCGTTAGGGTTCTGCAACTTCTTCAGCTTCTCCACCTGATTCTGCAGACGGATGCTCTCCTGAGAGAGAGTCTTCTGAGAATGATTATCCAAAGAGAGAGTCTTCTGGATATGGGTGGTAATGGTATTGGCATAGATGGCAGACATCAGCGAGATGGCGTTCTCCTCATCCGGATTACTGATAGCAGGCAGCGCCTTCACCATCAGCCAACTAGGATTGTTGGTGTACTCGATGGTTACCTTTGCATCTTCAGTGCCCTTCGCCTGTTTGCCCTCCTTGTTCAGGAAGAGTTTGCTCAGGTCGAAGTTCTGCTCACCCTTCTGATGCAGGGTGATAGGCAGGGTGTTCACCACGAGTTCACGGTTGCTCAAAACCGGCAGATAGTGCTGTTCACCATCGCTGTAGCCATTACCGGCAGCCACCACCTTATTAATATATACGCCTTCTTTCAGTCCCTGGACATCAAAGGAGATGGTAGCAGAGCCCTCGGCATCGATGCTGTAGTTCTGCGTCTTCTGCCAAACCACCTTCTGGGTTTCAGCATCCAGAATCTGCATACGGGCATTTCCGCTCACCTTCTTATCAGATGTATTGAAGAGTTTCACCACGATAGAGCTCTTGTCTCCCTCACGCAGGAATCGAGGCATGTTAGGCTGCACCATCACGGTCTTCTGAGCCACTGCCTCATCCACCAGCAAACCGTTGCGCATCTCCTTGTCGTGCGCCAATCCCATGAACTTCCAGGTAGTCACGCTCTCCGGCAGGGTAAATCTGATGGCTACGTTGCCATTGTTGTCACTCTCCAAGGCAGGATAGAAGAAGGCAGTCTCGTTCAGGTTTTCACGCACCTGCACATTGTCAAGGTACTGTCCTACGTCTGAGCCAGAACCACCTACAAACTGCGGCATCTCCTCTACTACATCAAAAACCTTGTTGGCAGATGGAGCAGCCGCTGCAACACGGGTCATCTTAGAGCCACGAATCCTTATGACTTTCGCTTCTTCCTGAACCAGCTCGTCTTTCTGTATACGAACAGCCTCAACGGTTCCGCCAGAAGAACGTTCCAACTTGCTTAGCTCCACCGCTTGCATATAAGCATAATAACTAAAGTATTTGCCATCAAACTTATCCACATCCAGTCCCCTCTCGTCATAATATTTGGTAGGATAAACACCATTCAAGTATAATGAACGGAAAGTGAGGTTGTGCTTCCAGTAGCAGTCTGGCAAACTCTGATAGAAGCCCAGGGAGAGATTCCAGGAATGCGGGGCTATCTGGTCGAGCGACTTGTCATAGAGTACGCTCATCAGCTGCGCCTTGGCTGGCTTGCCGTCAGGGGTGGTAATCTTCAGCGTCCACTCCTCCTTCTGTCCAGGGGTCAGACGGTTGCGGAAGGTCTTCCAGGCGATGTTCAGTTTCTTCTCAGGCAAAGGACGGGCGATGCTCATCATTCGGGTATAGCACTTGCCTTGCTTCACGAAACTATAGTTCAGTACGATGCCCGACGCATATTCCTCCTTGTAGGTGAAAGGCAGAGTCACGATACTGTCGCCCAACTCCCAGGCGCCCTTCTCCAGCAGTTTGTTACCGGCGATGATGGAATATACGATGTGCGCTCCGTTCTCCGAAGAGCCCACCTGGATATAGACCGGCTTGCCATCACGAGGGAAAGTCTTCGCCGTCTGATAATACCATTCGGTAGTTGGCTCCACCGGATGGGTATCCTTCATACTGAAGAGCGTGAACTTCTGCTGCAGGGTATCCTGTCCGCAGATTGCCTCCAACTGATGAACGCCAGATTTCCAAACGAGGGAAGAAGAGGCAGAAGATGCAGAAGAAGCATATTCCTTGATAGAAACCGGTGCATTCGCCTCGGCATCCTTCCATTCGCCCTTATCAATTCGATATTTCAACCTACTAGAAATCGGCATACCACTGGCATTGCGGTAAGCGAAGGTCACCGTCTTCAGACTGTCTGCCTCGATACGCTTAGGAAGATTCACCGTGAGGATGGTTGGCTTGGTGCCCAGAGGCAGACTCATCACGCCCTCGTGGCTCTCGCCGCTGATGTCGGTAACGATGGCTGAGACCTCGAAGTTGAAGAAACGGGCGATGCGCATGAAGTTGCTCATATCGGTCTCGTCTTTTCCTGACAAGGAAGCCTCCAGCGGAATCTCTACGTCGAAGGTTCCGTCCTCACGAGTCACGCAACTGTCGGTCTTCACCAACTGTCCGGCAGATCCTGCGCCCCACCACCAGAGTTGGTTTCTGCGGGTCACCTGATACTCCACCTTGGCACCCTGCACAGGCACACCAGCATAGGTCTTGGCTGAAGCTTTCACCACCACGGTGTCGCCCCAGTTATATTTCTCGTTCACCTTCGGGAAGGTAATCTCGAAGGTTGGACGCTTGTACTCCTCCACTCTTACATATTTTGTTTCCGTACCGTTCACGGAGATGGAATACAGTCCCGTCTGTCCCTCCTTCGGCAATTCGAAATCTACGGAAGCCGTACCGTATTCATCGGTCGTAGCCTTCTGCTCAGCCACCTGCTTCCAGTTAGGATCTCGCAGGATAAAATTCAGTTCCATGCTCTTGCCAGGCACACTGGCATCCAAGCCCTTCTTCACGATGTAGGAAATGGCTGAGGCATGCACGGTCTGACCCGGGCGATAGATGCTGCGGTCGGTAAACAGCTGATGTTCAATCTTGTCATCCTTCCGTTCGTAATAGCGGTCACGAGAAAGATAGATGCCCTTGGCAGGCGTAAACTTATCATTGTTGGTGGAAATCAAGACGTTTCCATCCACATTCTTGAAGTAAGCCTCTCCGTTCTCATCGGTCGTCAAGCGGGCATGAACCGTTCGTTTGTCCTTCTTCATGTTGAAACCATACCACTGGTCATAGAGTTCTATCTTCGCCCCAGCGATAGGCTGTCCGTCAGTAGCATTCACCACTACATAGCGATGCTTATCATCAGGCAACTGCTGGATCATCACCGCCAGATTGCTGACATAGAAGAGTTCTCGCTGCGGAGCGATGCCGGTATTATCCGAAGTCACCTCCATCAGATAGGCACCCAGCGGCAGATTGCCACCGATTTCGATGGAATCCTTCACCTCTTCGTAATCCGGGCGACCGTAGTAGTTGCGGCTGTAATCCTTCTGATGCAGCTTCGTAGTCTTCTTCAGGAGCATCTTATAGGTAGCCTCATCCTGAGCATCATATTCATTATCCGCCGTGATATTGAGGCGGGAGATACTGATTTTCAGGTTCTGGAGATTGCGCACATCCAGCTGCACCCAAGCCTTCTCCCCAGGTCGCAATACCTGTGGCATATCCTTCACCCGGAACATCGGTTCGGTGAGTCGCTTCTGCGCATTTCTCAGTTCGTTCATTCTCGACCAACCGCCCCAGCGGCTCAGCGCATAGTTGATATAGTTGAGCTTATCCTGCGGTTTGGCATCGGTAGCACCTTCCATGAAGCGGAAATGCTCCACGGCAAGTTCGCCTGCCTCCGGAATATCCTGATAAACCTGGATGAGCGAGTCGATGGTCTGCAGATACTTCGATTTCTTCACCTCTCTCACGTCGTCCTGGCGGTATTTCTCGATGAGCTTATAGGCACAGAGACAAGCCGCACCCCTATTGCCCACCTTATTATAATAGGTGTACAGCTGCAGATACGCCTCCTTGCTGTCTGCCTCGAATCCGATGAGATGCAGCAAATCATTCTTGAAGGAACTTCCGTCCACCCCTTTTAGAGTCAGCGGCACATACTCAGTAGAAGCATGCTTGGCAAGAAGCTCTGGGTGCGCCATCGCTTTTTTGAAGAACTCCTGGCTCTTCTTCAGGTTTACCTTTCGCTGACTTTGATAATAAGAAGCATCCTCCCTTTGTTCCAAAGAAGCCTCATCCACTTCTATTCCATACGGATTATCATGATATACCTTGCCGAGCACAGCATATCTCACCGCTTTCAGCATCGGGTCATTTGTCTTCAAAGCTTCAGCCTCCATCCGCTTCACATTCGGTGTCAGTGAGTCTGCAGAAATCTCTTTCCAGAGTGTCATCTGTCTTGTCTCAGCCGCCAGCAGCTGCCCGTAATCTTTGGCAGCCGAGGCCTTGGCGATGATTTTCTTCATCACCGCGATTTCGCTCTTAGGCTGGTCCTTCTGAGCATTGATTTCAGCTTGCTTCCACAAGTTGTCGTATGTCTGAGCCGCTACCTGCAAGGTTGCAAAGAGGGCTACCAGAAGTGATAAAATGTTTCTTTTCATAAGCCAACTGTATAAAATGTTAATAGAATGATGATAATCATCAAACTTTTCATTGCAAAAATACAAAAAAAAACTGTTTTCTAACCCCGAAACTTAAACTTTTTACTATCTTTGCACCAAAATAGTATATTTTACCAAGAAATAACATTAAAAAAACAATGGCAGAAAAAAAGTATGGTCATTTTGATGACGCCAATCGCGAATACGTGATTACTGACCCAAAGACCCCATGGCCTTGGATCAATTATTTGGGTAACGAGGATTTCTTCTCGCTCATCTCAAACACAGCAGGTGGTTATTCTTTCTACAAGGATGCCAAGTTCCGTCGCATCACCCGTTATCGCTACAATGATGTGCCGATGGATAACGGCGGTCGCTATTTCTATATCAAAGATGGCGATACCGTATGGAACCCGGGATGGAAACCTTGCAAGACACCGCTCGACAGCTACGAGTGCCGCCACGGCATGAACTATACTCGCATCACGGGCAGCAAGAACGGCGTGGAGGCAAGTGTGCTCTTCTTCGTTCCGCTCCATACATGGGCTGAGGTGCAGAAGATGACGCTGAAGAACCAGACTAAGGAGGTGAAGACCCTCAAGGTGTTCTCCTTTGCAGAGTGGTGTCTCTGGAATGCTGCTACCGACATGGAGAACTTCCAGCGCAACTTCTCTACGGGCGAGGTGGAGGTAGAGGGTTCTACCATCTATCACAAGACCGAATACCGTGAGCGCCGCAACCACTATGCTTTCTACACTGTGAATACCGAGATTCAGGGCTACGATACCGACCGCGAGAGCTTCATCGGACTCTATAACGAGTTTTCCGAGCCTGAGGCTGTGATGGAAGGCAAGCCACGCAACAGCTTTGCCCACGGCTGGAGCCCTATCGCATCTCATTATATCGAGGTTACCCTGCAGCCAGGCGAGAGCCGCGACCTCATCTTCCTGCTGGGCTATGTGGAGAACGAGCAGGACAAGAAGTTCAGCGCCAAGAAGGTAATCAACAAGGAGAAAGCTCATCAGCTTATCGCCAAGTTTGATACCACCGAAAAGGTGGATGCTGCCTTCGCAGAACTCAACCAGTACTGGGATAACCTGCTGAACATCTTCACCGTGAAGAGCGGCAACGATAAGTTAGACCGCATGGTGAACATCTGGAACCAGTATCAGTGCATGATCACCTTCTGTATGTCGCGCTCAGCAAGTTTCTTCGAAAGCGGCATCGGTCGAGGCATGGGCTTCCGCGATTCCAATCAGGACCTCGTAGGCTTCGTTCATCAGATACCTACCCGTGCCCGCCAGCGCATCATCGATATCGCCAGCACCCAGTTCCCTGACGGTGGCTGCTACCACCAGTATCAGCCGCTCACCAAACGCGGCAACAACGATATCGGTGGCGGTTTCAACGACGACCCTTGCTGGCTCATCTTCGGTACCGTAGCCTATATCAAGGAGACGGGCGACTTCTCTATCCTCGCTGAGCAGGTGCCTTTCGACAACCAGCCAGGCACAGAAGTAAGCCTCTTCGAGCACCTCAAGATTTCGATGAACCATGTTATCAACAACCTGGGTCCACATAAGTTGCCACTCATCGGAAGAGCCGACTGGAACGACTGTCTGAACCTGAACTGCTTCTCCTGGGACCCTAACGAGAGTTTCCAAACCACCGAAAACAAGGGCGAAGGAAGCAAGGCAGAGAGTCTGATGATAGCCGGTCTGTTCGTGGTTACCGGCAAGGATTATGTGGCTCTGTGCAAGCAGCTTGCCAAGGAAGCTATGGAAAGCAAGGAGGGCGAAATAGCCGGTCTTGCAGAAGAAGATTATTTGACAGAAGCCGAGCGCATGCAGCAAGCTGTAGATGAGATGAACGAGGCTGTGAAGCAGCATGGATGGGACGGTGAATGGTTCCTCCGCGCTTACGATTTCTTCGGCAACAAGATTGGTAGTGATGAGAACGAGGAAGGCAAAATCTTCATCGAGAGCCAGGGCTGGTGTACGATGGCTGGTATCGGTCTGGAAGAAGGACTCTGCGATAAAGCACTGGACAGCAGCAAGAAACGACTGGAATGCGAGCACGGAATGGTGCTGAACAACCCAGCCTACACCACCTATCATGTAGAAATGGGTGAGATTTCTTCTTATCCTGAAGGCTACAAGGAGAACGCCGGTATCTTCTGCCACAACAATCCTTGGGTCATCATCGGAGAGACTGTAGCCGGCCGAGGCAACGATGCCTGGAGCCATTATACCAAGATTCTGCCTAGCTATGTAGAGGAAAAATATCAGACACTTCACAAGGTTGAACCTTACGTAAACTGCCAGATGGTAGCCGGTAAGGATGCAGCCAAACCGGGCGAAGGAAAGAACTCCTGGCTCACCGGTACAGCGGCATGGATGTGGTATACAGTATCAGAATTCATCCTCGGCATCAAGCCAGATTATGAAGGTTTACTCATCGATCCTTGTCTCCCAAGCACCGCTAAGGAGTATGAGGTAACCCGCAAGTTCCGTGGTGGCGAATACCATATCACAGTAAAGAATCCTAGCGGAAACCAGAAGGGTGTGAAGCAGATTACAGTGGATGGCACTCCTATCTCAGGCACCATCGTTCCTTGCTCTGAAGGCAAGCATGAAGTAGTGGTTGAGATGTAAATCAGCCAGATCTCATCAAGTTACGATTTGAAAGTTCAATGTAACGAAACTCTTTTCATACCCATGCCCCCTGTTTTAGGGGGTATGGGTATCACAATAAACACTTGACGCCCTATTTTAGGGCGTCAAGTGTCTTATCCGTCTGATAATCTGATACTTAACTTTTAACATAAGCACATATTCAACAGTATCAAGAGTAAGATTCTAAGCTTGCTCAGTTCCTCAGTTCCTCAGTTCCTCAGTTCCTCAGTTCCTCAGTTTTTTCCTAGGGGGTATATAGCCCTTATAGTTCAAAGTTGTTTTAAATTGTTATATATTATATATTATTATATATATATATAATAAACTTCTAAATAAAGGAAAAAGTGAAGGGTCAGAGAAAAACTGAGGAACTGAGGAACTGAGTCATTGCAGTAAAAACATCACAACCATCATAAACACCTGATTTACTGCTTAACTCTATACTTTAAGAGAACAAAGCTATGAGTTGTCACCCGTAAAACTATGAGTTGTCACCCACAAAACTATGAGTAAGGAAGTTTAACTACTTTCAATCTGAAAGCACAGTTCAAACATTTCCTTATCACACCCCCAAATTTGGCAGTATCAGAGAAAATTCGTATCTTTGCACCGAATTCTATCCTCCGCGCCCATTCCACCCCCTTTTCTACATTTTTGGCAAAAAATGTTTCCCCATCCATACCCTCGTTCAAACTATTTTTTGTACTTTTGCAGCCGAAAAGGCATAAAGCAAACAAAAACTCAAAAAGAAAGGAAATAACAGACAATGAAAAAGATATTATATTTTGCGGCAGCCCTCGCCGCCACTGCCACTATCACAACAACCAGTACCAGCTGCAAGTTTGCACCCGACCAGCATGACGGCGACACGGTAGCTGCCAGCGAGTTTTACCCGATAGATACCTCTGCGGCTCATGCCAAGAAGATGGCGAAGATTGCTGCCATCAAGAACGGAAAAGACAGTGTAGGTATCTATTATGTGGGCAGCAATTCTACCAAAGACCTCATCGAGCTCGTATCCTATCCTTCACGCCGCGACACGATGATGTACAGCAAGACCCGACACATAAAGGTGAAGGGCAATGCCGACATCAACCACGTGGTTCGTGTAGACTTCTATCTGCATAACGGCAAGGATTCGCTGGTGAAGTATGTTGAGGAGGTGGTGCTTTAGCCAATAACCCAAAAAATCAGCACAAAAAAAGCTAGCATGCAAAAACGCACGCTAGCCTTTTTCGTATTTTATCTAACCTGAATTTCAAATCACTTAATAGCCTATAAACTAAGCCTATAAACTATCAACTATAAACTATCAACTAATCATAGAATCCCGGCTGCTTATACTCAATGCCCAGTTCGTCATCTACTGTTGCGATGACACCCTGAATCTGACCCATGGCAAACATACGGCCGAGGAGAGTGTAACCGGCATTGTGACCATGATTGCTCTCATCGAATACGCCACCTGGCTCATCGGTGAAGGTCATGCCATGATCTACTCGCATAGGCAATCGGCGGCCCGAATTGCACTTGCCTTCCTGCTCTGCCTTCTCGAAGATGCGGCAAAGTTCAATGAGATGGCCGCGGCCACCCAAGTGAGAAGCCTCTGTAAAGTTGCCGTTAGGGAAGATGTAGCAGGAACGCAGATGAACAAAGTGAGTGCGGTCAGCAAACTGCTTCGCCATTGCCACACAGTCGTTGTGCTCGCCGGCAGAGAATGAACCTGCACAGAAAGTCAGACCATTGTGCTTGTTTGGCACAGCATCGAGCATCCACTGGATATCCTCGGCACGACCGATGATTCTTGGCAAACCGAATACAGGATAAGGAGGATCGTCTGGGTGAACACACATGTTGATATCGTATTCATCGCAGATAGGCATGATAGCCTCCAGCCAGTACTTCATGTTCTCCTGCAACTTCTTCTTGTCGATGCCATCGTAAAGCTTCAACAGGTCGCGGAACTTCTGGACAGGAGCAGAATCGCCCTCGCTGAAGTTACCGGATACGAAACCCTGGGTCTTGATGATGATGTTCTCTACCAAGGCATGATCCTGCTCTGGTGTAGAAGTCTTCTTGATTTCATCAGCCTCAGCCACGAGGTCTCTGCCCCACTTGTGCTCCTTAGAGAACTCAGCCCAATCCTCACGAGCGCCTTCACGCTGCAGGATATAGATATCAAAGTAGGCAAACTCGCCCCAGTTCATATAGAGGTTGTTGGCTCCGTTAGGATTCTCGTGTGCCAAATCGGTACGAGCCCAGTCTAATACAGGCATAAAGTTGTAGCAGATGCACTTGATACCTTCCTCGCCCAGGTTGCGGAGACTTTCCTTGTAAACCTCAATCTGATGATCACGGTCAGGACCACCATATTTCAGGGTTTCAACCACAGGCAAAGACTCTACCACGCTCCATTTCATACCATAAGACTCGATGTACTCCTTGAGTTCATGAATCTTCTCGCGTGTCCAAACCTCGCCCAGAGGAACATCGTGCAATGCGGTAACAATGCCCTCAACACCAATCTGCTTCAACTGTGCAAGTGTAATCTTATCTTTCTTGCCAAACCAGCGCCATGTTCTTTCCATATATATATTATAATGTATAAGTTTAAAAATGAATTATCTTGCAGAAACATATTTATGCAATGTCTGTCTTACGGCACCCTTGCCGGCGAAGAGTTCCTTCACCATGCCCTCAATCTGCTCGCCGAAGCCAGCCTCATAGAGATCGAGACCGAATACATCCTTGCGGGAATAGAGATTCTTCAGGCAAGAGTAGTCCTGATCTGCCTTGCCTACCTCCAGAGGAGCCACGATGGCCTGCAGTTCTGCCAACAATGGGTCGGAAGATGGCTCGAATGGTTTCAGATTGTCATCCAAAGCCTTGAGATAACGGGCATAACCAGCCAATACCAAAGGAATCAACACGAGATTGCTCTTGTCGAGACCACGATCGATGTACTTCTTGATAGTCTCACCGAAACGGATAGAGAGTTTCTGGCTGGTATCGGTAGCGATACGCTGAGGAGCATCTGGCATGAACGGGTTAGGCAGGCGCTTGTTGATAACGGTGCCGATAAACTCGTATGGGTTCAATACACCTGGATCTGTAACCACTGGCATCGCCTCGATATAACCAATCTTCTGGATGAAGGCACGAAGGTCCTCATCAGCCATCTCGGCAGAAATCAAGGTATAGTCGAGCATGCAGCCATAGATTGACATCGCTGTATGGAGAGGGTTCAGACAGGTGGTTACCTTCATGGTCTCAACCTCATCTACAGTCTTGCGGGATGTATAGAGCGCACCGCCCAACTCCAATGGCGGACGACCGTTGGCATAAGTATCCTCGCAAACGAGATACTGCACTTCCTCGGCATTTACGAAAGGAGCGGTGAAAGTATGCTTCTCGGTGATAATCGTATTGTTATCCTCGAAACCATCCTCAGCGAGCATCGCCTGTACCTTCTCGTGTGGACGAGGAGTAATCTTATCAATCATAGACCAAGGATAGGTAATCTTGCTGCTGTCATTGATATAGTCTACGAAACCAGCCTCTACGATACCATCCTGTGCCCAACGCTCAGCATAAGCCTTTACGCCAGCCTTAACATGGTCGCCATTGTGAGAACAGTTGTCGGTAGACTGAAGAGTAAGTGGCAACTTGCCTGCCTTATAACGCTCATAGAGAAGAGCGGTAAGCTTACCCATAGCAAATACTGCATCAAGACCACGTGCCAAATCGGCGTCATTATAAGAATATCCCTTCTCTGTGATGGTGAAAGTTACCATCTGCAGACTTGGTGCCTGGAAAATCTGGACCAATCGTGCCCAGTCCTCACCAAACTGCTTATCCGCCTTGAGGCTTTCTGTGATAGAAGCGATGACCTTCTTCTCGATGGTTCCGTTGCTCTGGAGGCTGACGAGAAGAGAGAGATTATTGTAAGGGCGATAAGCCTTGTCGATAATTTCGTAGTCGAAGCTTTCAGCAACAATAACACCACGATCGTACTTGCCGGTGTTAAGTGCATCGTTAAGAATAGCAGCAGGGAACGCACGGAAGATGTTACCTGCACCAAAGTGAACCCAAGTAGGCTCGTCGTGAGTCTTCTTAGCTACGGCTGCGATGTCATACTTAGGAAGCTCATAACCCTTAGCTTCCCATTCTGCAGCATTAAAGCTGTCAGAAAGAATTTCGTTCAGTTTCATGATTAATAATTATTGATGTTGTTTTATGTAAATTTTTACCTTTTTATAAGCAATACAATGATTTCTTTTCTGTTGAGTCAGGGCAAAATTACGAATTTAATCTGAAATACCGCTCCTTTTTAGAGATTATTTCAAAATATTGAACAATAAGAAACTTAAATTGAACAATTAGAAATGTTTCGGTAACAAAAAATACTTTTCGCCCTGTTTCCCTTTTAACCGGTAGTAGACTATCAGTATACACTTTACAGATTATCCAGTTCCTTGATCTGCTTTTTCGGTGTCACTCCAAGTCCCTTCAGGCTCTCTACCCTTCTCATCACATTGCCGGTGCCGTCATAGAGTTGCTTCTTTGCCTTATCAAAAGTACCCGAAAGGCGGGTTATCAGATCACCCACACTCATAAAGGTATCTTCGAAGCCAGCCACCTTATCATACAGGTCAGCAGCCGTCTTCACGATTTTCTCCACATTCTTGTTCTGCCGGTCATACTGCCAGAGATTATAGGCAAGCTGGAGTGCCATGAGCAGATTGCTTGGTGAGATGATGATAATCTTCTTCTGATAAGCATAACGGCTGAGATCCGGCTGCTGCTTCATGGCTGCGATATAGCTGGTCTCGTTAGGGATGAACATCAGTACGAAGCCGATGGCATCATCCACCAGTTTGGAATAGTCTTTGGCTGCCAGTTCATCGATGTGCTTTCGTACGCTCAGCGCATGTGCCTTCATCAGGCGTTCCTGTTCAGCCTCATCTTCAGCTGCCAGAGCATCGGAATAGGCGGTAAGCGAAACCTTGGAATCGATGACCACACTTCTGCCTTCCGGGAATCTGACGATGACATCCGGACGATAGTTCTTTCCCTCTTCATCTTTCGTATTCTCCTGAATGAAGAATTCCTCATCTTTACGAAGTCCGCTGTTCTCCAGGATGGTTTCCAGCACCATCTCGCCCCAGTCGCCCTGCATCTTGCTGTCGCCCTTCAATGCCTTGGTCAGGTTGGCAGCATCGGAGCCGATCTTCTCGGTCTGCTCCTTCAGGTTCAGTACAGCCTGCTGCTGTTCCTGCTGGAAGAGTTTCATCGTTGCCTCGAAGGTGTTCTGCAGTTCCTTTTTGTTCACCTCGTTCTGGGTTTTGCTCTCCTCTACCGATTTCTTGAAATCAGCAAACTGTTCCTTGATAGGTTTCAGGAGTTCATCCATCTGCAGACGGTTGTTTTCCTGCAGAGCCGACTGCTTGGCAGCCAACTGCTCAGCCGCCACCTTCTGCTGTTCTATCGTCATTCGCTGCATTTCCTGCTTCAGGCTCTCGAGTTTCTGTGCCCACTGCTGGTCGCTTTCCGCCCTGAGTTTCGCCGCATACAGCCGCTCATTCTCCATTTGAGATTTCATTGATTGAACCTCAGAAGCATGATGCAGTTTTATCTGTTCGATGTTAGCCGCCAGCACCTGAGCCTTCGCTACGAGCTGTGTTTTCTCCTCTCCCGCACATTTTGCTTCCATCAGTTTCCCCACGAAGAATCCGATGGCAAGCCCTATGATGATTCCAATTACTATTTCCATTTATCCTTGTTTTGAATGATTCTGTAAATCTGCAAAAATTATGATTTGCAAAAGTAATCATTTCAAGACATAACACCAAACATCATGGGGGATTCTTGTAGATATTTAACTCTTCTGCATTTTACTATGCAAACAAAAAGAGCGCACCACTCTTGGCACGCTCTTTTCTTTAAATCATCTTTTAAATATACATTATCGGTTGGCAGTAGGCCACTGATAAGTATCAGTGCAATGGATATCGGCACTCTGGTCGGCTATCATCAACTTGAAGCCGCCTTCCTCCAATCTCCATTTGCCATTCCAACCTACGAAGGCCAAATCGTCTGCCTTCAATTCAAATATCATGGTCTTGGTCTCACCAGGCTGAAGTTCCACCTTGTCGAAGGCACGGAGACGACGGCCATCAGGCACCATACTAGCGATGAGATCGCTACTGAACAGGAGAACACTCTCCTTGCCTGCCACCTTTCCCGTATTCTTCACATCCACGCTCACCTTGATGATGTCGCCGTGGCGGAAATCAGACTGAGAAACCTTCAGGTTGCTATATTTGTAAGTGGTATAACTCAAACCATATCCGAAGCCCCACTGCTGGGTAATCTTCGCATTGTAGTCGTAAGCACCTTCCATCGTACCCACCTCCTCACTCTTCTTGAAGTCATAGTTGGCGAGCGAATTAATTTCCTTAGGATAGGTGTAAGGCATCTTGCCACTGAAGTTTGACTTGCCCGATACCAGGTTTGCCAAGGCATCGCCGCCCATGTTGCCAGGGATAAGGATGTCGATGATGCCCTGTGCCAATGGTTCGATGTCAGCGATGAGACGAGGACGACCTTCATTCAGCACCAGAACGACAGGCTTGCCTGTCTGAGCCAAAGCCTTGACCAGATTGCGCTGGTTCTCTGAGAGCCAAAGGTCGGTCAGGTTGCCCGGAGTCTCTGTATAGGAGTTCTCGCCAATGCAAGCCACGATGACGTCGGCATCCTTCGCTGCAGCCACTGCGCCCTGAATCTGAGGTTCGTTCTCCTCCCAGTATTTTCCCTTCTCATTATAGGTAACACCCTGGTTCAAGATAACATTCTCCTTGCCATACTCATTACAGAATGCCTCATAGATGGTATTGTACTTGCCGGCAAACTCATCGGCACGATGTCCCTGCCAGGTATAGCTCCATCCACCGTCCAGACAACGCATCTGATTGGCATTAGGACCCGTAAGGAGAATCTTCTTGCCATGCTGCAAAGGAAGGATATTACCCTCGTTCTTCAGGAGCACCATACTCTCGGTAGCTCCCTCCAAGGCGAGCTTGGCAAACTCCTCGCCACCAAACTTAGGATAATTCTTCAGTTTCTGGGTTGGGTTCTTGAAGAGGTCGAGACGGTACTTCATGCGAAGCACACGGCGACAGGCATCGTCGATGCGACTCATCGGAATCTTACCTTCCTTCACCAGTTCTACAAGATAGCCACAAGCATCGCAAGAATAAGGTTCCATAATCATGTCGATACCGGCATTGATGGCGATGCGGAGCGCATCCTTCTTGTCCTTTGCCACCATCTCACGAGTATAGAGATTGTTGATGTCTGCCCAGTCGGTGATGAGCACACCATCCCATCCAGTCTCTTCCTTCAGCCATCCTGTCAGGATGTCCTTGTTGGCATGCATCGGCATACCGTTGACGGAAGCGGAATTCACCATCACGGTCAAGGCTCCAGCCTGCAGACCCGCCAGGAAAGGAGCGAAGTGCTTCTCTCGCAAGTCGGCAGGAGAGATATAGGCTGGCGTACGGTCTTTACCGGTCCAAGGCACACCATAGCCCATGAAGTGCTTCATTGAAGTGGCAATGTGATACTGGTCGATGTTGTTTGGGTCCTCGCCCTGAAAACCATAGACCATCGCCTTGCCCATCTCTGAACTGAGGTAGCAATCTTCACCAAAGTTCTCCCAGATACGAGGCCAACGGGCATCACGACCGAGATCAACGGTAGGACTGTAAGTCCAAGGTATGCTCACCGCACGAGTCTCATAAGCGGTAGCCTCAGCCGAACGGCGAGCAATCTCACGATTGAAGGTGGCAGCCACATTGATGTTCTGCGGGAAGAGGGTTCCGCCCTGTGTATAAGTAGAACCATGATTCTGGTCGAGACCGAAGACACAAGGGATGCCGATGCGCTTCATCGAGATTTTCTGGATTTGCGCGATGTACTTCTCCCACTGCTTGGCGGTTGGTGCGCAGGTATTTGGAGCGTTGAGGATAGAGCCGATCTTATAGCGGGAAAGGATAGAATCGGTCTTGTGCTCGTCGATATAGAACACACCGTTCTTGTCGTTGGCACCAAAGAGGTCGGTCACCAATTCCATCATCTGACCTATCTTTTCCTCCAAGGTGAGTTTCTTCAGGGTTTGTTCTACCTGAGCCTCTATCTTAGGGTCGCTCTTGATAACTGGAACATTGGCACTGGCTGTATAAGCCAATGCCAATAATGAAATAGATAATAAAATTTTCTTCATAAACAGTAAAGGTTTGACGCTTTATGATAAAAGCGGAAATCTTTCTAATATATTATTCAATAGTTACTTTCTTTACGGTATAACCATCACCCACGAGGAGGAGCCCCCACTGCTCTTTCAAGAGTTGGATAGAGTAGTCGGTCAGTTCAAACTTCCATGTAGCAGGTCCATCCACCGGGATGTCGCCACGCTCATCGTCCTTCTTACCAGTAAGGATGTTCTGCCAGGAAGCTGTGGTAGCGGTACCCTGACCTTTTCCATCTACATAGACACGGAGGATGGTGCCAACCTTCACCTTTGAGAGGAAGGTATCCTTCAATTTATCGAACGGTGTTGTCCATGTCACGGCAAACTCACCTTCTCCTTCTCCTTCTCCCCAGATGGTAGTCTCCATAGATGGACGTGGCTCTGTAGTTACCTTGATTTTACCGCAAGGGAACTCTACACCACTGCCATCTACCAATGTAATGTCGTAATCGCCATTGGCGAGGTCAGAAGGAGCTGTAACTTTCAATGCCTTACCCTCATCGAGAACATCGAAGGCAGCCTCCTTACCAGCGATGAGTACTTTCTGAACGTGATCCACCAGGTTCTTGCAGTTGCGGATGGTTGTAGTTTCTCCCGGAGCTACCCAAAACTCGCTGGCATTGGTACCCAAGGCTGGATCATCAGCAGCAGGAGTCACGGTAACTTTCAAGGTACGGGATGTGGTCTTATTCTTGGTGGTGGTTGCCACAATCTTCAGTTCATGATCACCTAAAGGCAAAGTCTGGTCGAAGGTGGTACCTTCGGCAATCTGTTTGCCATCAAGCAACCATGTCACAGTGGTGTAGTGAGCTGGAGTCACCTTGATTTCCATCTTATAATTAGTCTTGCGGTCTATCTTGGAATCAGCCAAGTCGGTGTTCAAGATACGTGGATTGTCATCTTCGCTGACAGTGAAGTATGGTTCATCGTCAGAAGAGCAAGAAGACAAGGTAGATGTACCAGCCAGTGCGAAACCCACGGCTAAGAGCATCATCATAGCCTTCAAGACTTTTTCCTTATATTGTTTCATTGTCTTATTCATAATTAATTATTCTATTCTATTGTCCTATAAGACTTAACATTTAACACTTAACATTAAACACTACTTGCTATATCCCGTTCCGAATGGAGGATTGAAGTCTGGCTGAAGGTTTACATCAGCCTTGTCCCACCAGAGGCGCTTGTGCCAATCGTCTGTACCACCCATGCGGTCGATGGCAGCCTTGTAGTTAGCATTGTTGTACTGAGCTTCCAACTCAGGATACTGCAAGCGGACAGGCATTGACCAATCGGGATCCGTATAAGTGAAACCTTTCTTGGTCAAGCGATCACGATTCAAGATGGCAGGATAGTCAGAGCGGCGCATGTTAGCCCAACCCTCAGAAGGGTTCATCATGTGGAGAATCCAAGCCTGGGTGTTGATGGTCTCCTTAGGATTGTCACCCAACGGATTGTTAGCAATGAACGCATCTATCTCTTCCTTGGAAATCTTGTTGGATGTAAGATAGTAGTTGTTGAGCAACTCCATGCTGGCACGAACACCAGCCTCGTAGTGACTCTCTGCATCACCACCACCTACATTCCAACCCTTGTTTGCAGCCTCAGCCTTGAGGAACTCTACCTCGGCATAGCTCATCAAGTCGCCAGGACAAGAAGGCATCTCGAAGTCGATGTTCAGGCAAGGACGACCAGCTCGGGCTATATAATCAGAGCTGGCATAAGTGTTCGCGTCTATCTCTGCATACTTCTTCAAAGTAGGAAGGTCATCCAACGTAGCTGGATTCATCCAGTCTGTGTACCAGGCTGCACCAGGGTTGCAAGGCTCCTCACCGAGGTTCTTGCTCTGGAAGTAAGCCAGGAAATCATCGGTCAAGTCGATGTTCTGCTCCTTATCTGGCTTCACCTGACTACGCTTGATATTGTAGTAGTGACGGCAGATGCGATAGAGACGAGGGTCGTTGGTATTCTGCAACTGATAGAACAAGGTAGAGCATACCATGGTAGGCGATGTAGCATCCTGACCATAGAGAGTCTCGCTCAATGCATTGGCACGGAAATCGTAATCGTTGGCTCCATCATAATAGGTAAATGGAGCATCAGCATACTTGATATAAGCATCATCTGCTGCACTGGCGATGGCACCGGCAGCTACAGCCTTCTCAAACTCCTCCTTTGCCTTCTGTGGATTAACATCGGAAATGCGCATGGCATAGCGCATACGGAGTGCATTGGCATACTTCTTCCACTTAGCTACATCACCACCCATGCTGGTGACATCACCAGAAATGTGGTCGGTACCTGTGCCAAGCTGCTTCTCGCAAGCGTCAAGTTCCTTGAAGAACCAGCTGTAGAGTTCCTCTACGGTATCATACTTAGGGTTGGAGATACCTGAGATATAACCCAGACCTGCCTCCAAACAAGGCACGTCACCGTAGGTATCTGCCAAAACTGCCGTGATATAGACACGATGGATACGAAGTGCTGCATTCAAGTTTGCCTTGTCAGCAGAATTGTTGATGGCATCCACAAGGTTCTTGATACCGATTTCATAATAGCGGTCCCAAACTCGACGGGTCATATCATCTTCTCTGAAATTAGAACCAGCGTAATTGGTTACATTCCAACCACCAGCGAAATACTGTGGAAAACCAGTTATATAGTTACGGTAGGTATCCATCAGACTGAAGTCACCGTAAGTCTGCAACAAAGCTGTTGTCAACTGTGCGTTAGGGTCGAGCTCGCTCACCTTGGTCTTGTCGGTATTGATGTTGCTCAAGGTATCATCAGAGCAAGAAGTCATCGCAGTGCCGGTTGCCATCAGGGCGAAAGCCATCATCAGGCTGCTCTTACCTATATATTTCTTGATTATATTGTTCATTTTCTTACCTTATTATATATTAGAACTCTTCTAAAGAAATTGATTCATTTTTTCGAGACTAGAACTTCACGTTCACGTTCAAACCATAACTCTTGCGAGATGGCAGGGAACCATATTCCAGACCGAGACCTGAGGTGTTGTAGCTGGAGTCTGGGTCGATGTTAGGAATGTTCTTCCAAACAATGAATGGGTTACGAGCCACGAAGGATACGGTCAAGCCCTTGACATACTTGCCCAGGATGCTCTCTGGGAAGGTATAGCCGAAAGTAATCTCACGACACTTCACGTAAGAGTTGTCATAAATGAAGGCACTCTGCACGCCATTTGCCACATGCTTCCAGTAATCTTCAGGGTTCACGGCGATGTCGTTCTTGCGATAAGTACCGTCGCCATTGTCGATGACACCATCTACGACCAATCCCTTGCATTTACCTGCTTCACGCCATGCGGCAAGATCCATACCCGAAGCCTTGCGAGCCTCCTCAGAAGAGTACCACTCCTCACGGCCTGCCAATGTTCCCTTTGCCTTACCTGTCTGGTATGCAGAACGCATAGACATAGAGTAGATATCGGCACCTACCTTCACATCGAAGGATGCAGAAAGGCGGAAGTTCTTGTAGCTGAAGGTTGAGTAGAAACCACCTGTCCAGTCCCAAGTAGAGTTGCCGATGGTCTTGACCTTCTGGTCAATCTTTGGAAGACCAGTAGCTGCATCGACAACCACCTGTCCCTTGTCGTTGTAAAGGAAGTCGTGTCCACGGATAGCTCCATAGTTCTCGCCAACCTGAGCACCTACTGATACACCGCACCAGGTTGCCTTGGCAAGCTCAAAATAGTCCATGCCATCGGTGAGCGACTTCACCTTGTTGGTATTCTTCGAGAAGTTGACACCCAAGTCCCAAGCGAAGTCCTTGATCTGCAAGGCACGGGCATTGAGGGCAATCTCGACACCCTGGTTCTGAATCTCACCGGCATTGATGAGGCGGTAAGCATAGCCAGAGGTGGTGGTTGAAGCCAAACTCAAAATCTGGTTCTTGGAGTTCTGGTTGTAATAGGTGGCATCCAAGCCCAAGCGTCCGTTAAGGAACTTCATCTCCAAACCTACCTCGTAAGAACCTGTCATTGTAGGCTTCAAATCCTTGTTCGGCTGTGTTGAGTTGGCTATCATACCGATGGTATAACCCGCGTAGCTGTACTTGCCCGTGGTATAGTTGAGTGCCAACAGGTATGGATCGGTATCGCTACCTACCTTTGCCCAAGATGCGCGAATCTTACCATAATTGATGAACTTCTTGTTCTTGATAAACTCAGAGAAAACCAAGCTACCCGATACAGAAGGATATACGTATGTATTGTTATTTGTAGGGAGCGTAGACGACTTATCGCCACGGAGGGTTCCCTCCAAATAGTAAGTATGCTTGTAGCCGAGGCTTGCGCTGGCATAGAGAGAGCTGATCTGCTTCTTGTACATACTCTCACGAGTGTTCTGTTCCTGATAGTTCATGATATTCTGGATGCCATCCATCTGCTGGTTGAGACCGATGCTTGTAGTGGTCTTGTTGTTCACCTTGAAGATGTTACCACCAGCGGTAGCGTTGACATCGAAGTCGCCCCATGAGTTGTTGTAGAGGGCGAGTATCTCGGCATTAAGTGTGCGGTTGTTGAAGATTTGGTCGGTAAGCTTTCCGGCAGGAGTTCCTGGAGTTGTCTTGGCAATGAAGTCCTCGAAGTTCATGCTGTTGATGTCGGTACCAATAGTACCCTGCAACTTGAAGTGCTTGTTGATGTTCCAGATTGCCTTACCCGTAAAACGGAACACGTCCTTGTCGGATGTATTGCTGTTCTTATAGAGATCCCAGTATGGGTTCTTGTTATACTGATCGTTACCATTCCAGTTGGAGTAGTTGCCGTCGGCATCCTCATAGTGCTTCAGCCAAGCCTGGTCGTAGGTACCCGCCAGGGTCATGAGGTTCTTACCCACGTTGCTCTGAGAGTCACCAAGGGCAGGACGGTTCTTTACCTTCTCACGAGTATAGTTGGCGGTGAAGTCGAAGTCAACAGGACCTGCTGAGGTATTGACACGGAGGTTGAAGTTGTCACGACTCATGTTGGTATTTGGCAAGATATCCTTGTTGCGCATATCTGTAACAGAGAAACGCATACCCGTCTTACCGGAATTAACTGAGAGGATGGCAGAGTTCTGGGTAGTGAAACCTGTACGGAAGAAACCAGAAGCATTGTTAGGATGCATCATGAATGGACGTTCCTCGCCATCGAAATATTTGAACATGAAGTCATCGGCCTTAGGTCCCCAACTGGCATTGGTACCTGAGGTACTGGATGTAGGAAGCTCGCCATTGTAGCCAGCACCATATACCTCCTGGATGTCGTCCCATTTAGCCAACTGGGTATCGATAGTATAAGAACCATTGTACTCCACGGAAATTCTATCCTTCTCCGCCTTCTTGGTCGTAATCAAGATAACACCATGAGAAGCACGGCTACCATAGAGGGCAGAGGCAGCAGGACCTTTCAATACGGTCATCGTCTCGATATCGTCAGGATTGATGGCAGAGATACCATCACCGAGGTCATAACCACCAGCTTCACCAGCACTGCCAAAGTTGGTATTATCCAAAGGCACACCATCCACCACGTAGAGAGGCTGGTTATTGCCTGCCATTTCTGTATTACCACGAAGAAGCACGCGGGTAGAACCAGAAGCACCGCCAGCGGTGTTCTGCACAACGAGACCAGCCACCTTACCAGAAAGAGAGTTGATGACGTTGGTTTCCTTCGCCTTGGTAAGTTCCTCACCTTTAACCTCCTCCAAGCCATAGCCCAAAGCCTTGCGGTCGCGCTTGATACCAAGGGCGGTAACAACGACCTCATTCAAGGCCTTACCATCCTCTTGCATCTGTATTTTCATGCCATTAGCAGCTTTCACGGTCATCGTCTTGTAACCGATGTAGCTCACTTCGAGCGTTGCTCCAGGCTTGCAGTTCAACGTAAAGTTACCATCTATATCGGTAACGGCACCGTTGGTTGTACCAGCCACCTTCACGCTAGCGCCAATCAAGGTTTCGCCAGTGGCATCCACCACTGTACCCTTGATGCCTTGGTTCTGCTGAACGCTCATCGCTGCATTGTTCATCTGGGCAGCGAGAATGGCAGAAGCAGGCATCCACATCAAACCTGCACCGAGCAGGCCGAGAAACATAGTTTTCTTTCTCATAATTGATATTTTTGTTTTTAGTTTAACATTATTCTTTCCCAAAGATTCCTTCGAGAATCCAAGGAGCATTCACCTTCATACTCTTGAAACGGTCGAAGATGCCATACTTCTCAGAGCCGTTGCCGAAGTGGTTGTTGTCCCAAACGAAAGTAGAGAAGCCTCGTTTGCGAGCCTCCGTAGTCAAGAACTTACAGTAGTAGGTCATGTTTTCATGCACTTTCTCTGAGTTTGACTTATAGTGATCGGTTACTCCCCACTCTCCTATTACGATACCCAGTCCTTTGTTGCTCCAGGTATTCACCGCCTTGTCGAAGAAATCCGTCATCGTCTTCTCGTTGTCTGCAGGTATTTTGCCAGCATCCTTGTAGGCATCACCCCAGTAATCGTAGGTGCAATCGCCGGCGTAGCTCCATGGCTGATAGTAGTGAAATTCCACACTCATATAGTTGTTGCCATTGCCTTCGGCATCCTTCGGAATGATGAAATCTCCATTCTCGATGCCAAACCATGGGTTACAAACGTAAGTCTGTAAGATGAGGTGGCGCTTGGCATTGTTGCCGCCTGTGGCACGAACCACATCCACGAATATCTGATTGTAAGCATTCTGCACTTCGAGGTTCTCGGCAGTAGGTTTGCCCCAGTTATCTTTGATATGCACTTCGTTAGTTCCTGCGAAAGCAAGACGATAATCATAATTGGCAAACTCAGAAGCGATATTCATCCAGAGGAGCGCAAGCTTCTGGCAGTTTTCTTCCTTATATTGATAGGTAGGACGACCTTCGAGCCATTTTTCATGATGCACATTGATGATAACCTTGAGGTCATTATCCAGGCACCAGCCCACCACCTCCTTGATGCGAGCAATCCAAGCCTTGTCGATGCTCATCGCCTGAGCGTTGGTAATGTGGCACTGCCAACGGATTGGAATACGGATGGCATTGAAACCTGCCTTCTTCACGGCTTGTATCATCTTCTTGGTAACAACGGGATTGCCCCAGGCTGTCTCTGCATGGATAGAACCATCAGGGTTGCCAATCTGCATCGACTCACCATTCTGTCCAGGAGCTGAACACTCGAATTCATTGCCAAGATTCCACCCCACAACATCTTTATTCCATTGCTGGGCAGTAGGTATGGATTCGCCTACGCCATCAGAACTGCTGGATGAGGGCAACGTACTTGCTTCGCATGAGAAACATGTGAAGACGCCTATTAAAAAGAGGCTAATTTTCAAAAAGTTCCTTTTCATTTTTATGTTTATATTGTTATTGTTTCGTTTTTTAAATAACTGTTTGACTTACTTAACAGAATCAGGTTGCAAAGATAAAGAAAAGGAACTTTCAGAGGGTTAGATAACAAACAAAAAAAGGTTTCAATTCAGACATATCGTCTAAACAGAAACCTTTTCTTTGAATTTAAAACTCTAATTTACAGATACTTACTTGGAGAAACTCCAAAGTGCTTTTTAAATACAGTACTAAAGTACTTTACATTTACAAAACCGGCTTTCACAGATACATCCAGCACACTATCCCCCTGTTTCAGGAAGATTGCAGCCTGCTCCAGACGTATCAAACGCATAAAATCCTGCGGACTTTGACCCGTAAGAGTCTTCAGCCTACCATAGAAAAGCGTTCTGCTCATCGCCATCTCTCTACAGAGTCGGTCGATATTAAAGTCTGTGTCGCTCAGATGAGTCAACACCAAACGGGTAGCTTTATCTACAAAAGCCTGGTCTTGCGGATCAAGAACAGCTTCTGCCACATTTTCGAATGTCTGGCCTTGCTTATTCAAGACAGTATCATCCTTTTTCTCTTCAGAAGTTCCTGTAGGTTCCAAGTGTTCATCGGAAGAATCAGAACCCACAATCTGCTCGGAAGAAGCAGACCCAGAAGCAACCTCTCCTCTAACAAGAGCAAGGCTTCTGTCCATATAATACTGACTCAACCGGCGACGATTCTTCAAAATACTGGCAACCTTGCTCGCAAGAATAGCAGTATCGAATGGCTTGGCTATATAGTCATCAGCACCAAGTCCGAGTCCCTCTATCATAAAGTCACGACCAGCCTTAGCAGTCAGCAGGATAACAGGCAGCCATGATGTTTCCTTATTTTCCTTGATGCTGCGACAGAACTCGTCTCCGTGCATTCCCGGCATCATGACATCAGAAACAACGATATCACATACCCCGCCCTCTTTCAAATATTTCAAGGCAGCCTCTGCACTCTCCACATCAACTACTTGATAAGAATCACCAAAAGTCATTCTGATATATTTGCGAAGATCTTCATTGTCATCGACAAAAAGAAGTGTATCCGTTGAGACATCAGCATCCTGCAGAACCGCAGAAGACACAGTCTGGCAAGTTTCATCATGCTTATCTTCAGCTAAAGAAGATTCAGTTGCAACATTTTTCTTTTCTCCAACAAGCCGGACAGAAGAATCTGTTACATTACCTAATGGCATCTTCACACAGAAAGTAGTACCCTTTCCTTCCTCACTTACGAAACTAAGCTTTCCTCCTAATTTCTCTACAAGCTTTCGTGTAAGCATCAGTCCTAATCCACTTCCCATTTCCTGAGAATTTATCGCATTAGAAGCCCTGAAGAAGGTCTTGAAGATACTCTTAATTTCGGCCTTTGGAATACCTATACCTGTATCACATACATGAATCATAGCCATCTTACATTCAACAGAAGCCGACAACGTAACCTTTCCACCTTGAGGTGTATATTTGATAGCATTCGAGAGAAGATTTTCCAATATCAGATCCATCATTTTGACATCAGAATGAATCTGTTGCTGCGGACACGTTTCAATACACAGTTGAATATGCTTCTCCTGAGCTGCCAATACAAACTTTTCCAACTGCACACGTAAAAGCATCGGCAATTCTATATCTTGCAGGCGAACCTGTTCGGCAGACTGCTCTACCTTTTGGAAGTCAAGCAATTCTGTAACCATCTTCAATAGTTTGTTGCCGTTGCGATGCGCCATATCCAAGAATCCACGGCTTTTCTCACTCAAGCTGGAATCATTAGCCAGATTATCAAGAGGAGCCAACACGAGACTCAAAGGAGTGCGTATGTTATGGGCAGTATTAACGAAGAAATTGATTTTCTCATCATAATACTTTCGCTGTAAGCGCTCTTTGTAATACTGCCAGACAAAATATAAGATGGCAGCAAAAATACAGAGATAGATAATCCATGCCCACCAGGTATTCCACCAAGGCTGGGCTATATGAATCTCCAAAGTTGTTTCTCCCAATTCTCTACCATTACTTCTGCAGATAGCCTTTACATGAAGCACATAGCTGCCCGAAGGCAAATTTACAAATCGTGCCAACTGATTAGAAGATGGTTTACTCCAATTACGGTCGTATCCTTCCAAATAATATTGATATTGAATATCATACTGGTATTGATAATTGATGCTCTCGAAAGAAACAACCAGCGTATTCTCATTATGGCTAAGTTTCAATTTGCCTTCCTTCAACATTTCAAAGAGACATTCATTCCAGTAATCGGAACGTTCGACACCTTCAACCTCAACACTATGAATACGAAGTGGAGCGGCATAATTCAAACCTTTGGCAAACATAGGAGTCAAAGCGACAACTCCATCGTTGCTGCCAAAAAGCACCCTGCCATCTGAAGTACACGCAACAGACATTCGGTTATACTCACGTTCCATTCCCTTAAAGATGTTGAGGTTTACTATCTTCCCCTGTTTCATGAACGCCAATCCTTTGTCCGTACTGATCCACAAATTGCCATTAATACCTTTTATAAGTCCATAAACAGTATTAGAAGGCAAAGCGTCCTGATTAGTATAGCGCTTAAACTTCTTTGTCAGTAAATCATAATCATAGAGTCCTCCTCCATCCGTTCCAATCCAGATATGACGGGAATCCTGAAAAGACATACTGTTGACAAACAAATTAATGTCTTTTTCGGGATACTGTTCAGGATAAAAGAAACGACGAGGATGCAAAGGTTCGCGCTTATCAATCAAATAGCCTCCATGCGAAGTTCCTACAGCAATAAAACGCTTATCCAGTGATTCCGTGATGCATTGCACTTCGTTGACAGGCAGATAGAATACCGACTTTCCCGTTCCATTCAAATTATATTTATCAGAAGGGAAACAAGCCATATCTCCATCCAAACATCCCACCCAAACATTACCAACGCTATCAGTAAAAAGACTGAATACGTAATCACTCTTCAACATTCCTGTTTCCACAGAATAAGCAGGCATACTAGTGCCATCAGCATGAACCTGATATACGCCATTACCATAGGTACCAACCAGAATTCTGCCGTCTACAGTCTGACAAATCGTAAGCGCCACTTTATTATATAATCCATGATGCCAAAGACGAGTCTGCGCATCATAGACACTTACTCCTTTATCTGTGGCATACCATATTTTCCCATCACGGCTTTGGAAAACATCGTTCACACAATTATCTATCAGTGATTGATTGTTGAGATATTCATGTGTGATATATTCCAATGTATGTTTCATCGGTATTGCCAAATCTACTCCTCCCGAGTAAGAGCCTGTCCATAAATCGCCAAAACGATCGCAGCACAAGGTATATAATCCATTACCATTCAGCACGTTACCCGGGCGTCCGTCTGTATCAAGCAAGAGCTTGGTTTGTTTATTCGAACTGTCATAAGCATATATTCCAGCTCCATCTACAGCCATCAGAAGAGTCTGCTTATCATATAAAATGATTGAACGTACAGGAATTTTAGGAATGTTTTGCAAAGATTGGAAATCAGCAGATTTTATCAGCTTCCAAGTACGATCATCCATCACTTTAACTCCTTCGTGAAAAGTACCCAGCCAGATACGATGTCCCACAATATCATGATAAGAGGATACTACAGAACTGCCACTAATCTTCTTTTCTAACTTCCGGGCAGACATCGAATAGCAATAAACATCTTTAAATGTTCCTATCAAGAGTTTCTGACCTATAAATTGGATATGATTAATATAGGTATTTTTCAATACAAACCTACCCTTAGCTGTCTCCCGAACTATCTCCTTTCCATCAGTAGCTGCTGATAAGCAATAAATACCTCTATCCATAGCTAACCAGAAATTGCCCTTTCCGTCTACCAACAGTTCGTTCAACACGATACTGCCACCTAAAATATGCTGAAGATTACATTTCAAAACAAATGCATCTTTCCTCTTATCATATATATACACCTTTCCCTTGTTGTCGTAGGCGTAAATCAGATGTTGCGCATCCTTAGTCAGTTTAATACATCTACCACTAGCATCACTATACGGCATCTCTGTGTATAAAGTATAATTGGTTACTTGTTGCCCATTATATCGGTCAACTCCACGCTTAGTACTTATCCACATGGCACCATCCTCTGCCTCGACAATAGAATAAACTCGAGGGCTGGAAAGACCATTGTCAGCATTGAGATTGGAAAGCATGAACATATTTCTGGAAATATGCGCATATGCCTGAAGAGCCGATGCCAACAGCAGCAATATAATGAGAGTACAGGATTTATATCGTTTCATAATTCATTCATTGATCTTATTTGGGGACAAAGATAATACAAAAAAATGAAAAACAAATAGAATAATGAGATAAAATGAAAAAAATCTATTATCTTTGCAAGATATTAATATAAAGATATAGACTATGATCAAAAGATTATTATCCTTTCTAGACGCATCGCCAGTGAATTTCCTGGCAGTAAAGAATATCTCCGAGGAATTGGAGAAGAACGGGTTCCGCCGTATGAACCCACAGGAGCCTTTGGGCAAGATTGAAGCGGGTGAAAAGTTCTTCGTTACCAAGAACGACTCTTCCATCTACGCCTTCCAAATCGGAAAGAAGCCTTTGGCTGATGCCGGTTTCCACATGATCTGCGCCCACTGCGATTCACCTACCTTCCGTATCAAGCCAAATGCTGAGATGCTTTGCGAGGGCGGTATCGTAAAACTGAATACCGAGGTTTATGGTGGTCCTATCATGTCAACCTGGTTCGACCGTCCGCTCACCCTGGCAGGTAGAGTTATCGTGAAGGGCGAGAATGCGATGAATCCCCAGACACTCCTTCTTCATGTGAAGCGCCCATTGCTGCAGATCAGCAATCTCGCTATCCACTTCAACCGTCAGGTGAATGATGGTGTGAAGTTGAGCAAGCAGAAGGATGTACTCCCTATCCTCGGCATCATCAATGATGAACTGGAGAAGGGCAATCTCCTGATGAATGTGATAACCGACGAACTGAATATTCAGAAAGAGGATGTTCTTGATTTCGATCTCTATCTGGCTGATGCCACTCCAGCCTGCACCTTCGGTGTGCACGATGAGTTTATCTCTTCAGGCAGACTCGACGACCTGTCTATGTGCTGGGCTGGTGTAGAGGCGATGATTGCAGCAGATGCCAATGATACCACCCAGGTTCTCGCCATCTTCGATAATGAAGAAACTGGGTCTCAGACCAAACAGGGAGCCGGAAGTCCATTCCTTTCATATATGCTCCAGCGCATCGCCCTGGCACAGAGCCATACAGAAGAGGCTTATTATCAGGCAGTAGAGCGTGCCTTCATGATTTCAGCCGATAATGCGCATGCCTGGCATCCTAACTATAGCGAAAAATTCGACCCTACGAATCATCCTAAGTTGGGCGGTGGTCCGGTCATCAAGTTCAATGCAGCCCAGAAGTATGCGAGCGATGCTGTATCAGCAGCCATCTTCGCCAACATCTGCGATGCAGCCGGTGTACCATGCCAGCGTTTCGTAAACCACAGCGATGTAGCAGGTGGCAGCACCTTGGGCAATATCCTCGCCTCTTCCATCCCACTGAAGGGCGTAGATATGGGTAATGCCATCCTCGCCATGCACAGTTGCCGCGAAACAGGCAGCGTCATCGACCACGAATACTGCGTGAAGGCTTTCACCAAGTTCTATCAGTTGTAAGCAATCCCGATTTATCTCTTCACTCTTCACCTTCTCACCCTTAACCCCTCTGTTTATCGGGGTTTCGGGAGGTGAAGAGTTTTCTTTATCTCTTCACCCACTCTTCACCCCTCTTCACCCATATAGAAATACACTATACGCAATATGGGAAGAAAAAAACGAGGAAAAGCATGGCGGTTTGGGAAAATAATCGTAAATTTGCAATTGGAAAACAAAGATTAGGAATTATGATAGAGACTAACGATAGAAAATTGCCGGTAGGCATCCAGTCTTTCGAGGAAATCAGAAAGGATGGATATCTTTATGTTGACAAGACAGATATCATCTGGCAACTTGCCAACAGAGGGAAAAAGTATAATTACCTGAGCCGTCCACGCCGCTTTGGTAAATCGGTGCTGGTAGATACGCTCGAAGCCTACTTCATGGGCAAGAAGGAACTCTTCGAGGGGTTGAAGATCATGCAGATGGAGACGGAATGGGTGAAGCGACCTGTCATAAGACTGGATATGAGTCGTGCGGGCGCAGAGCCGGAAACATTGCGCTCTTATCTCAATAATATATTCAGACAATACGAAGGAGAATATTCATTGGTTCCTGACCCTGCAGATAGTCTTGCCGACCGCTTCAATGCAATAATCGTGGGGGCATATAAGCAAACCGGACAGCAGGTTGCCATCCTCATCGATGAATACGACTCACCATTGCAGCATTCCTGGAAGACTCCTTATCACGAAGCATGTACCGCTATCTATAGGGAGGTGTTTGCCATTCTCAAAGCAGACGACAAATACGAAAAGTTTGTCTTCATCACCGGCATCACCAAGTTTACGCAGATATCTCTCTTCTCAGTGCTCAACAATCTGAGCAACATCAGTTTCGAGCCGGAATATGCGGCTCTCTGCGGTATCACCAAGGAAGAAGTTTTGCGTGATTTCAAGCCGGAAATCAACAAGTTGGCAACAAGCAAGGGATGGACTTTCGACGAAGCCGTTGCACAATTGACAGCCTATTATGATGGCTATCATTTCTGTTATGAAAATATGGTTGATGTCTTCAATCCATTCAGTCTTATCAATGCACTCGCTGATTCCAAACTGAAAAACTACTGGGCTTCATCGGGCGCAACCTCGCTACTCCCTAAATTTGTGGATAATATAGAAATGAGACTGAAAGATTTTGAGAATTGTCCGATAGACAGCGATACACTGGAGACTTCCGACGTAACAGGTGGCGGAGCGGAACTTTTCCTCTATCAGTCGGGGTATCTTACGATAAAGGGGTATATGGATGAGATTTATTTGCTAGGCATTCCAAACTATGAAGTTCGAAAGGCTCTATACAAGATTGTATTGCCAGCCTTGACACTACAATCGAATGCACTAGTAATATCAACCCAGAATATGTTGTTGTACTCCCTAAAGCTTGGCAATCTCCCCGAAGCCATGAAATGCCTGAAGGCGCTTATTGCGGATGTACCTTACAGCAACAAGAAACTTGCCAGCATGGATATGGAAGAGCGCTACCGCCTGATTCTGAGCACCATCTTCAATGCCATCGGCTGCCGGGTGGAAGTAGAGAAGATGATTGCTACGGGCAGGATTGATATGGTGGTAGAAACTACCAACTTTATCTATGTGCTTGAATTGAAGCTGAGCAACAACGGTGGCGTGGATGCTGCCACGGAGCAGATAAAAGCCAAGCAGTATGCCGAGCCATTCAAAGCTGACAAGCGAAAAGTAATCGCCCTTGCCATAGAACTGGATGATAAGGGAAAAGGATTGGTAGATTGGAAAGAAGTATAAGGAAGAAAGCGGAAAAAGCCCCCGAAGCGTAATAGCTCCGGGGGCTTTTTTTTCAGCAGCAAACGCCAGCATATAACTTATCTATTGGAAATATCAAATCCCAATTCTTTCCCCAAACGATATTACCAAACTCTATCTTGAACTTTTTGAATTTGTTTTCATTCAAGTAAGAGTTATATTGCGGATGTGGGTGATTTCTAATAAAAGCCCCAACATCTATCGTCTTAACAGTGTCATCATTAAAGTGTAATTCAACTTTTAATGGTGCCACATATTTTGCAGAAACAATACTTAAGTTCATAATTTCTTCGTTATTTTAGTTGAACGTATTCTTTTCTTATAAATAAAGAAGTTTACCCATTTATCAACTATATTCTTATAGTACTTCTTCACAAAGGCCTCTGCTGTAGCAGCATCCTTCTCACTTAAAGGTGGTATCTTGCTAGAAGTTCTTCTGTGAATTTCAACAAGTTCACCATTTTCTAATATTATCTCGAAAATAGCTTCATGTCCATCCTTCATTACATGAACGTGTATCGGTTCATGCTCATTCGAATAGAACAGAAAGATAAATCCGAAGTATTCAAATATCTTTGGCATCGCAACCTCCTTTTTTAACCTATCTTGATTGCAAAGTTACGACTTTATTTTGAAAGTGCAAAGAAAACAGGAGAAAAGTTTCGGAAAAAATGTTGTGGATGTTCATGAACTTACCTATCAACATGATACCTAGAAAGCGGAAAAAGCCCCCGAAGCGTAATAGCTCCGGGGGCTTTTTATTTTGCCTCAGGCAGCAGATGTGCTGCCTGTAGGGGACTACGATGGAGAATCAGGGGCTAGTCTGCCCAAATTCCCTTATTTGTATCCCAGAAATCCTTCACATTTTCATTGCTGTAATCCTCATCTCCCGCCTTCCGGATAACAGAGCCGGCGAGGATGGCTGTGGTTTCCATTTCCATGACGCTAACCACTGGCTTGATATATCTTTTCTTTTTCATATCTATTTTTATTACTATTTTTTATTACTTGATGATAACCTTCATGGTCTTGCCGCCACGCTTCACGATGTTTATGCCCTTCTGCAAATTCTGTAGGCGACGGCCCTGGAGGTCGTAGTATTCTGCCTTGCTATCTGCTGTAGTCTCCAACTGCTCGATGGCTGTGGTGCTGCCGCCAACGCTGATGCTGAACATTCTGGCACCTGCTGCAGGAGCAGATGAATTATCTACCATGTAAGCACGGAAAGGCTTGCTGCCCACAGACTTTGTTGCTGTTTCACCCAACAGCTTGGCTGGGTTCATCAGCTTGGCGCCCTTCACGATATAGCAGTTGTTATCAGTATCCTTGCTGAACTCCTTTTTGGTGTAGATGCCCTGAAGCTGATAGTTGCCATTAGCGGTTTCTGCAGTCTGAACATCTTTTGCAATCTCCTTGTCGGCTACAGTGAAGTTGAGCTTTGTTGCTCCATCCTTCATCTTGATGATAACAGGAGTACCAGCCTCGATGCTTCCCTCAATCTCTTCGAGTTCTACGGTTTCTGTAACATCATCAGCTGAAAGGAGTTTGAAGGCATGGAAGTTCTGATTTGCGAGAGATACCTCGAATGGCAGGCAGAGCGTAGCCCATGTAGTACCTTCCTTCATCTTGCGGCTATAAGATGCAGCCTTAGCTGCGAATGGCTCGTAAGCCACAAAGTCCTTGTCATCGTCAAGTACGAGATTATCCGTAGCAAGAGTTTCTCCCGTTGCTCCTATCTTCTCATCACCATTCTTGCCTACCAGCTTGCAGAAATAACCGGTTTTGTAGTTGGCATATTTGTGGGCTGTCTTGCTATCTCTATAGTCTTTGAGGCTTCTGCATGCACTGAACATATTTTCACCCGCTTGTACCTTGCTCGTAACAAACTTTTCGCTGGCATAGATGGTTGTGAGAGTAGAGCAGTTATTGAACATAAAATCCATATACGTCACATTCGCAGTGTTGAAGCTAGTGAGGTCGAGCGAGGTGAG
>ENA-UOJC01000223-UOJC01000223.1-human-gut-metagenome-genome-assembly--contig:-C104-NODE-223-length-104882-cov-23.012907_pt1 | contig 104882 bp, 104 predicted proteins | sample MGYA00242339_ERZ723886 | MGnify/ENA metagenome assembly ERZ723886 | reverse complement strand
GGCGATGCCTTCCTGATTAAAATTAAGATTTTAATCAGGAAATAGTATCAGTGGCAATTGCCGGGAAAGCGTATGTTTCCCCGGCAATTTTTTCTTGACTTTTTCCAACACTTGACATATACTGAATTACAAGATAAAAGGGAGTAGGGGGCGGCGGTGCCGCCGCATGGTCTCGTCATCACGGCGAAAGCCCGGGGTCATGCTTGACGCTTGAGACTTTTATCACAGTTTTGTGCTGTGATAGAGGTCTCTTTTTGTATCCTCTTTCACGGCAAAGAAGGAGGAAACATATGGAAATTCTGTCATTATTCGAAAACTTTGCAAACATAACCCCTCAGATGGTACTCATGTGGGCTATCGGCGGACTGCTCATTTATCTGGCAATTGCCAGGAAAATGGAGCCAAGTCTGCTGCTCCCCATGGGCTTCGGCGCCATTCTTGTAAATCTGCCCCTGTCCGGTGCCATCACCCAGGGGGAGGTGGAGGGAGCCCTCAGCGTCCTGTTCCAGGCGGGCATGGCCAATGAGCTTTTCCCGCTGCTGCTTTTCATCGGCATCGGTGCCATGATTGATTTTGGCCCCCTGCTGGAAAAGCCCTGGCTGCTGCTGTTCGGTGCCGCGGCTCAGTTCGGCATTTTCCTGACCCTGGTGCTGGCAGGGTTCTTCTTTGATCTGAAGGACGCGGCCTCTATTGCGGTCATCGGCGCCGCCGATGGCCCCACGGCTATTTTCGTGGCAAACGTCCTGGGCTCCAAATATCTTGGAGCCATTATGGTAGCAGCCTACAGCTATATGGCCCTGGTGCCCATTGTCCAGCCACCGGTGATTCGCCTTGTGACCACGAAAAAGGAACGGCTGATCCGGATGCCCTATCAGAAGGGGAAGGTCAGCCGCCTGACCCGGATTCTGTTTCCCATCCTTGTAACCATGATTGCCGGAATTGCCGCTCCCGCCAGCGCAAGCCTGGTAGGCTTCCTGATGTTCGGCAACCTTCTGCGGGAGTGCGGCGTGCTGAATGCCCTGTCCGAAACCGCCCAAAGCACCCTGGCAAATCTCATTACCATTCTGCTGGGTCTGACCGTTGCCAGCCAGATGACGGCGGAGCAGTTCGTCCGGCCGGACACCCTGCTGATTCTGGGTCTGGGACTGGTTGCCTTTGTGGGGGATACTGTGGGCGGCGTACTTTTCGCCAAGCTCATCAACCTCTTCCTGCCGGAGGGGAAGAAAATCAATCCCATGATCGGCGCGGCAGGAATCTCCGCTTTCCCCATGAGCGGTCGGGTAGTGAACCAAATGGGTCTTCAGGAGGACAATCAGAACTTCCTGCTTATGTATTCCATCAGTGTCAACGTTTCCGGTCAGATTGCCTCGGTGGTGGCAGGCGGCCTGATTCTGTCCCTGATGGGCTATTAATACTATTTCCTGATTAAAATCTTAATTTTAATCAGGAAGGCATCGCCTGAAGGCGCTGCCTGTTTTGTGATTTATAAGGAAAAAAATCACAAAACAAGTCTCATATGAACTCCATGCCCTTCAGGCAATTAAAATCTTTTTTAAGATTTTAATTGGAGTTCAGTATAAGGAGGTGTGCGTTATGCGGTATCCGGATGCGTTGGCTCAGACCCTTCCCATGCTGGGAAAGGGCATGGTCGGTATTTTCCTGGTCATCGGCGCAATTGCCGTGGTCATCTGGCTTCTGAACAAGCTGACATCAAAATAAAAAAGAGGGCGGCTCATCCGAGCCGCCCGTTCCTATTTTCTTCAAAACAGCTCCGCAATTTCTTTCACCAGCCGCTCGGTCTCCGGCCAGCCGATACAGGGGCCTGTGATGGATTTGCCATAGACTCCCTCGCCGATCTTCTGGCTGCCGTTTTCTAAGTAGGATTCGATCATAAAGCCCTTGACCATGGAACGAATCTGGGCGCTGTGGCGGCAGGTGTAAAGCACATCCTTGCAGATTCTTGGCTGCTGGTCATACTTTTTGGCGGAATTGGAGTGGTTGGTGTCCACAATCAGTGCCATGTTCTGAAGCCCCTTGGCCTGATAATTCTGATACAGGTGCTCCAAATCCTCATAGTGGTAGTTGGGGATGGCCTCGCCATGCTTGTTCACATAACCCCGGAGGATGGCATGAGCCAGGGGGTTGCCGGTGGTGTCCACCTCCCAGCCACGGTAAATAAAGGTATGTCCGCTCTGAGCGGCCAGAATGGAATTGAGCATAACGGAAATATCCCCGCTGGTGGGGTTCTTCATGCCTACAGGCACGGCAATGCCGCTGGAGGTCAGCCGGTGCTCCTGATTTTCCACGCTCCGGGCTCCCACGGCCACATAGGCCAGCAAATCGGAAAGATACCGATAATTGTCCGGGTACAGCATTTCATCGGCGGTGGACAGGCCGGTTTCCGCCAGCACATTGGTGTGGAGCCGGCGAATGGCAATGACCCCCTGGAGCATGTCTGGCTTGCCCTCCGGGTCTGGCTGGTGAAGCAGCCCCTTGTAGCCTGCGCCGGTGGTTCGGGGCTTGTTGGTGTACACCCGGGGAATCAGCAGAAGCTTGTCCTTCACGACTTCCTGCAAATGCGCCAGCCGGTGGCAGTAATCCAGCACCGCGTCCTCCCGATCGGCTGAGCAGGGGCCGATAATCAGCACCATCCGATTGTCCTTCCCGGTGAAAATATCCGCAATCTGCCGATCCCTGGCCTCCTTGACCCGTGCCAACTCGGCAGTCAGGGGATACTGCTCCTTGATTTCTTTCGGGATGGGCAGTTTACGCTTGAAATTCATATTCATAGAGGTTCTCTTCTTTCTGTGATACTTTTTTACATTGTACACCACTTTCTGTCAAAAGGGAAGTCCCAATTGACACGGTATCCTGTTTTCCCATATGGACAAGAAAGCCAATGTGTGGTATGCTAACGCTATCTTCAGCAAAGGAAACACAAACTATGATACAGAGAATTCCATTCTACAAGGCAGTGGCTCTGACCCTGACGGCGGCGACGCTGGTAGGATTTCTGGCGGGCTGCTCCCTGAAAAAGCGGGTCACCAAGGAAACGGACGAGACTACCATTGGCATCGACGTAGCCCGGTATCAGGGCACCATCGACTGGACGGCAGTATCCAACTCCGAGGTGGACTTTGCCATGATCCGGGTGGGCTACCGGGGACGCTCCGATGGGCTGATCAAAGAGGATCCCAACGGTCGGTATAACCTTCAGGAGGCGGCAAAAGCGGAGATTCCCATGGGCGCCTATTTCTTCTCCACCGCCATCAGCCAGGAGGAAGCGCAGGAAGAAGCGGACTGGATGGCGGAAACCCTGGCAGGCTACCCCATTACCTACCCGGTGGTCTATGACTGCGAGGGATTCAAGGAAGAAACCAGCCGCCAGTTTTCCATGACCAAGCAGGAGCGCACCGACGTGGCGCTGGCCTTCCTGAGTGCCATTGAAAAGCACGGCTATGAGGGCATGTTCTATGCCTCCAAGGGGGAGCTGGAAGGGGAGAACGACTGGGAAACCGCCCGCATTGCGGATAAATACAAGATCTGGGTAGCTCAGTATCCGGCTCAGCCCTACCCGGACACCCCCGCCTCCACCTACAACGGAACCCATCAGATGTGGCAGTACACCACAAACGGCGAAATCCGGGGCATTCGCCAGCCGGTGGACATGAACATTGCCTACTTTGGCTATGACGGCATTGAGCCGGCCAAGAGCAAGAAAACCCCTGCCCAGGCGGAGCCGGACGTGGAGGCCATGATGAACTTCACCGAGGTCAGCGAGCAGGTCACCGCCCGGGACGAAACCAATATGCGCAACATCCCCAGCCAGGGGGACGACAGCGTGGTGCTGTTCACTCTGAAAAACGGAGAAATCGCTCAGCGGATTGCCGTCAGCACCAGCGGCTGGTCGAAAATTCTCTATGAAGGGAACATCTATTACGCTGTATCCAGCTACCTGACCACAGATTTGGGCTACACACCGCCGGACGAAAAAACCCTGGAGCAGGAGGACGGCATTCAAACCCAGTTTACTGCGGTGAACGATGTGGTGACCGCAAAAAAAGTGGTGAATCTGCGAAAGCTTCCCAGCGTGGAGCACGAGGACGCGGTAGTGCTGACTCAGCTTCAGGCGGGGGACACCGCCAATCGGGTGGGTATCAGCGAAAACGGCTGGTCGAAGCTGGAATATCAGGGTATGACCTGCTACGCCGTCACCAGCTACCTCAAGGTAGTGGGCGGCGGAGAAGGGGAGACCCAGCCCACCCAAGCAGCCACTCCCGCCGCCGAACCGACCCAGTCCTCCGGACAGGTTCAGATTCAGACCCAGTTTGAGGACATTCAGGATCAGGTCACGGCCAAAGTGGAGGTGAACCTGCGATCTCTTCCCAGTGTGGAGGATCCCAGCTGTGTGGTGGTGGCCACCCTGAAAAACGGCGAGATTGTGACCAGAACCGGCATCAACCGGGACGTAGGCTGGTCGAGAGTGATTTACAATGGGCAGACCCTGTACTGCGTCAGCAACTATCTGACGGCAGCAGGCTGAAAGAGGTTTCCATGATAGAAATTCGAGAGGGAACCCGACAGGACATCCAGCGGGTTCTGACGTTTCTGGCGCAGGTCAGGGCGGAGATGCCCCAGCCGGAGTGGTTCTGCCTGGATACCCCGGAGGAATTCCGGCAGCGAATGGAAAACGGCAGTATGCGGCTGTGGGTCGCGGAGGATACGCAACGACTGGCGGGGGTATTTACGGTGGTCTACCCAGGCACTTCGCCCATCAACTACGGCTGGAAGCTGAACATTCCCCCGGAAGACCTTGTGCGGGTAGTGAACATGGACACGGCGGCAGTCCACTCGGACTATCGGGGCCAGGGCTTGCAGCGCAGGCTCATGGAGACAGCGGAAAGGGAACTGGGGCCGGGAAAAATTCTCTTATGCACCATCCATCCGGATAACCGATACAGCCTGCGCAATGCCCTGACCGAGGGCTACGAAATCCAGGCAACTCTGCCAATGTACGGCTCCGTTCGACATCTTCTGAGAAAAGACAGCAAATAGCCAAAAATAACTATTGACAAACCGCTTTGCCTATGGTATCATAAGCAAGTCGTTGAGAGACGGCACGCATATGGGCGAGTGGTGGAATTGGTAGACTCGCTAGATTCAGGTTCTAGTGTTCACTGCGGACGTGCGGGTTCAAGTCCCGCCTCGCCCACCAAAGAGACATCCCTTTTGGGATGTCTCTTTTTTGTATTCAAGGGAAGGGGAGAGGGGAGACCCACTCATCCAGAACAATTGAGATGAAAGCCCTGGTATCCATGCCTGGGCTTTCGTATTCTCTATCAAAATATAATGACACCCAGAAGCAGCCCCAGCACAAAGCAGACGATGCCCAGAGCCAGATATTCCAGTGGATTTCGCCGATATTTTACCCGGACAATCCGGCGGATTACCGGCTTTTCCACCACTTTCTCCACCTCGACAACCCGATCTTCTTTCTTTACCAGGTTCACCACAATGGGCGCTTCCTCATAAACCGGTTTGACACCTGTAGCCAGATAGGCTACCTCCGTATCCAGAAGGTCTGCCAGCTGAATCAGGTGGATGGTGTCCGGGCTGGATTGATCGTTTTCCCATTTGCTGATGGCCTGGCGGGACACGGATAGGGCACTGGCCAGATCTCCCTGCGATAGGTTCTTCCGGGTGCGCAGCTCTGTGATTCTTTCTCCAATCGACATTATTCTACCTCAAATCTTGTCAACTATTGGTTGCATCGTAGAAAATACTCAACTTTTATCGAAATCGAGCTTTGACAAAGGATTTGCCTCGGCGGCAATTTTCAGCTCGGTGCTTTCAATGTGGGTGTAGATCTGGGTGGTGTTCAGATTCTCATGCCCCAGAACCTCTTGGACGGTTTTTACATCCACACCGCCGGAGAGCATCATGGTTGCGGCGGTGTGCCGCAGCTTATGAGCGGAGAACTGGGTGGAGTCCAATCCGGCCTGTAACAGGGCTTTTTTTACCAGTCGATGGACGGCGGTAACGCTGATTCGGTTCTTGTCCCGAGAGCCGAACAGAGCCCGATTGTCGGACAGCTCGATTTGCTTGCGTTCCTCCAGATAGGCATCGATGGCTTTCCGGCAGGCGGAACCGAAGTACACAAACCGTTCCTTGTTGCCTTTGCCGACGACCCGAATCCGGTCCTCGTACACATCCGTCAGATTCAGTCCCACCAGCTCGCTACGACGGATTCCGCAGTTGAGAAACAGCATCAGAATTGCGTAATCCCGCTTTTCATTCTGTCCGGAAACCGCCTGCAAAAGAGCCGCTGATTGGTCTAAAGTCAGGTATTTCGGCAGGCTTTTTCGCAGCTTTGGATACTCCAGCTCGGCCACGGGATTTTCCTCCAGCTGCTTGGTGCGCACCGTCAGATACTTATAGAAGGACTTAATGGAAGAAAGCTTCCTGGCCCGGGCGGCGGCGGAAATGCCGTAGTCCGGTGCTGAGGACTCCGGGTTCACAGCTCGGTCATTGGCAAGATAGGACAGAAAGTCAAAGATATCCGGCGTATCGATGTCCCGGATAAAGGAGATGTCAATGTCCCGGATGTCGATGGAATCCAGATCGGTGGTAATGGGCATATCGGCGCGCATGAGCTTGATAAAGCGCAGAAACATACGCAGATCCAAATAGTATTCGGAAATAGTCAGCTGGGATTGACCCATGATATTTTCGTGGTAGATGAGAAACTCCCGCAGCACCTGCGGGCAATCAGAATAACGCTTCATAGAATGCCTCCAAGAAAGCCAATCTGGCTTTGATGACCTGATTATAGCACATCTGGGCTACGAACGCAACAAAATTTTTATTTTGTTGCGTTCATTGTTTTCAACGATATGCACCCTTCGGGTGAGTCTTCGCTCCCCCAATGGCAGCGTTACCTCTTTCGGGCTGTCTTCCCACTCGCTTACGGATACCAAAACCGACAGAGAAAATGGTAAAATCGGAAATCTATCGATTTTTTTCTTTACATTTTTCAATTTTGCGATAGAATAGAGATGTATCCAAATTGAATGGAGGATCAATTTATGAGCGTAAAAAGAATTGGTGTTCTTACCAGCGGCGGAGATGCTCCCGGCATGAACCCCTGCGTCCGGGCTGTTGTCCGTACTGCGTTGTATCATGGCCTGGAATGCTATGGAATCCGCCGGGGCTGGAACGGTCTGATTTCCGGTGATGTGGTCAAGCTGGATGAAAAGAGTGTCTCCCACACCATTAACCGTGGTGGTACGATCCTCTATACTGCCCGCAGCAGCGAATTTATGACCGAGGAAGGTCAGCGCAAGGCCGTGTCCACCTGCAAATTCTTAGGCCTGGACAGCATCATCGCCATTGGCGGTGACGGCACCTTCCGGGGTGCTCGGGCTCTGAGTAAATTCGGCATCAACGTCATTGGCATTCCCGGCACCATCGACAACGACATTAGCTGCACCAATTACTGCATCGGCTTCGATACCGCTGCCAATACCGCCATTGAGTGTATCGATAAGCTCCGGGACACCATGCAGTCCCACGAGCGCTGCTCTGTGGTGGAGGTCATGGGGCGCAACGCCGGTTATCTGGCCATGTATGTGGGTCTGGCGGTGGGCGCAACTGCCGTCCTGGTTCCTGAGGAACAGATTGACTTTGAGCGGGATGTGGTGGAAAAGATTCGCAAGGCCCGGCTCAACGGTTTCACCCACTACATGATTGTGGTGGCTGAGGGCGCCGGCAAGGCCACGGACATTGCAGCCAAGATTAAGGATGCCACCGATCTGGATCCCCGGGTAACTGTTCTGGGTCATATTCAGCGGGGCGGCTCCCCCACCGGACGTGACCGGGTCAACGCCACCAAGATGGGCTATCTGGCAGTGGAGCTGCTGCTCCAGGGCAAGACCAACCGGATCGTCTGCACCCACGACGGCAACTTTACCGATGTGGACATCGACGAGGGCTTGGCCATGCATAAGAGCATTCAGCAGATGGAGGTCGACGTTCTGGCTGCCATGACGGGTATCTGAGCGCATCCCCTCTCCCCTTTTACATCGTTCTGTATTGAAAAGCGCACTGCTTGCATGAGGCAGTGCGCTTTTTGCGTGTTTATACTGAACTCCAATTAAAATCTTTAAAAAAGACTTTAATTGCCTGAAGGGCATGGAGTTCATATGAGACTTGTTTTGTGATTTCTTTCCTTATAAATCACAAAACAGGCAGCGCCTTCAGGCGATGCCTTCCTGATTAAAATTAAGATTTTAATCAGGAAATAGTATTAGACTTCCGGAACCGGGAGACAGGTTCCGTCCCGCAGCTGAACATAATCCGCTTCCCGGATGTCGATGGGGCAGTCCAGGGTGTAGGTTGCGCTGCCATTTGGGTCATAAAACAGCGGATAGGCTCCCACCCGGGTACCGTCCTTCAGAACCACAAAAGCGTCTTCCAGGCATCCTCGACCCAGATAATCCTGAGAGCCCGGTTCAAATTTCACGTCCATGCCCAGAGCCCGGAGCTTCCAGGAGGTCAGCGTGAGAGATACCCCCGGATAGTCCTGACTGATCGTCATAACCGGCTCCGTCAAAAGCTCTGTCTGCTCCCGGCTCAGGTAATCGAACACAACTTCGAAGTCCCACTCCCCTTCCTGCAACCGTTTCACAGGCTCACCAAAGGGGTTGGCTTCCAGGTCTGTCAGATGCAGAATATAGGGCACTCCGGTCTCGAAAGGCGTTTCCGAAGAAAGGGACTGCTCCAGCCAGAGCAGAATGGAAACACTGTTCCCTTCCGATACCGAAGACCGCAAGCCCTGGATGTAGGGACTTTCCTCCTGAGCCGTTCTTCCCTTCCGGAAAAACACGGCTTCCTTGCCGGTGCCGTCTGCCAGAGGCCGCGGCAGAAAACCAACGCTGTACATTTCTCTCAGCCCGGGCCCCTCCAACCGGAGGCGGATGCAGGCGGTGCGCTCCTCGGCAAGGGCAGATTCCAGGGTAAGCCGGTAGTGACCCACGGTCACGCTTTGCCCTCCGATGGACTGCACGTTTTCTTCAATATACGCGGTCTGTCCCTGGCTGAGGGGCTGACCGTTCAGACGCCCGAAGAAGCTCTGAAACCATTGCGCCTGCGTCAGCACCGCGTAGGAGCAGCCCGCCAGCAGAAGCAGCGCGGCCACCAGCACCGCAATGGCAATTCGCCTTCGGCGGCTGGGCATCGGCTTTTCTGCTTCTTCGTAAAAAGCCTCATCAATGGTGCCTAGGGTCATCAGCAGATCCTTTCCGGTCATAGCGCAATCCCCTCCTGTTCCAGAAAACGGCGCAGCTTTTCCCGGGTGCGGTGCAGCTGCATTTTTACCTTGCTTTCACTGACGGCATACTTCTGGGCGATTTCGCCAACGGAATCCCCGTAGAGATACCGGCGCAGGAAAATCCCCCGACTTTCCTTGGGAAGCTGCCGGAGAAACGCCTCCAGGGTTGCCTTGAGGGAAAGACTGTCCGGAATCTCTCCCTGCCGGAGATCCGGGATGCACTGCTCCAGCTCCGCGGTCAGAGCGATCAGCTTCGGATTCCGCTTGGCCGCCCGGTTCCAGTCCAACCGGTCGAAGGCCAGATTCCGGCAAATCCTTCGCAGAAAGGCGAGGAAATCCTTTGGCCGCTCCGGTGGGATGGTCTGCCAGGCGCGAAGAAATGTGTCGCTGACGGTTTCCTCCGAATCCTCCCGGCTGCTCAGAATACGGTTGGCAAGGGTCAGCAGCGGCACGCCGTAGGAAGCCCGGGTCTCGGCGATGGCCTGTTCGTCCCGGCTCCAGTACAGCTCCAGAATTTTGCTGTCTTCCATAGGGTGTCCCCCTTCTTTCTGTCTTCATCTATATAGACGGAATTGCGGGTGGAAGGGTCACACTTTGGGGAATAAAAAGGAAATGTCCATCAGCCCGGAGAATGCGTCCTCTGGCAGTTCTTTCCGGCTAGCGTAGATTTGGGAGGAATAGACGGTTTCCAGCTTCTCATCAGCGCTAAATTCCTGGACGCAGTAATAAACCGATTTCGAGTTAGGAAAGCCGCACACGACCACACGGCCGGAATTGTTCTCGTCGGTGTAGACGCGGCGCACATGGTTGGTTGGCAGCGGGGTGAATGCGATAAGGGCGCCTCGCAGACGGTAGCGCAGCACCTCCAGGGTAAGCAACTGCTTGCCGCACTGATTGGCAACCCCCAAAAGCGCAGCCAAAAGAAAGAGTTCCCAAAACCCCATTCCCAGAAACCAATGCCAATCTGATCGGTTAAATTCGTGCAGTTCCCGGCCGCCGGTCAGCAGCACCGCCAGAAGAATATTGACAAACAACATGGCTGTTCCGCAAATCACCCAGGTGAGTGTCTTTGCGCGTTTTGCCTTCGCCAGGTTCAACTCCTGCCTTAGCGAATCCGGCAATTCCCTTTCGGCGGCATACAGACGCCGACGAATGAGTCGGCTCAGAAGCCAAGAATCCTCAACGCCGGTGATGATGTGCCGCCTTCCGCTTTTCAGCAGGATTGTGAGCGTATTGACCTGGGGCAGGACGAACGCAATATCTTCTATGGCGCAGTCCAGTCTCCCCAGCCAGTGATACCGGGCCTGAATTCGTCCGTTTTTCAGGCAGATATAACCCTTTCGATTGTACAGCCCGAAAAGAACGGCTGTCAGACAGAAGACGACACCCATCAGAAGCAGCGCCACCAGCTCACTTCCGGCCTGAGAATCCACAGCCCGCAGGAATCCGTACAGTCCGATCAGAAATGCCCCGGACAGAAAAACCGGAATGCGCCAAAGCCGCAACCTTCGATTCTTTCCGTCAAGCGGGAAATTACCCTCCATTGCGTCACCCCCTTACGCCACATTATACAGAAAACCCCTCCGTATGTCAAAGCATACGGAGGGGGTTTACTTCAAGCCTTGGGATGGCACTTTTCGTAAACGGTCTTTACCTTCTTGTCGATAAGGGAAGTATACAACTGGGTGGAGGAAATGTCGCTGTGGCCCATCAGCTCCTGGAGGGCGCTGATGTCCGCACCGTTTTCCAGCAGATGCACGGCGAAGCTGTGCCGGAGGGTATGGGGGGTAATGTCCTTTTCGATTCCGGCCGTGGCCTGGTAGTGCTTGAGAATTTTCCAGAAGCCCTGCCGGCTCATCCGGGAACCGCCGATATTTACAAACAAGGCTCGCTCGGCGGGATTGGTGGCGATGAGTGCGCGAACCTCGCTGAGGTAGACGCTCAGGGCCTTCTGCGCCGCCGGATACAGGGGAATCACCCGGGTCTTCTTGGCACTGGCGCAACGGATGACACCCATGTCCTGGTTTACGTCGTCCACATTCAGATCGATGAGCTCGGAGACCCGGATGCCGGTGGCGTACATCACCTCCAGCATAGCCTTATCCCGGACTCCCTTGAAATCTGAGGAGGAAGGCTGGGACAGCAGCAGCTCCACTTCCCTGCCGGTCAGAATCTGGGGCAGCCGACGCTCCCCCCGGTCAATGTGAATCTGGCCGGAAACGGGAGAGACATCCAGAAATCCGGAGGATACGGCGTAGGCATAGAAGTTTTTCAGGCTGGCCAAGGAACGGGACACCGTAGCACCGGACTTTCCCTGCTCCTGAAGGTAAGTCAGATACGCACGGATATTCTGTTGCGAGGCATCCAGGACACTGCCGCCCAGCCAGCCGTCAAACTGGCGGATATCCCGCAGATAAGAGGACACGGTGTTCGTGGATGCCTGCTTTACCTTGACCAGGTAATTTTCATAGGCATGAATCAAATCCAGCATGTAACAGCTTACCTTTTTATCCTTTCATAGATTCAATGAACCGCCAGTAAAGAGGAAACACATGGCAATACCCGGCGGCAGCCAGTGCCAGCTGCCCAAAGCCGGCAGCAACCACAGGAGCCAATACCGGCCGCCCCTGCACACATCGCAGCCAAAGCCAGTACAGGATGGGCAGGGTGCCGTCGCCCAGTAGCAGAAAGCACCGAATCAGCCAGCCCCAGTCCGGGAAGCAGGTTATCAGCCCTGCGGATACAAATCCATGGAGAAAGGCCTTCCAAAAGCAGATTCCATAGATCCCCAGAGGGCAATCCAAAAAAGCCAGAATGGCGGACATTACAAAAGGTAAGAACGAGACACACAGAAAAGAAACGATCGACACAGGAGCAAGCAGTGCCCTGCGCATCAGAGAAGCAGAATCGACCATAGGACAGCAGGAATACACAATTCCGGAAACCGTCCCCAGAACCCACACAAATGCAAGCACAAAAGCCGCAGCCTTGCGCCTGCGGGAAGAAACAGCAGACAGCCTTGTACGCACCCTCGATCAAACCCTCCCGAGGCAAAAATACTTGCTTACGAAAAAGAGAAGCCGGGTACAAAAGGCGACAGATACAGTCACGATTTCTATGCTCCCATACTATACTCCATTTCGTACACAAATTCAAGCATTTTTAGCCAAAATTGCTTTTTTTGTCAATATTGACGGATAATTATGTAAACGTTTTTATGTAAACCTGTACTAAGAATGCTTGTCAATTTTTTATCATTTTCAATTATATCTTCAATATCTTGGGTTATCCGCAGCAAAAATATACTAAATATCGGAATTGCAAGGACTCCTGCATTTTGGGAAGCATAGGTAAATAATATTTACCTATGCTTCCCAAGCAAGAAAAATCAGAGTCCTTTCCGCCGGTAGGAGGCTGTACCCTTCCGGTTTTCCCGCCGCAGACCCATCAGTGCCACGATGCCGCTGGCGGCCAGAATGACCAGTCCTGTGACCAGCATTCCGTCGTACTGTCCCCCAAAAAACAGGGCAGTTATGGCAATCAGGGTTGCCCAGAACAGCAGCCCTGAGCCCATTGCAATCATCAGCCGCTGACGTTTCACGGCCTTCACGGAAGTGGCGGCCCCCAGCAGTGCAGAAAGAAACAGCAAAATCAAAATGCCATAACCGACCTGATCCCAGGAAAGCCGTTCCCGGCTGATCAGTCCCGCCAGCGCAAAAGACATCAGAAGCGTCATGCCAAGGCTGACACCGTTCCCCATGGCCAGTCCTTTCGGAATGGATACAGCCCTTCCGGAGTTCCACTTTACGCTCATGTTTACCCCTCCCCTATCCCAATTCTATCGCCCAGACGGCAGAAAAAGAACCGGAGCCGTGAAAACCACAGCTCCGGTTTTTTGTAGGAATCCAAATAGGAAGTCCCCGGCATCGCCAGGGGCTTCCTATGATTTGTTTCTTATACTTCAATATCTACATTGGCGGTCTTGCGCTGCTCCTGGGCTTCCGTTACCGCACGGAATTTCATCCGGGTATCCCGAACCTCATTCAGCGCTTTGGAGACCACCTCTTCAGTCTGGCGCAGGGACTCGTCCATGTATTCGTTGGCAGCCTTGCGCAGCTGGTTGATCCGCTCCTGGGTCTGGGCAATCAGCTCCTCGCTGCGCTTCTTGGCCTCGGCGTACACCGCTTCCTTGGTGACCATCTGCTTGGCCTTCTCCTGGGCCTCCCGGAGCACATTCTCTGCCTCCCGGCGAGCCTGGCCTACGATTTCCGTCCGGGATTCCACGATGGCCCGGGACTGCTTGATCTCTCCGGGCAGCTGCGCCAGGATCTCGTCCAGCATATCCAGCACCCGGTCACGCTCCAGAATGCACTTGTCCGCGGCCAGGGGCATAGAGCGGGCATCCTGCACCATATCGTACAGCGCGCCAATGATATCTTCCGTATTCCGATCGCTCATTGTGATTTCCTCCTTAATGATTCGTTTTCCTGCTCTCTATTCTTGCCTGAAAATCCGGAATAATTTCAGCGGGAAGCAAATCCGACAAATCTGCCCCATAGGTACCCAGCTCTTTGATCAGGCTGGAACTCAGGAACATGAACTTGCTGTCCGCAGTCAAAAACATGGTATCCAGTTCCGGGTTGATTTTTCGATTGACCAGAGCCATCTGAAATTCCGTCTCGAAATCCGACACTGCCCGCAGTCCCTTGACTACTACGCAGCTGCCCCGTCGCCGGGCGTATTCTGCCAGCAACTCGTTAGAGGAATCCACCTCCACGTTGGGAAGATCGCTGGTGACCCGGCGAATCAGCTCCACCCGCTCGTCCTGAGTGAACATTGGATTTTTGCCCGCGTTCACCATGACGCATACGATGAGCTTGTCAAAAATACCGGCGGCCCGGCGAATGATATTCAGGTGTCCGCTGGTGACCGGGTCAAAGCTGCCCGGATAGATGGCTATTTTCATATTCCTACCACACCCTTCACACCTTTCGGTAAATGGTAAGAAGGGTTTTTCCATATTTATAGTCTTTGGAACGGGCGTAGCCTTCGAATTCCCAGGGAAGCTCCTTCCCCAGAGGGCGTTCCGCTATCATTATACCATTAGATTGCAAAATGTCAATTTCTGTAATCCTTTTTATTGCGTTTTCCAGGTAGGTTTCCGCGTAGGGTGGGTCGAGAAAAATGATATCAAACTTTTCCCTGCACCGGGACAGATAGTCCATATAGTCGCTGCGCACCACGGTGCCGCCGGAAAGCTTTGTCCTGGTCAGATTCTCCCGGATCAGCCTGCAGGCCTCCTCCCGGGCATCCACGAACACCGCCTGGGCAGCTCCCTGGCTCAAAGCTTCAATTCCCAGCTGGCCGGTGCCGCCAAATAAATCCAGCACCCGGGCACCGGGAATATCAAAATGGATGATGCTGAAAAGAGCTTCCTTTACCCGATCCGCCGTGGGCCGAGTCAGCATTCCTTCCGGGGTTTTCAAAGAAACGCCCCGGGCTTTTCCTGTAATTACCCGCATAATTAACTCCGTTTTTCCTGAAAATGGGAATAGACTGCCATGGCGGCATCCTTGGGAAGCAGCCGTTCCAGCTCCGGCAGGGTGGCCTGACTGATGGCGCTCAAGGATTTGAACTGTTTGAGAAGCTCCTGTTTCCGCTTGGGGCCGATGCCCGGAATGCCGTCCAGTTCCGAGTAGCGCAGACGTTTGCTGCGCAGCTGCCGGTGATAGGTGATGGCAAATCGGTGAACCTCTTCTTGAATATTACCGATGAGGGAGAAAATGGCCTGGTTGTTGTCGATCCGGATCTCCTCCCCTTCCGGGCTCACCAAAGCCCGGGTTCGGTGCCGGTCGTCCTTGACCATGCCGAATACCGACATTCTCAGCCCCAGTTCCTCCAAAGCCTCCACCGCGATTCTGGCATGGTTGATGCCGCCGTCGATGAGCAGCAGATCCGGTTTTTCCCCGAAGCCCGCGTCGCCCGCCTTGTAGTGGACAAACCGCCGCTTCACCACCTGGCGCATGGAGGCATAGTCATCCTGATTGGCCAGCCCCTCCAGCTTGAACCGCTTGTAGTCGCTTTTCTTAGGCTTGCCGTTCACAAAAACCACCATGCCGGCTACGATGTCCGTGCCGGAGATGTTGGAAATATCGAAGGATTCGATTCTCTCCGGAGCCTCCATGTTCAGCATTTTGCCGAGAAGTGTCAGGGTTGCGCTGACCCGCTCTTCCCTGCCGGTAAGCCGCTGGGCTTCCTCAAAGGCATTCTTACAGGCAAGCTCCACCAGGCGCACATTGTCCCCTCGTTGGGGTACCTGAAGCTTTGGCAGGCGGCCGCACTGCTGTTCCAGAAGTGCGGCAATCATATCTTCGTCCTCGATTGCAAAGGGCAGCAGAATTCGTTTTGCCACCAGTCCCCGGCTGAGATAATATTGCTTCAAGAGGCTGGAAACCGCCTCTTCCTTCTCATCCGGCCGGGGGAAGACCTCGTAATCCTTGTCCAGAAGATTCCCTCCGGAGAAATGGAGCACCGCAAAGCAGGCCTTGGCCTCCGTCTCCCCGTAGCCAATCACATCCGTATCCGCCAGAGAGCCCGCGGTGACCAGCTGCTTCTGACCTAAGTTTTCCACGGCCTGGAGCCGATCCCGGAGGCTGGCCGCCAGTTCGAATTTCAGCTCCTCGGAGGCCGCAAGCATCTGCTCTTTGATCTGGGCGGCTACGCCCTTATAGTTTCCCCGGAGAAGCTCCCGAACCTGGAGCATGACCTGCCGATAGCGGATGGCACTGACGTTCGGCTGGCACCAGCCGGCACACTGGTTCATGTGATAGTTCAGGCAGGGCCGCTCCTTGCCGATGTCCCGAGGAAATTGCTCGTGGCATCCGGGAAGCTGGAATGTCAGCCGAAGAGCCTCCAGCACGTTCTGGGTGACGCCACGGGTGCCGTAGGGGCCGAAATACTCCGCCCCATCATCGGAAAGCTTGCTGACCATCGTTATTTCCGGGTACACCGGACGCATGTCCAGCCGCAGATAGGGATAGCCCTTGTCGTCCTTGAGAAGGATGTTGTACTTGGGCATGTAGCGCTTGATCAGGGAACATTCCAGCACCAGAGCCTCAAACTCCGAGGCGGCCACGATCACATCGAAGTGATGGATTTTGCTTACCATCATTCTGGTTTTGGGCGTATGGGAGGCAGTGTCCTGAAAATACTGGCTCACACGGTTTTTCAGCTTCTTGGCCTTGCCGACATAAATAACCTTGTCGGTCTGATCGCGCATGATATAGACCCCCGGCGCATAGGGCAGGGACAGAGCCTTTTCCTTGAGTTCGTCAAATGTCGTGAGAAATCCTCCCCTCTTACAATGCTTTTCCTAAGTCCTGACGGAATCCATTGTCCAACGTAAAAATGCCGCCTCAATGCGTCAACGGGCACAGAGGCGGCAAAAATAGAGCGAATTAGGGAAGCTCTGATTAAATCGGCAAGAGCTGGCAGCGAGAGATTTTGTTCTCAGGCAAGGTTTGGAAAATGGAGGAATACTGTATGTATTTCCCATTTTTCAAACCGCAGACTGGGGGCAAAAGATCCGCTGTCCAGCCGCAGACGATTTGTTCAGAGTTTCCTTAGTAAACGTCCCGCTGGAGCAGCGTATCCAGGGCGTTCACGGCAGCCTCCGCATCGGGGCCGATGGCACTCAGGGTCACAGTGGTGCCGGTAACAATACCCAGGGACATGATGCCCAGGAGGCTCTTGGCGTTCATTTTGCGGTTGCCGGATTCCAGCCAGATGCTGCTTTCAAATTCGTTCGCCTTCTGCACGAAGTATGTAGCCTGCCGGTTGTGAAGACCGGACTCGCACCGAACGACAACTTCTTTACTAAACATATTATCCACTCCTTTTCATCGCACGCGGAGCACACGACGAGTCTAGCTATATGATAGCATTTTTACCGAAAAAGTCAACTAATTTTCAGCCTGTTTCCACAAGAAAAACCCGCATAACCAAACCGTTCTTGTTGAAAACGTTTCCAAACTCAGATATCTGGCGAAAATCGGTGAAAATCACCGAAAATCCGCAATGGTCACGCCGTCCTCGCCCTCGCCGTAGACACCCAACCGGAAGGACTTGATATACTTATTCTTTTTCAGATCCTGCTGAACGGCGGCACGAAGGGTTCCGGTGCCCTTGCCGTGGATGATCCGCACCTGAGTCAGATTGGCCCGCATGGCCTCGTCCAGATACCGATCCAGCACACAGATAGCCTCGATGGCATCCATTCCCCGCAGGTCGATTTCCGTGGGCATGGCACTGAGCTTCATCTCCCGGCCGGAGTGCTTGGGACGGGCTCCCTTTTCCTTGTAGGGATTCTCGTTTTCCAGAAGATAGACTTCCTCCGGGGCGGCAGTCATTTTCAGAATGCCCGCCTGCAATTGCAGCGAGCCGTCCTTGTTGATGCCGATGACGCTGGCCTTGGTGCCCAGCTTCAATAGCTCCACCGTGTCCCCCACCAGGATTCCCCGGCTGGGCTTGGGCCGCTCCTTCTTAGGCTGGACGGAACGCAGCTTGTCCTCGGCCTCGTTCAGATTCCGGCGCAGCTCAGATTGCCGCTGGTTGAAGCCCGTGGTGTCCGCCCGATCCTGAAGCTGCTTTTTCATGGCTTTCAGCTCTTCACTGGCAAGGTTTGCGGCAGCCCGGGCCTCTTCGATGATGTACTGAGCTTCCTTCCGAGCAGACTCCATGGCTTTTTCCTTTTCCTTCTGAAGCTGGGCCTGGTACTGCTCGCTTTGCTGCTTGATTTTCGCCGTCTCCTGGCGAAGCCGTTCTGCCTCCACACGGGCAGACTCCATCTGCTGCCGCTGGCTTTCCAGCTGAGACAGCACATCCTCAAAGTCCTTATCGCTCTTATCTACCAGGCTGTCCGCTTCCTTGAGAATTTCCTCGGCCAGTCCCAGCTTCCGGGAAATGGCGAAGGCGTTGGACTTTCCGGGAATGCCGATGAGCAGCCGGTAGGTAGGACGCAATGTCTCCACGTCAAACTCACAGGAGGCGTTGATAACCCCCTTGGTGCGCATGGCGTAAAGCTTCAGCTCGGCATAGTGGGTAGTTGCCACCACCCGGCTGCCCATTTTCCGGCAGAACTCAATGATGGCCGTAGCCAGAGCCGCGCCCTCAGCCGGGTCGGTGCCCGCGCCCAGCTCATCGAAGAGCACCAGAGTCCGGTCATCGCATTGCGCCACCACATCCACGATGGTTCGCATGTGGCTGGAGAAGGTGGAAAGGCTCTGGGCAATGGACTGCTCGTCGCCGATATCCGCGAGAATGGCCTCGAAGGTAGAAAGGGTGCTGCCGTCTCCCGCGGGAATGTGCAGGCCGCACTCGGCCATCAGGGTGAGCAAACCGATGGTTTTCAGGGTGACGGTTTTGCCGCCGGTGTTGGGGCCGGTGATGATCATGGAATCAAAATCCGTGCCCAAGCGGACGGAAATAGGAACCACGGTTTTGGGGTCAATGAGCGGGTGACGAGCCTTGCGCAGCTCCACCCTGCCCTTCTCGTTCATGATCGGTTCCCCAGCCCGCATCTGATAGCTGAGCTTGGCTTTGGCGAAGATCACATCCAACTGCACCAGCAACTGATAGTCTAAGTCAATGGCACTGCGGTAGCCTGCGGCCTCGGCGGACAGCTCCGCGAGAATCCGTTCAATTTCCTTCTTTTCCTTCAGTTCCAGTTCCCGAAGGGCATTGTTGGCATTCACCGCGGACATAGGCTCCACGAAATAAGTAGAGCCGGTAGCCGACACGTCGTGCACCAGACCCGGCACGTCGTTTTTGCATTCGCTCTTCACCGGCACCACATACCGTCCCTGACGGATGGTAATGATTGGCTCCCGGAGGAACTTGGAATAGGCCGGGGAGGAAATCACCTTTTGCAGGCTGTCCCGGATTTTTCCAGACTGAATGCGCATATGCCGCCGGATATCCGCCAGAGCCGTGGAGGCGGTGTCGGCGATTTCCTCTTCGGAAAGGATCGCGCCGAAAATTTTGTCCTCTAAGTATTTATTGGGGGTCAGGCTCCGGAATAGAGAGTCCAGCACGGTGCTTGGGTCGTCCGGGGACACATAGCCCTGGATGGTTCGGGCGCAGCGCAGAATCCCCGCAACGCGCAAAAGCTCCTTGGGCTGCAAGGTGCCCCCTCGTTCCGCCCGCTCCAGGGAGGACGAAACATCGGTCACGTCCCCGAACACCGGGTTTCCCTTCCTGGCGCACAGGTCGGAAGCGGCGGTGGTCTGCTGCAAGAGCAGCGTCACCTCTTCCAAGTCGGAGGTAGGCCGCAGAAGCAGGCAGGCTGCCTTGCCGCCCTCGCTTCCGGCGCAGGCGGACAAGCGCTGCAAAACCTGGTCAAGTTCCAGCTTTTGCAGGGATTTTTCGTATAATTCAGACATAGTTTTCTCCTATAAACAGGGATTTATAGAAATCCAGGGTAGAAAAGCCCCGTTCCAATTGGGTCGCCAAATAGGCTTCCGTCAGATTGCCCAGCAGCCGCATGGCATCTCCCCCGATCTGGAAGGAAAACAGCCGTTTCGGCTCACACAGGCAGATGTAGCGCATGGCTTCCAGTACCGTCGGCGTTACCGGCAGTCGGATGCCATCGGAATCCGGATCCCGGCAGCTTTCGCATTCCAGCTGCCCGGCTCGAAGGTCAAAGCGCACCGGCTCCTGACTTCCGCAGATGTGGCAGCCAAACAAGTCCGGCGTGAAACCCGAAAGGCAGGCTGCCCGAAGCTCGAATACCGCCTTCACCTGGGCTTCGTGAAGCCTTAATTGGGTCAGTGCGTAAAGGCTGTTCAGCAGCAGAGACAGCAGCTCCGGGTTTGGAATGTCCTCCTGAGAAAGAACCTCCGCAACCTGAGCAAAATAAGTACCCAGGGACAGCTGGGTCAGCTCCCGCCGCAGGGGCGAAAAAAGCTCGATGGAATGAGCCTCGTTGATGGTGTACTGCCCCCGATATTCAAACAGGGTAAACTCCCCGAAAGCCAGAAGCTGACAGGGAGCAATGAGCGGACTGTTTTTCCGGCGAAGACCCCGAGCCTTCACCGTCAGCTTTCCGTGCCGTCGGGAAAGCACCGTAAGAAGGGCATCCCGGTCATTGTAGTCCGTGACCCGCAGAACGATTCCCTGAATCGTCAAGTACATGTGTTTCCTCCGATTTGGCCAAATGGCTGTACATAAGGTACGCCTCCGGCGCACCGGTATCCAGAAAAAGATTCCAATAATCCTGCGCGTTCATTCCCATCCCTCCGGAAATAGGATTTGCGCAAAAAGGGAAAATACAACTGGAAATTATTCGCTGTAGCCGAAATTGCGTACCAGGAAGTCACTGTCCCGCCAGTTTTCCTTCACCTTCACCCAGGTGGTCAGGTAAACCTTGGTGCCCATGAACTTCTCGCAATCCGTCCGGGCCAGAGAGGAAATCTTTTTCAGCATATCTCCGTGCTTGCCGATGATAATGCCTTTGTGGCTGGCCTTTTCGCAGTAGATGGTGGCGTCCAGGTCGATGATGCCGTTGTCCCGCTCGGAGAAGGTGGTGATTTCCACGGCAGTGCCGTGGGGAATCTCCTTATCCAGGCACCACAGCAGCTTTTCCCGGATGATTTCTGCCATCACCTGCCGTTCCGGCTGATCGGTGGTCACGTCGTCCGGGAACAGGAAAGGCCCCTCCTGGGCATATTTTTCGCACTCTTTCAGCAGCTCCTCCACTCCGTCGCCGGTTTTGGCGGAAATAGGGATGATGGCATCAAAGACCCCAGCCGCAGAATAAACGGCGATGACTTCCAGCAGCTTGTCCTTTTCTACGGTGTCGATTTTGTTGATGGCAAGAATCGCCGGGCAGTGAGAAGCACAGATCCGCTCGATGAGCGCTTCCTCCTGAACGCCGATGCTGGCGATGGGCTCCACCACCAGAATGGTAGCATCCACGTCGGAAATGGATTCCCGGACGGTGTTCACCATATAGTCTCCCAGCTTGGTTCTGGCCTTGTGATAGCCGGGAGTGTCCATGAAGACAAACTGGAGATTTCCACGGGTGACGATGCCGCAGATCCGGTTCCGGGTGGTCTGGGGCTTATTGGATACGATGGCGATCTTCTCGCCCACCAGGTAGTTGGTCAGGGTGGACTTGCCCACATTGGGTCGTCCGGCAATGGTAATCATGGCGGTTTTGGTATTCATATTCTCTCTCCTTTAATCCCTCTGCATTCCGGGAATCCCGGCGGCGATGGCCTCCTCCCGGGCGCGCATCTGCCGCTTCTGTTCTCCCTCATCCAGATGGTCATAGCCCAGCAGATGGAGCATGGAATGGATGGTCAGGTACCCCACCTCCCGGCGGACGGAATGGCCGAACTCCTGAGCCTGGGCAACGGCACGCTCCAGGCTGATGCACATGTCCCCCAGGGGTACAAGTCCCGTTGCCGGGTCTTCGTATTCGCTCCAGTCCTCCGGCGGATTGCCCGCCTCCAGCTGGAACATGGGAAAGCTCAGCACGTCCGTAGGCCGGTCGATGTTCCGGCTTTCCCGGTTCACGGTCTGAATACCCGCATCATTGGTCACGAGCACGTTGATTTCGCACTTGGCCGTAACCTTTTCGGCTTTCAACGTCTCCTTGATGCAGGTGCGGATAATCTGCTTGATGGCAAAGCTTTGCAGACTAAACTCTTCAAAAACCAGGTTGATTCTGTGATTCATGTCAATTCTTCCTCTTGTATCGCCCGGTCATCTGCCGGGGCTTTTTCGGGGCGGGCACTTTGTCCGCTTTTTCGTAGGCACTGATGATTTCCTGCACCAGGGCGTGGCGCACCACGTCCGCGGCAGTCAGCCGGCAGATGGCGATGTCCTTTACGTTTTCCAGCACCCGGATGGCGTCCTTCAGGCCGGAAACCTTATCCTCCGGCAGGTCGATCTGGGTCACGTCGCCGGTGATGACGATTTTCGAGCCGAAGCCCAGCCGGGTCAGGAACATTTTCATCTGCTCCCGGGTGGTGTTCTGAGCCTCGTCCAGGATGATGAAGCTGTCGTCCAGGGTACGACCCCGCATATACGCCAGAGGAGCCACCTCAATGGAGCCACGCTCCTGGTATTTCTGGAAGGTTTCCGCCCCCAGCATGTCGTACAGTGCGTCATACAGAGGCCGCAGGTAAGGGTCAACCTTGTTCTGCAAATCACCGGGCAGGAAGCCCAGCCGCTCCCCTGCCTCCACCGCCGGCCGGGTGAGAATGATCCGGTTCACCGTCCGCTCCCGGAAAGCGGCCACGGCGGCGGCTACCGCCAGATAGGTCTTGCCGGTGCCCGCAGGGCCAACGCCAATGGTGATGGTGTTGGACTGTATTGCCTTCATATACTTCTGCTGGCCTACGGTCTTTGCCTTGATGGGCTTTCCTTTGGCGGTGATGCACACCACGTCCTTGGCCATCTGAGCCACCTGCTGGTCGTTTCCCTCATTCACCAGGGTAATCAGATAGCGAACCCGCTGTTCATCAATGGATTCCCCCTTGGAGGCCAGAGTCAGCAGCCCCTCCAGGGTGCGCACGGCCTTGTCGGCCTGCTCCTCATCGCCGATGGCATGAAGCTCCGTGTCCCGGTTCACGATCTGAACTCCCAGAGCTTCCTCAATCCGCTTTACATTTTCGTCAAAAGAGCCGAATACGGCAATCAGGTCTTCAACCCGTTCCGCGTTCACCGCTCTGTCCACTTGCTTGGCCATTTGATTCTCCATTTCCTTCCCTTTTTTCCCTGCCGAGCATCTCCTGACACAGATAGCCTCCCCGGAGACGGTATATGTCTCCATTTCTCTGGATGGTCTGCTGGGTCTGCTGTATCCTCCCCGCAATCATCTGCTGAGGAAGATACCGGGCAGCAAAAGCTTCCAGAAGCGCAGAGGCCTCTGCGTCAGTAAGCTTCACCAATGTGCTTTCCCGGATTTCATAGGTTTCCACCCGAAGGGAAACCGGAAGCCGGAACCGCCCCGGCAGGGTCAAAGGATAATCCTTCTGTATTCTATCACAACTGCCCTCCAAAATTCCACTGTCTTTCCAAAAAAAGATTCTCTTTTTTCCGAGAAGCAGACTCAGCGCACGCTTGGTGCCGATGATTTTCCCCTTTCGCAGGTACTGCGCCGGGGTCACCGCTTCCAGCTGCCGTTGGGTCTGCGCCAGAATCTCTCCCTCAGCCTGGGCAGCCTGGATGCAGATGCCGCAGTCCGTGTAGCCGGAAATCAGAATTTCCCCCTTTTTCACCGCCTGACCGGGCTGAACCTGCCCCGTGCCCTGGGTGACGGTGACGGAGAGAATGTAGCCGTCCATGGCGGCAACGATGTTTCCCACCTGATGTTTTGCTTCCGGTACCGGGGCAGGAGCTGTCCGCTCCCGAACGGAGATCACCGCAGTGCAGCCTTGGGTATTCACCCCCACCCATTCCAGCTCCGGAATAGCTTCCAGTAGAGCGTTTTTGATTTTCTCGCTGCGCACGTCCCGCCGGGAAGCCCCGAAGGACAGTCCCTGACGCTCCGCCTCCCATAAAATCCGCGCCGTGGGGACAGCTCGGTTTCCCTCCACCCGAAAAAAGAGCACCCGGGTGGGAAGCAGTATGGTAAGCCCCAGCAAGAAAACCAGCCCCGTCAGAAGGAGCTTCCGCTCCCAAAGTGCCCCGACAGCGTACCAGAGCCCCTGCCGCCCCAGCACCCGGAAGCCGTCTCCCCGCTTTCGGCACAGAGCCTCCGCCGTCGGAAGGTCTTCCCGGCGCAGAAGAAATTCCAAGGTCAGTGCCCCTTTCGGGGTGATTTCGTCCAGTTCGATTCCCGCTTCTCCCAGGGCACGCAGTGCGCCTTCCGGGTCAGCACTGACCAGCTCTGCCCGTACTATCCCCGCCGCCCTCTTCCAGAAACTCATGGAGTATCCCTCCGAAGCAGGGACACGGTGTCGATTTTTCCCCGGATCAACAGCTGTTCCCGACTCATCCGGGTAAGCACCATGTTGTGACCGCAGATTCGAACCTGTCCGAATTTTAGCCCGATGCAAATTTCCTCCGGACAGTAGGCCTGAACGCCCCGGTGATTTTCCACCAACACTCTGGTGTCACCGCCGATTTCGATAATGGGCTGTGCGGGTATAGGCTCCGTGTCCAGTTCTGCCCTGGCGGCCAGACGCTCCCAGAAGCCACTTATTTTTTCCACCTCAGCGGCACCCCCTTTTTCCTAGGATATGAATGGAGGAGCCCTCGTTTGCATAGAATTGCGCGAGGTGAATGACTGTGAAGCAACACAAGCGGATTCTGGGACTTTTCGGAGCGGCGGGAATGCTGGCTCTGATTCTGGACAGCCGGACGGCGCTGACAGGAGCGCAGGCAGGGGTCAGCCTGTGCCTGAAAACCGTGGTACCATCCCTGTTCCCTTTTTTTGTCCTTTCCGGGCTGCTGATGGGCAGCTGGGGCACGGATTTTCGGCTTCCCCGGTGTCTGTCCGGCCTGCTGCCGGGAATGACCGACCGGATGCCCGCGTTGGTGCTTCCGGCCTTTCTGGGAGGCTACCCGGTGGGCGCCCAGGCGGTCTGTCAGGCCTGGCGCAGCGGTGCTCTGTCAAAGGAGGAGGCCCAACGTCTGCTGGCCTTTTCCAGCAACGCCGGGCCTGCCTTTCTCTTCGGCATGGTGGGAAGGCTCTTTCCGGAGCCTTGGATGGTATGGCTGATTTGGGGAATCCACCTTCTGGGAGCCCTCTTTGCCGCCCGGTGCATTTCTCTGCCTACTACCTCACAGGCAGGCTCTGTCGTGCCGTCCAAAGCATCCAGTGACCCGGTGCGGGAAGGCGTCAGAACCATGGCCGTTGTCTGCGGCTGGATTGTGCTGTTTCGGACTCTCATTGCCTTTCTTGATCGGTGGGTGCTGTTTGCCGTGCCGCCGACGATTCGTGTTCTTGTCATCGGGCTGCTGGAATTATCCAACGGCTGTCTGGAGCTGCGCCGGATTTCCGATGTGACGGTGCGCTTTCTCGTGTGCGGCTGTCTGCTGGCGGCGGGAGGTCTGTGCGTCAGTGTCCAGACTCTCTCCGTGACCCAGGGGCTGTCCCTGAGGTATTACGGCCTGGGAAAGGCCTTGCAGACCCTTGTGAGCTTTCTCTTCGGCATCAGCCTGGTGCTGAAAACCCCCGCTCCCCTGCTGGCATTGGTACCAGTGTACCTGCTGTGCAAAAAAAGATATGGAAACCGGGCAGCTTTTGTAGTATAATACAGCCAATCAGCACAGGAGGCAGAAAATATGCTATTCAGAAGAAAAATTGAGCGCAAATGCGCCTATTGCACCCACGGCACGGCTCTGGAGGACGGAGGGATTCTGTGCACGAAAAAAGGGGTACGTCTGCCGGAGAGCAAGTGCTTTTCCTTCCGGTACGACCCCTGTAAGCGAATTCCCCACAAGGCCAAGGCTCTGGATTTTTCCAAATACGACGAAGAGGATTACTCTTTGTAATTACTCTTAAAACTCGGTACCGATTTTATAAAATCCCTCCAGCGCACTAAATTATTTCTCCGCACTTTCGGCGAAGCGGCCGGGGGATTCGGAGGAAGCGCGGAAAAATATTTGACTATAAAAACGTAGACGGAGGTCAGCAACGCTGACCTCCGTATTTTAGTTCAGATATTCCAGAAACTCGTCTTCAGTGAGAATGGGGATTCCCAGCTCTCTAGCCTTGCGCTCCTTGGAGCCGGCGTTCTCGCCTACCACCACAAAACTGGTCTTCTTGGAAACGGAGCCGGAAACCTTGCCCCCCAGCAGCTCAATTTTCTCCGTGGCCGCTTCCCGGGTAAATTTACTCAGCGCCCCGGTGAGCACGAAGGTCTTCCCCTCGAACCGGTTGTCCGTCACCACCCGACGGCTTTCAAAATTCACCCCCGCGGCTCGGAGCCGGGAGATCATATGCAAAGATTGGGGCTGCCGGAACCACTCGAAAATGCTTTGCGCCGTGATTCCGCCCACATCCGGCACTGCCGTCAGTTCCTCCAGAGAAGCGTTCATCAGCGCATCCAGAGAGCCGAACCGAGAAGCCAGCACCTTGCCGGTTTTGGCTCCCACCTGGCGGATGCCCAGGGCGTAAATCAGCCGGGATACATCCTGCTCCTTGCTGGCTTCAATAGCCTTCAGAAGCTTCTGGGCGGCGGTGGAACCGGCCTTCCACAGACTTCCGATGTCCTCCAGGGTCAGATAGTAAATGTCCGCCGGGGAGCACAGCAGTCCTTTTTCGATGAGCGCATCCACAATGGCAGAACCCAAACCGTCAATGTCCATGGCGTCCCGGCTGGCAAAATGGGCAATATTCCGGCTGAGCTGGGCAGGACACTCGGCACCGGTGCACCGGAGGAAGGCTCCGTTTTCGTCCTGCTCTACCGGTGCGCCGCAGGCAGGGCACCGGTCAGGCAGCCGATAGGGCACGGTGCCCTCAGGCCGCTTGGAAAGGTCAACCTCCAGAATCTCCGGGATGATCTCTCCGGCCTTGCGAATTCTGACCGTATCCCCTACCCGGATGTCCCGGGAGGAAATGAAATCCTGATTGTGGAGCGTGGCATTGGTAACGGTGGTGCCCGCCAGGCGTACCGGCGCCACCACGGCTTTCGGCGTCAGCACGCCGGTTCTTCCCACCTGAACCACAATGTCCCGCACCACCGTAGGCTTGATTTCCGGAGGATACTTGTAGGCCGCCGCCCACCTGGGGAACTTGGCGGTGGAGCCCAGAGACTCCCGATCGGCTAGGCTGTCCAGCTTGATGACCGCCCCGTCAATGTCGCAGGGCAGCTTCTCCCGCTCCTCATTGATACGCAGAACCTCCCGGTCGATTTCCTCCGTATCCGACAGCTTTTTGTAGGGAATTACCTTAAAATGTAAACTTTTCAGGTATTCCAGGGTCTGGCAGTGGCTGGTAAAGCCCATACCCTCTGCCAGCTGGACGTTGAACACCAGAATGTCCAGCTTCCGCTTGGCAGTGACCTTGGAATCCTTCTGCCGCAGAGAACCGGCGGCGGCGTTTCTGGGATTGGCAAAGGTCTTCTCCCCGTTTTCCTCCAACGCCGCGTTCAGGGCATGGAAGGTCTTCTTGGGCATGTAGACCTCCCCCCGAACGATGAGTCGGGCAGGGGCATTTTCCAGGGACATAGGAATAGAGCGGATGGTGCGCAGATTCTCCGTCACATCCTCTCCCACGGTACCGTCCCCCCGGGTAGCCCCCCGGACGAACAGGCCGTTTTCATATTCCAGCGCCACGGACAGGCCGTCGATTTTCGGCTCCACCGAAAATTCCGGGTTTGCCACCGCCTCTTGGGTGTGCAGCAGAAAGTCATTCAGCTCTTCCATGCTGAACACATCCTGTAGGCTCATCAGAGGCACCGGGTGAGTTACCTGAGCAAAGGTATTCACCGCCTGACCGCCCACCCGCCGGGTTGGAGAATCCGGCCGGGCATACTCCGGATGGGCTTTTTCCAGTTCCTCCAGCTCCCGCAGGGCGGCGTCGTATTCAAAATCCAGCATGGCAGGGTTATCCAGGACGTAGTATTCGTAGTTCGCCTGGGTCAGTATGCGGGTCAGCTCGTCAATTCTGTCTTTCGGATTCATAGTTTCCTCCGGTTTGTAAAAAAGTGCTGGGCACGTTGCCCACGATAATGGTTTCGGCCACAACCACCTGACTGTCCACGGTAAAGCTGCTGGTCTGTCCCAGCACCAGTACGGCCACGTCTACGCTGACATTCATATTCAGCCGGTGAAGGGTCTGGTTGATTCCCGCCTGGGAAAAGGAGCTGGAAAATGCCGCATCGGAATTGCGGATGGCCAGAATGTGCACCGGGATGGCAGGCCCCTTCCCGGACAGCAGCTCCGGCAGAAAAATACTGCCTAAGGGAATGCCGATGTCCGAGGTGTCCAGAGCCAGAATTTCATCGTTGATGAGGTTTAAGATGTCGGTTTTCAGCCGGTTGACCTCGCTCATATTGGTTTTCAGAGCAGTGATCCGGCCGTCCAGATCCTTCTCAAAGAACACAATCCGGTCATACCGGATGATCCCCTGGGCAATCTGCTTGGCAATGGCATCGTTGGTCAAATCGGAGGTGGTGTTCTTCACCTTGGTCTGGGCCAAATCCCGGATAACCTCCCGGTAGCGGCTGCGCAGCATGAGAAAGGCCAGACAGAGGCCAGCCAGAATCAGAGCAAGCCAAATCGCCAGTTTTCGCAGCCAACGCACCATAAGCCAATCCCCCCGGAACAGGCTATGTATCTGCCGGTGGCGGTATTACAGCTTTTTCATGTGGGCGGAAGCGGCCTTTGCCATCAGCTTCCGGGTGCCGATGTCGTCAAAGGCAATTTCCAGAAGGGCATCTCCGCCCATTTTCATGACCGTCAGCACCATCCCCCGGCCAAAGGCGGCGTGGGAAATCATATCTCCGGCATTCAGCTCCAGAACCGGGGCGGAAGGAGCCGATATCATGGGACTTTGTACCTGGTGAATGGGCTTGCGGACATGGGGCTGGTAGCTCTGGCCATGGCCAGTATGACCGGCGGCGTTTTCCGCCGGATACCGATAGCCTCCCTTTTTCACCATGCAAGCCTCGGGGATTTCCTTCAGGAACCGGGAGGGCAGAGCCGCGTTGGTTCGGCCGTAAAGCATCCGCTGCCGGGCGTAGGAGATAGTCAGATTCTGCTTGGCCCGGGTGATTGCCACATAGCACAGCCGCCGTTCCTCTTCCATTTCCTCCGCATCGCCGATGGCACGCATTCCGGGGAACAGTCCATCCTCGAAGCCTACCAAAAACACGTTTGGAAACTCCAATCCCTTTGCCGAGTGCATGGTCATCATCACCACCGCATCGTCGCTGTCGTTGTACTGTTCCAAATCGGTATACAGGGCGATTTCTTCCAGGAACCCTGCCAGGCTGGGATTATCCGTATTTTCCAGATAAGACAAAATGCTGGATTTCAGTTCTCGGACGTTTTCAAGCCGGGTCTTATTCTCCTCGGTGTCCTTGGCGGTGAGCATATCCACATAGCCGGTGCGGATGAGCAGCTCGTCATAGAAATCCGTCAGGCTCATGCCGCCCTCCAGCATCTGGGCCATTTCCTCGATCATGGCGGAGAACTGTAGCAGCTTCATGGCAGGCTTTTCCAGGGCGGCGTAGGAATAAGGATCGGAAATCACGTCATACAGGGTCTTTCCGGCGGATTCTGCCAGACGCTCGGCCATTTCGATGGTTCTTGCGCCCAGACCCCGGGGCGGGTTGTTGATAATCCGCCGCAGCCGCAGATCGTCCGCCCGGTTGTTGATGACGCACAGATAGGACACCATGTCCTTGACCTCCGCCCGGTCGAAGAACCGGGTGCCGCCGATAATCCTGTAAGGGATGCCGTTGTGCTTGAAGGCATATTCCAGAGCGTTGGACTGGGCATTCGTCCGGTACAAAACGGCAAAATCCTTGAAGTGGCCCTGATTGGTGCCCGCAATGATCTTGGCGGCCACATAGCTGCTCTCTGCCGCGCCGTCGGCGGCCTCGTAGACCGTAATGGGATTGCCCTGACCGTTGGCCGTCCAGAGCCGCTTGCCCTTCCGGCCTAAGTTGTGGGAGATCACCGCATTGGCCGCATCCAGAATGGACTGGGTGGAACGGTAATTCTGCTCTAAGCGGATGGTGCGGCAGCCCCGGTACTGTTTCTCGAAATTCAGAATGTTCTCGATGGTGGCTCCCCGGAACCGGTAAATGCTCTGGTCGTCGTCGCCCACCACGCAGACATTTTCGTAGCCCCCGGCAAGAAGCGACGTCAGTAAGTACTGCAAATGGTTGGTGTCCTGGTACTCGTCCACCAGCACATAGCGGAACTTGCGCTGATAGTACTGCTTCACGTCCTCGTGCTCCATCAGAAGCTTTACCGTGACATAAATAATGTCGTCAAAGTCCAGAGCGTTGTTGTCCTTCAGCCGCTCCTGATACTTCTGGTAGCACCTGGCAATATGCAGAGCACGCAGATCTCCGCTTGCCTCCGCTTTCGAAAGCATTTCCTCGGAGGATACCAGCTTGTCCTTTTCCCGGCTGATGGCTCCCAGCACATACTTGGCCGGGAAGGTCTTGTCGTCCAGGCCTATGTCCCGGATGATGTCCTTCATGATCCGCTCGGAGTCGGCGGTGTCGTAAATGGTAAAGCTGCGGGTGTAGCCCATCCGCTCGATATCCCTGCGGAGAATCCGGCAGCAGGCCGAGTGGAAGGTCATGGCCCAGATATCCTGGGCAGCCTCTCCCAAAAGGTTTGTCAGCCGCTCCCGAATCTCATTTGCCGCCTTGTTGGTGAAGGTGATGGCAAGAATCGTCCAGGGTAAAGCCGGCTCCACGGCGCACAGGCTGTCCGCCCGGCGGCGTTCCGGTTCCTCCCCTTCCTCCCCCAGGCCTTCCAGGAAAGCAACATCTTCTTCCGTCAGATTCTCAGGAATCTCGTTGGTATCGCTGCCCCGGCCGAAGCGCATGAGGTTTGCAATCCGGTTGATAAGCACCGTGGTTTTGCCGCTGCCCGCGCCGGCAAGCAATAGCAAGGGGCCTTCCGTGGTCAGCACCGCTCTGCGCTGCTCCTCATTCAGCTGGCGGAACTGATTTTCAATATATTTGTGCCGTGCCGCCAGAAATCTTGTGTCCAGTTGTTCGCTCATAAACACACCATTCCATTTTATAGAGTGGTGTTATTTTACCTCATTTTTCGCAAAAGGTAAAGCCCCATTTGTGTCAGAGCCTCCCTAGGCCAAAAATTGCCGCAGCTGCTGCATGGCCTTCTTCTCAATCCGGGAGACCTGCACCTGGCTGATATCCAGAATGGCGGCAACACGCTGCTGGGTCAGGCAGTGAAAATACCGGAGCTGAACCACCATCCGCTCCCGCTGGGGCAGTTGGGAGATGGCCTGGCGCAGGGCGATTTTCTCCAACATCTGCTCTTCGGACTCCGTATCCGTCAGCACGTCCTCCAGGGAAAAGCCCTCGTCCCCGGATTCCCGTTGAATGGATTCCGTGGCGGCGGTGGCGGTTTCCGCCATGGCGATGTCCTCCGGAGTAATTCCCAGAAGCGCCCCGATCTCCGTCACCGTCGGCTCCCGACCCAGCTGCGTGGAAAGCTTGGCTCGGGCAGCCCGGACGGCGCAGGCTCGCTCCTTCAGACTTCGGGAGACCTTCACCGCTCCATCATCCCGTAAAAATCGTCGGATTTCCCCCGCAATTTTCGGCACGGCATAGGTGGAAAACTGGGTGCCGAAGGCCGGGTCAAAGCCCTCCAAAGCCTTGAGAAAGCCGATGCAGCCCAGCTGGTACAGATCTTCCGCCTCCACGCCCCGACCCAGGAACCGCCGGGTCACAGCCCAGATGAGGCCGGAATTTTCCGTCACCAGCTGCTCCGAGGCCTGCCGATCCCCTGCCTGAGCCCGGCGGATCAGTGCTTCACAGACGCTCATAGCCGCCGCTGCAGCTTCCTGCGCATATGTACCGTAGTTCCCTTTCCGGGCTTGGAGGTGATTTCCAGCCGGGTCATGAAGCTTTCCATGATGGTAAAGCCCATGCCGCTGCGCTCGGCACCGCCGGTAGTGAAGGCCGGCCGCCGTGCCTGCTCGATATCCGCGATACCCACGCCCCGATCCTTCACCACAATGTCCAGCACATTGTCCTTGAGAATCCGGCAGCGCAGGCTGACGGTGCCGATTTCATTGGGATAGGCATGGACGATACAGTTGGTCACCGCCTCGGAAACCGCTGTGCGGATATCTCCCAATTCATCCATGGTCGGATCCATCTGGGCGGCGAAGCAGGCCACCGCGCTTCTGGCAAAGGCCTCGTTGCAGGATTTGCTGGGAAACTCCAGCACCATATAGTTTTCAAATTTCATGACACTGCCTCCCTGATTTCCACCAGCTTGTCGATGCCGGATGCCCGGAATACCCGCATGGGCTGGGGCGTGATGCCCGTCAGCAGGAGCTTTCCCTCAATCTGGGTCATACTGCGAAGGGCGTTGATGACCACCGCGATTCCCGAGGAATCCACAAAGGTCACCTCCCGGAAATCCAGAATACACAGATCCGGCATATACGCCTCGATTTTCGCCGCGATTGCCTGAATATATGCTTTGGCGCAGTGGTGATCGATTTCTCCGGTCAGTGCCACTGTCAGCCGCCCTTCCTCCAGAAAACTGGTAAAGTGCATGGTAAAATCCTCCTTTGTTATTTATCTCCTTTAGTATAAAATCCCCCTTTCGCTTTTTCAGTCGAAAGAGGGAACCTATGCAAAAAACCGGGGCGCGTACATTTGGTACACGCCCCGATACAGTTTGTCAAAAAGCACTTGTTATGTTTGAAAGCTTCCGAAAGAGCCACTCATAGCAACTCAAAAGATTTTGACCTGCTTCCGGCGATGCGGCCGGGGGATCCTTAAGGGGGCGGCTTTTCGGCAGCGCCCCTTAAGCCGGCTTCTTATCAATTTTCTTGCCGGGACAAGAACATTGCCTCCGGAGGAACCAAAATCGAAGCATTCCTAAAGGACAGGAGCATACGCACAGGTTTTCATCTCGGGACGATGAGGGCATCGTCCCCTACAAGGGCTGAATTGGTTCTCGGAAGGGTTTATTAATTTGCCAGCTTGCCCATCGCCTGCTCGCTCTGCTCCAGCTGGGCAATCAGGTCACGGGTCTTCTGGGCCTTCTGCCGCTCGGCATCCACCACGGCCTCAGGCGCCCGGGAGACAAACTTCTCATTTGCCAGCTTAGCCTCGGTGCTTGCCAGGAACTTTCTGGCATCCGCCAGCTCCTTGCCAATCCGCGCCAGCTCCTTGGCAACGTCCACCAGCTGACCCATGGGAATATAGAGCTTGGCATCGGCGGTGGTGATGGTCACCATGCCGTCCAGGTTCTCAGGCTCGGCATCCAGCAGCGTCACGGTGTCGGCGTAGGCCAGACGCTGGATGAAGCCCTCGCCCTCCTGATAAACCTGGGGCTTGCCGGTGAGGATGAACAGCGCCGCCTTCTTGCTGGGCGGAACGTTCATCTCCGTCCGGCGGGCACGGATGGCACGGATGGCCTCCATAACGGACTCCATGTGGCTCTGCTCGGCACCAAAATTCAGGTCTTCCCGGTACTCAGGCCACTTGGCCACGACCAGTGCCGGACCCTCGTGAGGCAGGCTCTGCCAGATTTCCTCGGTAATGAAAGGCATGAAGGGATGCAGCAGCCGCAGCACCTGGTCAAGGACATACACCAGCACCTGCATAGCGGTCTGCTTCCGCTCGGCATCCTCGGAGTACAGGCGAGCCTTGGTCAGCTCGATATACCAGTCGCAGTAGGTATCCCAGATAAAGTCGTAGACCTTCTGGACGGCCACGCCCAGCTCGTACTTTTCCAGATTCTCGGTGACCTCGGCAATCAGGGTGTTCAGCTTGGACAGCACCCACTTGTCGGCGATTTCCAGCTTATCAGCGGCGGGCAGCCCGTTCACCGCGTCCTCACCCAGGTTCATGAGCACATACCGGGAGGCGTTCCACAGCTTATTGGCAAAATTGCGCATGGCCTCGCACCGCTCGGTGTAGAAGCGCATGTCGTTGCCGGGAGAGTTACTGGTGACCATGTTCATCCGTAGGGCGTCGCAGCCGTACTTGTCGATCATCTCCAGGGGGTCGATGCCGTTGCCCAGGGACTTACTCATTTTTCTTCCCAGGTTGTCCCGAACCAGGCCGTGAATCAGCACGGTGTGGAAGGGGGTCTTTCCGGTGTGCTCACAGCCGGAGAAAATCATTCTGGCTACCCAGAAGAAGATGATGTCGTATCCCGTGACCAGCACGTCCGTGGGATAGAAGTAGTTGTAATCCTTGGTTTTCTCCGGCCAGCCCAGGGTCTCGAAGGGCCACAAGGCGGAGGAGAACCAGGTGTCCAGCACATCCTCTTCCCGGGTGATATGGGTGCTGCCGCACTTTTCGCACTTGCAGGCATCCTGCCGGGACACGGTGATGTGGCCGCAGTCGGCGCAGGTCCAGGCGGGAATCTGATGACCCCACCAGAGCTGCCGGGAAATACACCAGTCCCGGACGTTCTCCATCCAGTTCATATAGGTCTTGCTGAACCGATCGGGGACGAACTTGGTCTCCCCGTCCTTGACAACCCGGATGGCTTCTTCCGCCAGAGGCTTCATCTTCACAAACCACTGGGCGGAAATGATGGGCTCCACGTCCTGATGGCAGCGGTAGCAGGTGCCCACATTATGGGAGTAATCCTCCACCTTCATCAGATACCCCTGGGCATCCAGATCGGCCACAATCTGCTTCCGAGCCTCGTAGCGATCCAGGCCCTGATACTTACCGCCGAACTCGTTGACAACGCCCTTGTCGTCCAGCACCCGGATGACCTCCAGGTTGTGCCGCAGGCCAACCTCAAAGTCGTTGGGGTCGTGGGCGGGGGTCATCTTCACACAGCCGGTGCCGAATTCCATCTCGGCGTAGTCGTCGGCCACCACGGGGATTTCCTTGTTCACCAGGGGCAGAATGACCTTCTTGCCAACAATGTCCTTGTACCGCTCGTCATTGGGGTTCACGCAGACACCGGAGTCGCCCAGCATGGTCTCGGGACGGGTGGTGGCTACGATCACCTCGCCGGTGCCGTCGGCCAGCGGATAGCGGATGTGCCACAGATGACCGGGCTTGTCTACATATTCGACTTCCGCATCAGAAAGGGCGGTGACGCAGTGGGGGCACCAGTTGATGATCCGGCTGCCCTTGTAAATAAGCCCCTTCTCGTACAGGGACACGAAGACCTCCCGGACGGCCTTGGAGCAGCCCTCGTCCATGGTAAATCTTGCCCGATCCCAGTCGCAGGAGGCGCCCAGCTTCTTCTGCTGCTCCACAATCCGATTGCCGAACTTATTCTTCCAGTCCCAGACCCGCTCCAGGAACTTCTCCCGACCCAGGTCGTACCGAGTCAGACCCTCCTTACGCAGCTCTTCCTCCACCTTGATCTGGGTAGCGATGCCAGCGTGGTCAACGCCGGGCACCCACAGGGCGTTGTAGCCCTGCATCCGCTTGAAACGGATCAGGGTATCCTGCAAGGTCGCGTCCATGGCGTGACCCATGTGCAGCTGGCCGGTGACGTTGGGTGGCGGCATGACGATGGTGAAGGGCTTCTTGCTCTCGTCGGCCTCGGCATGGAAGTAGCCCCCATCCTGCCACATCCGATAGATTCGCTCTTCGGTCTGCTGCGGCTCGTAGATCTTCGGTAACTCTCTCATTTTATTTCGCTCCTTTGTAAAATAGAAACGCCCTGAGTCAATCGACTCAGGGCGAAAAGCTTTCCGCGGTACCACCTGAATTCCCTTCCGGGCACTCAAAAGCTGTAACGGGCTTTCCCGTATTTTCCTACTCTTCTTCAGAAAATCCACTCCGGGGCGACCATCCGCTTGCAGCTTCATGCCCTCCCACCGACCGGGCACTCTCTGAAAAAGCCTTGGGAAGCGGAACCTCCCCTTCTTCACGTTTGGCTTTTAGGGTAACACATTTTTCGGTCAATGTCAATAAAATGTTGGAATTCTCTTGACGAATGGGAGCGCAGTTCTTATAATGGCAGGGATTCCTTTGAAATGAGCGTGAACAGTATGAAGCTTTCCCTGATCGTTCCCTGCTACAACGAGGCGGAAAACGTGGCCGTCTTCCAGCAGGCGGTGGTAACGGCCTTTGACGGCTGCGGCTATGACTACGAAATTGTGTATATTGATGACGGCAGTCGGGATGCCACCCTGCACAACCTGAAAAAACTCCACGCGGCGAACACCTGCCCGGTTCAGATCATCTCCTTCTCCCGGAATTTCGGCAAGGAGGCGGGCATTTACGCCGGACTGGAGCACGCCAGAGGGGACTACATTTCTCTCATCGACGCGGATTTGCAGCAGCGGCCGGAGCTTGTGCGTCAGATGGTGCAAATTCTGGAGGGCGAGCCCCAGGTGGACGTGGTGGCGGCGTTCCAGGATCGGCGAGGCGAGGGCAAGGTGCTCTCCTTCTTCAAAAAGAGCTTCTATAGTCTCATTAACCGTCTCTCCAAGGTTCGGCTTCAGCCGGATGCCAGCGATTTCCGCACCTTTCGCCGGAGCGTTCGGGATAGTCTTTTGGCTCTGCCGGAATACCACCGGTTCTCCAAGGGTCTGTTTGCCTGGGTAGGCTACGAGACCCGTTTTATCCCCTACACCGCCTGTGAGCGCGCCTCCGGCACCACCAAGTGGAGCTTCTGGAAGCTGGTGAATTACGCCATCGAAGGTATCATCGGCTTCTCCACCGCCCCACTGCGTCTTGCTACCCTGTGCGGCTCGGTCACGGGCATTGCGGCGATTGTGTATCTTGTCTGCGTAGTCTTAGAAAAGCTGACCAAGGGCATTGCCGTGCCGGGCTACGCCACCATCATTGTGCTGCTGCTTCTGTTTTCCAGCATCCAGCTGTTCTGCATCGGCATCATCGGCGAATATGTAGGCCGAATCTTTGAGCAGGGCAAGGAGCGTCCCATTTATATTGCCAAAGAAATCTTGGATTATCCCCACGAATAACCCCAGCCCCACAGGCACCTCCGACATAACTGCCAATAGCAAGCCGAAACGTTTTGATGCAGTTCTGGCGAAGCGGCCGGGGGATTCTTAAGGGGGCGGCTTTTCGGCAGCGCCCCTTAAGCCGGCTTCTTATCAATTTTCTTGCCGGGACAAGAAAATTGCCTCCGGAGGGTTCAGCACCGAAAGCTTCTTGGAGGCTTGAGCATAATGGTAGCATTGTAACTCACGGGACGATGAGGGCATCGTCCCCTACAAGTTCTATTAGGGTTCTCGGAAGTACCGGGGGATTGCCACACCAGTCTGAGGACTGGTTCGCAATGACATACGGTGTATTTGACATGTTGCAGCCCCGCAGGCAAATGCCTGCGGGGCGATTTTTACTGCACTTCCACCACTCGGATATCCCCCAGAGCGTAATCCGACTGGCTCATGACGATATCCGCAATCACGGCTACGTCCGCCTGCTGAAGGCCTCCCTCCGGGGAGGACACGGCCACGGAGATTCCGTCGCCGGACATGTACGCCACGCAGTCGGCGTAGCCCTTGGCAATAACCAGGCTTTCGATCTGTGCCTCGCTCAGAGCAGTCTGAACAATGTCATCCAGGCTGGCCGCCGATTCCAGCTCCTTGCTGCCGGTGGTGGTGTCCGCGTAGGCCATGGCCTCCTGCAATAGATTCACCGCGTTGTCCCTTGCCTGCTGCCGGGACAGCCGCACAGCCGCAAAATAATCGGAAGCGGTTGTAGCCACGTCTTCCCCGGCGGCGATGGCCGCCATGTCCCCCTCCAAAGCCAGGCTGTCGTCACTCATAACCTTTTCCGCATCCAGGGAATCTTCCAGACTGACTGCCGTGCTGTCCTCAGTGTAGAGCCAGTTCACATAGATTCCGGCGCACACGGTGACCAAGATTGCTGCCGCTACCAGATTCTTCTTCCAAACCTTCATAAATATGCCTCCAGTCATTTCATTTTCAATACACTGATACAATCGGCGGTGAGCCCCGTGGCGCTTTTCACCGCCTGGGCGATTGCCAGACGAACCGCCGGGCTGTCCGCTCCCTGGCAAATCACCACTGCTCCCTGATAAGTAGGGCTGTTGATTTTCCGAACCAGGCCGGTTTTCTCCCGGGTGCCATCGGAAATCAGCACCGCCTCCCGGCGGGTGTCCTCCCGGTTGTCCCCGGTGGCCCGGTCCTCATTCATCTGATAGACGGTTTCCGCTCCGTTTTTTTCCGTCAGCAGCACCCGTACCTCCCCTGCCCCGGCGATCTGGCTGAGAATTGCCTCCAAAGATTCCTGTAGCGTCACCTCCGGCTGCGTGGCCAAAGCCTCCGGGTTTTCGGTGGGTGTCCTGCCGGTGGGCAGCAGCATAAGACCGATTCCCGCCAGCAGCACCAGCAGCGCAATTTTATACTTTTTCAGAGCTGAGATAAGCTCCTGTTTATGGGACGTTATCCATTCCATTGCTGTCGTACCTCCGGGATTCCCAGTTCCTGGGTCAGCATCCGCTTCAGCCGCCCCTTCTCCGCCGGAGGCAGTGCCCCCGTGACCGTGACGGCTCTGGGAAGCCCATCGTCATCCAGTGTGATGTCCGCAGTGACAGAAGCCCCGGCCTGAGCGGCTTTCTCTACGATATATGCTTCCAGCCGGGCCTTTATGATGGCTTCTTTTTGGGCCTGCGCCTCCCGGCTCCCCTGCTCAACGATCTCCGCTCCCAGGGCATTCAAATCTTCCGTCCACCGAAGGGGCTCCTCGAAGGAAAGGCTACAAAGAGGCTGCACCAGAACGACGGTCAGGAACACTCCGCACAGCAGCCGGATTACCGGCGCACAGACGCTTCCCTTTGCCGTTCGGTTCACAACGCCGCACACCAGGGCCGCCCAGAGCAGACGCAGCAGATATTCCCGCAGTCCCTCCATCAGCCAACCCCCTTGAGAAAGCACACCGTACTGACAAAAAGCAGCAGGCAGGCCGCTCCCGTCATGGCCAGCATCAGGCCCATGGCCCCGGAGAAGGTGTCCACCAGCTTCCCCAGCTCCCCATCAGACAGGGCCGTGCACAGGCTTCCTGTCACCTTCAGCGACAGGTAATGGGCGGCAATTTTCAGAAAAGGCTCCAGGAAAATAGCCCCCGCCGCCAGAATCCCGTAAATTCCCGCGGCGTTTTTCATAGTGCCCATGCCCACCAGCACAGATTCCGAGGCATCGGACAAAACACTTCCCACCACCGGAACCACCGTGGACATAGTGAGCTTGGCGGCCTTCAGTGCCGCCGCGTCGGTGGTTCCGCTGACCACGCCGGTGACGCCCATGTAAGAGGTAAAAACAATGAGCACGGTTTTCAGAGTCCAGGTCACAAGGCTCTTCACAAGTTCCTGGAGCTTCCCCAGAGTTTGCTCACCCAGGGCGCAGGCACCAATGCCCAGCACCAGAAAACCATAGACCATGGGAATGAGTAAATTGGCAATGACCCCGCCCAGAGCGGTGTCAAAGGCCGCCGTACCCACATAGAGAGCCGCAGAGGCGGTCACACCCCCTTGAGCGGCCAATGCCGCCGTCATCACAGGAAGCAGCAGCTTTCCGTAGCCGCTGATTTCCACTATGGTTTCCCTGCCCAGGGAAATCATGCTGTTGGCGGTAGTGCCCAGCAGTGCAGAGACCACCAGCACCCCCGCCAGATTCACAAGCCCCTTTTCCGTCCCGGGAAAGCACCGCAGAAGCCCAGTCAGAATGGCCGCTCCCAGCACCCCGGCGCAGACCCGGGCGCACTGAGCAAGATCCGGCCGGAGTTGGGTCAGGGCCTTGCGGGCAAGCTCCATCAGGGCTTTTCCGAAATCTGCCGTATCCTCCGGCATCAGGGCTCGTCCGGAATCCGGCACGGTAGGGGCGGAAAACTCCGCCGCCGAAACCGGCAGACATACAAGGGCCAAAAGAAGCACAAGCGCAAGCATTCTGGTCACAGATCTCTTACCATCTCCTTGAGAATTCTCATAAGTTCCCGAAACAACGGCAGCGACAGGGTCAGCACCGCCGCGCTGCCCAGCATTTGGAGCATTTTCCCCAGGGCCGCTTTTCCGGCATCGCCGCAGATGGCCGCGGCGATCTCCGCAACCAAAGCGATGCCTACGGCCTTTATAAGACTCGTCAGCAGTCCCGCCGGAAAGCCGACGGCTGCCTGAAGCTCCCAGAAAAAGTCCATTGCCGGCTCCAGACAGCTCACCGCTCCCAGGCCTGCCAGACAGCACACCAGCATACTCAGAACCAGGCCGATGTCCCGCTCCTGCTTGTCCACGGTCATACCCAGCACCAGGCTCAGCAGCACCGCTCCGGTGATTTTCCAAAAAGCTTCCATCAGAATTCAAACAAATCCTTCACAAGGTCAAATAATTCCGCAATTTTCTGGGCCAGGATCATCAGCACCACCACAAGCCCCGCCAGGCTCGTCATGGTGGCCTGCTCTTCCCGGCCGGAACGAGAGAGCACCTGGTTGAGAATGGATACGATTATCCCCACGGCGGCAATTTTGAAAATCAGATCAATGTCCATCGTTTACAGAAAGAGAATGACAAGCGCCGCCCCGGCGCACAAGCCCAGAGTCTGATAGCTGCGAAGCCGGACATCCCGGTTTTTTTCCAGCCGGGAAAGCTCTCTGCGGCAGATATCCCGGGCGGCTTCCAGCCCCTGGATCTGACCCTCTAAATCAAACCGGCCCAGCGTTTGTCCCAGCTGGGCAAGGGGCCGCCGGAGACAGGACGGCAGGTCGTGGCACTGCTCCATGGCTGCGTACATGCAGCCGCTGGCATCCGGCTGGGCCTGCCAGCTCAGCTCCCGGGTCAGATTCAGAAACACGTCCCGCAAAATACCGCCTGCGTCACTCGCTGCCTGTTTCGTCAGCTCCGGCAGCGCAATCAGGTGATACCCCAATTCCGCTTCCATATTCTCCAGAACATTCATCAGCTGCCGCAAAAGCCGCTCCCGGCGGCGATATCCCCCGGCAATTCCCGCGCCGAAGCCGCCGCAGCTGACCAGAACAAACACCGCGCCCATCCATTTTGTGCTCATATTGTCACCCTTTCCCTTCGGTAAGACTGATCCCGGCTCAGAACCAGAATCTGCCGGAACACCCCCGCTTCCAGAAGCCGCTGGTACATAGGACGCAGCCGCAGATCGGAAAGCCCTGCCCCGTGGACAGTGGCCAGCAGCCTCACGCCGCAGCTCGCGGCCTGGAGCACGGCCAGGCTGTCCGCCTCCGAGGTGATCTCGTCCACTGCAATATACGCCGGGCCCATGGTTTTCAGAACCATCTCCACGCCCTGAGGTTTGGGTAGTCCCGTGAGAATGTCCATGTGCTGCCCGGTTTCGAAGTCCTCCGGGAACAGCTCTCCCCGCTCGTCCACCACACTGACTGTTTCCTGTCTGCTGAACTGCCGGGCTAAATCCCGCAGCAGGGTGGTTTTCCCCCAGCCCGGTGCTCCGATGATCAAAGTTGAGGTCCCCTCCAGACCTTCGCCCACCCCGGGAAAATCCCGGGCAACACGGACGCACAAAGAGCGGATACTGCGAAAGCCCTCGGTTTGACCCTGACGGAAAATACCTTCCCCGCAGACCCCGATCCGGTGTCCCCCCGGGGCCGTCAGATAGCCCTGAGACAGCGTGGCGGCGCACCAGGGAGAATACTTGCTTGCCAGATTGAGCGTATATTTCAGATCCTCCTGGGATACCGCCCCGACCAGCTCCCTTCGGGTGCTTCCCAGATTGATTTCCGGTGCTGCGCCCAGCCGCAGGCGGATTTCCCGGGCGGCCTGCCGATCCCGGGTATCCAGCTGCCGGGCAATCGGCGGCGGCAGAATGGACAGCAGCTTTTCCCATGCGCATCTCATTTGCATCACTCCTGGGACAGCCTATGCGGCCTGTCCGCCGGATAGCACTAACCAGCCTTTCCGAAAGAAATGTCGCTGGTGTGGCCCCTTCCAGGGATTTCCTCCGGTCACAATCCCCCGGTTCTTCCGAAAACCATCAATATCCCCCCTTGGCTCCCGCTCTGGTGAAGTGGCGGCGGAACCGACTGAATGGGAAAAATGCCCTCATCCGTCTCGTGCTTGCGGGAGACGCACGAGCCACCTTCCCCGTGGGGGAAGGCTTTGGGGAGCAGCAAAAAACCGCCTCACCCTTCGGTGAGACGGTTTTTTATCATTTTTTATTTTTCTTGTAGATGATGTTCAAGCCCTTCAGAAGCAGATTCTTTTCCAGAATGATCTCCCGCTTGCACAGGGGCGTAATGAACTGTGCAAGGCCTCCGGTGGCGATCAGGGTACACCGGTGTCCCAGCTCCTCTTCCATCCGCTCCACAAGCCCGTCGATCATGGCGGCGGTACCATACATCATGCCGCTGCGCATACAGTCCACGGTGTTCTTGCCGATGACCTGCTTGGGCTTATCCAGGCTGATGCCGGGAAGCTGTGCCGCCCGGCTGGTCAGGGCATCCAGGGACACCCGGACGCCGGGGAAAATCACGCCGCCCATGTAAACATTCTCCGGCTCCACCACTTCAATGGTGGTTGCCGTGCCCAGATCCATCAGAATCAAAGGTGCCTGATACTCCGCAAGAGCCGCTACGGCAATGACGATTCGGTCGCTGCCCACCTGACTGGGCACATCCACATGGATGTTCAGCCCGGTCTTCAGACCGGGGCCTACCACCATAGGCTGCTTACCGATGACCTTCATCACACCGGTACGGACGGAGTTGAACACCGGGGGCACCACAGACGAAATAATGCAGTCGTCGATGTCGGAGATCCGCGCGCCGTAGGCTTCCAGCATACTCTTGATTTCCACACCGTACTGGTCGGAGGTTCGGGTGTGATCCGTGGCGATTCGGGCCTTAAAGAGAATTTTATCGTTTTCAAAGCAGCCAATCACCAGATTGGTATTGCCGATATCAATTGCCAGAAGCATAGGCGCACTCCTTTATCGTTTTTTCATCCGCTCCATCAGCCGGAGCAGAGCCTTACCGATGACGGTCACCAGTACCGCGGCGATGATGGCCTCCGGAATGCCGGAGGCGGTGACGGTACCCATAACCAGGCCGAACACCGCAGTGATGGCCACATTCTTCGCCTGGGCATACTGCTGGGCAAGCAGCAGGTAGATGCTGCCCATGACGAGAATGGTATGACAGATGGTGGACACCGCTGCGGTAACGGGCAGAGCCAGATAGTCCTGTTTCAGTGTCTTCTTGGTCAGCCGCCAGAGCCAGCCCGCGATGACGCCAAGGGCAATTCGGCAGCCCAGGGCAATCCATAGGCTTTTCAGCACACCGGGCAAGCCTTCCGTCGTCATGAACGGGGAGAAGGCGAAGGCCAGAAGTCCGGGGGCGGTGGTATTGGCCCAGATCGAGCACAGGCCGAACACGGCGCCCAGCACTGCGCCTGCCGCCGGCCCCAGCAGCACCGCGCCCAGAATCACCGGGATGTGCATGGTGGTGGCCTTGATGACAGGCAGCGGAATAAAGCCGATTCCCGTCATGCCCATGACCAGCAGTACGCCGCAGAACATGGCGAGGGTCGCCATGTAGCGGGTGTCCATCTTTCGTTTTTGCATAGTCAATTCCTCCTGCTGCCGTTCCCTAAGGTGGGATACAGCGCAAATTTACGAGCCAAAAGCTCGATTTTGTATTATAACAGAGTTTGCCGGAAATGGCAAGAGAAAATCCGCTCTTTACTTCCGCTTTCTTTCCCGTTATAATGAAGAAAACAACTTTGGAGGTTTTGACATGCTGAAAGGAAAAACCGTTCTGCTGGGTGTTACCGGCGGAATTGCCGCCTACAAGGCGGCCGCTTTGGCTTCCTTGCTTATCAAGCAGCACGCGGCGGTGGAGGTGGTCATGACCAAAAATGCCACTCAGTTTGTAACGCCCCTGACCTTTGAGCAGCTCACCGGCCGCCGCACCATGGTCGATACCTTTGACCGGAATTTCTCCCACCAGGTGGAGCACATCTCCCTGGCGCAGCGGACGGATCTTGTCATTATTGCCCCGGCCACGGCCAACGTCTGCGCAAAGCTTGCCCACGGACTGGCCGACGATATGCTCACCACCACAGTGCTGGCCTGTCGGTGTCCCAAGCTCATTGCCCCGGCCATGAACACCAATATGTACGAAAACCCCGTGACCCAGGACAATCTTTCCCTTCTGGAAAAGTACGGCTGGGAGGTCATTTCCCCTGCCAGCGGCCGACTGGCCTGCGGGGCAGTTGGCCCGGGCAAGCTGCCGGAGCCGGTGGATTTATTGCAGCACATCCTGCGCCATCTGGCGCTTCCCCACGACCTTTCCGGCAAGCGGGTGCTCGTCAGCGCCGGCCCCACCCAGGAGGCTATTGACCCGGTGCGGTATCTGACGAACCACTCCACCGGCAAAATGGGCTATGCCCTTGCCAGAATGGCCATGCTCCGGGGAGCAGACGTGACCCTGGTTTCCGGCCCCACGGCCATTGACCCACCCCCCTTCCTGCGCACCATTCCCGTGGTGTCCGCTCAGGATATGTATGAAGCCATCTCGAAAAACGCTCCCCAGGCGGATTTCATCTTCATGGCAGCCGCCGTGGCGGATTATACCCCCACGGAATGTGCAGACAATAAAATCAAGAAGAAAGACGGCGACATGGCCATTCCCCTGAAGCGCACCCAGGATATCCTGGGCTTTCTGGGGGAGCACCGGGCTCCCGGTCAGATCCTCTGCGGTTTTTCCATGGAGACTCAGAATATGCTGGAAAACAGCCGGGCAAAGCTTTCGAAAAAGCATGTGGATATGATCTGCGCCAACAATCTGAAGGTTCCCGGTGCGGGCTTCGGCGTGGATACCAACATTCTCACCCTCATCACCCGGGATGCCGTTACCGAGCTCCCCAAGATGTCCAAGGAAGAGGCGGCCAATGCCATTTTGGATCAGGCCCTGGCCCTTATGAAATGACACCGTATTATCAAAACATCCCCCGGCACGCAATGGGCCGGGGGATGCTTGTTATAGTGCGGTTTCGATGGCCTCTCTCAGATTTCGCACCCGGTAAACTGTCAGTCCCGCCGGAATTTCCATTTTTTCCGAGCCGCTTCGGGGAATGATGCACTTCTTGAAGCCCAGCCGGGATACCTCCCCCAGCCGTTGCGCCAGGTGGGATACGGCCCGGATTTCGCCCGTCAGACCCACTTCTCCAATGGCCACCAGGTCGTCGGCAATGGCTCCGTCCCGATAGGAAGATGCGATGGCCAGAGCTACAGGCAGGTCTGCCCCCGGCTCATCCAGCCGCAAGCCGCCGATGACGTTGATGTAGGCATCGAAGGCACTGAGCTTCATCCCCGCCCGCTTTTCGGCCACGGCCATCAGCAGCACCGCCCGGTTGAAGTCGAAGCCGTCGGCGGCTCGCCGGGGTACGTTGAAGGTAGTCTTGGTCACAAGCGCCTGAACCTCTGCCAGCACCGGCCGGGTGCCCTCCATCACACAGGCAACACAGGTACCGCTGGCCCCCTCCGGCCGTCCCTCCAGCAGCATTTGGGAAGGATTGGGCACCTCCGCAAGGCCGGAATCCAGCATTTCGAACACGCCGATTTCGTTGGTGGAGCCGAACCGGTTTTTCGCCGCCCGCAGGAGCCGATAGGAAGTGTTGGGGTCGCCCTCAAAGTACAGCACGCAGTCCACCATATGCTCCAGTACCTTAGGCCCCGCAATATTGCCGTCCTTGTTGATATGCCCCACCACGAAAACCGTGATGCCCTGGGACTTGGAAATCTGCATCAGGGTCATGGTGCAGTCCTTCACCTGGGAAATGCTTCCCGGGGAGGACTCGTTATTCTCGTTGTATAAGGTCTGAATGGAGTCCACGATCAGAATATCCGGCTTTGTTTCCTCCACCGTCTCCACCACGTCGGAAAGCCGGGTCTCAGACAGAATGAAGAGCTCCTCCGGGGCAACCCCCAGCCGCTCCGCCCGGAGCTTCAGCTGCCGCTCGCTTTCCTCGCCGGAAATGTACAGTACCCGCCGCTCGGCGCACAGCCGGTTGCAGATTTGAAGAAGAAGGGTGGACTTACCGATGCCGGGGGCGCCGCCCACCAGCACCAGAGACCCGGCCACCGCGCCGCCGCCCAGCACCCGATCCAGTTCTCCCATGCCCGTGGAGAAGCGGATTTCGCTGTCGCCGGTGACCTCCCGAAGCCGCAGGGGTACTCGGCTGACTCCCACAGGAGCAGGCTTGGCTCTGCCCGGAGCCGCTGGCTTTTCGATGTGCTCTTCCATGGTGTTGTAGGCCCCGCAGCTGGGGCATCTGCCCATCCATTTTGGAGTTTCGTTTCCGCAATTTGTGCAGAAAAAAACGGATTTTGCCTTCGCCATATGAATTTCTCCCCGCTTATTCTTTCTTTTTTACCAGATCCAGCACCTGGGACATCTGCTTGCAGATACCCGGATAGCTTTCCCGCCTATGGGGGCGCAGACAGCCGCTGCAATCCTTGATGCCGCTGTCCGTATACCGGAAGCTTCCGCCGCATTTGTCTCCCAGGCAGTACAGAGGGCAGTAGCAGAACAGGCAGCTGAAGGTTTCCGGGTCTGCCCCTTCATGGCAGGGAAAATACTCGCACTGCTTGTTCTGAAAAAAATCATAATGTGCCATTTTGCGTCCTCCGCGCTCTTCCCTTTTGGGAAGATTATGTTATAATAGACCAGGGGTAAACCTTCGGCGGCTTCTGGGAAAAGGTCATAAATTTCCCGGTCACCGGATGGGTAAACCCGATTTTATGAGACCATAGAGCAATTTCACAGGGATCCTCCAGGGTGGAGTACTTTCGCTCCCCCACCAGCGGCATTCCCCGGGAGGCAAACTGCACCCGAATCTGGTGGGTGCGGCCTGTGCGAAGATGAATCCGCACCTTCGACAAATTTTCTGCCCGGCTCAGCACCTCATAGTCCAGAACGGCTTCCTGAACGCCCTTACCCGGTGCTTCCGCTACCATGGTCATCCGCCGGGCCTTATCCCGGTACAGTAGATCCGTCAGGATTCCTTTGTCCCCTTCCGGCACGCCGTGAACGACTGCCAGATATTCCTTCTGGAATTTGTCCTCCCGAATCTGCCGGGACAGCTCCGAGGCACTTTCGGCGCTCCGTGCCAGCACCATCACGCCGCTGACCACCCGGTCAAGCCGGTGCACCGTCCGGATATCTGCCTGAGAATCTCCCAGAGCCACCCGCACCAGCTCCGGCAGTCCTCCTGGCTCGTCCGTGGACAGCACCCGGGCAGGTTTAACGCATACCACTACTGCTTCATCTATGTACAGCAATTCCATCGCATACTCCCCTTTTCGATACCTCATCATATCAAAAAAATCACCGCAATGCAAGCGGAAGGAGGCTTTTCCATGAAAATCGTAATCCTGGACGGCTATGCCCTGAACCCCGGAGACCTGTCCTACGACTGCCTGAAGGCATTCGGCGAGCTGACAGTCTACGAGGGCACAGACACCGAAGAAGCGGCCATTGCCAGAATCGGCGACGCCGAAATCGTCCTTATCAACAAGGTTCCCATTACCGAATCCCTGCTGGCTGCCTGTCCGTCTATCCGTCTGATTTGCGTCCAGGCTACCGGCTACAATGTGGTGGACTGTGAAGCCTGCAAAAAGCGGGGCATTCTCGTAACCAACGTGCCCTGCTACGGCACCGCGGCAGTGGCTCAGTTCACCATAGCTCTCCTGCTGGAGCTGTGCCATCAGATCGGGCTTCATGACCGGGATGTCCACGCCGGAGGCTGGGAAAAGGCCGACTGCTTCTGCTACTGGCTGACCCCCCAGATGGAGCTGGCCGGGAAAACCATGGGCATCATCGGCTTCGGCAAAATCGGCATGGCCGTGGGTAAGCTTGCGAAGGCCTTCGGCATGGAGGTGCTGGCCTATAACCGGAGCCAGTGCGAGGAAGGCAAAAAAATCGGCACCTATGTAGACCTTGACACCCTGCTTGCCAAATCCGATGTGATTTCCCTTCACTGTCCCCTGTTCCCGGAGACCAAGAGGATCATCAATGAGGCCTCCATTGCCAAAATGAAGGACGGAGCCATGCTCATCAACACTGCCCGTGGCCCATTGGTGGAGGAAGAAGCCCTTGCCGCGGCACTGAATACCGGAAAGCTTCGCGGTGCGGCTCTGGATGTGGTCACACAGGAGCCGATTAACGGAAGCAGTCCCCTGCTCACCTGCAAGAACTGCGTCATCACCCCCCACATCGCCTGGGCGCCCATCGAAAGCCGCCAGCGGCTCCTGGACACCGTAGTTGATAACGTCCGCGCCTACCTGGCAGGTTCCCCCCAGAACGTGGTGAATCCTTAAGAACCGTCTCACTGGAGTATTCTCTTCCACAAGCGCAATCGTATCTCGGTGTCATCGCGAACCAGTGCAGCAGCACTGATGTGACCCCCGGTCACAATCCCCGGTCATTCCGAAAACCAATTCAGAACTCGTAGGGGACGATGCCCTCATCGTCCCGAAATAAAAATCTGTGCATGTTGTCCTACTCTTACTGAATATTTCAGTGCCGTTCCCTCCGGGGGCAATTTTCTTGTCCCGGCAAGAAAATTGATAAGAAGCCGGCTCAAGGGGCGCTGCCGAACAGCCGCCCCCTTAAGAATCCCCCGGCCGCTCCGCCGGAACTGCTCCGAAATGTTTCGGGTTGCTATGGGTGGTTCTACCGGAAGTTTTCAGATAGAATAAGACAAGCTGAAAAAGACGAGAGCTTCGGCTCCCGTCTTTTTTCTTACAATGCTTCGCCCAGAATGGACTTGGTGGCGTAGGCGTTCAGGTGCATATCCGCCGTGTTCCCGGCAAGAAATTCATAATAGGCCTGGGCACCGATCATGGCCCCGTTGTCCCCGCAAAGTGACAGCGGCGGCATGTAAACCTCCGCACCCAACCCCTTGGCCGCCGCCAGTAAGTCCGCCCGAATCCGGGAATTGGCGGCCACGCCTCCGGCTACGGCAATTTTCCGGTAGCCGGTTTCCTTCAAAGCCATCACCGCCCGGGGTACCAGAGTATCCGAAACCGCTGCCGAAAAAGCGGCGCAGAGACTGGGAATATCCAGCTCCTCCCCTACCTGCTCGGCATGATGAATCAGATTCAACGCGGCGGTTTTCAGGCCGGAAAAGCTCATATTGTAGGGATTTTCTCCGGGTTTGCTTCGAGGCAGGGTGTACTTACGCTCATCGCCCAGCTTCGCCGCCTTGTCCAGAGCCGCACCGCCGGGGTACGGCATTCCCAGCACCCGGGCTACCTTGTCAAAGCACTCCCCGGCCGCGTCATCCAGGGTAGTGCCCAGAATGCGCATATCCGTGTAGTCCTTGACCTCCACAAACATGGTGTGGCCACCGGAAACCACCAGGCACAGAAAGGGCGGCTCCAGCTCCGGATAGGCCAGGTAGTTCGCCGCAATGTGACCCCGGATGTGGTGCACCGGGATCAATGGCTTATTCAGTGCCAGGGCAGCGGCCTTGGCAAAATTCACCCCCACCAGCACCGCGCCGATGAGGCCGGGTGCGTAGGTTACGGCCACGGCATCAATCTCCTGCCGGGAAAGGCCGGTGTTCACCAACGCCTGATCGGCAAGGCCGTAAATGGCCTCAATATGCTTCCGGGAGGCAATCTCCGGCACCACACCGCCATAGATCCGATGCAGATCCACCTGGGAGGCAATGCAGTCCGTCAGAATTTCCCGGCCGTCCCGGACGATGGCTACAGCGGTTTCGTCGCAGGAGGATTCTACCGCGAGAATGTTCAATTTTCCCACTCCTTTCCCAGAATCAGTGCGTCTTCCTTAGGGTTGTGATAGTAGTTTTTTCGCAGACCCAATTGCTGAAAGCCCATGCGCGCGTAAAGTGCCCGGGCGTTTTCGTTGCTCACCCGAACCTCCAGTCTCAGACACCGGCTGCCCATCTTTGAAAGCTCGGCAATCAGCGTCTCAATCAAAGTCCGGGCAATGCCCTGTCGGCGGAACCTAGGGTCAACGGCCACATTCATCATGTCGCTTTCGTCCAGCACCGTCTGACTGCCCACATAGCCCCAGACCTGCCCGTTCTCTTCAGCAACCAGCCATAACGACAAGGGATTCTCAAGCTCGGAAGCAATGCTTTTTTCGCTCCAGGGGTCTGAAAAGCACTGCGCTTCCAAGTGCGCAATCTGAGACACATGATCTTTGTTCATTCGAATGATTCTCATTTTGCTTCGTACCAGCTCTTTCCGAAATGAGCCTCGGCGGTCAGGGGTACCTTGAGTTCGGCGACCCCCTCCATTTCCCGGCTGACCAGTTTTGCGACATCTTCTGCCATTTCCTCCGGGCATTCCACAATCAGCTCATCGTGAACCTGCAAAAGAAGCTTAGCCTGGGGATAGCGTTCCGCCAAGGCGTTTTCCACCCGGATCATAGCCAGCTTGATGATATCCGCCGCCGTGCCCTGAATGGGGGTGTTCAGGGCGATTCGCTCCGCACCGCTGCGAATGTTGTAATTGCTGCTGGAAAGCTCCGGAATATACCGGCGGCGGCCATACAAGGTTGTGGTGTAGCCGTCACGCTTGGCGTTTTCCACCACCTGCTTCATATAGTCCCGGACGCCGTGATAATTGGAAAGATAATTGTCAATATAGGCTCTTGCCTCATACCGGCTGACCCCGATGTCCTCCGCCAGAGAGAACTCACTGATGCCGTAGACAATGCCGAAGTTTACCGCTTTGGCGTGTCTGCGCTGCAAGGCAGTCACTTCCTCCACCGGCACACCGAAGACCTGGGAGGCGGTGGCGGTATGAATGTCCACATGGTCGCAGAAGGCCTTCTGCATGGCCTTGTCGTCTGCGATATGCGCCAGCACCCGCAGCTCAATCTGGCTGTAATCCGCGTCCACCAGCACACAGCCTTCTTTCGGCACGAACATTTTCCGAATTTCCGCCCCCAGGTCGGTGCGGACGGGGATGTTCTGCAAATTCGGCTCCGTAGAGGACAGCCGACCGGTGGCAGTGACCAGATTCTGGAAGGTGGTGTGCACCCGCCCATCGTCCCGGATTTCTTTCAGCAGGCCGTCTGCATAGGTAGATTTCAGCTTAGTCAGCATCCGGTAATCCATGATGGCCGGGACGATGGGGTGCTTATCCTTGAGTTTTTCCAGCACCTCCGCATTGGTGGAATAGCCCTTGCGGGTCTTCTTCATTGGGGGCAGCCCCAGCTTTTCAAAGAGCACGTCTCCCAGCTGCTTGGGAGAATTGATGTTGAATTCCCCCTGGGAATAGGAGAAAATCAAAGTCTCGCAGTCGGAAATCCGCCGGGAGAGCATATCCCCAAAGGCTTCCAGCTGGGCCCGGTCAATGAGAATGCCCCGGCATTCCATGTTGTAGAGCACCCGGCACAGGGACAGCTCGATTTCCTGATAGAGCCTATCCATGCCGGTTTTTTCCAATTCCGCAGTCAGAAGAGGCCGCAGATGCCACAGAGCCTCGGCACAGCCGGCCACATCCTCGTCCTCCACGGTTTTCCCTAAGAAAGTGGTGGCAAGCTTTGACACCGGGTAATCCGACTGAGAGGGGTTCAGATCATAGGCCGCCAGTTTCGTATCAAAGACACACTTACCGTAGCCGATTCCCCGGTCGTCCAGCTGATGGAAAACCTCCTTGCAGTCGTGGAGAATCAGCTCCTTGCCCGCCAGAGAAAGGCTCTGCATGGCTGCCTCCATAGGCGTCAGGGCGCACACGCCCCCATCCCAGGCAATGCCCAGGCTGCCGTCTCCACCCAGGTACAGGGCGCAGGTCTTCACGTCCTCCGGCAGTGTCTCCACTTTCGGCAAAGCCTCCACCTTGGGGCTGTCTGTCTTGGGTGCGGCCTGTGCCGCCCCCCGAAGGCCGTACTTATCAATGAGCCGGACAAATTCCAGTCTTTGGAACAGCTGATACAGCTCCGGCTTGTTATAGGGCTGAACAATGGCATCTTTCGGCTGGAACTCGATGGGAGCCTCCGGCCGGATGGTAGCCAGATCATAGGATAGATAAGCCTGCTCCTTGTCCTTTTCCAGCTTTTCCCGAAGCTTTGGCCGGATGGAAGCGTCCTCCAGATTGGCATAGACTCCGTCCAGGGAACCAAATTTTGCCAGCAGCTCCTTGGCGGTTTTCGGCCCCACGCCGCCAACGCCGGGAATGTTGTCCGAGGAATCCCCCATCAGAGCCTTCAGGTCGATGAGCGTTTTCGGCTCAAAGCCGTATTCCTCCCGGAATGCCTCTTCCGTATACAGGGTTGTGGTGGTCTGACCAGGCTTGGAAATCACCAGCTTCACATGGACATTTTCGTCGATGAGCTGCAAGGAATCCCGATCTCCCGTGACAATGACGCACTCCCAGCCGTTATTCGAGCAGATTTTTGCCACCGTGCCGATGACATCATCCGCCTCCCAACCCCGACATTCATAGATGGGAATGTTCATAGCCCGGAGCACGTCCTTCATCACCGGCATCTGCTGAGCCAGTTCTTCGGGCATTCCGTGACGGGTGGCCTTGTAGCCATCGTATTTCAGGTGCCGGAAGGTAGGCCCGTGAAGGTCAAAGGCCACGGCAACGGCCTCGGGCTGCTCCTCCTTTTCCATCCGCTCCAGAATATTCAAAAAGCCGTAGATGGCGTGGGTGTAAAGCCCCTCCCGGTTGGTCAGGGGCTTCACGCCGAAATAGGCACGGTTAATGACGCTGTTGCCGTCCAGGATCAGCAGCTTCATACTTTTCTCCACTTGGTGCCCTGGGGGGTGTCGATGATCTCAATGCCCCGGGCCTTCAGCTCGTCCCGGATCCGGTCGGCTTCGGCGAAGTTCTTTTCCTTTTTCGCAGCGGTACGGGCGGCGACCAGAGCGTCGATTTCCGGATCGGCGGAAGCGGCCTCTTCCTCAGTCTTTTTCTGGTTGTACTTTTCCGCGGCGGCCAGCAGATTCAGGGACAGCACCTGGTCAAAGTCCGCAATCAGCGCCAGCTTGGTGGCATCATTGCACTTGGCTTTCAGCACATCGTACAAGGCAGTCACAGCCACGGAGGTGTTCAGATCGCCGTTCAGGGCGTTCACAAACCGCTCCTTCAGCTTGTCAAAGGCCTCCCGCTCAACGTCCTCACCGGGCTTCAAGGCAGCGATTTTGGCAATCAGCTTGTCATAGGCAGCCACGGCGTTGTCCAGATTCTCCCAGGAGAACACCAGATTCCGGCGATAGTGGCTTTGCAGGCAGAACAGCCGGTAAGCCATGGGATCATAGCCCTTCTGTTCCAGCAGGGACACAGTCAGGAACTCGCCCTTGGACTTGGACATTTTGCCGTTATCCGTATTCAGGTGGTGGACATGGAACCAGTAGTTGCACCACTTGTGACCCAGGTAGCTTTCGGACTGGGCAATTTCGTTGGTGTGGTGAGGAAAAGCATTGTCAATGCCGCCGCAGTGGATGTCCAGGTCATCCCCAAGATGCTTCATGGAAATGCAGGAGCACTCAATGTGCCAGCCGGGATAGCCCACGCCCCAGGGAGAATCCCACTTGAGAGCCTGATCCTCAAACTTGGACTTGGTGAACCAGAGGACAAAGTCGTTCTTGTTCTTCTTGTTTTCGTCCTCTTCCACGCCCTCCCGGACGCCCACGGCCAGATCTTCCTCGTCATGGTCATTGAAGACATAGTACTGTTTCAGCTTGGAGGTATCGAAATACACGTTGCCCCCGGCAAGATAGGCATAGCCCTTGTCCAGCAGCGTCTCAATCATGTGGATATACTCGGGAATGCAGTTCGTGGCAGGCTCCACCACATCCGGACGCTTGATGTTCAGCTTGTCGCAGTCGGCAAAGAAGGCATCGGTGTAGTATTTGGCAATTTCCATGACGGTCTTGTGCTCCCGCTTGGCGCCCTTGACCATCTTATCCTCGCCGGTGTCCGCGTCTGAGGCCAGATGACCCACGTCCGTGATGTTCATGACCCGCTTGACAGGATATCCCAGATAGCGCAGGGACTTTTCCAGCACATCCTCCATAATATAGGTGCGCAGATTGCCGATGTGGGCAAAATGGTAAACCGTGGGGCCGCAGGTGTACATTTTCACCAGCTCCGGATTGTTGGGAACAAACAGTTCCTTCTTGTGGGTCAAAGAGTTGTATAAATACATAGAACTTTCCTCCTAAAATAATACAAAATAAAAACGCCCCTCGTACTGAAATTAAGTACAAGAGGCGGCAATTTACCGCGGTTCCACTCTCATTTTTCACTCGTTTGGCGCATTTTTCGCTCCCGGACGCACTTCCCGGTTGATCTCGCCGCCGGGGCTTTCAGCCCGTGACCCCGACTCTCTGAGGAAGACCTCTCCGATACTCTTTCCGTTCACCGCGATATTTAACTATGCCACATTTTACCACCAAAAAGCGTATTTTGTCAAGGGTAACCTTCCGGATTTCCACAATCTTCCTTGGAAAATTCTTAAGATATTCTTACACTATTGACAAAAGGCCTGTAGGTTCGCTATAATAGTGTCGAGAAATGAGACGAAAGTGAGGTAACGCCATGAATTTCTCCAATCAATACAGCCTCAGAAAACCGCTGAGTCTGATTCTCGCCACTGCTATCACAGCCACTCTGTTTACCGGCTGTATGAAAAAGGATCCCGCACCCCCTGAGGATACCACCTCCGGCGTGCCGGGTCTGAACCTGTCGGAGACCACCGAACCCGCAGACACTACCCCTGAGACCACCGCTCCGGCAGTTGTCGTCAATGAAAATACCGCGACGGTCACCAGCCAGATGAACATCCGCAGTTCACCCAGCACCGAGGCTACCGTGGTCGGCACTCTGAATGCCGGTGATAAGGTGGAGATCAGCCGCCGTGAGGAAGTTACCGGTATCAACTGGGCTTACATCATCTCCCCCGAGGCCGGCTGGATCGTCATGGACTATGTGGAAATGGACATTCCCAGCCAGGCACCCATCGGCGGTGATACCAGCACCCCCGGTGCTACCGCCCCCTCCACTGCCGGCTCCGGCACCACCACCGCCGGTACCACTTCCGGTACGGAGGAACTGAACATCAAGGGTGTTGTCACCGTTAACAACCTGAATATCCGCAGTGATGCCAGCCAGGACGGCAAGGTTCAGGGCTCCTACAACAAGGGCGACATCGTCACGATTCTGGAGACCAAGAACGGCTGGGGCCGCACCAACAAGGGCTGGGTGAAGATGGAGTACGTCAACACCAGCGGCACCACGACCAACACTCCCACCACCAATAACAGCAACACCACCACTACCGGCAATGTGTCCGGCAACGGCAGCACCACCGTCCAGTTCCGTGGCATCGTCACCGCCAAGGAGCTGAACATCCGTGCCTCCGCCGATCAGAGTTCCGACCGGGTGGGCAGCTACACCTATGGCAATCGGGTAGAGATTCTGGAAAAGAGCGGCACCTGGGGTCGTACCAGCAAGGGCTGGATCAGCCTGAACTACGTCTATCAGGACGGAACCAACGGTACCAACACCGCTAAGGGTACCATTACCGCCGGCGGCGGCCTGAATATCCGCAGCGGCCCGGGCACCGGCTACAAGTCTGTAGGTTCCTACGCCGAGGGCGACAGCGTGGCCATTCTGGAGCAGTTCACCTATGACGGCGTCACCTGGGGCTGCACCAACAAGGGCTGGATCAGCATGAAGTTTGTGGATACCGGCAGTTCTTCCAGCAATAACAACAGCTCTTCCGACAGCAGTGATTCCTCCAATAATCGGCACGGTACCGTCACTGCCGAGGGCGGCCTGCGGATCCGGAAGTCCGCCGGCAACGGCGAGGTCGTGGGCTCTTTGAAGCATGGCGACCGGGTAACGATCCTGTCCACCACCAACGTAGACGGCACCACCTGGGGCGAGATCAGCACCGGCTGGATTTCCTTGGACTACGTTTCCCTGGACGATTAAGCTAAAAGCAAAAGCATCGGGGCTTCCCAATGGGAGGCCCCGATGTTTCTTGCTTGTTTGAGAATGGGCTGCAAGTGTCCGAGAACCAATGTAACACTTGTAGGGGACGATGCCTTCATCGTCCCGAGAGTCTATGCGTGTAGTCTTCCACTCAAGAAATGTTTCAACTCTGGTTCCTCCGGAGGCAATGTTCTTGTCCCGGCAAGAACATTGATAAGAAGCCGGCTTAGGGGGCGCTGCCGAAAAGCCGCCCCCCTAAGTACCCCCCGGCCGCCCTAACGAACTGCTCTAAAATATTTCGGCTTGCTATGGGTGGGTTTATTGAGAGAGCCCGAAAAATATGTTGTCATTGCGAGCCAGTGCTCACACTGGCGTGGCAATCCGTTCTCTCGCCTTCCCCCGCAGGGAAGGTGGCTCGCACGTCCCCCGCAAGTGCGAGACGGATGAGGGGCATACGGGCGTCTATTTGCCGTCCGAGACTCCCGCACCAGTGCGTTTTCTGATTGTTCTCGGGTACTTATTTCCTACAAAGAACGCAGGCCTTGGAAATTCCCAAAGCCTGCGTTTTCCGATTACTGATTCTTCTCTGCCTTCTTGGCGGCCTTGGCCTTCGCCTTGGCTTCCTGAGCCTTCTTGGCCTCTTCCTTGGCGTTCTCGGCAGCGGTCTCGTTGGTGGAAATGGCCCACTTCTCCAGCTCAATGCGAACCTGGTCGGCACCGGTTTCCAGCACGATTCTGGACTCCTTCACGTCCACAACGGTACCGCAGATACCGCCGATGGTGGTGATCTTGTCGCCCTTGCGGACGGTGGAACGCATCTGCTCGGCTTCCTTCTTCCGCTTGTTTTCCGGACGAATCAGCATGAAGTAGAAAATGGCAATCATCAGCACCATCATGAGCAGGGTACTGCCCATGCCGGCGCCGGTTGCGGTGGCACTCAGAATGTTCATTTGAAAAACTCCTTCGTAAGTATTAGCTAGACTATTATATCATCGATAACGCAAAAAGCAAGGACTACTTTAGATTCTTCTGGCTAATTTTTCCGAATACTCTGCCCGGAAGGCGGCAAACCGCCCTTCGTCCAGAGCATCCCGGATTCGTTCCATCAGCTTATTGTAGAAATACAGGTTGTGCATGACGGCCAGCCGCATAGCCAGCATCTCGTCGGCAATGAACAGATGCCGGATGTAAGCCCTGCTGAACCGGCGGCACACCGGACAGTCGCACTGGGGGTCAATGGGGCTGCTGTCGGTGATATACTTGGCGTTTTTCAGGTTGATGGCACCTTCCCAGGTGTTGAGCCGGGCATGACGGGCATTCCGGGCGGGCATGACGCAGTCGAAGAAGTCCACGCCCCGGGCAACGGCCTCAATGATGTTCGTGGGGGTTCCCACGCCCATGAGATACCGGGTTCTGTCCGCGGGCATATAGGGCTCCACCGCCTCGATGATGTCGTACATCTCCTGAGCGGTTTCCCCCACTGCCAGGCCGCCGATGGCGTAGCCCGGAAGCTCCAGCTCGGCAATGCGCTTCATATGGTCAATGCGGATATCGGCGTAGGTGCCGCCCTGGTTGATGCCCCAGAGCATCTGCTGCCGGTTCACCGTGTCCGGCAGGGCATTCAGCCGGGCGTTTTCCGCCTTGCAGCGCACCAGCCACCGATAGGTTCTGTCCACGCTCTGCTGCACATAATCCCGGGGGGACGGATTCTCAATGCACTCGTCAAAGGCCATGCAGATATCGCTGCCCAGATTGGACTGAATCTGCATACTCTCCTCTGGCCCCATGAAAATCTTGTGGCCGTCGATGTGAGAGGCGAAGTACACGCCCTCCTCCTTGATCTTCCGCAGGGAGGACAGGCTGAACACCTGAAATCCGCCGGAATCCGTAAGGATTGGCCCGTCCCAGGTCATAAATTTATGCAGGCCTCCCATTTCCCGGACGACCTTGTCCGTAGGCCGCAGATGCAGGTGGTAGGTATTGCTCAGCTCCACCTGACAGCCGATGTTTTTTAAGTCTTCCGCGCTGAGCGCACCCTTAATGGCGCCCTGGGTGCCCACATTCATGAAAACCGGCGTCTGCACCGTGCCATGGGCACAGGTAAACACACCCCGCCGGGCTTTTCCCTCGGTTTTTAACAATTCAAACATAGCATTCCTCACGGTTCCTGGTTGGTTCGGTCATGGCTTCCGGTGCCGTCCGCAAGGAGCATGGCGTCGCCGATATGTACGGGAGTCGGGATTATACACCATTTACGCATGTTATTCATTGCCACTCATTCCACCCTCTACGGTCGCATCCTCCGAAACACTTGCAATTTCTGACTTTTTGCCATTATCTCCGTTTTTGGGCATCCCGACTCCAATAAACATCGCATCGCCGATATGTACGGGAGTCGGGATTATACACCATTTACGCACGTTATTCATTGCCACTCATTCCACCCTCTACGGTCGCATCCTCCGAAACACTTGCAATTTCTGACTTTTTGCCATTATCTCCGTTTTTGGGCATCCCGACTCCAATAAACATCGCATCGCCGAAGCTGAAAAAGCGGTACTTTTCCTGAACCGCAATTTTGTAGGCGTTCAGCACATGCTCCCGTCCGGCAAAAGCGGAAACCAGCATAACCAGGGTACTTTCCGGCAGATGGAAATTGGTGATCAGTCCGTCCATGGCCTTGAATTTGTACCCCGGATAGATGAAAATATCCGTCCATTTGGAGCACGCCCGGAAGGAACCGTCCGGCTGCACCAGAGATTCCAGGGTACGGCAGGAGGTAGTGCCCACGCAAATAATCCGTCCGCCCTTTTTCCGGGTTTCATTCAAAAGAGCGGCCGTTTCCTCGTTCATCATGCACAGCTCCGAGTGCATGTGATGCTCCAGAATGTTGTCCGCTTTGACAGGCCGGAAGGTACCCAGACCCACATGCAGCGTCACAAAAGCCTCATTGACTCCTTTTTCCCGGATTTTTTCCAGCAGCTCTTTCGTAAAGTGAAGCCCTGCCGTTGGCGCCGCAGCGGAACCAACCTCCCGGGAATACACGGTCTGATACCGCTCCTGATCGGCAAGCTCTGCCTTGATGTAGGGCGGCAGGGGCATTTTCCCCAATCGCTCCAAAACTTCCAGGAAAATGCCCTCATAGTGGAACTCCACCACCCGGTTTCCGTCGTCGCGGACTTCCTTTACGGTGGCAGTCAGCTCCCCATTTCCGAAGCTGACGGTGCTGCCGGGCTGCATCTTCTTGCCGGGCTTGCACAGGCACTCCCAGCATCCGTTCCCCAGATCCCGCAGAAGCAAAACCTCCACTGCCCCGCCGGTGGGCCGGTGACCCAGAAGTCGGGCAGGCAGCACCCGGGAGTCGTTCATCACCAGGCAGTCCCCGGGGTTCAGATAGTCCAGCACATCATAAAAATGACGGTGGGAAATTTCCCCGGTTTGCCGATCCAAAACCATAAGCCGGGAGGTATCGCGCTTTTGCAGAGGGGTCTGCGCGATCAACTCTTCCGGCAGATCATACCAATAATCCTTTGTTTGAAGCCCAACGTCCCTCTGAGCTTCTTCCTTACTATCCAACAATGCTCTCCCCTTTTGCAATTTCAGTCACTGGGGGGCATTATAGCATATTTCTTCGAAGAAATCTACTGTTTTCCGTTATTTTTCTTTTCGATTGGGAAAGAAAACCGTAAATTCCGACCCAAAGCCCGGCTTACTGCGCACCTGGATATAGGCCTTGTGAATCAGAACCGCGTGCTTGACGATGGAAAGGCCCAGCCCCGTGCCGCCGGCGGCCTTGGAGCGGCTCTTGTCCACCCGATAGAACCGCTCAAAAATCCGATCCTGGCAGTCCTCTGGAATGCCGATACCGTTGTCCTGAACCTGTAAGGTGACTCCGGAGGCGTCCTGGTTTACCCGAACCCAGACCTTTCCGTCGGCGGTGTGATACTTAATGGCATTGTCACAGAGATTATAGACAATGCTGTACAGCTGCTGGGGCACGCCGTAAACCATTGCGTGGCTACCGGACAGACTCAGCGTTACCTTCTCCGCCTCGGCGGTGGTCATCAGGCTGTCTACGGCATTTTCCGCAATGCGGTACAGGTCGCAGTCCTCCCAGGTCATCTCCGCACCGCCGTTGTCCAGCTTGGTCAGGTTGATGATGTCCTCCACCAGGCTGGTCATCCGGGCAGACTCCGCCCGAATTTTCCCGGCGAAGGGCTTCACGTCCTCCGGCCGCACCATACCGTTTTCCAGAAGCTCGGCATAGCCGGAAATGGCGTGCAGCGGCGTTTTCAGCTCATGGGATACGTTTGCTGTAAACTCCTGGCGAATCAGAGACGCCTTTTCAATCTGGGCATTGTCCCGCTTCAGCTGCTCCTGCTGGCTGGCAATCCTGCGAAGCAGGGGCTCCACCTCCACATAGTCCGGCTGGCCGTAGTACTGTTTCGGCTTATCCAGATCAATTTCGTTAATCGGCTCCACAATCCGCCGAGCCAGGCTGGAGGCCAGCGCCATGGACAGCACCAAAGCGATGCAGATCACAATGCAGATGGGTCTGGCAAAACTCAAAATCAGCATCCACATGGACATCTGCACAATGGAAAGCCGCAGAACCGTGCCGTCCGCCAGTCGCTGGGCGGCGTAGAGCTGCTTGTCCGCCAGGGTGCTGGAATAGCGGCTGCTTTCCCCATAGCCGCTGGCGAAAGCCTCCCTCACCTCTTCCCGGGTCAGATGATTCTCCATCTGGCTGGTGTCCGCCTGACTGTCATAGCGCACAGTCCCGTCCGGCGCAATCCAGGTCACCCGATAGCCGCTGACCTGCATATCCTCAAAATAATCCTGTCCGGACATGCTGACGCCCTTTGCCGCCAGCTGAGTCTCCGCCCGGAGCTGATTTCGCTGGATCTGGGTGAAATAGTCGTAGGTGATGCCCATGATGAACATCAGGCTGGCAAGAAAAACAAGAATCGCCACTACCAGAATGACGTGAAAAATCTTCTTATTCATTTACTCCACCATCTTATAGCCCACGCCCCGGACGGTTTCGATTTTCTCCCCGCCCTTGGCAAGCTTCGTGCGCAGAGTACCGATGTGCACGTCCACGGTTCTGGTTTCTCCCAGATAGTCCTGTCCCCAGATCCGCGACAGCAGAATATCCCGGGTAAAAACCTGGCCGGCGTTCTCCATGAGAAGTTTCAGAAGCTCATATTCCTTCAGGGTCAGCACCACTTGTTTGCCGTCAACGGTGACGATGTGCCGAACCTCGTCCAACACAATATACCCACAGGTCAGCACCTGGTCGGTTTTGGGGGCAGTACGGCGCATGACCGCCTTAATCCGGGCGATCATCTCCATCATGCCGAAGGGCTTGACCAGATAATCGTCCGCACCGGTGTCCAGGCCGATGACCTTGTCAAATTCGCTGCCCTTGGCGGTTGCCATGATTATGGGAATGTTGGCCGTAGCGGAGGCAGCCCGGAGCCGCTTGAGCACTGTAATGCCATCCTCTCCGGGGAGCATAATGTCCAGCAGAATCAGCTCCGGCCTTTCTTCGGTCATGGCCTGCCAAAAAAAAGTGCTGTCCGGAAAGCCCTTGGCCTGAAATCCGGAAGCTCCTAAAGTGTAGAGCATCAGATCCCGAATCGCGTTGTCGTCTTCCACACAGTATATCATAGGGAAACCCCTCCTGTTTCTATTTTTGCTATCCTACCATTTCCCTGTAAACTCGGCATTCCTGCAATTGTAAAATCTATGTAAAATGGTTGCGATTATTAGAAAAAGCTCAGCAAATGCTGAGCTTTTTCCTGTTTTAAGCTTTGAGGATTGCCTGAATAACCTCGTTGACACCGTCGGTGTTCACAGTTTCCATCTGGCCGTTGTCATAGGCCTCGGCAACAGCCGGGTCAATGGGCAGCCGGGCAAGCACCGGGAGCTGGAACTGGGACGCAATCTCATCCAGGTGAGACTTGCCGAAAACGCTGATCTTCTTGCCGCAGTCCGGGCACTGAAGATAGGAATAGTTCTCCACGAAGCCCAGCACGGGAACGTGCATCATGTTCGCCATCTTCACAGCCTTGGCCACGATCATGGACACCAGATCCTGAGGTGTAGTCACGATGACCACGCCGTCAATGGGCAGGCTCTGGAACACGGTCAGAGGCACGTCGCCGGTTCCGGGAGGCATGTCCACGAACATATAGTCCACGTCCTCCCAGATCACGTCCGTCCAGAACTGCTTGACGGCACCGGCGATCACCGGGCCCCGCCAGACCACCGGGTCTGCCGGATTGTCCAGCAGCAGGTTGATGGACATAACCTGGATGCCGCCCCGGGTCAGGGCAGGATACAGACCGTCCTCGTTGGCACCCTGGCACTCGGTGACTCCGAAGGCCGTAGGGGCGGAAGGGCCGGTGATATCCGCGTCCAGGACAGCCGTCCGCTTTCCCTGCCGGGCCATGGCAACTGCCAGCATGGCGGTGACGGTGGACTTGCCCACGCCGCCCTTGCCGGAAACCACGGCGATGACCTTTTTGACGCTGGCTTTGGGATTCAGCTGAGCCAGCAGACTCTCCGCGGTGCGCTCACCACAGGAGGTGCTGCCGCAGCTGGAACAATCTCCGCTACAAGAACTCATGAATAATACGCTCCTTTATTTCAGGGCAATTCTGCCCTCATTGTGTTATGATACGATTATATTCCCCAATAAACTGGAAGTCAACCACTCATACTATTTCCTGATTAAAATCTTAATTTTAATCAGGAAGGCATCGCCTGAAGGCGCTGCCAGTTTTGTGATTTATAAGGAAAGAAATCACAAAACAAGTCTCATATGAACTCCATGCCCTTCAGGCAATTAAAATCTTTTTTAAAGATTTTAATTGGAGTTCAGTATCATTTGGAAATGAGCGGGCTCAATCCGTCTGGGCAGCTTCCCACTGCTCCATCAGCGCCATCAGGTCATTTTCCGCTGTCTCTTTCTCCCCCAAAAGTCGGGTCAGCTCCTGGTAGTCCGCGGCAGCGGCCTCGATTCTGGCATCCAGCTCAGCTATGGCCGTCTCCTGCTTTTCAATCTCCCGCTCCAAGCGGCGCACCAGCTTTTCCGACTCCTTGGTACCGCCCTTTGGCTTTTCCTTTTTGGGTTTGGCTTCCACCACCGGGGCGGGCTTGGCCGCAGCCTCATGCTCCAAAATGGAACGGTATTTCTGATAGCCGCAGGGGAAATCCCGGATAGTGCCATTCTCCAGCAGCCAGATCCGCTCGGCGAATTTCTCAATGAAGTACCGGTCGTGGGATACGAACAGCAGCACCCCCTCGAATTCCTCGATGGCCGCCTCCACCCATTCCCGGGAGGCAATGTCCAGGTGGTTGGTAGGCTCATCCAGAATCAGCAGGTTGATTTTCTCATCCATCAGCATACACAGCCGCAGCCGGGACTGCTCACCGCCGGACAGGTTCCCCACCTGCTTGAACACATCCTCCCCCTGGAACAGGAACGCACCCAGCCGATCTCTGGCAGTCTGAGGCGTGCAGTTCTTTTCGTAGAGCATGGTGTCGTAAAGGCTTCGCTCCGGATGGTCAAAGTGGACGATCTGGGGAAGATACCCAAACTTCACCGTAGGGCCGAACTGAATCTTGCCCTGACAGTCCTCCTCGCCCAGAAGGCACTTGATGAAGGTGGTTTTTCCCGTGCCGTTGTCGCCAAGGAGGGCGATTCGCTCTCCACCCTCTACGCTCAGGTTAATGTCCGAAAACAAAACCCGGTCGCCGAAGGACTTGGAAACGCCCTTCATTTTGAAAACAATGTCTCCGGAAAAATCCTTTTCTCCGAAGGAGGCCTTCATGGTGCGCTCTTTTTTGGGTTTTTCCGTCCGGTGAATTCGCTCCATCCGGTGCTGGATGGACATGGCGCGGCGGTAAAGGGTCCGGTTGTTGATGCCCCAGCCCTTCATCCTCTCCAAGGTATAGCCCAACTGCTTCAGCTTGGCCTGCTCCTGCTCGTACTGCTTCATCTGCAAATCGAACCGAGCCTGCTTTTCGTCCATGTAGAAGGAATAGTTGCCGGAATAGAACTCCGCATGGCCGTCGGCAATCTCAATGACCCGGTCTGCCACCTGATCGATAAAATACCGATCGTGGGAAATGGTCAGCACCGTTCCTTTGAAGGCGTTGATGTACTGCTCAAGCCATTCCACGCTCCGCAAATCCAGGTGGTTGGTGGGCTCATCCAGCAGCAGAATGTCCGTCTTTTCCAGCAGCAGCCGGGCAAGGTTCACCCGGGTCTTTTCCCCGCCGGAAAGACTGGCAAATTCCTGGCCTCTTTGTTCGGAAGAAATGCCAAGACCGTTGCAGATCTTGTCCACCTCCACATCCATGTCGTAGCCGCCGCCGGTCTGGAACCGGTTGGCCAGGGTATCGTATTCCCGGAGCTGAGCGTCGGTAGCACCGACCGCCATCTCCCCTTCCAAAGCCTCCATCCGGCGACGCAAGCGCAGAAGCTCCGTAAAGGCCGAACGAAGCACATCCTCCACGGTAAACCCCTCCGGAAACTTAGGAATCTGGGAAATGAGACCCAGCTTCTTGTTTGGGTTTACATAGACCTCCCCGGAATCATAGTCCAACTGGCCGGTGAGGATATTGAACAGGGTAGTCTTTCCGCAGCCGTTTCGGCCCAGGATGGCCACGCACTCCCCCTCCTGAATTTCAAAGCTGAGGTTTTCCAGCAAATTCTCGCCAATGACGAAGAATTTCGTAAGATTTGTTACCTGAATATCAACCATGTGTCTCTCCGTTTTCGTTGTCCCATTCCCGGACAATTTCCGCCAGCTCTTCCCGACTCAGCAGCAGATTTAAGGCTTGCAGCAGAGCGTTGGCACTCATATGCTCCGGCAGATGCAGCCTGTTTTGCAGTCTTTTCCGTCTTTCGCTGGCATTGAGCCCGCCGGAAAGGCCAAATTCCACAAAATCCTGCTTGGTGATTTGGTCATTTTCCTGAGCCATGCTTTCCCCTTCGATGGTAGCCCCGGCGTTTTTCAGGGCGGCCAGCAGCACCTCCGGGCTCATGCCCTCCACGCCCAGCTTTCCCTCCTTACCCGGAGCGGCTTTGCGCTTTTCCTTTCCGGCAACATCGGGAATATAGGCGTGCTTCAGATACTTTGCAGCAATGGCGCTTTTGATATGATTGCGGATCACAAAGCCTGCCCCATCGGAGTCCGTCAGGACGATCAGTCCCCGCTTTTTCGCCACACTGCGCAATAATTCCAGCTGCTTTGGGTCTTTGAACAGGCCAAAGCCCTTGGTCTCCAGTATGGGCGCATCCACGATCTGGGCAAGGGTATTTTTATCGTAGCGCCCCTCCACCACAATGGCTTCCCGTATTTTAAGCATTCCGCGCCTCCTGAGCAAGCTGCAAAATCAGCATTTCCAGCAGCCGTTCCGGTTCATCGAAGGAGGTCTTCATCCGGTAATCCGTTTCGATTACCAGCTCTGCCGCCTTCCGGCAGAAGGCCGGAGAAAAACGCCGAGCCGACTCCATGGTCTTCCGGGCGGGATAATCCGGAATGCCGCAGAGCTTTTGCAGGTCATAGGCGGTTTTTCCGTTATCCAGCAGGGTTCTCGCCGCGCTGAGCCGGCGGAAGTGTCCTCCCACCGCGCCCAAAATGGCAACCGGCTCCTGCTGCATTTTCAGCAGTTCCTGAAGCTTCTGAAAAGCCTGGTCGTACCGGCCGCTGCTGAGCAGATCCGTCATCTGGAACACCACCGCGTCCAGCACCGGCTCGGTGACTGCGTCAATGTCGGTTTTCTTGATTTCCTGCGCACCGGAATAGGCGCATATTTTCTCGATTTCTCCGCTGAGAGCGGTCATGGTGCCGCCGGTAATATCGATGAGATATCCACACAAATCGGAGGAAATCCGCTTGCCCCCGGCGGCAAAGTGCCGGGTGACCCAGGCCACCAGATCCCGCTGATCCTGCTTCCGGAACTCCACAATGCTGCCATGCTTGCTGAGGGCATCCCAAAGCTTTTTCAGCCGCTTATCCGGCTTCCAGGAAATGGTGAGGTAGGTAAATACCACCGTGCAATAGTCCGGCACGTCGCTGAAAATCTCTGCCAGCTTGTTCCGGTCGCTTTCCGGCAGCTTGAAGGGATCCACATCGTCCACCTGCACCAGGGTGTGCTCGGCCATCATGGGCAGATTTTCCACACTGTCGGCAAAGCTTTGCATGTCGAAGGTCTCCTGGTTCAGCCGGTGATAGTTGAAGGATTCCGTCAGCGGATCCAGCGCCAGCTTGCGCATTTGGGTCAGATAATGGTTCAGCAGGAAGGTTTCCTCCCCATGAAAAAAGTACAGCCGCCCTAGTTTTTTCTGCTTCAGCTCCGTTTTCAGTTCCTGCAAGCCGCTGTCCGAGGGCTGTGCTTTTGCCATGGTGGTTACCTCCTGATGGTAATGGTTCCGTTCTGATCGGTGCGGTAGACGGTACATCCGAAATCCATCAGCCGCTTCAAAAGCTCCGGGGCAGGATGACCATAGGGATTCCCCTCCCCTGCGCTGATGCAGACGATTTCCGGCTTCACCGCCTCCAGAAGCTCCTGACAGGTGGAGCTTTTGGCGCCGTGATGCCCGGCTACCAAAATGTCTGCCTCCGGAATCTCCGCGTTTCTCAGCAGAGAACGTTCCCCGAAGCCGTTCCGGTCACCGGTGATGAGTATATCACATTTTTCCGTGTCAAACAAGACGCATAAGCTCATTTCGTTGTCGGTGGCGGCATAAACCGGCGGAAAAATCCGCACAGTCCCCTTTTCGCCCGCAAAACACAGTTCCGAAGCCGCATAAACCGTCCGGGTGCGGGCCGGAATGTCCAGATTCACGGCGGTGTTCGGCAGAATCACAACCTCCGTCCGAATCCGGGAGAGGAAATTCTTCGCCGCCCCGGCGTGATCCCGGTCCGGGTGGGTCAGAATCAGAGCGTCTACATGGGAAAAGCCCCGGGAAAGAAGGGTTTCCGCGGCAATATCCGCAGTTTTCGTGTCCGAATCGCCCCCGCAGTCCACCACATACACCTGGCTGCCGGAACGCAGAAGCAGGCACTGGCCTTGACCCACATCCAGCATGGTAAAGGACATGTCCGAGGTCACCGGCTCCCACCAGGCGGCAATCAGAGCGGCGCAAAGCCCCAGGGCGCAGCAGCAGGCATACAGCCCCGGACGGCGTTTCCCCGCAAGCAGGAACAGTCCCAGCAGCACATATACCAGCACCAACCAGGCCACGATATAGGGACTTTTCGTATACACCGCCGCCAACGGGCAGGCGGCCAGGAGCCGCACCACCAGCAGCACATACCGGATGGGAACGGACACAACGAGCCCGACAATGCCCGCCAGCCATGGGGAAAAGCCGCCGCACAAGCAAAGAGCAATCAGTCCCCAGAAAATCGGCCCGATTACCCACAAAACCAGAAGATTCGTGAGGATTCCGACCAAGCTCACCGCTCCAAAGTAGTAAGCGCACAGGGGCAGCGTGAACACCTGAGAGCTTAAAGACACGGAAATCCCGGAGGCAACTGCCTGGAGAAACCGGCTTTTCCGGCTCTTTCCCTTGGGAAGAAACCGGGCAAAATAGCCCTGAATGCCGGACGCGGCAGCGAAAATTCCGGCCACACTGGCCACCGACAGCTGAAAGCTCACCGAGCTGATTACATAGGGATTCTGCACCAGCAGTACCAGCGCGGAAAAGGCCAGTGCCGTCGGCCCGTCGTACTCCCGGGAAAACAGCTGAGCCAGCACCATCAGGCCGCACATGATGCAGGCTCGGTTCACAGAGGGCGTAAACCCAGCCACCGCCGCGAATAGCACCAGCAGGGGCAAGCCCAGGGCGGCGGTCAGGTACCGCTTCCGGAAGGTCATGGTGCAGACAATGGCGAAGAAAATGGAAATATGCAGTCCGGAGACCGCGGCCACATGGCGGATGCCCGTGACCTTCAGCCGGGTATCCAAGGCATAGCTAAGCTTGGAGGTGTCGCCCAGAAGCAACGCTCTGGCAAAGGCGGCGCAGTCTCCGGATAGGAATCTGTCCAACATCCGGCCGATTCCATGCCGGAGCCGGGCAGGAAGATTCGACAGACTGCGCTCCCCTGCCCGCCGGATGATTTCCCCCTTCTGATAGGCTCGCAGGAAAATGCCCTTGCCCGGATAGTAGGAGGACGGGTTCTCTCCCTCGTCTGTGGTCAGACTCAGTCGAAAATCCCCCTCGATGGTATCTCCGGGAGAAAACCCGTCCGTTCCATCCAGATACGCGGCCACCCGGTAGGAATTCCCGTTTAATTTTAGAGTGCCGTCCAGAGCCAGTCCATAGGCCGTTTCCCGGCTGTAGTCCTCCGCCCGGATGACGCAATGGGTGACCGTTCCGTCCAACGGCGCAACCGTGGAAAGATAATGCGCTTGGTACCCTGCCAGCCAGAGTACCCCTACGGCAAAACCTGCCAGCGGGATCAAAATTCCCTGCATTCTCGTTCCCCTGCTTCGCAAGGCAAAGCACAGACCCAGAAGAACCGCCAGGCCGATGATCCGAAATGCCCGGCTGTCCGAATAGAGCGTCAGACCCAGGCCGGAGGCAAATCCGGCAGTAAAAAACACAACCGCGCGCATTCCGAAAATCACCTGCCTTTCAGAGTTAATACTGAACTCCAATTAAAATCTTTAAAAAAGATTTTAATTGCCTGAAGGGCATGGAGTTCATATGAGACTTGTTTTGTGATTTCTTTCCTTATAAATCACAAAACTGGCAGCGCCTTCAGGCGATGCCTTCCTGATTAAAATTAAGATTTTAATCAGGAAATAGTATAAAAAAGGGACGCAGCTTCCGCTGCGCCCCTTGCGTGTTTACTGAATCTTGGAGACTACGTAGTCGTCCACCAGGGCCAGCGCATTGTCAACCTTGGTCACGTCCTTGCCGCCGCCCATGGCGGAATCCGGCTTGCCGCCGCCGCTGCCGCCGCAGCAGCAGCAGACCTGCTTGACCAATTCTCCGGCCTTCAGACCCGCAGCCACAGCATCCTTGCCGCAGACGGCCAGGAAGGCGGGCTTGTCATCCTTGACAGAAGCCAGTACGGCAACCACATTCGGCTCCTTCTCCCGGAGCAGATCGCCCATCTGGCGCAGACGGTTGGCATCCGCCTTGGGAACCATGGCGGTGAGCACCTTGAAGCCCCGCACATTCCGGGAGCCGAACAGGAACCGCTCCACGTCACCGGCAGCCTCCTTGGACTTGTACTGCTCGATGGCACGCTTCAGATCCTTCACCTCGTCCATATAGGTCTGGATTCGGCTGGTCAGTTCCGCGGGCTTGGTCTTCAGCCGGGCAGCCGCCTCGAAGAGCATCTTCTGGGACTTCTCCATCCGCTCCAGGCAGGCTTTACCGGTGATGGCCTCAATCCGGCGCACGCCGGAGGCTACGCTGCATTCGCTTTCCAGCTCGAAGGGGCCTACCTTGGCGGTATTGTCCAGATGGGTGCCGCCGCACAGCTCCACGGAGTAGCCGCCCATGTTGACTACCCGGACGACATCGCCGTACTTCTCGCTGAACAGGGCGGTGGCGCCGGAGGCTTTGGCCTCCTCAATGGACATTTCCTGAACGTCAACGGAGTAGCCCTCCAGGATGGCGTTCTGCACCAGGGTGTTGACCTTGGCCAGCTCCTCAGGAGTCAGAGCGGAGTAATGGGTAAAGTCAAAGCGCAGATGGTCGGGCTCCACATAGGAACCGGCCTGATGGACATGGTCGCCCAGAACGGTCTGCAGGGCCTTCTGAAGCAGGTGGGTGGCGGTGTGAGCCCGCATGATGGCCTTGCGCCGCTCCACATCAATGGAAGCCAGAACCTCATCTTCCACCTTGATGGAGCCGCTGACCATCTTGCCGTGATGCAGGTACTTGCCGCCCTTGTCCTTCTGGACATCGGTAACCTGGAACCGGCTGTGACCCACCAGAATCACGCCGGTATCGGCGATCTGGCCGCCCATTTCCGCATAGAAGGGGGTCTTGTCCAGGACGATGATGCCCTCCTCGCCGCCGGCAATGGTGCCGGAGACCTCGTCGCCGACACAAACTGCCAGCACCTTGGCGGAGCAGTTATTTTCCGTATAGCCCACAAAGGTGGTGGGGGTGTTGTCCAGACCCAGGTCAATGCCTGCCCAGGCCAGGTCGCCCAGCGCCTTCCGGGCTTCCCGGGCACGAACCTTCTGCTCCTCCCGCAGCCGGTAGAACTCATCCATGTCCAGGGTCATGTCTTCGTCTGCCACCATTTCAATGGTCAGATCAATGGGGAAGCCGTAGGTGTCCGCCAGCAGGAAGGCATCGGCACCGGAGAACTGGGTCTCCCCCTTCTGCTTGTGCTCTGCCAGCTTCTGGGTGAAGATGCTCATGCCGCCGTCGATGGTGCGGCAGAAGTTCTCCTCCTCGATTTTCACAATCCGGGTGATGTATTCCGCCCGCTCCCGCAGATAGGTGTAGTGATTTTCATTTTCATGAATGACGGTCTCCACCACCTGATACAGGAAGGGGGTGTTCACGCCCAGGAGCTTGCCGTGACGGGCAGCCCGGCGCAGAAGACGGCGCAGCACATAGCCTCTGCCCTCGTTGCTGGGCAGCACGCCGTCGGCGATCATGAAGGTGGATGCCCGGATGTGATCGGTGATGACCCGCAAAGACACGTCCATCTTCACGCTCTGGCCGTAGGTGGCACCGGTGAGCTCCGTGACCTTGTTGGTGATGTTCATGACGGTATCCACATCGAACAGGCTGTCCACGTCCTGGCAGACCACCGCCAGACGCTCCAGGCCCATGCCGGTGTCGATGTTCTTGTGGGCAAGCTCGGTGTAGTTGCCATGGCCGTCGTTGTTGAACTGGGAGAAAACGTTGTTCCAGACCTCCATGTACCGGTCGCAGTCGCAGCCTACGGTGCAGTCGGGCTTGCCGCAGCCGTACTTCTCGCCCCGGTCATAGTAGATTTCAGAGCAGGGGCCGCAGGGGCCGGAGCCGTGCTCCCAGAAGTTGTCCTCCTTGCCGAACCGGAAAATCCGATCAGCGGGAACGCCGACCTCCTTGTTCCAGATGTCGAAGGCCTCGTCGTCATTCTCATAGATAGAAGGATACAGCCGATTTTCGTCCAGACCCACCACTTTGGTCAGAAACTCCCAGCTCCAGTGGATGGCCTCACGCTTGAAGTAATCGCCGAAGGAGAAGTTGCCCAGCATTTCAAAGTAGGTGCCGTGACGGGCAGTCTTGCCGATGTTCTCGATATCGCCGGTACGGATGCACTTCTGGCAGGTGCACACCCGGTGACGGGGAGGCTCCACCTCGCCGGTGAAGTAGGGCTTCATGGGCGCCATGCCGGAGTTGATCAGCAGCAGAGACGCGTCATTCTGGGGAATCAGGGAGAAGCTGGGCAGGCGCAGATGTCCCTTGCTCTCGAAGAAGGAAAGGAACATTTCACGCAGTTCGTTTACGCCGTAAGGCTTGGGATTCATAGTAACGACCTCCAAAGAAAATCCGGTGTTTCCGCAACAAAAAACGCCGCCCCTAAAACCATAGGGGCGACGTAAACATCGCGGTACCACCCTAATTTACCCACACGGGGCAATCTTAGACGCTCTGTAACGGGAGCAGCCCGTCCCGGTCATCCCGGGCAACGAAGGAAGTGGCCTGCGGAGACCGTGCTGAGGGCTTCCACCAACTCCCTCTCTCTTGCAAGCACGCAAAACCGCTTTGCTTCCCCAATGTCTTTGCATATCGCAGATATTTTAGCACATTCCCCTCAAAAGTCAATGGCTGTTTCCGGATTTTTCCGGATTTTTTGGGCGGGGTCATAGAAAAACGGAGCATCCACCTCCGGATTCAGAGGGCGGATCACCTGCTTGGCCACCGAGGGCAGCTTGGGAAGCCGACCTCCCGGCAAGGTAATCAGCTCCATTTCCAGGCCGTGAGGGCTCCGCTCAATTCTGCAATCCAGGACACTGTTCCAGGATTGCAGGGTGGCGCCCAGCTTCCGCAGGTCGCCATCCGCCTCCGTCCGACCGGGGACAATGTTCATCAGCAGCGGCGCATCCTCCCCGCACTGACACCGTCCGGTGGTAAGCCGGGCGTTTTCGCCCATGGCGTAACGGGTCTGGGGACGCCCCTTCGCAGACAGCACAATCTCCCCCATTTCTCCCTGGGGCACCGGCTCTCCCTTCCCATCCACAATTTCCACCTGATACACATCCTGCCGGATGTGAACCCCGTGGCGCTTTCCGCAGGAGAAGCCGACTACAATCCCGGTGGTTCCGACGCTCATACAGCCTCTGGGGTTGCAGTCAAAGCCCCGGCAAAGTCCCTCGATCATCCACTCCTCGCAGGGGTATCCGGCAGTGACCACGTCCCGGATAAAAAGCGGAATGGAATAATAGTTTTGCAGCTTTGAAAGCCCCAGGGCAATCAGCGGTGTGCTCACAATGGCACTGGCCCGACTGGAAAAAGCCAACCGCAGCAGGCTCATCCATCGATGATCCCGCCCCCAGGTCACCGGCACGCCCTCGCACTGCAGCACCGCCTGCTCCATCAGGTGGCTCAGCCCTCCCGGCTCCTGATCTGGCAGGCAGATGAGCACCAGATCCATCCATTTTACAAAATGAGAAAGCTTTTCCGCTAGATAGGAAACCGTTTCCTCCTGAGCCCGGGGCTGCATGGCATATTCTTGCAGCAGGGCATAATCCATAGCACCACTTCCAAATCTGTCTGTATGTTGCTATTATACACAAGTTTCCCCATAAATTGCAAGTGCTTTTTATGCAATTATATATGACTTTCCAGCCATTTCAGCATTTCCTGCCGTCCTTCGTCAGACATGGGAAAGGTTTCCTCCCCCTCCATCTGGCTTTTTTCGTAGCAGTACAGTCCGTGCCAGTACTCGGCATGGATGGAGCTGGCGGCAAAGTCCACCTCCTTGGGCGTTGCCATCACCACGTTAGGCACCACCCGGAACCGAAATAGACCGCAGGAGCCGGTAAAGGGGTTATTCATGGCGAAGGTGTGCAGCGTGGGAAGAAACAGTTCAGCCATTGGTAGCCTCCGTCAGTTCTTCCATTTCGTCCAGCAGCCGGTCAAAAAGCTCCAGAGCCTGCTCCACAGGCGCGGGGCTGGTCATATCCACCCCGGCTCCCTTCAGCAGGGAAATGGGATCCTTGGAGCAGCCGCCGGACAGGAAGCCCAGATAATCCTTCACCGCGCTCTCCCCTTCTCCCAAAATCCGCCGGGACAGGGCAATGGCAGCAGCATACCCGGTGGCGTACTGGAAGACGTAGTAATTGTAGTAGAAATGGGGAATTCTGGCCCACTCCATCGCAATCCGGTCATCTGCCTCCATATCCGGGCCATAGTACAGCTCGGTCAGACGCTTGTACTCGGCGCACAGCAGGTCAGCCGTCAGGGTCTTCCCCTCTTCCGACCATCTTCCGATGTTCCGCTCGAACTCGGCGAACATGGTCTGCCGGTAGATGGTTCCCTTGAACTGATCCAGGAAGTGGTTGATGAGATAGGCCCGCTCGGCTTTGTCGGTGGTCTTGCCCAGCAGGTATTCCATGAGAAGCGCCTCGTTGCAGGTGGAAGCCACCTCGGCGACAAAAATCACATAGTCCGCATCAATGGGATTCTGATGCTTATTGGAAAGATAGGAATGAAGGGCGTGTCCCATTTCGTGAGCCAGAGTGAACTGGCTGTCCAGAGTACCGGTGTAGTTCAGAAGCACAAAGGGGTGCACATCCGTACCCGCCGAATAAGCGCCGCTGCGCTTGCCCTGGTTCTGGTATACATCGATCCAGCGATTGTCAAAGCCCTCTTTCAGAATCCGGCGGTAGTCCTCTCCCAAAGGCGCCAGAGCATCGAAAACCGTCTGCTTGGCTTCCTCAAAGGGTATATGCCGGTTGGCGGCGGGCATCAAAGGCGTGTAAATGTCATAGAAATGGAGTTTCTCCACCCCCAGCAGCTTCTTGCGCAGCCGGACATAGCGGTACATGGTGGGAAGCTTCTTGTGAACGGCTTCAATGAGATTTTCGTAGACGGACACCGGCACATTGCTTCCGTCCAGGGAAGCTTCCAGGGCAGAGCCGTAGTTTCTGGCCTGGCTGAAGAATTTCAGCTGCTGGTTCTGGCCGTTCAGCACGGCGGCGGCGGTGTTGCGCACGCCCGTAAATCCATCGTAGAGATTTTCGTAGGCACTTTTCCGCAATACCCGGTCGGTGCTTTCTTCCAGAAGCACAAATGTGCCCTGGCTCAGGGGGTGCTTGTTCCCCTGGCTGTCTACCGCATCCGCAAATTTCAAATCGGCATCCGCCAAAGCGCTGTAGGCAGTATCCGGCAGCTGCGCCATTTCCCCGGCGGCAGCCAGCAGCTTTTCCTCCTGGGCAGACAGGGTGTGGGGCTTTCTCCGGCGCAGATTGGTCAGATACCGGCGATACCGCTCCAGCTTAGGAACGTCCCGGTAGAAGCCTTCCAGCGTCTCATCGGAAATGGCCATAATCTCCGGGGTGTCAAAGCTGCACGCGGCGTTCAGCGCCACCACCGTGCTCATGAATTTTCCCTGTAAGGAAAGGCTCTGGGGATTTCGGGTATCCTCATCCAGCCTGCGCATACAGTAGTTACCCAGCCGGTCAGCCTTCACGTTCATCTCTTCCATGGCATGAAGATAACCATACAGATTTTCTCCGCCCGCGCCCAGCCGTCCGGCAAAGGAGGTCAGAACCTTCTCGTCCTCCTTCAGAGTATCCAGTTCCTTGAGCCAGGACTCCTGTGTTGGATACAGATCCTCCAGTGCCCACTTGGTTTCCTCCGGCAGTTCCCCGCGCTCCGGAATTTTCTTGGCTTCTTCCATAAATCCGCCTCCTGATTGGTTTTGGTAATTGATTGTATTATACCACTTTTCGGGTATCAATGCAACGCCGCTTGCTTTCTTTTCCAAATTATGATAAACTATCCCCCGGTGATGAAAGAATGATGAGAAAGAAACTGCAAGGCAGCATTCTTCTGCTGCTGACGACCATTATCTGGGGCTTCGGCTTTATCGCCCAAAGCGTGGGCATGGACACCATCGGCCCCTTTACTTTCCAGGCCATCCGGTGCGCGCTGGCGGTTATCTTCCTGTTTTCGTGCACCTTTGTGATGGAGCGCAACCCCCGGGAATCCTTCGCCAAGTGGAAAAACCCGGAGCTTTGGAAAGTCGGACTGATCTGCGGCGTGGCTCTGTTTGTGGCCTCCAGCCTCCAACAGCTGGGACTTGTCTATACCGACGCCGGAAAGGCCGGTTTTTTAACCGCTATGTACATTGTCTGGGTGCCGATTTTAGGTGCCTTCCAGGGGGAAAAGCTGCCAAAGACCATTCTTTTCAGCGTAGTCCTGGCTATCATCGGACTGTATCTTCTCAGCTGTACCAGTGTCACCGGTGTCAACAAAGGCGACCTGTTCCTGATGGGCTGTGCCGTTGCCTTCTCCATTCAGATTCGGTGCATCGACCGGTTTGCCGGGGATCTGGACAGTCTGCGTCTGACCTGTCTGGAAGCTCTGGTGACCTCGGTGCTGTCTGTTCCCTTTATGCTGCTGACGGAAACCGTTGATGCTTCCGTGATTTTCGCCTGCTGGAAGCCGCTGTGCTTTGCGGGCATTCTGTCCATGGGCGTTGCCTACACCTGCCAGGTGGTGGGGCAGAAAACCCTGGAGCCGACTACCGCCTCTCTCATTATGAGCATGGAGTCGGTCTTCGCGGCTCTGGGCGGCTGGTGGCTCCTTCACGAGCGGATGGCTCCCCGTGAAGTTGGCGGCTGCGTCCTGGTCTTTGCCGCGGTAATTCTCTCTCAGCTCCCGGCTGATATTTTCCTGAAGAAAGCTCAGAAAACCCGCTCCTGACGAGCGGGTTTTTCTATAAAATATCAAGAAGTTTCTACTATTTTGCATGTCATTGCGAGCCAGTGCGCACACTGGCGTGGCAATCCCCCGGTTTCTCCGAAAACTACCCTCACTGGCGTGGCCCTTTCCAAGGATTCCCTCCGGTCACAATCCGTTCCCCCAAAGCCTTCCCCTCCGGGGAAGGTGGCACGGCGCAGCCGTGACGGATGAGGGAAAAGGCTCCCCTTGCTGACCAAGGGTGGTGCTCCGCGCAGCGAATTAGAATATTGATGATTGCCAGCGGCAATCATACCATAATTCATGCTGTCATGGCTGTCTCACGCAAGGCCATGACTGAGGGGATCAGAACTCTCTCTTTTCCTCGCACTCACAATGAACAGCACTTTACAATCCCTCAGTCTCGCGCTTGCGGGAGACGCGCGAGCCTTACATAGTGGTATGACTGCCACCGGCAGTCATTATGATTTTAGATTCGCTGCGCGGAGCACCACTCCCTTTACACAAGGGAGCCGGGGGGTACGGATTGTGACCGGAGGGAATCCCTGGAAGGGACCACACCAGTGTGCGCTACACTAAGGTATGACTGCCACTGGCAGTCATGGCTATTTTAGATCCGCTGCGCGGAGCACCACTGGTTCGCAATGACATCGTATATCGACAAGCACACAAAAGGCCCCCGCTTCCAAAAGAAGCGGGGGCTCCCTTTTACATTTCCTGTCTGCCTTCCAGGGCTCTTGTCAATGTCACCTCGTCGGCATATTCCAGCTGACTTCCCACGCTCATGCCGTAGGCAAGCCTTGTGACCTTCACCTCCATGGGGCGAAGGAGCCGGGAAATATACATGGCCGTGGCCTCCCCTTCCGTATCGGGGTTGGTGGCCATAATCACCTCTTTGATCTCCCCCTGGGACACCCGCTTCAGAAGCTCCCGAATCCGGATATCGTCCTGGGTCACATGATTCAGAGGCGAAATCACCCCGTGGAGCACATGGTACACCCCCCGGTACTCCCGGGAACGCTCCATGGCGATCACGTCCTTGGGGTCAGCCACTACGCAGACCACGCTGTGATCTCTGGTGTCATCATCGCAGATGGGGCACAACTCCCGATCCGTCAGATTCTGGCACACCGGGCAGGTGTGCACCTGCTTTTTTGCTTCCAGAATGGCATTGGCAAATTCCTCCGCCTCCCCGTCCGGCAAGCTCAGCACATGAAAGGCAAGACGCTGGGCGGTTTTGCTGCCCACGCCGGGAAGCCGGGCAAACTGATCCGCCAGATTTTGCAGCGCCGCCGGAAAAAACTGCATGTTGACCTCCTTAGAAGAGGCCGCCCAGGTTCAGACCGCCGGTGAGCCGGGACATGTTGTTCGCCGCCTCATTATCCGCCGCGCGCATGGCCTCGTTCACCGCGGCAATGACCATATCCTGGAGCATTTCCACATCGTCGGGATCCACCGCCTCGGGATTGATCTCCATGGAAACCAGCTCATGCTTGCCGTTGACCGTGGCGCTGACCATACCGCCGCCAGCCTTGGCGGTAAAGGTCTTGGCCTCCTGCTCGGCCTGCATCCGCAGCATCTCCTGCTGCATCTTCTGAGCCTGCTTGAGCATGGAAGCCTGATTCATTCCACCGGGCATACCCCGGAATCCACCCTTTGCCATAATTCAAAATCTCCTATTCTTTATTCCTTGATTTTTACGATATCCGCATGTTCCCGTCCGAATTGCATCAGCTGCTCCATCCGGGGATTGCCCTTGGGCTTTGCGGACAAATCCACAACGACCGCCTGTATCTGACGGTTCAGCATAACGGCAGCCTTCCGACTGACCACTTCCAGAATCTCCGGCTTATCCAGCATCTGAGCGGTGAAGGCGTTGGTGCATTGCAGCTCCAATTTGCCCCCCGTCAGAACGCCCTGCACCGGAGCATTGGGGGTTCCGGCAAAGAACCCGGTTACCGGCGGCTTCAGTTCCTTCCGCACCCCGCCGCATAAATCCAGCCAAAAGCCAGCCGGGGCGTCATTCTGTGGTTTGGGTGCCGGAGAATCTTCTGCTTCCGGCGGCGCGTCATCATCGTCCGGCGGCGGAGGCAGCTCCTCGTCTTCCACCGGGGCGGCGGGCTTTGCCGCTTTCTGAGGCAGCATGACAGCACCGGTTTTCCACTGCTCTTCCAGTCGGGTAAGCCTTGCGTTCAGAGCCGATACATCCGTGTTCAGCTCCGGCTGACACAGCTCCACCAGGCACAGCTCCGCATCCATCCGGCGGCTGGAGCTTCGGGTGAAAGCTGCCACCGTCTGCTGGATCCGCTCCATCATCCGCACCAGCTCGCCGCTGCCGAAGGCCTTGCCCAGAGTCAAAGTCTCCTGATCGGAAGCAACGCCCGAAAGCATGGTAATTCCCGCATTACCCGCAGTTTTCAGCACCAAAAGGTCTCTCGTCAGACAGGCCAGCTCGTCCAGAAGCGCGCCCAAATCCTTCCCTTCCGCATACAGCCGATTGAAAAGCTCCAGAGCCTTCCGGGTGTCATGGGCGGCAATATAGCCCATGAGTTCTCCGCATTTCTGCTCCCCCGCAATACCGAGACAAGCATACACCCGCTCGGCAGTAAGCTCACCGGTGGTAGCCGAGGCGCACTGGTCAAGCAGACTCAGGCCGTCCCGCATACCGCCGTCGGCAAGCCGGGCCAGCACCCGGGCGGCGCTGTCGTCCAGGTCGATGTTCTCCTGATAGGCCACATATTGCAGTCTCGCCGCAATGTCCTCCTGGCTGATGCGCCGGAAGGAAAACCGCTGGCACCGGGACAGAATCGTGGCCGGAACCTTGTGAAGCTCGGTGGTTGCCAGGATGAAAAGCAAGTGCTCCGGCGGCTCCTCAATGATTTTAAGCAGTGCGTTGAAGGCGGAAATGGACAGCATGTGCACCTCATCGATGATATACACACGCATTTTCACCTGTGAGGGGGTATAAATGGCATCGTCCCGAAGGTCACGGACGTTATCCACGCCGTTGTTGGAGGCAGCGTCGATTTCCAGCACATCCATACAGGAGCCGGAATCAATTGCCCGGCAGGCCTCGCAAACGTTGCAGGGATTGCCGTTATCCGGGTGCAGGCAGTTGACTGCCTTGGCCAGAATTTTGGCGCAGCTGGTTTTACCTGTGCCCCGGGAGCCGGTGAACAGGTAGGCATGGCTCATTTTCCCGCTCATCAGCTGGGTTTTCAGGGTCTGGGTCACCGCCGCCTGCCCGGACACATCGTCAAAGGTCTGGGGACGGTATTTCCGATACAGTGCCTGATAGGCAGACATAGCCTCACTCCCTTCCAAGAAAATCCCTAAAAGCACAGACCGGCTCATAACAAGATCGCACACCCACATTTGTACGCGGCGAATATCCAATCCAGTGCAGCCAGCTCCAGAACGGCAGCCCCGCGGCACACGGAGAAATCCGCTTAATGCTGCTTGGTTCCCCACCTGACATGGTTCACGGGACTCCGTTGCGCAAGACCGTTCTCTCAACACCGCTTACAAAGGACAGATAATATTCAAAACGCGCCCGGGTGTGGGAATTCATCCCTGCTATAGCGGATTGCAGGTACAGGGCACCGCTATCTCCCCGACTAGTGCGACCTTGTTATAAGCCGGTCAGCTATAACATGGCTGTTAAATTTGTTTAATTCAGCTTGGACTCAATAAAGTCGGCCAGCTCCTGGAAGGTGGTGATCTTCTGATCTTCCATATCCAGTTCCACGCCCAGTTCGCTCTCCAGGTCCATGATCATCTCCACCACGTCCAGGGAGTCAATGCCCAGGCTCTCAAAGGTGGAATCCGGGGTAATCTCAGAGGGATCCAGCTCCAGCTGCCGGGCCGCATAACTCTTGAGTTTTTCAAACATAGAGAAATCCTCCTAACATCTATCTAAGGAATCATCTGCTAGGTATTCTAGTATAGAAAGCCGGGTTTGTCAATGGTTGATTTTCCCGGAGGCTCCCATTGCCGCCGCATAGGCCGTGGCCCAGGCGATTTGCAGGTTGAAACCGCCGGTATAGGCATCACAGTCAATGACCTCCCCGGCAAAGTACAGCCCGGGTATAAGCTTCGACTGCATGGTCTTGGGGTCAATTTCAGACACCTTGACCCCGCCGGAGGTGATAATGGCCTCGGAAACCGGCCGTTTTCCCGCAATTTCCAGCGAAAAAGCCTTCAGCAGACCCACCAGCTCCCGGCGTTTCTGCCTCGTCAGAGCGTTCGCCTGCATGGCAGGGTCAATGTCCAGCCGCCGGAGGACTACCGGGATCATGCTCCTGGGCAGCAAATCCGTCAGGGCGTTTTCCATGGCACGATTCTGATACAGCTCCAAATCCCGCAAAATCCGGTCGTCCAGCTTTTTTTCATCCAGGGCGGGCTTCAGGTCGATGAGGAGTCGGCATCCCTCTCCCTTCAGGTGACAGCTGGCGGACAGTACCATAGGGCCGGAGACTCCAAAATGGGTAAAGAGCATTTCCCCGAAATCCTGATACAGGGTCTTTCCTTTGGCATTTACCAGCTTGACCCCCACGTTGCGCAGACTGAGCCCCTGCATATCGGGACAGTCCGACCCAACAATTTCCAGAGGCACCAGATTTCCCTCCTGGGGAACAATGGTGTGTCCCAACGCCTGAGCCATAGCGTAGCCGTCGCCGGTGGAGCCGGTGGCCGGGTAGGATACGCCGCCGGTGGCAAGAATCACCCACTGCGCCGTGTGGGTCTGCTTCTGCCCGGCAACGCCCACTGCCCTGCCCTCCAGCGTCAGGATTCGTTCTGCCCGGTCGGTCTGGACGGTCACATGGTTTTTGCGCAGCTCCTGCTGTAAGCAGTCCAAGACGGACTGGGATTTGTCCGTCACCGGGAACACCCGATTGCCCCGCTCGGTTTTCAGCTCGCATCCGGCCTCCCGAAAGAAAGCCATGGTTCTCTCCGGGGGGAAGGCCGTCATGGCGCTGTACAGAAATCGGCCGTTCCGGGGGGTATTCTGCAAGACCTCCTGGCCGGAGCAGTCATTTGTCACATTGCATCGACCCTTACCGGTGATGAGAAGCTTTTTTCCCAGCCGGTCGTTCCGCTCCAGCAGCAGCACCTTCTGCCCCTGTTTTGCCGCGGTGATGGCCGCGAACATCCCCGCCGGGCCTCCGCCGATGACAATCCCGTCAAACCTCATGCTTTTCTACCTGCTTCTCGTAAACGTCGTATTCGTCCCAGATTCGCTCCAGAGTCTCGAATGTGTGGGCAAGCTCCGCCTCCTTCTTGGAAGCGATGGCTACGATCAGGGCATTGACCACGCTCAGCGGGGCTACCAGAGAGTCCACCAGGGAAACCATGTCGCTTTTGGCGATGAGCACATGGTCGCTGTTGCTGCCCAGCGGGGACAGCCGATTGTCCGTAATGCCGATGACCGTGGCGCCGGCACTGCGGCAGTACTGAGCACCCTTGGTGGCCGTGGAGGAATACCGGGGGAAAGAGAAGGCGATGACCACATCCTCCGGGTTCACGCTGACGATCTTCTCAAACATTTCCACCGTGCCGAATCCGGACAAAATATGGACATTATTGAACATATAGTTCAGATAATACCCCAAAAAATTGGCCAGAGGCTCTGCCGAGCGAACCCCCAGAATGTACACCCGCTTGGCCTTGATGATGGCGTTCACCGCGGCGCTAAATTCCTCCCGGTTCAGAATCTCATCGGTTTTGCGCAGCTTCTCCATATCCGAGTGGAGCACCGTGGAAACGATGTCCTGGTCACCCAAGCGGTTATTGGCCACCTCGATGCGCTGGACGGAGGTCAGCCGGTTGAGCACCATCTCCTGCATGGCCTTCTGCATACTGGGATAGCCGTCAAAGCCCAGATCCACCGCAAAGCGCACCACCGTGGACTCGGAAACGCCTACGGTTTTACCCAGCCGGTTGGCGGTCATAAAGGCGGCCTTGTCATAGGCCTCGGTAATGTATCGGGCAATCCGCCGCTGACCCTTGGAGAAGGTTCCGTCCTTCTCCTGTAATATCGACAAAATATCGTAACTCATATCATTCTCCTTGGTTGCGGATGTCTCTTTTTCCGCCGCACCCATAGTAGCAAAAGATGCCGCATTTTGCAAGAGTAAAAGCGGCATCATTCATTATTTATTTCAGTCTGGCCACTTCCTCCTGGGTCAGATACCGCCATTTGCCCTTCGGCAGGTCACCGAGAACCAGCTTTCCCTCCTGAATCCGGCGCAGCCGTGTGCAGTACATCCCAGCCAATTCGCACATCCGGCGAATCTGTCGGTTTCTGCCCTCATGAATGGTGATTCGGAACCGAGCTGTGGAGCCCTGGGCAGAAAGCAGCTCCACCTTCGGCGGTCGAATTTTGTAGCCGTCCAGCACCACTGGCTTGGAAAGTTCTCTCTGCGCACCGGGAGTATACCGGTTCACCCACACCTCATAGACCTTGTCAAGCTCCTGCCTGGGATGGGTCATCCGGTTGGCAAATTCCCCGTCGTTGGTAAAGAGCAGCAGTCCCTCGGAATCCATGTCCAGCCGCCCTACAGGGTAAACACGAATGCCGCAGTCCTCAACCAATTGGCCCGCCGTTCGCCGCCCTTTTTCATCGGACAGGGTGGTCACAAAGCCCCGGGGCTTGTTCAGCATCAGATAGACGAAGCCCTGCTCCCCGGGAAGCAGCCTGCCGTCAATGCGGATTTCATCCTCATCCGGGTCGGCACTGTCACCAAGGGCTGCAGTGCGCCCATTGACGGTAACCTGTCCCGCCCCGATCAGCTCCTCCGCCCTCCGGCGGGAGGCAACTCCCCGGGCAGACAATATCTTCTGCAAACGCTCCTTCATTTATGTCTCCTTGTTTTTTCCCGACAGCCATTTTTGCCAGAAGGACTTCTCTTCTTCCGGCTTTTGCTCCACGGTTTCGCCGAACACTATGGGAATTTTCCCCACGGCTTTCCCGGAAATCAGGGCATAGGCAAAGCCTGCCTCCGCCTCTTCCACCGCCGGTGCGTAGACAAATCCCGGCCCCGGCAGGGCAATCCGGACGGTTTCCTCCGGGGTAAGCGCATAGGAAAAATCCTCCGCCGCCAGCACCTCCACCCGGCTGTTTTCGCCGCCCAGCACCTCCAAGGTGCCCACACACTGCCCTTTTACCACGACCGGACAAATCTGATAGTCTGAAAAGCTCTGATTTAGAAGCGCACAGTGGTCATTCCAGTCGTCCGGATCGTTCATGGTCACACAGATCACCCGCCGTCCCATCCGGCTGGCGCTGGACACCAGAATCCGCCCGGCGGCCTTGGTAAAGCCGGTTTTCACCCCGTCCGCACCCTCCAACCGCCAGAGCAGCTTGTTGTGGTTTGTCAGGTGCCGCTGGCCAACAGTAACTGAGCGGGTGGAGACGGTTTTCCGAAAAATGGGATTTTCCATGGCATAGGCCGCCAATTTGGCCAAATCCCGGGCGGTGGAATAGTGGCCGGGAGAATCCAGGCCGTTGGGATTTTCAAAGTGGGTATCTGCCAGGCCAAGAATTCTGGCCTTGTCGTTCATCAGTTCCGCAAAGCCCTCCACCGTGCCGCCGCAGTAGATGGCAAGCGCCACCGCCGCATCATTGCCGGAGGACAACATCAGCCCGTACAGCAGCTCCTGGAGGGTCAGCACCTCTCCCTCCTTCAGATACATGGAGGAGCCCTCGATGCCCACCGCCTCCCTGGGAATCCGCATTCTGTCCAGCACGTTGCACTGCTCACAGACCACCAGCGCCGTCATGATCTTGGTGGTGCTGGCAATCAGCCCCCGCTCCCCGGCGTTTTTCTCAAAAAGCACCCGTCCGGTGACCCCATCCAGCACATAGGCGTGGTTAGCGGAAACCGCCTTCGCCGGTGCAGGCAAAAGCAGTGCGGCGGACAGCAACGCTGCCGCCGCCCCTGCGGAAATTCGTTTCACATTTCTCACCCGGGTGTAGTGTACCCAGGCGCAGCCCGGTTATTCCCCGGCTTTTCCGGACTTTTTGTCCAAAATCCCGTTGATTTTCTCCAAGGTCTCCGGGAACATCTCCACAATCCGATCCGCCGTGGAACTGGCTGGCACCGGCACGGGCATCATCCGCACATTGCCGTCCTGAATGATCAGGAAGCACAGAGGCGTGACCTTCACGCCGCCGCCGACACCGCCGCCGAAGGGATTTTCCGTATTCTTGGAGGTGGCAAAATCCGTTCCGCCGCCGCCAAAGCCCACGCTGACCTTGCTGACGGGAATGATAGTCACCCCGTCCGGCGTGTGAATGGGCTCTCCCATCACGGAATTCACATCCACCATCTCCCGGATTTTCTGGATGGTACTTTCTAACATATTGGGAAGCTTCTGACTCATGCTGCCGCACCGCCTTCTCTTTTCATTGTCAGGAATATTTTCAAAGCCCGGATTCCGTAAATCGTACCCAGGCACAGAGTCCTACCAAGGGTCATCGTCATATCGCCTCTCGCGGCGACGGTGATTTTCTCCGCCGCGAAATCACAGCCCACCTGGATGTCCCGTTTCCGGATGACAAATATCCGCTCCAGCTTTGGAAGCAAATCCCCCACTGCCGCCCAGGCTCTGCCGTAGTTTACCGCCAGGTCGCAGGGGTCGTCCCCCGCCAGAACCACATGCAAATACAGGTTATCCAGCCGAATTTTTCTCCGCAAAGCTCCCAGAAAGTCCAGAGCCAGCCGAATCCAGGGCAGGAGCCGCTCCAGGCTGCCGCCGGATTGCATTCTGGGCTCGTCCTTCTCGGTCTTAGGCCTTTTCTTTTCGGAAGAAGCCTTCGTGGTTTCCTCTGCGGTCTTTTCCGAAGAATCCGCGGTTTTTTGCTTTCTCTTCCGATTTTTTCTTGGAAAAAGGGTAATCTTCACCGGCCCCGCAATGACCCGGACGGTAAATCCGGTCTGGTCATAGCTTCCCCGGATTCCCAACGGAAGCAGGGCAAGCACGACCAGGCACGCGAAAAAAATGCCCCAGCCCATCAGCTTTCCTCCCCGGTTTTTTCCTCCTGGGGCAGCTCAATGGGCTCACCAAAGGCAATCTTGTCAATGGGGGGAAGCTCCTCCAGAGTGGACAGACCGAAGGTGCGCAGAAAATCCGGCGTCGTCCGATACTGAATGGGTCTTCCGGGAACATTCAGCCGTCCGGCCTCCTCAATGAGCTTCTTATTGAGCAGCGCCGCTACGGAGTAAGCGCTGTCCACCCCCCGAATCTGCTCCACCATGGCCTTGGTGGCCGGCTGATAGTAAGCAATGATCGTCAAAGTCTCCAACTGGGACGCCGACAGCTTCGGGGGCTTTCTGGTTTCCAGAGCTTTTGTCACAAAGTCTGCCATTTCCCCGGAGGAAACCATCTGATAGCCCTTTTCCAGCTTCAGAATCCGAATGCCCCGGCGCTGGAAGGCAAACTCGTCCGCCATGGCGTCCGCCGCCTTCTCAATTTCATCCGGGTCTACTTCCAACACCTCAGAAAGGCGGCTGATTTCCATCCGCTCTCCGGCGGCAAAAAGGATTGCCTCAATGGCTCTTTGCAGCTGTTCAAACTCCATGGGCAAGCATCTCCTTCTTTTCCTCCTCGTCCAGCAGCCGGACGTTGGGGTTTTCGCCGTTTACGTCGTCCTCCAATGTCACGGAGTTGGTTTTGCACAGATCCAGCACCGCCAGAAACGTGGCCACAATTTCCGACCGGCTTTTGTTCCCCCGGAACAGATTTTTCAGCCGTTCCACTCCCCGCAGCACCAACTGCCTGAGCACCTCGCCGGTCTTCCGACCGATGGGGTAAGGCTCCTTGCCCACAATGCCCTTGAAATTGGCGGTAGGCGGCGGCAGCTGCCGGGCGTTTCGCTCGGCAATCATGTCCAGCGCCCGGAGCAAATCCAGCACATCGTGCTGATACCGATAGGTATTGTCCCGCTTCAGCGGCTCCGGCTCCTTGGTAAACAGGCACCGGCCGATCTCATTCCTTGGCTCCAGTACAGCCACGGCCTTACGGATCTGCTCCATGGCCTCCTTCCGGCGGCGTTCAATGAGGGACTGGCGCAGCAGGTCAAGCTCCGTCTCCGCCTCCGCCTGTTCGGCGGCGGACAGGAGCATTTTCGTCTTGATCAGCATCAGGTGGGAGGCCATGGTGATGAACTCACTGGCCACCTCCATGTCAAGCCTTTTCATTTCCTCCAGATAGTTTAAGTACTGCTCCAGAATGGCGGTGATGGACACGTCCTGAATTTCAATTTTATTTTTGCTCAGCAGCTCAAAAATTACGTCCAGAGGGCCCTCAAAATCCTCCATAATCTCGGATTTCGTGTGGACAATGCCCTCCAGATGGTATTGCGGTTCATCCATATTCCGTTCCTTTGTCCCGTTCCCGTTTCGTTTTGAAGAATTATACCATTGATTTTCCCCCAGTGCAAGCATTTCAAAAAAAATAGACCTTTCTCACAGAAAATATTGCATTTTTCGATTCTATGTGGTAAGATATCTACACAAGATAAATCCTGGAGGGATGAGAAGTGGCAAGACGCAGTCGTAATCGCTATCGTGAAATGGAAAGCATGATGACCAAAATCATCCTTGCTGACCTGCTGGTATTCATCGGCTATCTGGTTTGCGCCGGTCTGAGCTGGAGCATTCTGAAGGTAGTCACCGCCATTATCGCCATTTTTGGCTCGCTTTTATGCGTAGGCTGGCTGCATCTCACCGGCGAGATAGGCCGCAGGAGAAGCCTTTGGATGGTAACGGCCTTCGTGTGCATCGTAATTTGCGTGGCGGTATCCCTGTTGGTTGGCTACCCCTGCCCCAAGCCTACGGCTTGATATGGACGGAAAATATTTTCAGGCGGCAAAAATTGCCGCCTGTTTTTTTGCATCGAAGAAGCTTGGGAACCGATTTTTCAAACTCCCCCGGGTGCTTCCCTGAAACGCCTCCGGTGCTATCCTAGCACCCGTTTATAAACAATGGGGACATCGTAGCCGAAGGTACGCTTTCCCTGCACTTCAATGCTTTCGGAAACCTCCAGACAGGAATCGGAAAACTTCTCCCACAGCTTCAGCTTCATAACCGGCGAGAACTGACTGACGCTGCCGCCTTCCCAAACGCCGTCTTTTTCCCGGTAAAGCGCCGGTGTGAATCGTTCGGATTTCTTCAGATCTTCATAGTTCACCTGCCGCATAGCAGCATAGGAAAAGGAACTTCTGTCTTCCCCCTTCGGAATCTCATAGGACGAAAGCAGAATGCCGTCCTCCGCCTGCGTAAAGAGGAAAAGATGGGGCGACGCATGACGCTTTCCATTGGTTTCATAATAGCTTTCCTCCACAACAAACAGACCCTCGAAGTCCTTGGGAAGGTTTTGGATTTTATCATTACAAACGGTGTTCACATGCTCCGCATAGGGAAATTCGGTTCCGGCGTCCTTCATAACACCGAACTGCTCCCGATTATCAAAATGCCCTGTCAACAGGCTCACAAATCTTTCCAGTTTTTCCATACGTTACCTCCACAGTCTGTCATATTTTACCGAAACAGAAGCTGAAGACCCATTGCAATCATCCACATATACGCGCAGGTCTTCGGAATCATCAGCAAACCGACTTTCGGCTTCGTTTTGCTGAAAAGCGTTACCGGAAGATAGCACCCAAAAGAAAGGATAATGGCCGCAACCATTCTGGTCATGTGGTAGTTGTTTGCATTTCCCGAAATGGCATAAAGCGCAATCACGCAGATTCCGGTAACGGCGAAAACCGAGTTCCGAAGCAAAGACAGTTTTGCGTTTCCGTCCTCCATGCACCAGTTGTTCTGGGGCAAAAGGCAAATCAGAATACGGAGGATTGCGGATACCCAGACGATGACTTCCAACGCAAAGGGAATGGAAAATTCAGGAAACGTATCTTTCCAGACGTACATCAGAATAATGTAAAATACCGTCATCGTAATCGAGGATACTTGCAGCCCGATGCCCAACTGCTTCTGAATCCGGTCATTGCTGCCATGTACCGCCCGGAGAATTCTGGGCACCAGATGGAAGGCATCGCCGCCGCAAAGCACCAACGTCAGGGTGCCGTAAAGCAGAAACAGAGTGCTTCCCTGGGAGAACAGGAAAAACAGGATCGCGGCAACCAGATCGAACAGCAGGTAACCCGCGTCAAAGATCGCCTCCACAATATCCGGGACTTTTGCCTTGTATGGATTCGCATTCATTTTTTAAGCTCCTTATCTAAGTGTGCCTGCGCATTCTCATAAATCGTGCAGAATACGCGGACGCAGATGTCTTTTTCTTCCTGAGTCAATCCGTTCAAAATATCTTTGGCGAATTGCTTCTGAACCCGTATACCGGCTTCAATAATGGGTTTCGATGCTTCCTGTAAGGCAATTTCAATGTGCTTCTTATTGTCCGGGCTCTGGGCTCTTTCAATCAGGCCTCTGTCTTCCAGCCGTTTCAGAGAAATCGATACATGCGATTTTGTAGATTTTCGAACTTTTACAATCTCGGCTGCCGTATTGTGTTGGGGATTGCTCTGCAAAAACATCAGAATGTCATACTCCATCTGTGTCAGACCGTATTGCTGACAGATTCTGCCCGCAAGCAGCTCATAATAGTCCGTGATGGCCTTATGCCGATCCCAGAAGAACATGGCATGCGCCTCCATATCGTTCTATTTTGAACGATTATACAGCAGTGTTCTATCTTTGTCAATCCCCATTTTTTCCGGCAGAGCACCAGAATCTCTCAGCGCAAAAAGTCCCATGTCCGACACCCGAAAGGGTGGGGACATGGGACTTTTTGTTTTTGCGCCCAGAAAGTACTCGACAATCAAGCCTGACAGGCAGCTGAGATTTGCGTATTTTCAGCAGACGGTGCTCCGCACAGCGAATCAAAATAGTGGCAGTTGTGCCGTGATTTGTCACAGACCGGCGTGAGCTTCCTTTCGCAATGGTAGGTTTTTGGGTTACTGGATATCCAAATCCGCCGTGACCTGGTAATAGTCGCAGGCGTGGGCGGTGTAGTTTTTCACATTCTCCTTGGAAATCATGTTCATTTCCAGGAAGGAGCAGAACACATAGGCGTTGTCGTCCAGAATCATCTGCTGAAGCTTCACGGCCATTTCGCCCCGCTTGGCAGTGTCAAATTCCTTGGACAGTTCCTCAATCAACGCGGTAACTTCCGGATTGTCGTAGGCACCGAAATTATAGCTCATGCCGGGGACGCAGGAGGTGGTAAAGAAATACTGGGGATCGCCGGAGGGAGCGGTGACCAGGGCGGAAGCATAAATGTCCCAGCTGGTCATATCTGCCAGAAATTCCCGGCGGTTGGCAGTGCAGTTGATGTCCACGTCAATGCCGATGGTCTTGAGAGAGGCCTGGGCGGATTCGGCAAGCAGAGGAAGTTCCTGACGGGAAGGATATGTCAGCCAGCGGACGGTGAGCTTCTGGCCGTCCTTTTCCCGGATGCCGTCGCCGTCACTGTCCACCCAGCCGGCGTTTTCCAGCAGTGCCTTGGCCCGCTCCGGGTCGAAAGCCTCCGTCGTCACCTTTTCTCCGCCGAAGGTGGAGAAGCCGTCCGGGAACGCGCCGTTGCCAACTACCCCGTGGCCGTCCAACAATGCGGACACAAAGCCCTCCTTGTCAATGCCCATGGCGATGGCCTTGCGGACGGCTGCATCCTGAATAATGGGGCTGGTCATATTCATGGAGGCGAAGAAGGCTCGGGAGGTCTGAATGGAGGAGAACTGATAGCTGCCGTTTTCAAAATTGGGATAAGCCTCGTAGGCCATGCCGTAGGCAGCATCGATATCCCCGGCCTGGAGGGCGGCGGAGAGAGTGTCGCCGTTAGAAAGGGTGCGGATGGTCAGCTCGTCAATTTTAGGCGTGCCGTTCCAATAATCAGTATTCGGCACCAGGGACAGATGATCGTCCGTAACCAGTTCCTTGACCACATAGGGGCCAGTACCGGTCACAACGCCGGTTTCAAAATCCGAGGCATCCACATCGATGATGCAGCCGTAGGGGTCGCCCAGGTAATTCATCAGGGCAGGATTCGGCTCACTGGTGGTAATGGTGAGCGTCTGGCCTTCGGCCTGAATATCCGTGATCTTGGTATCGCCGGGAGCCCGGTCGTGATTTTCCAGCAGATGCTCCAGGCACTGCTTCACCGCCTGACCGTCCATGGCTCGACCGGAGGAGAACTTGACCCCATCCCGGAGGGTGACAGTCCAGGTGCAATCCCCATCGTTCGTCCAGTCTGTTGCCAGCCAGGGCTCCAGCTCCATGGTGTCCGTATAGTGCACCAGAGTCTCTCCGATGCCGTAGCGGATACAAGCCCAGCCGTTGTAGGTTCGGTGGGGATCCACGGTCTCCTCCCAGTTTTCAGAATTGAAAGTGGTATCGCCGATGACCATGGTTTTCTTGGCCGCAGGGACAGCAGCCTGTGCCGTATTTCCCGTTTCTGCCGTGGAAGTGCTGTTGCCGCAGCCCGCCAGAAGAAGCAGGACAAGGCAGACGCTCAGAATCAGAGCAATCGCTTTTTTCATAAGAATACCTTCTTTCTTTTTTTATAGCACACTGTCAATCAGGCGCTTTGTATAATGATCTTTGGGGGCGCGGATGACTTCATCCGGTGTCCCTTCCTCTACGATATTTCCCTGGTACATCACCAGCACCCGGTCGGCGAATTGCTGTACCAGGGAAATGTCATGACAGATAAAGAGAATGGAGAGGTTCCGATCCTGTTGACTGCGCAGCGCATTCAGCAGCTCGATGATTTCCTTCTGGACGGTCACGTCCAGAGCGGAGGTGGCCTCGTCGCAGATCAGCAGCTTCGGTTCGATGGCCAGCGCCCGGGCAATGGCTGCCCGCTGGCACTGTCCGCCGCTGACCTGGTGGGGATAACGGCTGGCGAATTCCGGGGAAAGGCCGTATTTTTTCAGCAGCTCCCCTACCCTTTCCCGGGTTTCCTTCCGGGAAACGCCGGCGTTGCGCAGGCTCTCCCCGATGCCATCCCCCAGGGTACGGCGAGGATCGAAGGAGTCCATCGGGGTCTGAAAAACCATCTGCATGGTTTTGTAAACCTGGCGCAGCTGCCTGCCCCGCAGATGGGTGATTTCCCGGCCATCCAGGAAAACGCTGCCGGAGGTGGCATCCAGAAGCCTGGCAATCAGGTTCACTGCCGTGGTTTTTCCGCTGCCGCTTTCGCCGATGATGGCCAGGCATTCCCCGGGAAACAATTCAAAGTCAATGCCATTGACGGCGGCAAAATCCGCCTGCCCCTGCCGGGAGAAGGTTTTTCTCAGGTTTTCCACCCGTAAAATTGGTTCCATCCCATCACCTCCGTAGCCGGGGCACCGCGGCAAGCAAAGCCTTAGTATAGTCGGCACGGGGCTGGGACAGCACCTGCCGGGTGCTTCCGCATTCCACGCACCGGCCGTTTTCCAGCACCAAAACTCTGTCCGCCATGGCACCGATGACGCCCAGGTTATGGGTGACAAGCACAATCGCCGTACCGAAGGTTTCGCGAACCATCAGCATTTCCTCCACCACCTGCTTCTGAATGGTTACATCCAGGGCAGAGGTAGGCTCGTCCGCAAAAAGGACACTGGGGTTCAAAAGCATGGCGTCGGCAATGCCGATGCGCTGCTGCATTCCTCCGGACAGCTCGAAGGGGTAGCTGTCCAGAATCCGCTTTCCATCGGCAAAGCCCAGCTTGGAAAGCAGCTCCAAGGCCTGGGCTTCAAAATCCGCCTTCGTGATTTTCCCATGAGCCCGCATGGTCTCAAACAGCTGGGCTCCCACAGTACGGATGGGACAGAAGGAGCTGCCTGCATTCTGAAAAATATAGCCTAGCTCCGAGCCGCAAAACTTTCGCAGCTCCTTGGGAGGCAACTCCGGAAGATTTTTCCCTTTGAACCAGATGTCCCCTCGGGTGACCTGACCCTCGCAGCCAAGAAGGCCCATAGCCGCCTTGATGAGGGTGGATTTGCCGCTGCCGCTTTCGCCTACGATTCCCAGAATTTCCCCGGAATGAAGGGAAAAGCTCACATCCCGGATAACCGGCTGTCCCAGATAGGAAATGTCCACATGATTGTATTGCAATAGTGCTTCCATCGGTTACCTCCGGCTTTTGGGGTCCGCATAGTCCCGGATAGTATCACCCAGGAGATTGAAAATCATGACCGAAAGGAAAATTGCAATGCCTGGGCTGAAAGTGATCCAAGGGGAGGTGGTCATCAAGCTCCGGGTGTCGCTCATCATACTGCCCCACTCCGGGATGGGCGGCTTCGCCCCCAGCCCCAAGAAGCTCAGAGCCGCCAGTTCCATCATCATGGTGCCAATGTCCAACACGGAAGTAACCAAAATCGGCCCCAGAATGTTGGGCAGGATATGTTTGAGGATGATTTTCCCGGTGCCGCTGCCGGAAAGCCGCACCGCCTTCATCCACTGGGTTTCCTTTTGGGAAAGCGTCTGGCTTCGGGCAATTCTTGCGTACTTGGGCCAGGAAATGGCCGCCAGAGCAATCATGGCGTTTTGCAGGCCGCCGCCCAGAGTTCCTGCCACCGCCAGAGCAAACACCAGCCCGGGAAACGCCAGAAACACATCCGATACGCGCATGAGCACCGTGTCCGTCATGCCGCCAACCCAACCGCAGAGAACCCCCACGGCGGTGCCCAGAATGGCGGTCACCGCCACCAGCAGCAGCGTCGAAAAAATACTTGCCCGGCTGCCTGCGATGACCCGGGACAGCATATCCCGGCCGTACCGGTCGGTTCCCAAAAGATGCTCTGCGCTGGGGGCCTGCTTGGCAATGGTCAAATCCTGCAAATAGGGGTCATAGGGTGTCAAACGCTCCGAAAAGAAGGAGCAGAGGATCAGAGCAGCCGCAAGTACGCCGAAAATAAGCAAGCGGGCTCTTACACCGTTATTTCTTGACTTCATCCTTCCTGCACCCCCAATCGAATTCTGGGGTCAAGGACGTGATACAGAATATCCGTAATCAGATTGACCAGCACATATATGATGGCCATCCAGACCACATAGGCCTGAATCATAGGGTAATCCCGCATGGTGATGGAATCCACCGCCAGCTTTCCCACCCCGTCCCACATAAAAATGCTCTCAATGATGGCAGTGCCGCCCAGGAGGCTGCCGATAGACAGAGCCAAAAGGGTGATAATGGTCAGCATGGAGGACTTGAGGACGCTTTTCCATAGGGTCACGCTTTCCCGAACGCCTCTGGCCTTGGCTCCCAGCACATAATCCTTATTCAGTTCCTCCAGCACCGTAGCACGCACCTGCCGCATATATTTGGCGGACATGGCAATGGCCAGGGTCAGGGTGGGCAGAATGGCGCTTTGCACCGTTGTGCCGTTGGAAATCACCGGCAGCAGCTTCCATTTGATAGAAAACAGCTGCATGAGAAGCAAGGCAACAAAAAAATTAGGCAGGCTATTTCCCAGAAAGCTGAAAAACCGCAGGAAATAGTCCACAAACCGGTCATGCTTCACCGCCGCCCAGATGCCCAAAGGAATGGAGATGACCACTGTTGCGATAATCGACAGCACCGTCAGCAGCAAGGTCGCCGGGAGCTTACCGACAAAGGTATCGAATACATTTTTTCCGGAGACGTAGCTGATGCCCATGTTCCCTGTCAGAAGGCCCTTCAGCCAGGTACCGTACTGAGTCAGGAAGGGCTGATCCAGTCCCAGCTCCGCCCGCTTGGCATCGATAATCTCCTGGGCAACCGCGCCTTTGTCCCCGTACAGTTCGATGATGGCATCGCTTCCGGCGGCACGCATCATAGCAAAGGACAGAAAGGTAATGCCCAGCAGAACGGGAATCAACTGGACAATCCGCTTTCCGATATATTTTTTCAAGCTAACAGCTCCTTCACTGCCGCCTTCCGACCCTCGATCAGGAACATGGGCGTGGAGGCATTGTTAATCCGCTCCTCCCGGGTCCAGACCTGCCGCCAGATTTCCTCATCGGCGCTGGCCTGGATTCCCAAATCCCGGAGAATGCTCAGATCCCAGCCGGGGCGACACACCATGGAAAGAGGGGTTTTTCTGGCAATTGCCTCCATGGCATCCACGTCCGTTCCGGCAGTCTCGTCCCGGACATCGGAAGCAGACAGAATCTGCCGATCCTCGCTGTGAGCCTGCTTTGCTTCCTCGTCCCACAGATAGCGGTACCAGTTGGCATCGAAATTCAGCAGCAGTCCTCCGGGAGCCAGCACCCGGGTCCAGTGGCTGTAGGCCTTTGCAGGGTTAGGCAGGTTCCAGGTCACATTCCGGGTGACCACCACATCAAAGCTGCGATCCGCAAAGGACAGCTCCTCCGCGTTCATCTGCCGGAACCGGATTTTGTCCGCCAAGGCTCCGGCGTTCCGCCGGGCCTCCGCCAGCATGGAGGCCGTATAATCCACCGCCGTCACCTGGTAGCCCATGCCCGCCAGCACGATGGCGAAAAAGCCCGGGCCGGTGCCCACATCCAGAATACGCAGGCTCTCCGGGGCTCTGCCCGGGAACCGGGCGGCGATTTTTCGGGAAATGGTATAGCCCCAGACCCGCTTCTGGTCGGTGGCCAGCTCCTCCTGATTGACACCGGAATAACCGGAGGCCCGGTTCGTCCAGTAGTGGATATTCTCTTCCTCGTAGGATGCAAACTGTCTCATATATGACGCTCCTGATGGGAAAAAGCTGCGCTTTCTCCCAAAAGTGCAGCCTTTCCAATGTAATTTGAAGAATTCTGGGAGTTTGCGTATGTTCTTTACCCTCAGAATACCATATTCCGGCGGCCTCCGGAAGCCCCCCTGGGGGTTGTTTTTCCCGCAAAAAGGGAAATTATTTTCTGGCGCAGATACCGAACATGGGAGCGTGGTACAGGTCCAGCTCCCCCAGGATCCGACGTCCCACCGCCTTATCCACCCGGCAACTGGAAAACCCCGCCGCCTTCAGTACCGCCGCGTCCCATTCCGGTCTTGCCTGGCCCACATCCATGGCCAGTGTGATGTCGTCATTTTCCTGCCGGAGGGCATCGGTCATTCCCACATGGCCGTAGGGGCTGTCCGGCGCCACGGAGCAGTTCTGATTGCTTTCACTGCGGACGTTTTCCGCGTAATCCGCATCGAAGTTCAGGAGCACGCCCCCCTTTTTCAGCACCCGGAACCACTCCCGGTAGGCCTTCTCCGGCTCCGGCAGCGTCCAGGTCAGATTCCGGCTGAGCACCATGTCAAAGGTTTCATCCTCATAGCTGAGAGCCTGGGCATCCATTTCCCGGAAAGGAATGGAAAGGCCCTCCTGGGCCGCCTGGGCCCGGGCTTCCGCCAGCATGGCGGGAGTCAGGTCAATTCCCTCCACCTGCTGGCCCCGCCGGGCAAGCAGAATGGCAAAAAAGCCGGTGCCGGTACCCACATCCAGAATCCGCAACTGCCTTCCGGCAGGAAGGTGCCCTTCAATCTCCCGAAGCCATCGATTTCCCATCTCGTTATCCAACTCATTTTTCCGCACCGCTCCAAAATCATGAGAGCGTTTTGTCCAGTAGTTTTTCACCCGTTGTTCGATTTCCAAATGCTTCACCCTTCTTCGGCTGTTTGCCACTAGTATAGCAAATTTCGGCTTCTCCCGGAAGCCCCCCGGGGGGATAATACTATTTCTTAATAAAATGATTCCATCATTTTACTTAAGCCGTTTCACGGCAGACCGCCTGGGCGGCGGTAAGAAATGTATTGACTTCGTTTTTAGCGGCAGTGGCCGCTGGCCGCAATCCTGCGGCCTAATAAAACGCTTTTAAGCGTTTTATTAAAAACTCGTATAAGGAAACCGGGCATCCGCAAAAACGGATGCCCGGTATTCGCACAATATCAGGTTCTTTTCCAGGTGCTATGGGAGAAGAGCACCAGAATGGGGAAAATTTCCAACCGGCCTGCCAGCATGTCCAGAATCAGCACCAGCTTGGACAGAGCACTGTAGCCGCCAAAATTGCAGGTGGGACCCACTGCCTCCAAGCCTGGCCCGATGTTATTAAAGCAGGCCAGCACCGCGCTGAAATTGGTTCCGATGGAGTAACCGTCCAGGGAAATCACCAAAAAGCTCAGAAACAGGATAATCACATAGGCGGACAGGTAGGCGTTGGCATTGTCCAGCACCTTCTCCTCCACCACCTGATCGTTGATCCGGATGGCCTGCACCCGGCGATGGTGAAGCACCTGGTGGATGTTCCGTTTCAGGCCCTTGAACAGGAGCAGTGCCCGGGCGCATTTCAGGCCGCCGCCGGTAGAACCGGCACAGGCGCCGATGACCATAAGCAGCAGCAGAATGCTTTGGGAAAAGGCCGGCCACTGGCCGAAATCCGTAGTGGCAAAGCCAGTGGTGGTCATGATGGAGGACACCTGGAAGGCCGCATGGCGGAAGGTCTCCCCCAGGGTGGGATAAAAGCCCCGGAGATTCCAGGCAATCAGGAGCGTAGCCCCCAACAGAATTCCCAGATACATCCGCAGCTCCTCATCCTTGAACACACTGCGGAAATTGCCGATGAGCAGCAGATAATAACAGCTGAAATTGATGCCGAACAGTGCCATGAACACCGTGGTCACGTTCTGCAGGTAGGGCGAATAGCCAGCAATCGAGTCGTTTTTTATGCCGAAGCCGCCGGTGCCGGCGGTGCCGAAGGCAGTGCACACCGCCTCAAGCAGAGGCATTTTCCCAAACAGCAGAAAAATCACATTCAGGATTGTCAGGCAGATATACAGCAAATAGAGGATGGCCGCGGTTTTGCGCATTCTAGGCACCAGCTTACCCACATTGGGGCCGGGGCTTTCCGCCCGCAGCAGGTGCATGGTAAAGCCCTGTCCCTTTCCACCGCTCTGGGTAAAGGCGAGCAGAAACACCAGCACCCCCATGCCGCCCAGCCAGTGGGAGAAGCTGCGCCAGTAGAGAATGCCTTTGGATAAGGGCTCCACCGCCGGCAAAACCGAAGCACCGGTGGTGGTAAAGCCGGAGACGATCTCAAAAAGAGCGTCCATATAAGAAGGGATTTCCCGGGAAAAATAGAAGGGCAGGCAGCTGAGCAGGCTCAGCACAATCCAGCTGGCACCGGCGCACACCAAACCCTCCTTGGCATAGAAGGCACTGGCCGCACCCCGGCAGGTGAGCATCAAGAGCCCAATGACCAGGGCGAAGACCCCCAGGGTCAGAAGAAAGGCATACACCGCCGCCGTCTCCCCGCAGTACACGCTGATGGCCAGAGCTGGCAGCATGAATACGCCGGTGATCATCAGAATCTGGGCGATAAACCGCCCCATCATTTTGTAATTCATGGTGCTCCTTATCGAAACTCAGGCAAAGATATCATTAAGCTGGCGCAGGGTACCCTGGCCGCTGGTCACCACCACAATGGTATCCCCCACGTCAAAGGAAGCGTCGCCGCCGGGGATTTCGGTCTTGGGGCCGTGGGTGATGCTCACCACCAGCACATTGTCCTTCAGACGGATATCCTTCAGAAGGGTGTTGCAGTGGAGGGTCGTATCATCCACCAGGAATTCCACCGCCTCCACCTGACCGTGGGCAATCCGGTGGACGGACACCGCCGCGCCGGTCTGATTCTGCATAGCCCGGACATACCGGACGATGTTGTTGCAGCACAGCTCCTTGGGGCAGACCACGCTGCCCAGAGCCAGTGCGTCAATGATGGTATGGTTTTCCATCCGTCCCAGCTTGGTGATCACCTGGGGAACTCCCTGGCTCTGGCCGTACAGGGACATAATCATGTTCAGCTCGTCCATGCCCGTCAGGCTGACCAGGGCATCGGTTTTGGCCAGGCCCTCACTGTCAAGAACCGCGTGATCCGTGCCGTCGCCCAGAATCACCGTAACCTCCGGCAGCAGTGCGGACAGCTCCCGGCACCGGGTCTCGTTCTTTTCCATGAGCTTGACGGAAATGCCGTGGCGATTGAGCATATCCGCCAGGTAGTAGCTGACCCGGCCGCCGCCGCAGAGCATAACATTGCGCACCCGCCGGGTAATGATCCCCAGGCTGCGCAGCATATTGGTCAGATTATGGGGCGAGGCGGTGACGAAAATCCGATCTCCCTCCCGGAGGATGAAATTACCCTTCGGGGCGATGGCAGTTCCGCTGCGCAATACCGCGCAGACCAGCACCCGGCAGTTGACAATGCTGTTCATGTCGCTCAGCGCCACGTTGCACAGCTTGCTGGTCTTGTCAATGCGCAGCTCCACGATCTCCATCCGACCCTTGGCGAAGGTATCCCGCTTCAAAAAGCCCGGGTACTGCAAAAGGTACGCAATCTCCTGTGCGGCCTGCTTCTCCGGATTGATGGTCATGGACAGACCGAACACATCCTTCATGGTGTAGATCTGCTCGGAGTACTCCGGATCCCGGATTCTGGCAATGGTGTGCAGGTTGGGATTCAGATAGTGGGCGGTGGTGCAGCACAGCAGGTTAATTTCGTCCGCATCGGTGGCGGCAATCAGAAGATCCGCCTCCTTCACGCCTGCCTGAAGCAGGATGTGCATGGACACACAGTTGCCGGAAATCGCCATCACATCATACTGCTCCAGGGATTCCTCCAGAACATGGGTGTTCTTGTCGATCAGGGTCACATCGTGGCCCTCGGTAGACAGCAGCCGTGTCAGCGTGGAGCCTACCTTGCCGTTACCGGCAATAATAATGTTCATAAGCCCCTCCAAATCGGAGAAAATTTACAAATTTCTTCCATTATACCATCAAAACCGGAGAAAAGCAATAGGGTTTTCTTTTCTAACAGGAAGTCCCCCTCACTCTCTCGGCTTCCGGGCGACTGTTCATTTACCGTCAGGCTCGCTTGTTCAGCAGAGCCTCAATTTTCTTGATGGGATCGCAGATGGAGGAAACGCTCATCTCATGGTTGATGGCGGCGACGAAATAGGCAGTGTACTTGGAGCAGTCCACATCAAAGTACCACTCTCTTTCCAGCAGCTCCGGCTTCCGGTAAGTCAGATTGGTACCCAGCACCGCCGTCAGGGTTCCGGCCTTCACGGCCTCATCGAATTTCTCCACGCCGCTGGTAAACAGAGGGAAGGTAGCATTGGCGATGATGTGCTTGGCACCCCGCTTCTTCAGCTCTCTAGCTACCTCCAGCATACTCTCGCCGGAGGCGATGATATCGTCGGCAATGAAGACGGTCTTCCCTTCCACGCTCTCGCCCAGATACTCATGGGCCACGATGGGATTCCGGCCGTTGACCACCCGGGTGTAGTCCCGACGCTTGTAGAACATGCCCAGGTTGCAGCCCAGAACGCTGGAGAAGTACATATTACGATTGATAGCACCCTCATCAGGGCTGATCACCATGAAGCAGTCCTTGTCGAAGCTCAGCTCCGGCATTTTCCGAAGCAGGGTCTTGAGCACCTGGTAGGTAGGCATCACATTGTCGAAGCTCATCAGCGGCACCGCGTTCATAAGCCGGGGATCGTGAGCATCAAAGGTGATGATGTTCTGTACGCCCATGCTCTGCAGCTCCTGAAGCGCCACGGCGCAGTCCAGGCTCTCCCGAGCCACCCGCCGGTGCTGACGTCCGCCGTAGAGGCTGGGCATGATCACCGTCATCCGGTGGGCCCGACCGGCCACCGCCTGAATCAGACGCTTCAGATTTGCGAAATGGTCGTCGGGAGACATGTGATTCTCCACGCCAAACAGATTATAGGTAACGCTGTAATTGCCCGGATCCACCACGATAAAAATATCGTCGCCCCGGACGGACTCCTTCACCAGGCCCTTCGCGTCGCCGCTCTGGAAACGGGGACAGGCACTTTCAATGATAAACGTGTCCTTCTCAATGCCGACCTCCTTGGCCCATCTGCGAAGATGAACATCAATGAGGTTCGTCAGCTCCTCCGCACCCGGGCAGGCGATCAGCCCAAGGTGTGCCACCTGGGTATCGGGGTTAAAAAAGTCGGACGGCGTAATCATGTTATTTGACATGGTGTTATCTCTCCTCCATCATTCTGCGCCAATTCACAATATCAAGTTGTATTGCCGTGTGGCCAAACCACGTGCTCATTATACCATAGTCTTTCCGGAACCGCTACAGGTATTTTACAAAATTCGACGATTCTTGCGCTTTGCCCATAGGGGCAACGTTTTTTCCCTGCATACTGGTAATTTTGCCAGAAGCGCCGCATCCCATTCCCGAAGGCAGACCGGCTCTTCCCTGCCGCGTTTCCGAAAATATCCCACAGAATCGGAAAAAAGCAGCTTCCTCATTGACTTTCTCGCAATACCGGATATAATAGAACCATATATAAATCCGGGAGGCTTCGACATATGAACCATCTGGTATTTCAAAGTGATTTCGGTCTGGTGGACGGTGCCGTCAGTGCCATGTACGGCGTTGCCTATACGGTGGAGCCCCGGCTGAACATTCACGACCTGACCCATGACATCACCCCCTACAACATCTGGGAAGCCAGCTACCGTCTGATTCAGACCATCCGCTACTGGCCCCAGGGCACGATCTTTGTCTCCGTGGTGGATCCGGGCGTTGGCTCCGACCGAAAAAGTGTCGTGGTCAAAACTACCAGCGGCCACTATGTGGTCACGCCGGACAACGGAACCCTGACCCACATTATCCGCTTTGACGGCATTGAAGCTGTCCGGGAAATTGACGAGCATGTCAACCGTCTGCCCCGCTCCGGCGAGAGCTACACCTTCCACGGCCGGGATGTTTTCGCCTACACCGGCGCCCGGCTTGCTTCCGGTATCATTGATTTTGAAGGGGTCGGGCCGGAGATGAAGCCGGAGGATCTGGTGCGGCTTCCCATCATCGAGCCCCGACTGGAGGGCAGCGCTGTCTGTGGCACCATCGATGTGCTGGACGTGCGTTTCGGAAGCCTGTGGACAAACATTCCCCGAACTCTCTTCTTGCAGACCGGCGTTCACTACGGAGATCGGGTGAGCATTACCATCGAAAACGATACCCGCTGTGTCTACCGGAACATTATTCTCTTCGCCAAGAGCTTTGCGGACGTGTACATGGGCGAGGCTCTGGCTTATGTGAACAGCCTGGACTGTATGGCGGTAGCCATCAATCAGGGCAGCTTCGCCCGGGCCTACAATATCGGAACCGGCAATTCCTGGCGAATCCGCATTGCCCCCTTCCAGGGGTTCTAAGAGCGCTGTTTTGGCATTTTTGCCTGAATAGAAATTCCTAATGGAGGTAGAAACCATGAAGAAATTCTCTGTAAAAACCATCGTTGCCATCGGCATCGGCGCAGCTCTGTTCTTCGTTTTGGGCCGCTTCGTTGCCATCCCTAGCCCCGTGGCAAATACCACCGTGTCCGTTCAGTACGGCCTGCTGGCCTTCCTCGCTATGGTCTATGGCCCCGTAGCCGGTGCTCTGGTAGGCCTGATCGGCCACGCCCTCATCGACTTCAGCGCAGGCTGGGGCGTATGGTGGAGCTGGGTCATCGCTTCCGGTGTCTTCGGTCTGCTGATGGGTCTGTCCGCTAAGCTTCTGAAGATGGACGAGGCCGAAATGGGCAAGAAGGGGCTGATTAAGTTCAATGTGGCTCAGCTGGTATGTCATCTGATTTGCTGGCTGGCTGTGGCGCCCGTTCTGGACGTGTACTTAATGGGTGAGCCTTGGGACAAGCTGATTGCCCAGGGTCTGACCGCCGCCATCGCCAACGCTGTCACCACCGCAATCGTGGGAAGTCTTCTGTGCGTTGCTTACGCCGCTACCAAGACCAAGGCCGGCAGCCTGACCAAGGAATAATTACAATTTGCGTCAAAGGCAGGCAGAATTGCCTGCCTTTCAAACTGTCAGGAAAGGGCAAGGCCCTTTCCTGACAGCAAGGTTGCAGTCTGCTGCGCGCACTCCTTGTCCGCCTAGAGCGGCCAACTCGCACACTGGCAGCCTGAGCGGTATTTTCTGCCAGGTACACGCCCCGGCAGAAAATGATTGAATTTTATTTGCCGCCTGCGGGCGGCAAACTCTGCGAGGCTTTTTTGACGCGCGAAGGGTCAGATCTCGCATATCTGTTTTCGTTCCCTAGGAGGTATCCAAATGGACAACACGCCCATTCTCACGTTCCAGGATTTTGGCTTTCAGTACACCGCCCAGGCCGAACCCACCCTGTACCACATTGACCTTGCAGTACATAAGGGCGAGAAGATTCTGATTGCCGGCCCCTCCGGCTGCGGAAAATCCACTCTGGCTCACTGCATCAACGGCCTGATCCCCAATTCCTACCCGGGCAAGGCCACGGGCAGTCTGACCATCGGCGGCAAGGATGCCTTTTCTCAGGGCTTATTTGCGCTGTCGAAAACCGTTGGCACGGTTTTACAGGATTCCGACGGCCAGTTTATCGGCCTGACCGTGGCGGAGGACATTGCCTTTGCCCTGGAAAATGACTGCGTTCCCACCCAGGAAATGCACGAAACCGTCCAAAAAATTGCCCAACTTGTGAATGTGGAGCAGGTTCTGGGGCACGCCCCCCACGAAATTTCCGGCGGGCAGAAGCAGCGGGTAGCCTTAGGCGGCGTGATGGTAGGAGACGTGGACATTCTCCTTTTTGACGAGCCTCTTGCCAACCTGGATCCGGCTACCGGCAAGCAGGCCATCTGCCTGATTGACGAAATTCAGAAGCACACGGGCTGCGCGGTGATTATCATTGAGCACCGGGTGGAGGATGTGCTCTACCGGCCGGTGGACAGAATCGTTCTCATGGAAGATGGGCGTATCCGCTTTGACGGCAGTCCGGATGTGCTTCTGAGCACCGATCTTTTGCCTCAGGGCGGCATCCGGGAGCCTCTGTACGTCACGGCGCTGAAATATGCCGGCGTAACCCTTACGGCAGACATGTGCCCTTCCTATCTTCCTGAGCTTGTGCTCAGTGACAGCCAGAAGGCGCAGGTACGCCATTGGTTCGCCTCCCAGCCCCCGGCTCCGGCTCAACCGGAGAAGCCGGTACAGCTTCAGGTGAAAAACCTGGACTTTACCTATTCCGGAGGCCACCACGCCCTCAGAGGTATTTCTCTGGAGGTGCACAAGGGGGAAATGCTCAGCATTGTCGGCACCAACGGCGCGGGAAAGTCCACCTTCTCCAAGGTCATCTGCGGCTTTGAAAACGCCCAGAGCGGCACAATTACCCTGAACGGCCTGGATTTGAGCACCCTTTCCATCAAGGAACGGGCGGATCACATCGGCTACGTTATGCAGAATCCCAATCAGATGATCTCCAAAAATCAGATTTTCGATGAGGTTGCGTTGGGTCTTCGGAACCGGGGGGTATCCGAGGAAGAAATTCGCCCCCAGGTAGAGGAAACCCTGAAAATCTGCGGGCTGTACCCCTTCCGGAACTGGCCCATCTCTGCTCTCAGCTACGGCCAGAAAAAGCGGGTGACCATTGCCTCCATTCTGGTGCTGAAACCGGAAATCCTTCTACTGGACGAGCCTACCGCCGGGCAGGATCTGCGGCATTACACGGAGATTATGGATTTTCTGTGTGAGCTGAACCGGCAGGGCATTACTGTCATCCTCATCACCCACGATATGCACCTGATGCTGGAATACACCCCCCGGGCGGTGGTATTCCATGACGGCCAGGTGATTGCCGACCGCTCCGGCGCGGAGGTTCTGAACTCCCCGGATATCGTGGCTCAGGCCAATCTGAAGGAGACCTCCCTTTACCATCTGGCCGCCGCCTGCGGCATCGAAGATTCCGAGGAATTCACCCGCCGCTTTATTGCCCAGGATCGGGAGGTACGCAAATGACGAATTTGTTCAACTACATCGACCGCCCCTCCCCTATCCACCGGCTTACCGGTGCCAGCAAGCTGCTGTTTCTGGTGCTGTGGACACTGGCTGCCATGACCAGCTTCTATACGCCCCTGCTCATCGCCATGACCGTAATCTCGGTGGTTCTTTTCCGAACGGCTCGGCTGAAGCTCAAGGACGTGTCTTTCATGCTGGGAATTATGGGAGTTTATATTCTGCTGAACAATGTGCTGATTTTTCTGTTCAGCCCTCTCCACGGCACAAACCTATACGGGAGCAAAACGGTGCTCTTTCCCATCGCCGGGCCCTACTGTCTGACCGCCGAGCAGCTGTTCTATCACTTCAATGTGATTCTGAAAAATGCCTGCACCATTCCCATTGTGCTGCTGTTCGTGTGCACCACCAACCCCTCGGAATTTGCGGCCTCCCTGAACCGAATCGGCGTCAGTTACCGAATCAGCTATGCGGTGGCTCTGGCTCTGCGCTACATTCCGGATATCCAGCGGGAGTATCGGGATATTTCCCAGGCCCAGCAGGCTCGAGGCACGGAGATGAGCCGAAAAACCAGCTTCATCAATCGGCTGAAGGCTGCCAGCACCATTCTTATCCCCCTGATTCTGTCCTCCATGGAGCGGATTGAAACCATCTCCAACGCCATGGAGCTTCGAGGCTTTGGGAAAAAGCCCCGGCGTACCTGGTATTCCAGCCGCTCCTTCTCCAAAGCGGATATGCTTTGCATGGTCAGTGCGGCGCTTCTTCTGGTTCTGTCCTTTACGCTGACCTTCCTGAACGGCGGTCGATACTTCAATCCATTCCACTAAAAAGTGCAAAACCCTCCCGGTTCAAAGGAACCGGGAGGGTTTTACGCCAAAGAACCCGTTTTCATCTGAGCGCTTCCAGCAAAACTATCCATTGCAATCCGAAATATTCTGAGGCAGCTCCGGCGATGCGGCCGGGGGATTCTTAAGGGGGCGGCTTTTCGGCAGCGCCCCTTAAGCCGGCTTCTTCTCAATGTTCTTGCCGGGACAAGAACATTGCCTCCGGAGGAACCAGCACCAAAACATTCATTCAGTGCAGGGATATGCGCACAATTTTTGGTTTGGGACAATGAGGGCATCGTCCCCACAAGTTCTTTATGATTTCTTGGGATGCCACAGTATGTTGGCAACTTTTTAGGGTCTATCTGAAAACCGGAAATATGACCAACGGCGAGGGATTTTTCTCCTGATGAAGCCATTTTTTTGCAGGAATACTCTGCGTATTGCAAGGAAAAATGGT